>Ga0335078_10015686_pt1 | contig 11247 bp, 11 predicted proteins | sample Lox_Sample_32_FD_206711 | JGI IMG/M metagenome (GOLD analysis project Ga0335078, IMG submission 206711) | Soil microbial communities from Loxahatchee National Wildlife Refuge, Florida, United States - Lox_Sample_3.2 | ecosystem: Environmental > Terrestrial > Soil > Wetlands | place: USA...
TCAGGCAAAGTGTAATTGCATTCGCCAAATCAACAGAGGCTCCTGAGGAATCCTTCCTCTCCGGGCGCTTTTCGCTATCAAGTCCCGACGACGTTCAGTCCATTATTGACGGCCTGACCTTATCGCTAATCAGCTATTGCTATCACAGGCACCCTCGGGGCGAAAACGTTCACGAACTGATGGAGCAAATAGAGGCCGTTGCCCCTGGCTCACGCGAAGCCAGGGATTTGGAGCAGCGCGCTGACGATGCAGCCGCCCTACAGATCCCGTTTGTCGTTACATTGAACCGCCTGACCGAAGAGTACTATTCGTTAAGAAAGCGATTGGAAGAACAACTCACTTCGCTGCAGGCGTAGCATGCGTTTGGGAAGGCGGCGCGGCTAGTCTATTTTCTCGGCCAATACATTATTATCATCATTCCGGCCAAAGCGATCGCTGCGCCGATTAGATCAAACCGGTCCGGAGCCTTGCGGTCAATTTTCCATCCCCATAGAAGCGATAGAACTACAAAAACGCCGCCGTATGCGGCATAAACTCGGCCGAAGCTTGCCGGCTGGAGCGTCGGTATAATCCCGTACAGCACCAGAACTATCGCTCCCAGCGGAGCAAGCAAGAAGCTTTTGCCCTCTCTCAGCCAAAGCCAGAAAAGGTATCCGCCGCCGATTTCACAAAGACCCGCAAGAACGAAATACAGGAGAGATCTGGCCGTTGTCATCTAAGATATAAGCGTGGTAGAAACCGAAGCGCCCGAACATTTAACGAGCTCTTGCCTTAGTGGGAAAGGCACGAACAACATCAGGCAGATCTATTCGTCGCCATCATCGTCAAGCGGTTCTTCGGCGGCGCCGGGTTCCTTGGAGAGGCCCCTCGCCTCCGTTGAGATTTCGGCGCGCCGCTGCTTCGCCAGCTTCATAATCAGTGAAAGGTGTTTGCGGGCTCGCCGAGCCGCTGCCTTATTACCTTTTTGCCGAAACACCATATTTTCCGCCGCGAATCTTCCCACTTCGACAAGCAACTGGCCGGTTGTCGTACCCTGAGCCCTGCGGTCGAATAACCGCCGCTCTGGCTGCCCCGGGAGTGGGCCCAGGTTTTCTTTTCGCCGCTCTTCTTTGCGGCGCTCGACCTCGCCAGGTCCAAAGCCGAATTTGTCCTCTTTATCCACGATAGATCCTCTCTTCCGTAAGCACTCCCGAGTCTTTAATATGCTATTGACTAATTTTGGGCGAAACGGCTTCCGATCACGGCCGAAACGGGGGCTTCTGAGCAGGTACTTCGCATAGTCTAGCACAGCCGCGCTGACATGCAAGCTCATATTAAAACGAAATAACAAGGTTCCGGGCCCTTGTAGGTCGTCTAGGAAACCGGCCGAAGATCAAATCGCCTTAAGCAGTTCCTTTGCATGTCGCCGCGCCGATTGGGTTATATCCGCTCCAGTCAGCATGCGCGCTATTTCCTCGACCCGTGCGCGCTTATCCAGTTTTTCAGCCGCGACCTCCGTGCGGCCTCCACTCACTTCCTTGTGAAGCAGGATGTGGCAGTCGGCAAATCGGGCGATTTGAGCCTGATGGGTCACGCAAAGTACCTGATTCGTCTCCGATAACTTCTTGAGTTTTGCCCCGACCGCCTCTGAGACGCGCCCGCCGATCCCCGCGTCAACTTCGTCAAACACGATGGTCCTTGGAAATCGCGAGGCATTGGCGATCGTCTTTAGCACTAACATGAGGCGTGACGCCTCGCCGCCGGATGCGACCTTGGCAAGCGGACGTACCGCTTCGCCTACGTTGGCGGAAAACAGAAACTCAACTTTGTCGATACCCCGGGACGTAAACTCACGGCTGACGTTTGCGTGGATGCTTGCACGGGCCTGCTCAGATTCAAAGGATGCGTTGCGATCTCTGATATGCAACTCTTCGGCTGATTGTATGCGCACTTCTAGCCTGGCGCTTTCCATGGCGACTTCCGCAAGGCTTCTTTCAACGGCCGCCGACAGCTTGTTGGCGACCCGGATCCTCTTTTCGTGGAGACGACGGGCGCGGTCCAGGTAGTCAGCAGCCGCGGCATCCATTTCTTGCCGGAGCTGGGCCTCCCGTTCATCAGACCGCTCGATATTGCGAAGGCGGTCCTGGGCTCGCTCAAGATGCTCGAGCGCAGTGTCGACGGACCCGCCGTACTTTCGCTTGAGTCGCGAAAGTTCCGCGAGCCGGTTTTCTACCTCCGCAAGGCGGGCGGGGGAAAATTCGAGCTTCTCACCAAACTCCCGAAGGGCAAATGCCAGATCTTCAACCATAGCGCTGGCCGATTTCAGGCCATCAACATACGGCCGGAAAGTCGATTCGTATTCAGCCAGGTCTTCCACTTTCCTGAGCGCCTGGCCTATTCTTGCCAGGCAGGAATCCGGGTCCTCATAGGTCAACGCAAACCCGTCAGAACAGAGCTCTGATAACTTCTCGATGTTGTTGAGGCGGCGGCGTTCTTCTTCAAGCCGCTCATCTTCTCCAGGGCTCAGGCCCGCGCGTTCGAGTTCGTCGATCTGAAATCGCAAAATGTCTGCCAGTTGAAATCTCTCGGCCTCGTCGTGATGCTGTTGTTCGAGTTTTGCGCGCGAACTCGCCAACCGCCTGTAGCTTGCGGCGACGTCGTCCCGCAACGATTCCGCGCCAGCGAACGAGTCCACCATGTCGATGTGTGTCTCTGGATTAAAGAGCGTCTGCTGATCGCCCTGACCGTGGATGTCAACCAGAAACGGTCTAAGATCGCGTAGGACCGATCCGGTGGCAAGCCGATTGTTGATGAATATCTTGCCGCGGCCGGCCCCGGACAGTTCACGACGCACGATCAACTCTGTTCCGTCCATTTCTATTCCGGCGCCGGCCAAAAGCTCCACCAATTCGGGGACCGGTTGGAGCGAAAACAGCCCTTCAACAAATGCCGTCTGGGACCCTGACTTCAGCATATCAGAGGAAAATCGCCCGCCAATCAATAGCCCTAGCGCGTCGACTATGATTGATTTTCCAGAGCCTGTTTCGCCGGTCAGCAGGTTCAGCCCCGGCTCGAACTCGACACGCAGGTCGTCTATCAGGGCTATGTTTGAAATGTTGAGGAGGCTAAGCATTATCCAATCAGGAACCGTCCCGGATTCCTATCCTGTGCCGAAAGTTTGAGCGTCGCCGGTTGCTCAAAATAAGACGTCTTGGGCAGTTGGCCGGTACCTTATATTACAATAGCGCACTCGGCTCTGGCTACGATTCAGCCAAAAACTCCCAAAAACTCCCTCAGTTGATATGCAAGCACGGCCAAAGGTAAACGGTCAAAATCCAAATGTGAGTACATTCAGACTGGGATCTCTCCCTCACGTTACGGCATTTAGCCCTGCGCGCCGCCATCAAAGCCTCCTGCTAGGCGAATGCCTAGTGGATGGATATTCGGTTTAAGGCTACACTAATACCTAATTTGACTTGCTTGAGGCGCCGCCAATGAGCAAAGACCCAATGCCCGCTGGACCAATCGCAAGCGCCGGCTCGTCGATCAGAGTTGCCATTGTCGAGGATAACCATAAGTTTCGCGAATGCCTTGAATTTTTGCTCAACAACACCGCCGGATATTCCTGTGTCGGCAGTTTTCGCTCAATGGAAGAGGCTATTGAAAGGATCCAGTTGAACCTGCCAGACGTTGCATTGGTGGACATTGGGCTTCCGGGAATGTCGGGGGTTGAGGGGGTTCGTATTCTGAAAGAACGGCACCCGTCGTTGATAACGCTGATCAACACAGTCTACGACGACGACGAGCGGATCTTTCAAGCCCTTTGCGCGGGGGCCTGCGGATATCTACTAAAGAAAACACCGCCAGCTCGATTGCTGGAATCAGTAAGGGAAGCGATGGAGGGCGGCGCGCCGATGTCGCCGGAGGTCGCCCGCCGGGTGCTCGCGATCTTTAGGGAGATCCGGCCTCCGGAACGCGCTGAGTATCACCTTACACCGCACGAACTGCGATTATTGAAACTGCTTGTCGAAGGGCACAGCTATAAGACCGCCGCCGATAGGCTAGGTGTCAGCGTCAAAACAATATCCTTTCACCTACAGCGCATATACGAAAAGCTGCAAGTCCATTCTAAGTCTGAGGCGGTCGCTAAGGCCCTTCGCAATCGTCTAGTCTGATATTCTCGTTCCATCGCCGTCGTATTCGTCAGCAGGCCAGCCGGATCCCGCCCGATACTAGTGATAAGCTCAGGTACCGGCTCCTCGGCGCCGTCCGCTACTTCAGACACACCGCTGCATTACTGGGTAAATACCTTGCTCCAGCACTCCTCGGGCAATCGTAAGCTCAGTTGAATCACCGATGGGCGAGTGATTCAACTCGCTGGCGGGCCTTCCAAAAGGGGAGCTTGCCCGAGTGTCCCTTCAGAAGGCTCGGGCCCTGGGCCTGGCGCCGGACAAATTGAAGGGAATCGCCGGGAAATGCTAACGGATGATTGTGGGCCGGACATGTTCTCTCCCCGCCAAAGAACGGCGACAATTCAGGCCACAACGAGCTAATCACTATGTAACTAACAGCGGGCCGCGCCGGCCTCGCGGCCCAACTTAACGAAGGAGGACTCAGATGAGTGCCCTAAAAACCGCAATGTTCCTGCTTTTGACAACCGCTGTTCCCATGGTCCACGCGCAAGAATCTCCGGATGTGGTGAGAGCGCCAAAGATGAGGGTTAATCTTTATGTTTCAGCGCAGAATGGCAATGACAACTGGTCAGGCCGGCTTCCCAACCCGAACTCGGACAAGACCGATGGCCCCCTGCAAACGCTGCACGGGGCGCGGCTTGCCGTACAAGCCGTCCAACAAAAATACATCGCCATGGGCGAGCCGCTTAAACATATATTTGTTCAGTTCGAAGCCGGTACGTACTTCCTGACCGCGACCGAGATGTTCAGTCAGGCGGATTCCGGAGCGAATGGAACCCAGATCGTCTACGAGAACTATCAGAGTGATCAGCCAGTCATCAGTGGAGGGGTACCCGTCACGGGCTGGACCAGGGTCAGTGCGAACGCGGATGGGGTTGTGACCTGGCAGGCACCGGTCCCGCACGTACCTTTTGAAAACCTCTTCTACAATGGAGTGCGATTGCTGAGGCCGCGGGTCGCATCCAATCCCATCGGGCCTATTACAGCAACTAACGGCTACCTGGGCAGCTATTACCGAATCGCCGGGCAGGTGTCCGTGCCGAGTACCGACCCGACTTATACAAGTAACAGTTGTCCGAATCCTGATCCCAATACCCCGGGTCATTTCATTTGTAACGATCGCTTCCTTTACAATCCCAGCGACCCTATCGTCGCGAATTGGCAGAACCTGACCCCGCCGTCGGCGCCTCCCACCCCAACGTGTACGGGCAATCCAGCCAGCACGGCGCCGGTAGGTGATGTCGAGATTGTTGATTTTGAGCAATACGATGTGGCCAAGCTGCGAATCAACTGTATCGACGCGACCAATCATATTATTTATACGACGGCGCCCACTGCAGAGGCGGCCACGGCCCAGCACGCGGGCGCGAACGGCTTTCTGACCGGGCATCGCTATTTGATAGAAAACGTCAAAGATTATCTGGGAGTGGCAGGGCAGTGGTTCTTGGACCAGTCGACTTGGACGGTAACGTATTTGGCCGGTCCCACCGATAATCCGAACAACGCGATGGTAATCATCCCTCAACAGCCTCAACTAATCATCGCGTCGAATCTGCAGAATGTCACCTTTCAGGGACTGACATTTGCGCATGACAACTATGTAATTGGCCCACAAGGCTACAACGGAGCAGACTCGCTTCTGGCGGCGCTGTCTTTCCAGGATTCCAGCAACATCACGTTCCAGAATAACATCGTTAAGCAAACCGGCGGCGCCGGAGTCGAGTTCATTTCCTGCACAACACCGTCAAAGATGAACCCCTTCAACTGCATCAACTCCGGCAGCGACGTCGTGACCACGGGCAATGTCATAAAAGACAGCGCGTTCTATGATCTTGGCGCAAACGGAATTCGCATCGCTGAAAATGGGCAAGCAAATGACACGATGGACAACATCCCGAACAACAATATGATAAGTAACAATGTTGTTGAAGGTTACGGTCGTGTTTTTCCGGGATCGACCGGTATCGTACAGGGCAACGCCCGGAATAATACCTATACGCACAACGAGGTCTATGACGGCTACAAGGGAGCGATTCATCTTTGCTTTTGCAGCGCCAATGATACCCAGCCTCCGCTAGCCAACGACAATGTCATTTCGTTCAACCTGGTTCACGACCTGTTCCAGGGAATAATGAACGACGCCGGATCGATATACGTGGGGGTTGGCAGTCCCGGATCGAAGATGACTGGGACAGGCAATCAAATGCTGAACAATGTAGTGCATGACGTGACCGATGCTTCGATCATGGATCCCCCGGGTATGGGGAACGGCTATGGCGGCGACGGCCTGTATGTGGACGATTTTTCGGGCGACGTGGATATCGAAAACAATCTGGTCTATCGCGTATCCGGACATGCGATCAGTTTCTCCGGCCCAAGGCCGCCTGGCTTTCCCCCGAGCACGGTTAAGAACAACATCTTTGCGTTTGCTCGGCTGGCTATGGTGAACGCTTACAATCCTTATGCGTTTATGATGCCGGTACCTTTCGCGCCGAGCCCGCAGTTCTTCGTGGCTTCGAACAATCTGTTTTACTTTGACCGCAGTGATGTGTCTTCCCCGTCGTTTCACGTGCAGGGAGGGTGCGCTTACGCGGGCAGCCTAAACGGAGTGATCGCGCCGTATACCGGCTTCCAATTGTGGAAGAATAATCTGTACTACCGGTCGACTGGCACTCCGTTCGATCAGGATATGAAAGCCTTCCACGTCCAGACCCAGGATACACAGGTCACCGACTGTTCTGGTGAGGACGCGAATGCCAGGGACTGGAGTTTTTATTTCTTCGGCGGGTCGGCCGCGCCTAGCTGGCAGGGTCTGAGCCAGGATATTGGAAGCGTGGTAAAGAATCCTGGATTCAAGAACCCCGCATATCCGCATGATGATTATTCGCTGCCAAACGGATCGCCGTTAAAGGGATTCACCATCTTCAATCCCAATCAGGCCGGGCGGATCAAGCCAGTCATCATGCCACCCGCGGTGCCGGCGACTTTCGTTACGGCCACGTACAATCCAGGAACGGACTATTGATCCTCACGGCCCTCGTAGGCGAGGGGAGGGTGCCAGAGTTGGTTCTATCGGCGACTGAAAGGCGCCGGCCCAGATCGGGCTGGCGCCTTTATGTAGTCTTGAGTGAAACACCCTCAGTATCCCATCGCCATACCATCTTTTCTTGGGTCTGAGGCGCCTAACAGTCCGCCGTTCTTCCAGTCGATCATAATCGCCTGGCCCCCGCCCATCACCACTCTCAGAGGAACTCCTAGCCCGGCGCTCGCCCGAACGTGCCCTTTCCTGACCAAACTATCAATCACCGTGTCAGTCATGTCGTCTTCCAAGAGGACGTCGGTGCCGCTCAGGCACCGGAACCGAGGCGCTGAAATGGCCTGCTGCAAGTTCATACCAAGATCGATCAGATTGCACAATACCTGCACGTGTCCTTGTGGCTGAATGTCTCCGCCCATGACTCCGAATCCCATCAGCGGTTTGCCGTCCTTAAAAACCATCGCCGGGATGATTGTGTGGAAGGGCCGTTTGCCCGGCTCTAATTGATTGGGATGATGCGGCTCCAGGCTGAACCCGGCGCCACGGTTCTGCAGGCAAATTCCGGTGTCACCAGCAACAATTCCCGAACCGAATGCGCTGTACAGGCTGTTGATGAAGGAAACTACATTCCTGTCCTTATCGACAACGGTAAAGTAGGTCGTATCGCCGCCGCCGGAGATTTCTCCCGGGTTTGGGGATGTGATGGTTTTGTCCGGATCGATCAAGGCCCGGCGGCTGGTAGCATATTCTTTCGACAGCAGTTCCTTGACCGGCACCTTGGCGAATTTCGGATCCGCGATATAGCGGTTCCTGTCGGCAAAGGCCAGGCGGGTTGCCTCGATCAGAGTATGATAATACTGATCGGGATGAGAATTCATCGCCGCCAGGTCAAAGCCTTCCAGAATGTTGAGCGCGATCAGCGCTGTCAACCCTTGTCCGTTGGGCGGACATTCATAAACCGTATAGCCGCGATAATTGGTCGAAATCGGCTCGACCCATTCGCAGTGCTGTTCCGCCAGGTCCTCCATCGTGATAAAGCCGCCGTTGGCTTTGCAATAATCGGCGATGGCCCGGCCGATTTCCCCTTTGTAAAACGCATCGCGCCCGCCAGCAGCCAGCGTGCGCAGCGTCCGCGCTAGATTCTTTTCCTTGAATATCTCTCCCGCACGGGGGGACCTTCCATCTACCAGATAATTCGCTTCGGCTGCTGGAGTTCGTTTAAGCTTCCCAATTTCAAAAACCCAATCTTCGGCGGCGCGCTCCATAACCGGGAAGCCGTTTTCGGCGGTATCAATCGCCGGCTCCAACAGGTACGCCAACTTCATCGTCCCGTATTTGTCCAATAAAGTGCACCAGCCGTCGAATGCGCCAGGGACAGTGATCGACGCCATCCCATCATCAGGCATCTTCTTGATCCCACGCTTTGCAAAATAATCGGGAGTAAGTGCCTGAGGGCAGCGGCCGCTCGCGTTAAGTCCTTTCAGCTCTCCTGTCTTCGCCCAATAGACCTGCATAAAGGCGTCACCGCCCACGCCGGTCATCATCGGCTCAGTCACATTTAGCATGGCAGCCATAGCTATCGCGGCGTCCACAGCGTTGCCGCCTTCTTTAAGGATTTGCAAGCCGACTTCTGACGCCAACGGCTGACTTGACGCGACCATCCCGTGAGATACCCTTACGACAGATCGTCCCGCCCTCACGGAATCGGACCATCTCCTATCACTGCTGTTTTTATCAGCGCTGACCAAGCCGCTTCCGAATGTTAGAACATTTGACATTAGAATCAGTCCTATGCCGAAGCCTCTCCTAGTAAGCTGCGCATATCTCGTTTTCCGGAACCCCAAGGTCGACGCATGGGTGATTGCCTTGTAGCACATATACCCTCCGGCCCAATGGAAATGCGGCCTCAAAGCCACCATTTCTCGGGCATCGCCTGTCTTTAAAGTTAACCACATCTCTCCCCTCGATCCCCTGTGAACTACGAGGACTATAAGGCCTTTATGCCTAAACCAGGCATCCGACCACGAGAGCGAGGGCTTATAGTTACACGGGGCCTTTAGGATGTTGAATTATAACACGAGCGTAAATGACGACAGAGCCGGGTTGTCAAATGGTTAAACTGCGGGTGCGTAAAGTGCGCGGGGGCCCGAGATGTCAAAGATGAAGACAAACGCCAAGTCCTTCGATGAGGCCGAACCGTTGTGCGAATTACCCGCTGCAACAGACGGCTATTGCCGTTTTGGTCTTGCCATTAAACGACAAGAAAATAAGGCCGAGGTCAAGGGTGTCAGCCTTCGCCCCGACCTTACATTCGACAGCCTAGCTCAGGACTCCGGTGCTATTAGACGCGCCTGGCCGTACCAATTGTGTGGACTGTCGACCACATGAAAACACCTACCCTCGGATCGCTGGGCCAGCGCTCCCCGTCCCATAGAAGCCGGCGGCCACATTAGCAGAAGTCCTCCGAGTGAACACCATCACTTAGTGTCAGCAAAGATCAACTCGGGCTTTGAAAGGTCAACAACAGCGGTCTGCTTCGCGCAGTACTCCTCTAGCGCTTCGTACGCTTTCGCATCGTCAAATCCAGAACCATCAGCCATGGAAGCCTTGATGACCATCAGGAACACGGGGGTTTGCATAGTTCCCTTCTCATCGGCCGGAATTGGCTGGGCGTCCGGAAGCGGGACATCTGAGCGGGCAAAATCTCCTCGTATTTCACCTGGCAGAAGAGGGCGGCCGCCCCAGCCCATGTCGGGACTCATCATGGTCCGAACACCACCGTTGATGTGGATCTCTGCGACTTCGCAGGCAATTATGGGCTGGTCAGAAATATTCTTTATTCGGAACGACGCAGTGCCGCCCCGGTCCGTCGCCACAAACTGGACATCCTGAAAGGTGATTGGCGCATTAGGTTGATAAACTATTACAGGAAGGCCAAAGACGCGTCTCACAGGCCTGAGTTTCGTGGCCTGATACGGATCCGCTGTCGCCGGAGTTTTTGCTCGCCGGGAGGGGCGCGCGCTAGCAACCAAGCACCCGATGATCAAGCCCATCACACCAAGTAATCGTACCGTAGTTATCATTGATATTGTCCTCCAATCGGATCACTTTACCTTAAGAGTTACCGTTCCGTTTCCTTCGTGCGAGGAGCCGCTACTGAGATCGGTCCAAAAGATGCTAGCCGTGACGGTATTCTTGGTTTGGGAAGGATTCCGGTTGTACTGTAGAGATCAGGACATCACGAGTAGAACCCGTCGAGGCGATACCTCGGGCAATAAGCTAGCAGATTAGTGTTTAAACACGCGGTTGACGCTGTCTGGATGCATCACTCTTTCTCTTTGGCGGATTCTTTCACGTATTCATTCCGCTCCATAGCCGCTCTGTCGTCGAATCCCTCACGTTCAAATAGCTCGGCACGCCACCGGTGGCAATCAGGGCACGGAGTCGTACTCAAAGCCAATACTCGAAACGCCTCTTTTTCAGCCGCAATATTATTGCCTTCTCTAACGAGACGACGCACCCCACGAGCGCGGGGATCCATTAGACGCGACCGCTTCCGATTGCGATGATTCACTTTCGGCCGTGGCTCTAAGTCTGAGATGGGGTCAGACGGCAAGCCGCTCTCTGAGCGGGAAAATGCTCAGGACCCCGCTCCGCAGTACCCTGAGCATTTTTGGGGTTCCACGGAAAATCAACAACTTAGGTGGGGCCAAATGAAAAGCCCAAATGGGGCCAAATCAGTTGCACGAAAGCAGAAGTCGCCCGGGGCGGCTCTCCTCGTTTCAGGGAAAAACCCCATTCCGGTGATGTGCGCTGTCGGAGCCAGCAAGGTGAGTCGCAGCAGGACGAACATTGCTGCCGCCGCACCCAAACGAACGTTACTGTAAAAGGCGATAGCCTGCGAGTTCCCGCGGCAAACCCGCTCAGCCATTGCACCTCAACTCACTACAAACGCGGCCTCAGATCAATACCAAAGTAGCACGGGCCACCTTGTAACTCTTCCCTCCAATAACACTTCTCGGCCCCACTTTATAGCAG
>Ga0335078_10015687_pt1 | contig 11247 bp, 4 predicted proteins | sample Lox_Sample_32_FD_206711 | JGI IMG/M metagenome (GOLD analysis project Ga0335078, IMG submission 206711) | Soil microbial communities from Loxahatchee National Wildlife Refuge, Florida, United States - Lox_Sample_3.2 | ecosystem: Environmental > Terrestrial > Soil > Wetlands | place: USA: Florida...
TTTGGCTCCCGCACCATATCTTCCTTGGGACCAAGAAGGACACAGACGAGATTGCTGATGCCGTGCTGAAAATCTGCGAGAACATCGAAGAGTTACGTGGGCTCGAACATCCGGCCATCGAGGTCAAGGCAATGAGCCGCGCCGAACGGCCGCGCGTCGAAAAGCGGCAGTGGTAGGGTGCTAATCCCGCAGGGCTGAAGTGCGGGAGAGGGAGAAAATCAAGGGGTTTTCACGTCCGGACAAAATGCCTAATTTCGCGCTGTCTTCGCTTTTCTTGTAAACTGTCTTTTTTCAATACGTTCTTGGCTCTGGTAAGAGAAATTGTCCATTTAGCCACTTTGTTTTCAATACGTTCTCAGCTTTGGGAAGGCGCTGTAGTTGTGTTCGTTTTGGATCGTTAGTTTCGCGTCCATTTTGCTTCCAGCGAAGTCGCCAATGTCGTTGTGAGGCTCCGGATTATTACGTTCTCCCAGCTCCAATAAACTGGACTAGCGGATTCCGCGGGGAGTGGCAAATAAAAATTAACGCTTGAGGAAATAATTCTCAAGCCATTAGAATCTGACGAAGATGCTTGCCACTTCTATTTTGGGCACCAGGGTCCGGGCCGGGAATTTCGCTCGGCTTGAAGCGTGCTCCAGGTGCTGCCGCCGAATGATATGATTATTGGACTTCCAATCCGAGGAGCTTCTATGACCCAATTTCACATCCCCCCCGCCGTCCTCAAGGGATCACCTATGAGGATTGTCGGGAAGGGGACCCTTACTTTCGCAGCCTTTTGCTTGGCTGTCACACTGGTGAACAGCGCTTCCGGGGTGATTAAACTGAATGGGGGCAAGGGGGCGATCCTGGTTCTGGCAGGACTAGCTGGCGTCTTCCTGATGACTGCGGCGGGGGAATCACGCCAGGTAGTGGAGGCGGAGAAACTGATCCTCCGGGATGAAAACGGCAAGGTAGGAGCCGTATTCGGCATGACGCCCAGCGGACCGAGCGTGAGCTTTTACGACACTGAGGGGAAGAGAAGGCTCGCGGTCGGCCTGGGTGCAACGGGGCCAGGGGTGATTCTGTTTGACCCCAACGGAAAGTCACGATCGTGGCTTTACGCCACGCAGGACACCAGCGGGTTGGCGGTGCAAGGAGGCCCATCCCAGCAACATGCAGAACTGTGTGCTTCGGCAGTGGGGACCCACCTCACTATGTTTGACGAGAAAAGTGAGGGACGCGTTCGCCTGAGCCTGCAGGAAGCTGATGCCACCTTGCGGATCCGCGACGCGAAAGGCAAATCGCGGCTGGTGATGGGAGTGGAAGGCATGTGCCCTGCCTTGGCTTTCTACGATGCCAAGGAGAGGCGGCGGGCCGGACTTGCCGTGACCCCGGAAGGGCCCGCCTTGGGCTTTTATGACGACGAAGGGAGGATTCGCGCCGGCTTGACGGCGCAGTCATCCGGCCCCGCCCTGGCTTTCCTGGATGCGGAGGAGAAAGTCATCTTCTCGGCGCCCTGAGAACCGGCGATCCGGGTATCCCTGCCACAAGGCTGTAACGCGTATCAAGGAGGCAGAGTGTGGCGAATGGCTCAAGCATCCCGGCGCACTCAGGGTGTCGGAACAGTGGCGGAAGCTTCGTTAGACGGCGCGCTCTGGGTAAATCCATCAGACGCGACGGCGGTTATGTAATAGAAGTACTTTATTCCGGCCGTCACGTTGGTGTCCACATAACTTGTCGCGTTCAGGGGCAGGGAGTTCACGGGTGTTGAAGCCTCGGCATTCGAGGCCAGCCCGCGGAAGATGTAATAACCCACCACCCCGCTGGTTGGGCTGGCGGTCCACGACACAATCACATCATGCAGGCCCGTGCAGGCCAGGGGGGCTGATTGCGTGCTGCCCGGCACGTTGTTGCTGTTGTCGGTAACCACCAGGTTGGCGCTGCGGATGCCCGCCACGGTCGGCGTACAGGTAACCGTAATCGGGCAGTTGCTGCTGGCCGCCAAAGTTGTTCCGCAGGTGGTGTTGTTACCAAAGTCGCTGGGATTGGCGCCGGTTAAACCAATGCCGGCAATGCTCAAGTTCGCCGTGCCCGTGTTGCTCAGAGTAAAAGGTGCGGGTGAACTGCTGGTGCCCCCCGCGACATTGCCAAAGTTATAGGTGGAGGGAGAAAGAGCGCCCACGGGAGCTGTGCCGCTGCCTGTCAAGCTTACGGTCTGGGGACTATTGGTGGCGTTGTCCGTGAAAGTCAACGTTGCGGCGCGGGTTCCGGCCGCCGTGGGTGTGAACGCCACGCTGACCTGGCAACTGGCATTGACGGCCAACGACGCTCCGCAGGTATTGCTGGGCATGCCAAAATCGCCGGGATTGGTTCCGGTGAGCTGGACGCTGCTAATCGTCAAAATCGAAGACCCGCCGTTGGTCAGAGTCACAACCTGCGTCGCGCTGGTTGTACCCAAGGACTGGCTTCCGAAGTTCAAGGTCGTCGCGGAGAGACCCACTACGCCTGTTATCCCTGTTCCAACCAGGCTGACGGCCTGCGGACTACCGGTGGTGGCATTGTCCGAGATGGTCACGGCGGCGGTGCGGCTCCCGGCGGCCGACGGGGTAAACGTGACGTTAATGGTGCAGGAACCCCCATTGGCTGCCAGCGAACCCGGGCAGTTGTTGGTCTCTACGAAATCGGCGGCATTACTGCCCGTTACCAGGATGCTGGTGATGGCCAGGCTTACGTTGCCGGTGTTGGTGAGGGTAAATGTCTGGGGGGAACTCGTGGTCAACACGGTCTGGCCGGCAAAAGTCAAGGTCACGGCCGAGAGGCTGGCCACGGAAGCACTGCCGGTTCCGGTGAGATTGACGGATTGAGGACTGCCGGGGGCATTGTCCGTAATGTTGATGGAGGCGGTGCGGCTGGAAAGGGCCGTCGGCGTAAACGTCACATTGATCGTGCAGGTTGCATTCGCCGCCACGGAACTGCCGCAAGTGTTGGTCTGAGCAAAGTCGCCGGGGTTGGCGCCTCCCAGCGCTATGCCGGTGAGGGCCAGGCTGGCGTTCCCGGTGTTCGTCAAGATGATGCTCTGAGCCGCACTGGCGACCCCCTTGGTCTGGCTGCCAAAGGTTAGGGTGGATGAAGGATTAAGGCTGACCGAGGCGCCGGTGCCTGAACCGGAGAGGCTCACCAACTGCTGGCTGCCCGCCACGCCGTTATTGTTGTCCGTGATCGTCAGGGAGGCCGTCCGGCTTCCCGCCCCGGTTGGCGAGAATGTGACGGAGAAGGTGCAGCTACCGCCAGAGGCCAGTGTGCCACCACAGGTGCTGGTCTCGGCAAAGTCGCCGGGATTGGCGCCCGTAAAGGTGACGCTGCTGATGGCCAGGGCGGCATTCCCGGTATTGTTCAGAGTGACGGACTGGGCGGAGCTGGTAGTGCCCAGGTTCTGGCTGCTGAAAGACAGGCTGGCGGGCGTGACGCCGGCTACCGGGGCGCTACCGGAGCCGTTGAGGCTCACGGTTTGCGGACTGCCGGGGGCATTGTCAGCAATACTCACGGCGGCGGTGCGGGTTCCGATGGCCGACGGCGTGAAGGTGACGCTGACCACGCAACTGCCATTCGCGGCCACGGAGCTGCCGCATGTATTGGCGACGGCGAAGTCGCTGGCATTCGCGCCCGTAGCGCCCAGGCTGGTGATGGTCAAAGTTGAGTTCCCCAGGTTGGTAAGGGTGACGGATTGCGCGGCGTGCGTTCCCAGGCTCTGAGTGGAAAAAGTGAGGGAGCCGGGGGAGAGGCTGACGGAGGGGGCCGTGCCGGTCCCCGAAAGGCCAATCGCCTCGGGGCTGCTTTGGAGACTATCCGAAATGCTCACCGTGGCGGTTCGGACCCCGAATGCGGTGGGGGAGAACTTCACCACGAACGTACAACTGGAATTGACCGCCAACGAAGTGCCGCAGCCGTTGGTTTGAGAAAAGTCACCGGGATTAGCGCCGATGAGCGAGATTCCAAAGATATTGAACGCCGCGTTGCCCGTATTCGTCATGCTGACGCTCTGGGCCGTGCCGGCGGTGCCCACGTTCTGATTCCCGAAGGACAAGCTGGAGGGGGTAAGACTCACATGGCCGGAAAGGCCCGTGCCCGATACGGCCACCGTCTGGGGACTTCCCGGAGCATTGTCCGTAAAGCTGATGGCGGCCGTGCGGCCACCGGAGGCGCTCGGTGTGAAGGTCACTTTGATCGTACAACTCGCGTTCACTCCCAGGACCGAGCCGCAGTTGTTGGTCTGGGCGAAGTCGGTGGCATTGGCGCCCGCCACCGTAATAGCAAGCGAGGTCAGGTTCACGCTTCCCGTGTTGGTCAGAGTGATGCTCAGGGCATTGCTGGCGACCCCTTCGGTCTGGCTGCCGAAGGACAAAGAGGGGGGACTGAGCGTGGCATTGGGACCGTTGCCGCTGCCCGTCAGACCCACGGATTGCTTGCTGCCGGCCGTATTGTTGCTGTTGTCCGAAAGAATCAACGAAGCTGCCCGGCTTCCGGCGCCCGTAGGCGAAAAGGTGACGTTGATCGCGCAACTGCCGTTCGCCGCGAGCGAACTGCCGCAGTTGTTAGTCTGCGCGAAGTCGCCAGGATCAGCGCCACTGAACGCTACACCGCCGATGGTCAAGGCTGTATTGCCGGTGTTGTTGAGAGTGACCGTCTGGGCCGCGCTCGTTGTTCCCAGGTTCTGGCTGTTGAAGGCCAGGCTGGTTGGCGTGACCGCCGCCAGGGGGGCGCTGCCCGTCCCGGTCAGGCTCACCGTCTGGGGGCTGTTGGTGGCGTTATCCACTATCGTTACCGCGGCCGTGCGAGTCCCAGGGCCGGTGGGGGCAAACGTTACATTGATTGTGCATAAGGCTCCCGCCGCGACGGAACTGCCGCAAGTGCTCGTGGCTGCAAAATCTCCCGAATTGCCGCCCGTGACCTGGATGCTGGAGATGGTCAGACTCGCGTTCCCGGTGTTGGTGAGAGTCACGGCCTGGGCCGCGCTCGTCGATCCCACGGACTGGCTGGAGAATGACAAGGCCGATGTGGAAAAGCTGACTACAGGTCCATTGCCGCTACCGGTCAGGCTGACCGTTTGGGGGCTGCCGGAAGCGTTGTCGGTGATGGTCAGGGCGGCCGAGCGGCTCCCCGGGGCCGTGGGGATGAAGGCCACGCTGATATTGCAATTGCCTCCTGCCGGCACTGAACTTCCGCAAGTGTTCGTCTGGAAAAAATCGCTGGGATTGGCGCCCGTCAGCCCCAGGCCGGTTATATTGAGGGCGGCATTTCCCGTGTTGACGAGGGTAACAGCTTGGACTGGACTCGTCGTCCCCAGAGTCTGGCCGCCAAAAATTAAGCTCGTGGCGGTAAGGTTCACGCGAGGCCCCCCGCCTATTCCGGCTTGGTTTATGGTCTGGGGGCTATCTGAGGCCGTGTCGACAAGAGTCACAGCCGCCAGGCGGCTCCCCGGCAAGGTGGGCGCAAAGGTGACATTAATCGTGCAGTGTCCGTTCGCCGCCAGAGAGCCCGTGCAGGTGTTGCTCTGACTGAAATCCCCGGCGTTGGTTCCCCCTACCGTAATATTGCCGATGGTCAAACTTGTGGCTCCCTCGTTGGTAACCACGACGGTCTGGGGGGGCGTGCTGGACGTGCCCACGGCTTGAAGAGGGAAGACCAAGGATGTGGCCGAAATGCTCAGCATGGATGTTGTGCCCATGCCGCTGAGGCTGACCGCTTGTGGGTTGTTGGTGGCGTTGTCGGTAAGCAACAGGCTGCCTGAAGCCGCCCCCGCCCCGGTGGGGCTAAAGACAATGGTGACCGCGCAGAAGCCCGCCGGAGCCACCGGAACCGAGGTCGAGCAAGTGGTCCCCGGGGCGAAAATGGCAAAAGGGGCCGGTGCGGCAATGGCGGAGAAAGTCAGGCTGGCGTTACCCGTGTTGGTCAGGGTGACAGTTTGCCCCCCACTGGTCGTGCCCGTGGTCTGGTTGCCAAATTCAAGGCTAGCGGCAGAAAGGGTACCGACGGCGCCGGTGCCTACGCCGGTGCCGGCAAGAGTAATCATCTGGGGACTGCCGGGGGCATTGTCGCTGATGCTGACTCCGGCGGAGTAACTCGCCGCTGAACTCGGCGTAAAGGTTACGGTGATGGTGCATGTGCCACCCGTCGCCACGGAAGTGCCGCAATTGCTGTTCTCGGAGAAGTTGGCGGGGTTCGAGCCTGCCAACCCGATGCTGAAAATGCTCAATGCCGCATTGCCGTTATTAGTCAACGTCACCGTCTGCCCCGCGCTCGTCGTTCCGAGGTTCTGGTTGAAAGTGAGGTTCGAAGCACTCAGGTTGACGGAGGGACCGCTGCCTGTTCCCGTGAGGCTCACGGCCTGGGGGCTCCCAACGGCATCATCTGCAATCGTCAGGGTGGCCGCACGGCTGCCCGTAGCGCCGGGCGTGAACGTTACGTTGATGGTGCAATTACCTCCCGCCGCCAGTGAACCTCCGCAGTTGTTTGACGCGGCGAAGTCTCCGGGATTGGTTCCCGATACGGCAATGCTGGAGAAGTTCAAAGCCGCGCTTCCGTTGTTCGTCAGGGTGACGGACTGGGCCGGAGTTGTGGTGCCCTGCAACTGGCTGCCAAATGCCAGCGTCGTAGAGGAAAGGCCGACGGTGGCTGAAGTCCCGGTCCCCGTGATACCCAGGGTTTGGGGGCTCCCGGCCGCATTGTCGGTAAAAACCAGGGAGGCCGTACGCGGTCCGGAGGCACTGGGAACAAATGTGAGCGTAGCCGTACACTGCGCCGAAGGTGCAAGCGAAGGAACGCAATTGTCTTTCTCCGTGAAGTCCCCGCTATTGGGGCCTGTCATCTGAATGCTGGAGATCGTCAAAGTCGCATTGCCCGAGTTGACTAACGTGGCCGTAAGAGACGAGCCGGTCGAACCGACAGCCTGGTTGCCAAAGGAAATGGTTGCGGGGCTTAGGGAGAAACCGGCCGTGGACACGGGAACAGGCGTGCTGGCTCCTCCCCCTCCACAGGACACCGACCACAGGGCCCATACGATGCACGCCGCAGGAAGAATGCCTACATTCCGTCGTTTACGGTAAAACGCTCTCGCATCCATGACAAGAAAGCTCCTTGGTCAGTGCCTGTCAAAGCACTCCCTCTACCAAATCAAAACCGACAAAATGAACGTGTTCGTGCGCAGTCATAACTCTTGCCGGACCTGCAACATGTGTTTCGACTAATCCAACGGCGACAATTGTTAGCGCGGTGCTATCTTGTCCGGTCGCTGAATGGCCAGACGATCCGCTGCCCATACGTCTGCCCTGAGGCTACAATGGCCCATACTCTTGTGAGCCTACTGAACCGCACCTGCAAACCGGCGACCCTGTTTAAGGCTGGTTAGGTCTTACAATCGAAGCAGCTCAGATTGAGTTCCGCCAAACACCAACGGGCAGGCAGGAAGGTACGAAACGGCCACCCGGAATTTCGAATGGTGGGCCTCCGCGTGATAGCGAAGCAGGAAGCTGAGCCGTATGGAAGGAGACGACCCTGAAGGACTAAATAAGAAAATACTAAGAGTGCTCTTGGGAAATTCATGAGAACTCGCCTCAAGGCTCATCCCTTCCCATCGATTTCCTCAGAAGGGTCTAAGCAGATCCAACGGGCCAAAACTCACCCCTGGCCATCACGAATAGCCAAAGATGCCTGCACCGGTGGCACAGGAAAGACTTCCTGTCTGACGTCCGTCACCTGGCCGGGCGCTACCCGTCTCAGATTACTTTCGACGAAGGACTACGCGAACTTCCCCTGGGCGGAAAGGTTAGTCGCCTTTCCGCCCGATGTCAATACATATCTTGGGGTTGGTCAAAATGGCAGGAACACTCGGCGCAGGGCGGAAGGGTTGAACTCCCGCCCTGCCCACCGGGTCGGGGGCGTCTCAGGAGAAGCTGCCGCTGACCCCCTGGAACCCCCGCGCCGCCTGCTTGAGGACCCAGCGGACGGCTCGCCCGTCGTTGTAGCAGAATGCGAGGTTGTGGTTGAGGGTTGAGAAGCAGTGTGGCTGGCACTCCTTCTTCATCTCCTGGAGTTGGGCGTTCTCGAAGCGCGGCTTTTCAATGGTTCCCCAATCGTGGGTGGCGGAATACATGGGGAAGCAGGGCCCCAAAGTGCCATCGACTCGGACGATGACGTTGTTCTGTCCGGCCCGGCAGTTCCAATCCTGAAGCTTGCCGTGCATGAACTCGCGCATGTCGTTCAACCGCTGTACCGAGTTCACCATCTTGTAGCCGGAGCGGTTCTTCGCAATGATCCAGTCGATGAGGCGGTCCACGTTCGCGAAGTCCTGAGGCCGGATGAAGGTGGCGTTGCCGTCGTCATTATGTTGGAAGTGCGGCTGGTGGATCATCGGGGATTCATTGATGTGATAGTCGGTGGCCAGGCCGTTGGCGCGGGCAAACTCGGTAAGCTCCTGCACATCCTCCAGGTTATTGCGGCAGATGTTGATGTTGAAGAACACCGCGTAACCATAGTCGTACTGGCGACGGATCAGATACTCGAAGTTCCTGCGGATGGGGTTGAGGGCCTTGGGCAAGCCCTCCTTTTCGTTCACGGCGTCCACGGCCAGGTTAAAGATGGCGGCCCCGGAGTCGCCCAGCCAGTCGATCACCTCCGGGCGCAGCAGCCGGCCGTTGGTGGGTATGTAGACCCAGAATCCTTTTTTCGCCGCGTAGTTCACTACCTTGTGAACGAACTGCGGCCGCAGCAAGGGCTCACCACCCATGAGCGCCAGAACGCGGCATGTGGTCGATTCAAGCCAGTCAATGGAGCGTTTCGCCACGTCCTCGCTCATGCCCTTCACACTGTTGTCGAACGCCCAGCAGTAATGGCAGTCGAGATTGCATTTCCACTCGGTGAAAAGGTAGGCGATGATGGGATGGAACTCTCCCGGCAGGGCGCGCGATTGGAAGTACGGAACGCCCCAACCGCGGATGGCCCGGTAGATCAGGCCGGGTGACCAATGGCGCCGCTTGGGTGGCACATGGGGTTGCGCGAGCACGGCAGCGTGATCGCGCAGAAGTTCAGGATGTTGGGGGAAAACCGGCTCCGGAAGTGCTTCCGGCCCTGTGGGTTTGGGGGGAACCCGAGGCCTCACGGGCTTCGAGGTAAGCAGTTCGTGCAGTTGCACGTCCAGCCTGAAATTGAGGGGAACACGTCCCACTTGGTTGTCGGTCTGAAGACTTCCCATGGTACCTCCTTGAAAGGGTAGATTTTGGCGTGCCGTGGAACGTGTCTTCGGGTGGCCGCTGGCCGGCGGCCAAACCTCCTTGATTGATGTGATACCTCGCCCCCACCTTTTTAGATGCTTTCTATGTGGCGAGGTTTCCCCGAATGCTGGACTGGAGGGCAACTTGACAGTGAAGGGCGGGGTTCCTATAATTTGTTTTGTGTTAAGATAGGCTGAGGTAGGCAGCAGCGAGCGGGAATAACTCAGTGGTAGAGTGCGACCTTGCCAAGGTCGAAGTCGTGGGTTCGAATCCCATTTCCCGCTCCAAAAACTTCAGTGGCTAGTGGTGAGTGGCTAGTTTGAGCGGTCTTGCCTTTTGCCAAGCACTAGCCACTAACCACGAGCAACTGGTTCAATAGGCGCGGTACCCAAGTGGTAAGGGAGAGGTCTGCAAAACCTTTATGCGTGAGTTCGATTCTCACCCGCGCCTCCACTCTCTCTTCTCGCCCTTCAATTTCAATTGCCCTGGCGCTTCCACCCGCCGTTTCATCTAGTCGTATTCCAGATCAATGCTTTCGCCGTCCGGTTGCAGCCTGGTCAACTCTGAAACACACGCGGTTCGCGTAACGCAACCACAGCCCGAATTCCTCACTTTGAGTATTGATCCCGCTTGCCGTGGGCAGCCGTTTGGGCGGGCGGGACTTGCCCGGCAAGGAGGGCCGCGTAACCGGTTTGGTGCCGTTCGAAGTACTGAGAGGCGGGCTCGAAGCCAAACTCCGCCTGTAACTGGGAAGTGGTCAGCGAGGGATCGGTCGGCTCCACCAGAAAGTGGGCGTCATCAACATAGGACGTAATCCGGACGCGCCCCGGGTACGCATCCAGAATGCGGTCGGGGATGGAATAGTTGAAGTCGTAGTGCGCCACCGTGAAATCCAAGTTGATATCGCGGACCGCAAAGTTAATCAGAGAGTCCGTCTTTGCCACAACTCGCCCGCAGGGGTCAATAATACGCGACTCCGCCGGATGCACCGAGGTGATGACATGGTAGCGATGGAGGTAGGCATAGGCCTGAAGCGCGAACCCGCCGTGGTACGCTGAGGGCCAGAAGACCGCCTTTGCTCCCTTCCGTGCGAGGAGTGACCACGTTTCCGGAAACCCCGCGTCAAAGCAGATCTGAATCCCAATCCTCCCGAAGTCCAGATCCAGCACCGGAGGCTCTCCTCCCGGCATGATTCCGTTCTCGAATTCCGTATAGTCCGGCGAGGTGGTCACGGGATGCACTTTGTCGTACATCCCTAAGACCTGGCCCGATCGGTCCAGCACCACGGCGGAGTTCCATTGCTTTCCCTCCCGCGCGGTCCGAATGGGACAGATAACGTAACAGCGATGCGCCTTTGCCCGCCGCGCGAAGGCCTCTGTGGTCGGGCCCGGCACAGATTCGGCGACTTGCTGGGCCTTCGCACTCTCGACGCCGGCGCCAGTAAACGTTTCCGGGAAACAAACCAGGTCCGGCTTCTGCTTCAGCGCATGATCGAAGAGCGCCAACATTCGCTCGCGGTTCTCTTCGACGGTCGAATGTGTCTCGTTATTCTGACAAGTGGTAACAATGCGGGCGATATTACCCTTGGGGCTGTTCCCATTGATTCCCGCGATCGCTGCCCCGTGGAGGGCGTAAACGGGGGCCGCCGCCACGCTGGCAGCGGCGCCTCTCAGCAGCTTGCGGCGTGAAAGTGTCGAAATCGCCATGATCGATCTCCTCCTGTCAAAGGTCCTTAGGGTTTGCTTTCCAAGCATGCGGTATTCCGGGAAGTGCCGTAACCGGAATCTTCAATGGGCAACACGTCCGTTGAAGCCGAAAAACACGTCCAACCTCTGCACCGCGCCGGTCCGTTCGAAGATGGCGGCGCTGGTCTCGGCGTCGAACTGGAGGCCTTGCACAGTGCGGCGCGACCCATCTACCGAGGTGATTTCGATTCGCTGCACTCCCGCCCGGTGGACTACCACAGGCACCTGGCAGGTGGTGAAGGCCAGCGTGCCGGGTT
>Ga0335078_10015688_pt1 | contig 11247 bp, 9 predicted proteins | sample Lox_Sample_32_FD_206711 | JGI IMG/M metagenome (GOLD analysis project Ga0335078, IMG submission 206711) | Soil microbial communities from Loxahatchee National Wildlife Refuge, Florida, United States - Lox_Sample_3.2 | ecosystem: Environmental > Terrestrial > Soil > Wetlands | place: USA: Florida...
TGACAGCTCTGCGACTGGATGCAGCCGATCGCGAACATGAAGCCGCGCGCGGAATTGCACCAGTCGGCGCCGAGCCCCATCATGCGCGCCATGTCGAACGCGCTCGTGATCTTGCCGCCGGCGCCGACCTTGATGCGGTCGCGGATGTTGAGCCCGACCAGGGCGTTGTGCACGAACATCACGCCGTCGCGCGCCGGCATGCCGATATGGTCGACGAACTCGAGCGGTGCCGCGCCCGTGCCGCCCTCGGAGCCGTCGACCACGATGTAGTCCGGATAGACGCCGGTTTGCATCATCGCCTTGCAGATCGCGAGGAACTCCCAGCGATGGCCGATGCACAGCTTGAAGCCGACCGGCTTGCCACGGCTCAGCTCGCGCAACTTGACGATGAAGTCCATCATCTCGAGCGGCGTCGAGAAGGCTGAGTGGCTCGACGGCGAGATGCAGTCGACGCCGACCGGCACACCACGCGCCGCGGCGATCTCCGGCGACACCTTGGCGCCCGGCAGCACGCCGCCATGGCCGGGCTTGGCGCCTTGTGACAGCTTGATCTCGATCATTTTGACCTGATCGGCAGCCGCCTCGTCGGCGAAGCGCTCGGGCGAGAACGTGCCGTCGGCATTGCGGCAACCGAAATAGCCGCTGCCGAGCTCCCAGATGATGTCGCCGCCGTTCTCCTTGTGATAGACGCTGAAGCCGCCTTCGCCGGTGTCGTGCGCGAAGTTTCCCATCTTGGCGCCCTTGTTGAGCGAGCGGATTGCGTTGGCGCTGAGCGCACCGAAGCTCATCGCCGAGATGTTGTAGACCGAGGCGGAGTAGGGACGCGGGCAATCGGGGCCGCCGATCATGATGCGCGCGGGCTCGCGTGCCGGCTCCTTCGGCGCGATCGAATGGTTGAGCCACTCGAAACCCATTGCGTACACGTCGAGCTGGGTGCCGAACGGCCGCTTGTCGAGCTGCCCCTTGGCGCGCTGATAGACGATCGAGCGCTTGACCCGGTTGTAAGGTGTGCCGTCGGTGTCGCTCTCGAGGAAGTACTGCCGGATCTCAGGCCGAATTTCCTCGAGCAGGAAGCGGATGCGCGCCGAGATCGGATAGTTGCGCAGCAGGCTGTGGTGCGGCTGGAAAAGGTCGTAGGTGCCGATCGCGGCGAATACCAGGCAGATTGCGAAACCAGCGAGGAACCAGAGACTGAGGAACGCGAGGGCGAGGAACCCCACGCTCCCGATCAGCGCCAGGGTGTAGACGATGAAACGGCGGGCGAAGGCCAGGCGCAGTACGGTGAGCCCCGGCAGGCCGTTCGATGCGGTGGCCGGGCTACGCATCAGCATGGGGGCCGTCTCCTCCTGTGCCGCCCGGTCTCGGCCGGGCTCCATGTCGTCAACTTAGCACAATCAGCCTAGCACAAACCGTATGACGGGCCGGAGACGAGGCGTCGCGGCGGCACTCGTAGCGCTCCGACCGCACGGGACGGTCCGGAGGCACCCGGCTTGACCCTTCGCCGGGGCCGGTCTAACTCTCCCGCCGGCCGCCGCCGAGCGCGCGGCGGATCACGGGATGACGGCAGATGCGGCTCATCGACGAGCTGGAATGGCGCGGGCTGGTCCATCAGGTGACCGCCGACGAGCTGGGCGACCGGCTCGAGGCCGGTCCGATTACGCTTTACATCGGCTTCGATCCGACCGGTCCGTCGCTGCACGTCGGGCATCTGGTGCCGATCGTGCTGTTGCGGCATTTCCAGCGGCGCGGCCATCGCGTGATCGCGCTGACCGGCGGCGGCACCGGCTTGATCGGCGATCCATCCGGCAAGTCGGCCGAGCGCAACCTGCTCGACCGCGCGCAAGTCGACGCCAACGCGCAGCGGATCGGCGGTCAGCTCCTGCGCCTGCTCGTCGATCCGGGCAACCCGCCGCTCCACGCCGACAACATCGAGTGGCTGGAGCCGATGGGTCTGCTCGAGTTTCTGCGCGACGTCGGCAAGCATTTCGCGGTCAATGCCATGATCGCCAAGGACTCGGTCCGGCTGCGGCTCGAGCGCGAAGGCGAAGGCATCTCGTTCACCGAGTTCAGCTACGCACTCCTGCAGGCGCGCGACTTCCTCGAGCTTCATCGGCGCTATGACTGCATCCTGCAGTGCGGCGCCTCGGACCAGTGGGGCAACATCGTGGGGGGCACCGATCTCATCCGGCGCGTCGCGGGAGGGCGTGCGTTCGGTCTGACGGTGCCGCTGCTGACCGACGCCGAAGGCAACAAGTTCGGCAAGACCGAAGGGGGCACCAGTTGCTTCCTCGATCCGGCGATGACCAGCCCGTACAAGTTCTATCAGTTCTGGATCAACGCCGACGACGCCGACGTCGTGCGGCTCCTGAAGCTGTTCACGTTCCTCGAGCGCGAGCGCATCGATGAGCTCGCGGCCACCGTCGGCTCGCCGGCGCGCGAAGCGCAGAAGGCGTTGGCCCTCGCGGTCACCGCGTTCGTGCACGGCGCCGAGGAGGCCGACAAGGCGGTCAAGGCGTCAGAGGTGCTGTTCGGCGGCGACCTCGAGGGCGTGCCGGTCGCGACCCTGCGCGAGATCTTCGCCGACGTGCCGTCGATCTCGGTGGCCGCCGAACGCCTGAACGGCACCGGCGCCAGCCTGGTCGAACTCCTGGTCGAGGTCGGCGCGTGCCCGTCGAAGTCGGACGCCCGCCGCCAGCTCGGGCAGGGCGCGATCCGGCTCAATGGCCAGCCGGTGGCGCCCGGGACGGCAGGCGCCGATCCGACCGTGACGCGTGCCGATTTCCTCGACCAGTCCGTGCTGGTGATCCGGCGCGGCAAACGCAACACGTTCCTGGTCAAGCTGGAGGGATGACGATGCCGCTGAAGCGCTTCAATCCGAAGAAGATCGCGCCGCCGAACAGCCCGACTTACCACCACGGCATCGAGGCGACGCCCAACATGCGTTGGCTCACGATCTCGGGTCAGATCGGCCGCGGCCCGGACGGCAAGACGCCGGCGTCGTTCGAGGCCCAGTGCGAGAACGTGTGGGACAATATCCTCGCGATCCTGGCCGACAGCGGCATGGGGCCGCAGGACCTCGTCAAGACCACGACGTTTCTCACGCGCAAGGAGGACATCCCGGCCTCGCGCACCGTCCGCGCCAAGAAACTGGGCAACGTCGCTTGCGCCACGACGCTTCTCGTCATCTCCGCGCTTGCTGCGCCGGAGTTCCTGGTCGAGATCGAGGCGACTGCCGCGAAGGACTAGCGGCCGAGGGCGCTCCGGCGCGACACGCGTCCCCTCACCCTGCGCGGCAGGGGCGAAGCCCCGCAAGCACCAACAAATCGAGCGCGGCGGCGTGCGGCGCGCGCTAGGATTCCTGTGGCGCTCGCGGGGGCGTTGCCCCCTGCCGCGCTCAGGAGGAGACGATATGCCGCTGAAGCGCTTCAACCCCAAGAAGATCGCGCCGCCGAACAGCCCGAGCTACCACCACGGGATCGAGATCACGCCGAACATGCGCTGGCTGGTCCTGGCGGGCCAAGTCGGCAAGAACCCCGACGGCTCGATCCCGTCGTCGTTCGAGAAGCAGTGCGAGAACTGCTGGGACAACATCTTCGCGATCCTGGCCGAAGGCGGCATGGGGCGGGAGGACATCGTCAGGCTGACCGTGTACCTGACCCGGCGGGAGGATATCCCGGCGAACCGCGCGATCCGCGAAAAGAAGATGGGGTCGATCGCGCCGGCGTCGACCTTGCTCGTGATCGCCGGGCTGGCGACTCCGGAGTTCCTAATCGAGATCGACGTGCTCGCCGCCAAGGACTGAGGCCCGGTCGGGCCGCGCACTCAGCCGAGCCCGGCAAGGTCGTCCAGGGTCTTTTGTGGCTCGGGGCGTCGGGTGTAGTCCGGATCGACGTCGGCTGCCCGCACAATGCCGGTCCGGTCGACCACCAGGCGCCCCGGCATCGGCAAGGTCCAGCTCGGCTCGCCGTTATGCTTCGGCAGGTCGATGCCGAAGCTCTGGTAGACCGCGCGCAAGTCCTCCGGCAGCGCGAAACGCAGCCCGAGCTCGGCGGCGTACGCGTTGCCCGGATCCGACAGGATGTCGAACGTGATGTGATGCCGTTCGGCCAGCTTGAGGCTGTGTTCCGGCAGCTGCGGCGTCAGGGCGACGAGCCTCGCGCCGCGCGCCGTCACCCTGGGCAGAACCTGCTGCAGAGCATCCAGCTCTGCGACGCAGTAGGGTCACCAGCTGCCGCGGAACACCGTGAGGATGACGGTGCCCTTGCCGAGCAGATCCGGCGACCGCACCTCCTGGGCGTGGCCGTTGCGCAGCATGAAGGGCGGCAGGCGCGCGCCCACCCTGATCACGCGCTCGACGGCGCCCGACGCGCGCAGGTCCTCGGTCGCGCGATGCATGATTGCGGCTTTGTCGGCGGAGATGCGTTTCTCGCTCGCCGCCCGGATCGTGTCGAGTTTCTCGGCCAAGCTCATGCCGTCACCTCGATGTCGTCACTTGGGGTCGAAGCCAGCTTCCGGCAAGTCCCGCATTTGCGCTAAGCCGGTCGTCACTCCTGCGGCTCGGTCTCCGTGCTCGCCAGCTCGTGACGGAACGGCCCCAGCTCGGCCAGCCCGTCGATCTGCGCCTGCATGTGCAGACGCTCGCGCCCGAGATAATCGTCGATCGCCCGGCGCAGCGCCGGATCGCGGATCCAGTGCGCGCTGTGGGTCGCAGTCGGCATGTAGCCGCGCTGCAGCTTGTGCTCGCCCTGGGCGCCCGCCTCGACCCGGGCCAGCTTGCGCTCGATCGCGAACTCGATCGCTTGGTAGTAGCACACCTCGAAATGCAGGAACGGGAAATGGCCCAGGCAACCCCAGTTGCGTCCGAACAGCGCTTCGCTGCCGATCAGGTTGAGGGCGCCGGCGACCAGCTTGCCGTCGCGCTCGACCATTACGAGCATGACGCGGTCGGGCAAGGTGCGGCCGATCTCGGCGAAGAAAGCGCGGTTGAGATAGGCCTGACCCCACTTGCGATCGCTGGTCGACATGTAGAAGCGGAAGAACGCGTCCCAATGCCGCTCCTCGATGTCGGCGCCGGTCAGCCGGCGAATCCTCAGGCCGGCGGCCACCGCCTCGCGGCGCTCCTTGCGGATCGCCTTGCGCTTTCGGCTCGAGAGCGCGCCGAGGAAATCCTCGAATGTTGCGTATCCCTGGTTGGCCCAGTGGAACTGCAGGCCGAGGCGCTGCAGGAAACCGGCCTCGCCGAGCCGCTGCCATTGCGCTTCGGGCGCGAAGGTGACGTGCAGTGACGAGACGTCGCGGCGGTCGGCGACCTCTACCAGTCCGGCGATCAGCATGTCGGCGACGTGCGGGTCGGCCTCGGGGGCCAGCAGTAGGCGCGGTCCCGGCACTGGCGTGAACGGCACCGCGACTTGGAGCTTCGGGTAGTACTGGCCACCGGCGCGCCGATACGCGTCGGCCCAGCCGTGGTCGAATACATATTCCCCGTAGGAATGGCTCTTCAGATACATGGGCACGGCGCCGAGCACGCGGCCCTCGCCGTCCTCCGCGAGGAGGTGCTGGGGCAGCCAGCCGGTGCGCGCCGTCACCGAGCCCGACTTCTCGAGTGCGTTCAGGAAAGCGTGACTGACAAAAGGATTGTCGGGTCCCGCGCAACGATCCCATACCGCCGCGCCGACCTCATCGATGCGCTCGAGGATCCTCAGCCGATCAACCGATCCGCTACCGTCCGCCATCGTGCGTCCCGTCCGTTGCCGTGGCTCCGCCGCGCAACGCTCAGCGGAACTCGAAAATTCCTTCGACCTCGGCCGCGACCCCGAACGGCAGGTTGGCCATGCCGACGGCCGAGCGCGCGTGCTTGCCCTTGTCGCCCAGGACGGCGACCAGCAGGTCGGAGGCGCCGTTGATCACCTTGGGGTGGTCGCCGAACTCCAGGGTCGAGTTGACGAAGCCGGTCACTTTGACGCACCGCACGATGCGCTCCAGGTCGCCACCGAGCGCGGCCTTGACCTGCGCCAGCACGTTGACGGCGCACAGCTTGGCCGCCTCGTAGCCTTGCTCGACCGTCATGTCGCGGCCCAGCTTGCCGATGAACTCGAGCTTGCCGTCGCGCAGCGGGACCTGGCCCGCGGTGAAGATCAAATTGCCCGTAATCACGTAACCGACATAGTTGGCGCGCGGCGCCGGCGCCTCGGCCAACGTGATGCCGAGCTCTTTGAGGCGGGCCTCGATCTGACCGGCCATGGCAGGGTCTCCCAAGTCGTTTCCAGACTGGACGGAATAATGCCAGGGTCGTGCCAGTCTCGTCTCGGTGCAAGACCGGCTTTCGGCGCTGCCGGTCGGGTCTGGCAGATTTGCGCCGGGCGCCAATGTCTTGTATTGCAGGGGCTGAACCGGCCCCGCCAACCCGGGCGCCGCGCGCCCGCCGGCGGTAAGTGAGAGGATCACATGGGCGGATTGAGTATGTGGCACTGGATCATCGTGCTTTTGATCGTGATGGTCCTGTTTGGTGGCCGCGGCAAGATTTCCGGGCTCATGGGCGATCTCGCCAAGGGCATCAAGAGCTTCAAGGCTGGCTTGAAGGACGATGACGTGGCCCCGGGCGAGGCACCAAAGCGCGTCGAGGGCGGCACCACCATCGAAGGTCAGGCGACGCGCCACTCCGAGAGCACGGCGCCGAAGGCCTAGGCGAGGCACCCGTTCACGGAGACGCCCGGCGGCAGACCGCGCCGCCGAGCGCGACCTGACTGTGCGGATATGCGCCGCGCCATGGGTCAGTCGCAAACTCTGGCGAGCAGTTTCGCCTGATCGACGTTGAGTCCGCGGCGCTCGTAACGACGCATGAGGAACGGTCGACGATCTGGGACGTCGCACGGCGCGCGCGGATGACGCCAGGATTCACACCACTCCTTACATTTCCCTACGCTTCCTTGCTAGGTCGCAGGGCGAGGTGCCTCTAGCCTGGATCGCATCCTGTGCCAGAGGGTCTCCGATGCTCCAGACGAGCCACCAGTCCGCCGAGACCCCGCAGCGCTTCGCGCCGGGCCTGCTTCGCGGCGGGCGCAAGCGCGTCGCACCTGCCGGCGACGGCCGTGATCCCCTGGCCGCGCTCGGCACGCACGTGCAGTACGGTGCGCGCGGCACGGTCGTGCGCGAGGGCGAGGCTGCCGACTGGCTGTTCCGCATCACCGATGGCGTCGTCAAGCTGCATCGCCTGCTGCGCGACGGCCGCTGCCAGATCGTCGGTCTGCTGTTCGCCGGCGATTTCCTCGGCATCGACCGGGAAGGCGCGGTGTCGTGCAGTGCGAACGCGGTCGGGCGCGTCACGGCCGAACGCTTTCCACGCCGCGCGGTCGAGCGGCTATGCGACTCCTCCGCGGTGGCCGCGGGCCTGTTGCTGCGCTGGGCCAGCCACGAGCTGTTGGCTGCGCAAGACCAGATCCTGCTGCTCGGGCGCAAGACGCCGCGCGAGAAGCTTGCCTCGTTCCTGCTCGGCTTGAGCCGGCGCCAGCGCGATCCTGCCGTCATACGGTTGCCCATGACGCGCACCGACATCGCCGACTATCTCGGCGTCACCCTCGAGACGGTCAGCCGATCGATGGGTCAGCTCCGACGCGACGGCCTGATCAAGCCGCTCGACCGCAAGGCGGTGCGCATCGTCGATCTGCTCGCGCTCGAGCAGGTGGCGGACTGCGCTTGATCCGTTCGCCGGACGGCGCCCGGCGCGGCGCGAACCGCGGGCTCAGCTGCAGCCGCTGGTCGCGCCGCAGGTCGTGCACTTGAGGCACGTGCCGTTGCGCACCAGGGTGAAGTTGCCGCATTCGCCGCAGGCGTCGCCTTCGTAGCCCTTGAGCTTGGCCTCGCGTCGCCGCTCCAGGCGGAGATCGATCTCCTCGATCACCTGGGTCGACACCGTCACGGCCTGCTCGCGCGTGACCTCGGTCGCGAGCCCGTCGCCGATCGCTTGCGCGCTCGCGATCATGACGGTGCCGTGCTCGTCGTGGCCGTTGCCCGATCCGTTGGCGCTGTGGATCCCGCCGTTCTTGCCGTTGGCGCCGTTGCCGCCCTGGACCACGACCAGGCGATTGCGCACGTAGCCGGTCGAGGTCACGCGCTTGATGGTGGCGATCGCCTCGGCCGGCGGATCGGGCAGATTGTCGCCGACGCCCCGGCCGACCGTGTCGGGCGCTAGGTCGGCGGGCTCGACATGCGCGAGATCGTTGCGTCCGAGATAGGAGATCGCGAGCTCGCGGAAGATGTAGTCGAGGATCGACGACGCCATCTTGATCGTGTCGTTGCCTTCGACCATGCCCGACGGCTCGAAGCGCGTGAAGGTGAAGGCCTCGACGTACTCCTCGAGCGGCACGCCGTATTGCAGCGCGATCGAGATTGCGATCGCGAAGTTGTTCATCAGGCTGCGGAAGGCGGCCCCTTCCTTGTGCATGTCGATGAAGATCTCGCCCAGCCGCCCGTCCTCGTACTCGCCGGTGCGCAGGTAGACCTTGTGGTTGCCGACGATCGCCTTCTGCGTATAGCCCTTGCGGCGGTGCGGCAGGCGCGCGCGCGCGGTGATGCGCTCGATCACGCGCTCGATGATGCGTTCGGCCGCGATGCCTGCTTTGGCCGCCGCGGGTGCCGCGACCAGCGTCTCGGCGATCTCATCGGCATCCTCGACCTCGTCGCTCAGGATCGACGAGGCGAGCGGCTGGCTCAGCTTGGAGCCGTCGCGATAGAGCGCGTTGGCCTTGATGCCGAGGCGCCACGACAGGAGGTAGGCGTCCTTGCACGCCTCGACCGTGGCGTCGTTCGGCATGTTGATGGTCTTCGAGATCGCGCCGGTGATGAACGACTGCGCCGCCGCCATCATGCGGATGTGGCTGTCGACCGACAGGAATCGCTTGCCGATCCGGCCGCACGGATTGGCGCAGTCGAACACCGCCTGATGCTCGGGCTTGAGGTGCGGCGCACCCTCGAGCGTCATGGCGCCGCTGCAATAGGTGTTGGCGACCTCGACGTCGGCCCTTGTGAAGCCGAGATGCGCGAGAAAATCGAAGGAGACGTCGTCGAGCTGCGCGGCGGTCAGGCCGAGCACGCGCGTGCAGAACTCCTCGCCCAGGGTCCACTTGTTGAAGGCGAACTTGATGTCGAACGCGCTCGCCACGGCCTGCTCGAGCGCGTCGAGCGCCGCCGCCGTGAAGCCGCGTGCCCTGAGCGCCTCGTGATGGACGCCGGGGGCGCCCGCGAGCGTGCCGTGGCCGACCGCGTACTTGGCGATATCCTCGATCTGGTCCTGGCCGTAGCCGAGTGTCATCAGCGCCTGGGGCACCATGCGGTTGATGATCTTGAAATAGCCGCCGCCGGCGAGCTTCTTGAACTTGACCAGCGCGAAGTCGGGCTCGATGCCGGTGGTGTCGCAATCCATCACCAGGCCGATCGTGCCGGTCGGCGCGATCACGGTGGTCTGGGCGTTGCGGTAGCCGTGCTGTTGGCCGAGCCCGAGGGCGGCATCCCACGCCTTCTTGGCCGCCTCGGCGAGCGGCGCGTCGGGGCAGTTGGCATGATCGAGCGCGACCGGTTTGACGGTCAGACCCTCGTAGCCGTCGGCGTGGCCGTGCGCGGCGCGCCGGTGGTTGCGGATCACCCGGAGCATCGCGTCCGCGTTCTCGGCATAGCCCGGGAAGGCGCCGAGCTCCGCCGCCATCTCGGCCGACGTCGCGTAGCAGATGCCGGTCATCAGCGCGGTGATCGCGCCGCACAGCGCGCGACCCTCGGCGCTGTCGTAGGCAAGGCCGCACGCCATCAGGAGCCCGCCGATGTTGGCGTAGCCGAGGCCGAGGGTGCGGAAGCGATAGCTGAGCTCGGCGATCTGGCGCGACGGGAACTGCGCCATGAGGACCGAGATCTCCAGCACGATCGTCCACAGCCGGGTCGCATGCTCGAAGGCCGGCACGTCGAAGCTGCCGTCCTTGCGCCGGAAAGCGATCAGGTTGAGCGACGCCAGGTTACACGCCGTGTCGTCGAGGAACATGTACTCCGAGCACGGGTTCGAGGCGTTGATGCGGCCCGAGTTGGGACAGGTGTGCCACTCGTTGATCGTGGTGTCGAACTGGATTCCCGGATCGGCACACGCCCACGCGGCGTGCGCGATCTGCTCCCAAAGATCGGCGGCCTTGAGCGTCTTGGCGATTTTGCCGTCGGTGCGGCGCTTCAACTGCCAGTCGCCGTCGCGCTGGACCGCTTCGATGAAGCCGTTGTCGACGCGCACCGAGTTGTTGGAGTTCTGGCCGGCGACCGTCAGATAGGCCTCGGAATCCCAGTCGGTGTCGTAGGTCTGGAAGTCGATGCGCGTGTAGCCCTGCTGGGCGAACTGGATGACGCGCTGGATGTAGCTCTCCGGAATCATGACGTCGCGCGCGGCGCGGATTGCGCGCTTGAGCGCCTTATTGACCTTCGGGTCGTAGCGGCCGGCGGGCGCGCAGTCGGCGCCGACGCAGGCTTCCATCACGGCATTCATGTGGCGCTGCGCGAGCTTCGAGCCGGCGACCAGTGCCGCGACCTTCTGCTCCTCGACGACCTTCCAGTTGACGTACTGCTCGATGTCGGGATGGTCGACGTCGACCACCACCATCTTGGCGGCGCGTCGCGTCGTGCCGCCCGACTTGATCGCGCCCGCCGCGCGGTCGCCGATCTTGAGGAAGCTCATCAGGCCCGACGAGCGGCCGCCCCCCGACAGCTTCTCGTTCTCGCCGCGCAGGCGCGAGAAATTGCTGCCGGTGCCCGAGCCGTACTTGAACAGGCGCGCCTCGCGGACCCACAGGTCCATGATGCCGCCCTCGTTCACCAGGTCATCCTCGACGCTCTGGATGAAGCAGGCGTGGGGCTGCGGGTGCTCGTAGGCCGACGCCGACGCAGTCAGCGCGCCGGTGCGGTAGTCGACGTAATAGTGGCCCTGCGCCGGCCCATCGATACCGTAGGCCCAGTAGAGGCCCGTGTTGAACCACTGCGGCGAGTTGGGTGCCGCCGTCTGGGTGGCCAGCATGTAGCGAATCTCGTCGAAGAAGGCGCGTGCGTCCTTCTCGGCATCGAAGTAGCCGCCTTTCCAGCCCCAGTAGGTCCAGGTGCCGGCGAGCCGGTCGAACACCTGGCGCGCGTCGTCCTCGCCGGTGGAGCGCTGCCCCGGCTCGAGCGACTCGAGCGCCGCGGCGTCGGGCTCGTGGCGCCACAGCCAGGCCGGCACGTCGTCCTCGGGCA
>Ga0335078_10015689_pt1 | contig 11247 bp, 8 predicted proteins | sample Lox_Sample_32_FD_206711 | JGI IMG/M metagenome (GOLD analysis project Ga0335078, IMG submission 206711) | Soil microbial communities from Loxahatchee National Wildlife Refuge, Florida, United States - Lox_Sample_3.2 | ecosystem: Environmental > Terrestrial > Soil > Wetlands | place: USA: Florida...
GGCCGTTCGCGAAGTCTGCGAAAGGTATGGCACTGCGCTTATCGTGATCCGGCCGCGGACCATTCTCGGAGTGGGTCGCCTGGGCATCTTTCAGATCCTTTTTGAGTGGATTGCCGCCGGCCAGAATGTCTTCTGCATCGGGGACGGCAACATTCCGTTTCAGTTCGTGCAAGCCGACGACCTGATCGACGCGTACATGCTCGCCCTCCGCTTGGGGAAACCCGGAATCTACAATGTCGGCGCTGCCCGCTTTGGCACCCTCCGTGAGGCCTTGGAAAACCTGATCTGTCATGCCCACAGTACCTCGCGTGTTCGCAGCCTGCCGCCAGGGCTGACCATCCGGACTCTTCAGGCCCTGGACTTTCTTGGCCTTTCGCCACTCGCTCCCTGGCACTACCTGACGTATCACAAACCGTTCTACTTCGACGTCCGGCCGCTTCTCGAACTCGGCTGGAAGCCGCGGTATTCCAACGACGGCATGTTCCGCGAAAGCTACGATTGGTTTCTGGCCAATCGCCAGGCTGCGAGCGCCTCGAAAGCTGGGTCTCCGCACCGCCGCCGTGTTCGCGAAGGCGTCCTCTGGCTGCTGAAAAAGCTCGCCTGACGGCTTACCGGGTCTTCCAGAGCTTCCGCGCCGGCACGAACACAATCGCCACAGAACAAAGTGCGGCAGCCATCAGAACGACGAAAGTTCGCGCGGGCGAGGTCGCTCGTTTCAGAAACGAGGATTCAGGCACTGCCCCATCCACCGCCGCCAGGCCGTAGAAGGCGGCCTGTCCGGCCAGGGCGAAAAGCCGCCATGGATGGGGTAGGCCTAACGACGTTGCGGCCAGCACGAGCAGGGCCCATGGCATCCCTAAACGCGCCAGTTTGTGCGAGACGAAGTGCAGCCACATGCGATTGCGCGATCCCAGGAGGGCGGGATAGAAGCGCGTAATCTGATAAACTCCCGCCAGTGTGCGGACCTTGCGCCGGAACTCGGTATCGAGGTTGGTCGGGTCGTCGAATGCTTGCGCCGAATCGTCCAGGAGTACACGGTATCCCTTCAGAAATGCGGCCAACGGAAGGAACATATCATCCGCCAGGGTATCTGGGGGCAGAGGCTTCGCCAGTTCCCGGCGTATCGCATAAACACATCCCGTGGCGCCGATAACGGAATCCACGCGGCTCTGGCGCGTGCGGATCCACTTTTCATAGCGCCAGTACAGCCCCACGCTGGCTTCGCCGGCCGTTTGTCCCTGCCGGATCATGAGTTCCCCGCTCGCGGCGCCCACTGCGGGGTCCGCAAAGCACGCCACCAGGTTTCGCAGGCTGTCGCGGCTTAATTCCTGGCGAACATCGGTGAGGAATAGAATTTCCCCGCGGGCCTCCTCAAGCGCCCGGTTGAGCGCCTGCGCCTTGCCGCCTGATGGAACCTTTAGCAGACGGACGGCTGGGTTGTCCGTGAAAGCTTTCACGATCCGGTCCGTGGCGTCGGTCGAACCGTCCGAAACCACCAGAATTTCAATGAGATTCGGGGGGTAGTTAAGAGCCAGCAGCGATTCCAGTTTCCTCGCAACCCAGCGTTCGCCGTTCCGCACCGGCAGAAGGACCGATATCGTCCGCGGCTGGTAAGATTTCTTTACCGGTCGCCCTCGCCGCGCCAGCACCGCCAGGAGCAGGGGATACCCCGCTATCGTATAGAGGCAAAAAGCAATAGCCAGCAGGAAGAGCGCAATTGTCATTCCCGGCAAAGCCGCCGTACGCTCCTCATCATAGTCGAACCTGGTGTAGGTGTGTGGAAAAATCCGGGCGGACCTCCCAGGCTTCCGGACCTCACCGGTGTAGAATCGTGGAAACCGGTGTAGTTACGTGGCAAAAATTCAGGTCTCGTCGCTTGAAACGTGGTGATAGATACATTTCTTGTTTATCAGAGGGCCTCGCTTTAGCCAGTGTAGGGTCGTGGAAGGCCGGTGTAGGTACCTGGAGAATAGCGTGTAGGTCCGCGGAAATGCAGTGAAGATCCGTGGAAAACCGGTGTAGGTGGATGGAAGAGAAAGTGAAGGTCCGTGGCGTCCAAGGTGTAGATTCGTGGAACCAAATACGTCACAAGGTACTTTGAATCAATAGTTTATGAAATTCTAAAGGTTTTTACAGTAAGATTCATAGTAAACTACACCAACTTCGGATATGAGGCCGTCCCTGTTCTGTGACTGATCAACCGGTAGCCAGCACATTTCCTGTTGTTGTGGAACAGGTTGATCTCGTCCGGGTGGAAAAGAGCCTTCACTCCCTCGGCTTTTTCGCATCGACCGCTAACCGAGAAGTCTCTCGCACTGTAGTACAAATCTTCCGGCGTCCGGATGGTCAGCGAATCCATGCCAAGGCAGTCATCGAAGGCATCCCCAGTCTCGGTTTGCCAACTACGGCTGATCGCGATAAGTACATGGCCTTCATGAAGTTTGCCCTTGACCGCCGTGAAATCCAGGGCCACCTTACAAACCCTATCCGTTTTAGTGGCGCCGACATGATCAAGCTTCTAAGGCTCCGTAAAGGCGGCTTCCATTACGATGAGATCAACGACTGGTGCAAGCGCATGGTGGCCACCACCATTATGTCCGAGGCTTCCATTTTTCTTGCCGATCGCCGGCAATATGCCACCGACACCTTCCACGTCTTCGATCGGGTCGTCCTGGTGGGAGAAGAACTCAACGACGGCACCCGCTCCGAGTTTTATCAGGTCTATCTGTCGGAGTGGCAACTGACGAATCTTAATCAGGGCTACCTGCTGCCGCTGGATTTCAATACCTATTTACGGTTACACCGCGATATCGCCAAGGCTCTCTTTGGGCAACTGAGTGTCTGGTTTTATGCCAGCCGGGGCCAGCCGGTAGAAAAAAAATACCAGGATCTCTGCCAATTGCTCAGCATCCGTGCGTACCCGCACTTATCCAAGGCACGTTCCGTCCTTGAGCCATCTCTCAATGAACTAATGGAGATTGGTTATCTCTCGAGTTGGGACCTCATCCGCACGGCACGTGGGTTGGACTTCAAGCTTGAGTTGGCCCCTGGCAAGCGTCTTTTGTCGCTGCCCAATTTCGCCAGCGTAGTCAACCCTGATGCCAGAGCTCAACTGGACGCTGGTATGCCTTCCTGGGTTGGCGAGTTATTGGCGCGAGGTGTAGTTGAGAGAAAAGCCCGGCAGTTAGCCCTCGATATTCCCGACGATCAGCCGGTTATGGACCAGATCGAATACGCCGAATATCTCATCCAGCAAGACCGGCGCGGTCGCGGTCGGATCTCGAATCCGGCCGGCTTCTATATTTGGGCAATTGAGAACAATCTTGCAGTTCCGGGGAACTTCGAAACCTCGCGGGCGCGGCGCGCTCGGACCGAGGACAACGCCAACCTCATCGAACTCAATAACGTCTATGATGAGTTCTGCCAACAGCAAATCACCAAAAAACTGGAAGCCGATTACCCGCCGGAGCGTCTCGAAACCGTCCTTCGCGAGCACATGAAATCGATCAAGCGCGACCAGCCGGAATGGTTTGCTCGGGTCCCCGAAGCTACTCGCCGCGAGGTAGCCATGAGCCGCTTAAAGGCAGCCATTCGCGACAACCTGGCCCTGCCCAGTTTCGAGCGCTGGCATAAGCAAATGGTGCAAGATCGCCTGTTCTGACAGAATGAGACCGGTACCCCTTAATAGCCGATTTATGCAGAATTTGCTTCCACGTACCTACACCAGGACAGCCGGTCCGATTAACCATTCAGACTTCTTATCTTGCCCCGGGCCACAGCCGCATACATACCCGGCACACCCAGGATCGCCACCACAACGTATCCCAATGCCTGAGTAACCAAACTGTAAGCCAACGCCTGATCGCGGCCGATCCCAAAAGCCGCCAGGACGGTAACCGCAGCAAACTGATAAATGCCAACGTATCCTGGGGTGGAAGGTAGAGCGCTTCCCAGCCCCATGGCAGTCAGTAACAAAATAGCCGCCGGATAGCTCAGATGAAATCCCAGCGCCCGTGCTCCAATCATCAGCGAAGTGGCATCCGCCGACCAGATCAACGCCGTCAGCACCGCGTACCCGGCCAGCCGGCCCCAGTGATGAAACGCGCGGATCCCCAGCAGAATCTGCTCGACCAGCCCCTTAACCCGTTCTTTTAACTTTGCCGGCAAAGGCAGCCATTTGAGGACCCGGTGGACCAGACCCTCGGCATGCGGCGACACCATCAGGCAGACGGCGCCGGCTGCAGCCGCTACGGACATGCTGCGCGCCACACCCTCCATCCAGGCGAGCTTTGCTACACGGGAGAGCATCAGCGATCCCCATAACACCAGGACAATGGCATCCGTCATCCGCTCGCTTACCGCGGTAGTGAGTACATAAGTGCGCGACAACGAAGACTTGCTGCTGATAATGAGGCTGCGGATCACCTCGCCCGCCCTTGCGGGCAGGACGTTATTGCCGAGATAACCGGCCATATTGGCACGGAACACGGTGCCAAGTCCAAGAGGCTGGCTCGTGCCCGCATTGAGCAGAATCCGCCATCGTAAGGCTCGCAGGGTAAAGGAACAGACGCTGATGCACGCAGCCCCTGCCAGCAGGTCCCAGCGGGCCTCGACCACCGTACGCCAGACCCGCATCCAATCGACCCCGCGTAGTGCTGCGTACAGCAGCACAGCCGCGATCGCGATCGCCAGGATCCACCGCCAGGCGGCCAAGCCCCCACGCTTCTGCGGTTGTGCTTGCTCTACTATGGACGAGGCCATGGATCTTTCATGGTATCGCCGGATTCCCTAACGGCGTTGATAAATGGTGTAGATCCGATCCTGGTAGACCTTACGGTAATCTTCGGCGAGGGTCTGCCGGACGTAGCGATACAATCCGGCATCCTTGGCAGCGAATGTTTTAAACATTTCGGCGTACCCGTTGAAGCTGGACACGATGAATTCGGCCCGCTTGCCACTGCAATAGCCCAAGCCGCTGTCATCGATGAAATTGCTGTAAACCCCGCGATCGAGCGCCAACTCGCTTTCGCCGATGATCAGGGAGTCCGGTTTGGCGTTCCGGTTGAGGTAAGCAATTACCCGAAGATAGGAATTGTGATAGGGATTCTGCCGGCAGGCGTACGCCGTCCACCCCGTCTGAAGCAGCAGCAGCGAGGCAAACCCAGCCATCGCCATCCACCTGCGAGCCTTCCCCGCGGTCCATTCCTGCCACAACCAGACCCCGGTCGAGCAGCACAGCAGAATCGCCATTGGCAGCAGATAGAACTCGTACTTCTTCGGCTCCATCAGGCTGAAAACAAGAAACAACAATACGGCCATGAAACCGAACAGCCGGCCCCTTTGCCGTCGGAAAAGCAGACCCAGGACGGCCCAGGCGAAGATCAGAGGAATCACCCCCGTAATTCTCCGGATGCCGGTAGCGTAAGAGGGTAGATAGAAGCCGCCGTAGCGCTGGGTGAATTCGTGATAAAGGCTCACGAGCGGCCTGGTCATGCCCTCCTGGCGTCCTACCGCGTTCCACCCCAGGAACTGCAACCGGAAGTTGGCGAAATCCTGGCTGATGTACCACCCCCAGAGCGCGAATGCCACCAGATACGGAGCCGCCGCGAGCGGCAGGTAACTCCAGCGCAGGCGGCGGACATCCAGTCGTACTACCAGAAACAGCAGAACAAAAATCGGCAGCGCACCCACCGGGTGGGTAAAGAGCGACGCGGCGAAAAACGACTGGCTGGCCACAACCGCCGTTCCCATCCTCCGCTCGCGGAAAGCCAGGTAGGAAAGCAGGCCCAGCCCAGCCAACCCGGCACTCATCATGTCCGGGCGCGCACTGGCAGCGCCCACGGTAAAAACGCGGTCCGTAGCTACCGCCAGCATCGCGAGCAAAGCCGGCGTCCAGGAATCCATCAACAGGCGAACGATCCATCCCCAGCTCGCCAGTGCCACCAGGCCCCAGAGAATTGAGTACCAGCGCATGCGTAGAATGCCGAAGCCCACCAGTTTGTACCAGATAGCTGGCCCGATGTGTGAAAGCGGCATCGTCTGGTACATGCGGTTATGCAAGCCGCGGGCGCCCAGAAATGCGCAGGTGTTGCCGATTGGATAACCCATTACCCCGCGAGTATTCAGATCGATGGCCGGAATAGCGTGGATGGCTTCGTCGAACCAGGGCCGGGCCGTATCCGCCTGCGCCGCTGCAAGCAGCAGGTAAATAAAGACAATGCCGCCGCCAACCACGCCCAGGCGCCGCGGGATCATCGCATCAGGCGCGCCGGAACCCCCGCCACCTTAGCGCCTTCCGGCACGTCGTGGGTTACCACCGCTCCGGCGCCAATCAAAGCGCCGGCTCCGATGGTGATGCCGCACAGGATCGTGGCCGAAGTGCCAATCGAAGCGCCGCGTCCAACCAGGGTTTTCTCGAGTTTCCAGTTCTCGTTGGTCGCGATCGGCACCCGGTCGTTGATAAACATCACGCCATGTCCCACGAACACCTCGTCCTCGATGGTAACGCCCTCGCAGATGAAGGTGTGGGACGAGATCTTGCAGCGCCGCCCGATGCGCGCACCCTTTTGAATCTCGACAAACGGACCGACCCTGGTCTCATCTCCGATCTCGCAGCCGTACAGGTTGACCAGCTCGGGATAGTGAATCTTTACGTCCTTTCCAAGAAGAACGTTGTTCGAAATCGGCATTTCAGACGCTCCCGGACAATTCAGCGAAACCCATAAACCAGGAGGCAGCGAAATACATCTCGCAGGGAAGCCCGGATGTTCTTCCAGCTTCCGCCCCGTGCCTCGCCTCCGGCGCGCGGAACGAAACGGATGGGCAGGAAACTTACCTTGTATCCGGCCCTCACCGCCCTGATAATCCGTTCCGCCTCCGAGAACGGACTCGTGGAAACCAGATCGAACTGGAAGATGGCCCTGGACCCTACCTTCACGCTGCCCGCGTCGCGCACCGCCACACCGAAAAGCAACCGCGGCAGCAGGTTATAAAAGTGCGAGATCAGCCGGCGGGACACGGTGTAAACTTCGTGCCGGTTGGTGCGGACACCCACCACAAGGTCGGCCCCGGTCGCCAAGCGCTCCCATAGCGGCAGCAGATTTTCCGCCGGCCATTGCCCGTCCGACCCGGTGAAATAAATATAAGCCCCGTGCGCTTCCTGGTAACAGCGCGCCACGGCGCCGTGAATTCCCAGGTTGGTTGTATTCCGCAACACCCGCAAACGGGGTTCCTTCCGGCTCAACTCGGCCAGAATGGCGGGGCTGCGGTCATGGCTGGCGTCGTCTACGCACACCACTTCCCATTCGGAAAGCCGCGGCTTAAGTTTCTCCAGAATCTGAACGTGTTCGAGAACTACCGACTCGATCGATGCCTCTTCGTTATAGACCGGCATTACGACCGAGAGGAACAAACGGTTTGAGACGTGTCCGCAGTTTGTAATCGTCCCTGCTCCAAAACCGCCTCGCAGACCGTCTCCACCTGGTGCTGTTCCATCTCCGGGTATAGCGGCAGCGAGAGCACTTCCCGCGCTACCGCTTCAGCCACCGGCATCGAGCCTTCGCTATAACGGGGATCGCGGTAAGCCTTTTGCAAGTGTACCGGGATCGGGTAGTGAATACCAGTTTGTATACCGGCGGCATTCAGATTCTGTGCCAATTCGTCCCTCCGCGTCGCCCGAATCGCGTAGACATGGTAGACGTGCCGCGCATATGGCATTTGGCACGGGGTGACGAAGGCATCCCGGATCCGCTTCGTATAGACCGCCGCAACTGCTCGCCGCGCCTCGGTCCAGCGCTCCAGGTGGCGAAGTTTCACGCGCAGCACCGCGCCCTGCATACCTTCCATCCGGTAGTTGAATCCCGCCAGGTCGTGGTGGTAACGCCGCGATTCGCCCCAGTTGCGCAGCATGCGGATGGTCTTGGCGAATTCCGGGTTGGCCGTCACCACGGCGCCGCCTTCGCCATACGCGCCCAGGTTCTTCCCCGGGTAGAAACTGAAACAGGCCATCTCGGCCAGGCTGCCGCAGCGGCGGCCCTTGTATTCGGCTCCGTGGGCCTGCGCGGCATCTTCGATCACCATCAAACTGTGCCGCCGCGCGATTTCCAGAATCGGATCCATGTCGGCCGGCTGTCCGTACAGGTGCACGGGCATGATGACCTTGGTCCGCGGCGTGATGGCTGCTTCTACCAGTGCCGGGTCCAGCGTGTACGAAACCGGATCGATATCTGCAAATACCGGCACCGCGCGCGCGTAATGAATTGCAGCCACGGTGGCCACGAAGGTAAACGGTGTAGTGATCACTTCATCGCCCGGCTGAACGCCCGCGGCCAGCAGCGCCAGGTGCAGGGCGCTCGTGCCGGAGTTGACTCCGACGGCCAGGCCTCCTCCGGAATACGCGGCGAACTCCTCTTCGAAAGCCGCCACCTCTTTGCCCAGGACGAACTGACTGCTTTCCAGGACGCCGTTGATCGCGCGCCCAATCTCTTCCTTGATGCTCAGGTACTGCGCCTTCAAATCGAGATACGGAATCACAGTGCCGCTCCTTGCGCCTGCGCCAGTTCTACAACCTGCCCGCGCAGCGCCATCGAGTTAGTCGCCGCTTCGAGGATCCGCACCACTTTCAATCCGGCCTCGCCGCCGGTCAGCGGCTCCCGGCCGCTCGCGATGGCGTTCACAAATTCCTCGACTTCCACCTTCAGAGCTTCGGTGTTATCGATCTGCGGTGCCCACATATCGCCGGCCCGGTAATTCACGCGAAACTGATGCACGCTCTCCGGGGTGTCCGACACATGGATGCCCTTGTCGTACACCTTCACCTTCTCACTGCCTTCGACGTCATCATAAATTAACATGCGGCGGCTTCCGCCGATCAGGGTCCGCCGCACCTTCACCGGGGCCAGCCAGTTGACATGAATGTGAGCGATCAGGTTATCCGGGAAGAACAGCGTGAGATAGGCGATGTTCTCACTGTTGGCTGCAAAGTGACTCATGCCCGTAGCCGAGATAGCCACCGGATCACCGCGCAAAACGTACTGCATGATCGAAAGATCGTGTACCGCGAGATCCCACAGGACATTCACATCGTGCTGGAACAGGCCTAAGTTGATGCGCACGGAGTCGTAATAGTAGGGCTGTCCGATTTCACCTTTCGCCAGCAACTCGGCGATCTTACGAACCGCACTGGTATAGACGAAGGTATGGTCCACCATCAGGGTAAGCTTCCGGCGCGCCGCCTCGTCGATCAAACGCTCTGACTGTTCGGAGGAAGAAGCGAGCGGCTTTTCCACCAGCACGTGCTTGCCGGCTTTCAGCGCTTCCATGGCCAGCTCAAAGTGGCTCGAAACCGGCGTTGCCACTACGATGGCATCGATCGTAGGATTTGCCAGCAACTCGCGCATGTCGCTGGTGGTTTGAATGTGAGGATAGCGCGCCTCCACCAGGTGCCGGCGGGTGGCGGCCTTGTCGGCTACGCCCAGGACTTGGGTGTGCTCCGACTCCACGAAATTGCGGACCAGGTTAGGTCCCCAATAGCCATATCCGATTACGCCAATATTCAGCATGTTTTCAACTCAGAAGCTCTTCGAGTGGAAATAAATGTACCATTTAGTCTACGCCATCCTGACGCGCTACAGCGTTGGCCGCAGTACTGTGCGTACCTGTCTAAACCTGCGCCCGGGTACTTCAAGACATGGTGTAATACCAATTTACCGATCGGCCGCAGGCGTCCATGCGGGGCGAATCTGACGGTACAAGGACCAGTAATAGGATTCTGTTACCAGGCGATAGTGAGTGTCGATATAACCCTGGAAGACTTGGCGTAACCACGTGTCGAGGAGAGAATCAATCGGGTGCTTGGGTGTCATTACCAGGTCTGCCGCGCCGACCAGGCGCTCTAATGGTGGCATCTGGCCGGAGTTGAAAATACTCCCACCCAGGTACGGGGTACCACCGGCCGGTGGCTTGCGGCCGAGCCCGTACGAGAACGGATTGACGAAGTCCAGCACGAAGACACTTTCTGTAGGCGCGGATGAAGAGGTCAAAAGCGCTGTGCCGTCATTCACCCGGTCCACAATCGCGCGGCCGTTCTCGGGCTCGGTCCAATGCGGCGGCGCATCGCGAGTTAAAAAATCCCGCAGGCGCGGCTCATGGAAGCGCGCCTCCGGCGGAGGAATCGTTCTGGAAACAGTCGCCGAATAAACGACCGAAGTGAAATCGAGGAGCATCTGGGGAAAGAACACCGCCGCGCCCAATAGCATGCCGATGGCGCAGACTAAATCGTATCCCAGGTGATGCAGGTGAATTGCACCGCGCCAGCAGTCGTAGATTTCGCTGATCAGGAGCAAGCCAAAAGCCGCCGTCAGGGGCACGGCGAACTGTACTCCGTCGGTCATTACAAAGGCGATGTCCACGAGGCAAACGGCGGCTGCTGCGGCCAGGGGCCACCAGTTGTCCAACCAGGTTGGCAAATGCTTTGTTCTGGGGAGGACGGTGACCAGAAGGCCCAGCAGCAGGAGGCCGCAGAACCAGGGACCATTCTCGCGGACGGCGAGCCACGCATCGAGCTGGAACACGCTCTGTCCGGCAGACAGGGTGGCCCGGCCGATCTGGGTGCGGGCAGCAGCCACCGCAACCAGGTTGGATAGGACCGCCGCGACGTCGAATCGCAGATAAAACATCATGGGAAGCGCCACCGCCACGGCGCCGGCGGCTATGCCTTTCGTGCGGGGCAGGCTGCGGCGATCGCGGAACAGGAAGGAAGACACAATCAGCGTTGCAGCCACCAGAAAGAACGAGGCCTTCAGAAAGAACGCCACCGCGCAGGCCGCTCCGCTGGAGAATCCGCCCAGCGAATTGGCACGGGCAATCCGCCGTGCCCCGGCTTCAGGCGCCGGAGCCCGCAGCGCCTCCGCCAGGACCAGGATCACCAGCGCATAACCCAGCCGGTTGTAGATCGAGGCGTAGGTGAGTTGGTCCCATCGCGAACCCATGGGATGGGGAGAAAGCCCGGTCAGCACCACGAACAGAGCCAGCAGAAAGGCGGCCGGCGCTTCCGTGCGGCTGCGAAAGATCACCCACGCCCATATGCCCAGAATCAGACCGGCGGCAGTAAAACCGTAATCGATTCCGGCAGGGCCGATCCCGCTCAGATGAAAGCCCAGCGCTACCAGAAGATAAGTGACCGGTCCCAGGCCCGAATAAAAATCCAGATAAGGCCGCTGTCCCTCGTACACACGCCATCCGCCATCC
>Ga0335078_10015690_pt1 | contig 11247 bp, 8 predicted proteins | sample Lox_Sample_32_FD_206711 | JGI IMG/M metagenome (GOLD analysis project Ga0335078, IMG submission 206711) | Soil microbial communities from Loxahatchee National Wildlife Refuge, Florida, United States - Lox_Sample_3.2 | ecosystem: Environmental > Terrestrial > Soil > Wetlands | place: USA: Florida...
TCTGTGAGGGCGCCTTACTCCTTTCTGGGTGGCGGCGCGGTCGTGGGCTTATCGTTGATGGTCTCCGCCACCGGGATGTCTTAGTTGCCTTGCGAACTCTAATCGCACCACTATCTCTGTACTCAGCGTACTTGGACGTGGACGAGTCCATTCTAGCTGGCCGTTTAGCTAGTAGAGGAGTTGGAAGCCTGGCTGAACTCTCGAAGATTGAGGAGAGCCCAGCGGAACACGAGGTGCGCTCTGATTTGTTGAGACTAGCCGATCTTCGGCTTGATGGAACAGCGACGGTAAGGCAATTAGCGTCCTGCGTCGAGGAGTGGCTGGTGAAGAACCAGAACTCGGCCTAGAAATAACCGTTAGACAAGATGGGGAGGAGCGATCAGCATATTAATTAACGGCACAGTGCCGACGGTCGACTTCCTATATTTCTCGGGATTGGATTTTAGCAGCTCAATGAGCCTGTCTAAGTGCTGGAACGTCACCTTGAAGTCCTTGTTGTTATCATTCTTAAAGTCCTTTCGAGCCATTCGACGCAGTGCGAGCTCAGCGATCCTGGGAAGTCGGGCGCGACCGCGCAGTTTTGCCCTCACATACTTTATTTGCGCCGACAATACGGGATAATCGAGCTTTTGGATCACATCGAAACGACCTTCACGTGTGACAGCAGGATCGAGATGCTCTGGACCACTATTCGTAGCCACAATGAGTAGCATCCACCTTTGATCGTGCAACAGCTGTAGCCTAGGAAGCATCCCTGACGTGATGAAGGCACCGACCGTTCGGCTCTCAACGTCCGGTTTGGTAGGGCGGCGTCTGAAAAAATCCTCACATTCGTCGAAGAGCACCACCACCCGGCGTAGCCTCCGAAGATTCTTGAATACGTCGACGGCCGATGCTTCAAAACCCTCTAGTCCCCGGCACAAGAATTCAGATGGAGAAAGCACTACCATCGGCCAGTTCAGTGAAGAGGCAATCTGCTTCACCAATGAGGTCTTGCGAGAACCTGGCGGACCGAAAAAGAGCAAAGAGCGCCTTATCCCTGGTCGTTGGATTGGATCGACTTTAATCGGTTGAACAAGAGTCTTCTTTATTGCTCGCGTGAGTTTCGAAGCGCTACTAGGGTCCGAAATCTTATTCAGCAGACGAACATCTATGATGCCCGAGTCATTGATAGCGTGACTGAGATCGGGCCACGCAAGGTCATTCGACCTGGAAATCGAATATCGAGCCCCGAGATTCTCTAAGACCAGTTGTTGACGTAGCGTGATTAGTGCGTCTCGGAAATGAATCAAGAAAGTCAAGACTATTGCGGTTGCCCAGGATTCAATGAGCCCGTCACGCCGTGTATGGTCGTTTGCCCACCCCCGAAAGTTCGTGCCATGGTCATAATCGTAATAAGCCTGAACATGCAGGAAGCTCCGCAGGAGAATGGGGATCAAGATATCGCAGAGGTCTCTCTCCTTCCTATAAAGCTTCATAACTAGCAATTGAGTGAGCGCAAGTGCGACCTCGTAGCTCGCGACGTACAAGCTCGGGCCTGCTTGGTAAGAGACGGGACGGGCAGTTGGGAATGCTCCTTGATCAGATTGAGCGTTTCCAATGCAGGTCGCTGCGCATCGCGTGATTTGACTGACATTTTGTGTCGAGAGGCGATTCATGCTGACTAAGCTAAACGCCAATTCGGACGCGTCGAATCTCGCCGTTTCGCCGGATGCGTTGTAAGCGAGCATTTGCAGAACGGTTGCCTTCAATCTTTCTCGTAGACCGATTCCATAAGCTTTTACTTTTGTTGCAGGCCGTCCGTAGAAAGCATCTAGAGAACGCAAGGCGAAAAGGGTCACAAAGTCGTGTACCTGGGACTCCTCGACTATCTTTCCCCCTCCCCACTTGACAAGGTCCCTTTGATTCACACTAGCGATGGTTGCAGATACTTTGTGGAGGAGACTCTTGTCGATTTTTCCGGCCGTCAACAAGTTGGGACCCGAATTAATGATAGAGCTCGCCATCAGAATGTGGCTGTCGGTAAACATGTTAATTCCGTTTGTACCAGACTGCCGGACAGAGTTCGGCCGTTTAATGAATAGTCCGAAAAACTTTTCAGTAATTCCATTGAGCACTCTCGCTACATCTTGCGTTTCCGAGCTCTCAGCGAAGTCCTCTTCCCTAAGGAACCGATGGAACTCCCAAAGCGCTAAAAAGGAACGCGCGGTCGATGTGGGGCTATATCCCTTTTTTCCAGGGTTGATGCTGTCACGGACGAAGGCTCCGCGGCTCGGCACGTAGAATCCTTGTAGGGCCGAGCCTGCCTTAAGAATCCACTCTGCGAGGGATTCAATGTGCTCATCGAGACTAGCGACGTCGATATCAATCCCGGTTGTCATTTCTTAACAGACCCGTAGTACTCGCTTAGGCGTGCGATACGTTGCGACGACGAATCAAGGCGTAATACCAAACAGCCTCTCACATCAACCCTGGTGTTCCCAATGGCAAAACGTGATTCCCATTCCGCAAAAGCATCGAGAGATGTGTATGCTACTCGAAGTATTCTTATTTTGATGTTCTTTTGCGGCAGTACCCTGTCTTCCCAGTATTTCTGAATGGCTTGCAAACCACACAAGGGTCGGGAAAAGGGTTTCTCATAATATTCAGCCGTCTCTGTAAAGACTTCGTTAAGCAGTGTTTTTGATCGCGTCGACCATGCTCTAAAATATTTGCGAAGAAGGTTGACTAGGACTTTCTCTTCTGGACAGCGAAGAATGACGTACCGACTTTCTGTAGAGGAAAGACCGCGTCCCAGGCGGGACCTGAGAGGCCTGAAGAATTGAATTTGCCCAGCTACCCGCCCTTCCGCATACGGCAACGCGAGTTGAGAAACACCGGACTGGACCTGTTCCCAGCACGGATCGCCATTACGTTCAATGACAAATAGACGCGCGTTGCTATCTGCAAGCTCAAAGGCCCTGTCAAGAATGGTAGTGATGTGTGTGCGGTTTTCATTCAGGACATGGCCCATCAGAACCACGTCAAAATGAGACTTTGGTTTCCAATCCGCAATTTCGGCGATTTCGTAATGAGGAAAAACCGTTAGGTTGCGCCATTCAGCACTAATTTCCGCCAGCAATTCACTTGCAAGTCTTAATTGCTTACGACTCCTGTCTAGAAATGTGACGTGCACTTCAAATTTTGGGTTGATTTTGAATCCTTGTTCGCGCAGAAAATCGTTTAATGAGGTCAAATAAGCAAGAGCAGTAGCACCCGAACCTGTTCCCAGGTCAAGAATCGTACGCGCTAGAATTGTTGAGCGGTGAAAAAGTAAAGCTGCCTTCCAGAAATTCTGGAGAAAGTACACGTAGGCGAAGTCGTAGGCCATGGTTTCGTAGTCGAGCGAGGGGCATTCCCTTGCAGCAAATGCATCTGCCAAACGTGTGACGCCTTCGGGAGTGGTGTACCTATGTAGTTGTCTAAGCTTGAGTTGAAGACGCTTTGAAACACGCTGAAGCGTGGGAAAGTCCGCGCCGAGATCAATCCTCGGTAATTCCCCATAGACATCGAATCTTGGGCGTAGCTCTTCGACTGATCCGAAATTATCGTCCGCGATATTTCTAGCCACAGATGATCCTCCCGGAGCTCATGACCGCCCTGGGGACATGGTTGTAGGCATGCCTCGTCCCGAACGCCATCGCTAACTTTAACCCAATCCGCCGACCCTGCCCAAACCGTTTGGATCAGGGCAACTTGGCCCCGCAAGCGCAACGAATCGGGCGTTCCGTTGGCGTCACACTAGTACGGCCGCCGGACCTCCGCACAAGTGTGACGTTCTTTGTGTCATAACCCACTGTTTCTGCCCCACAGAGAGCAGTACTTCCTGCTGCATTGCAGTGCAGTAGGACAGCGTCAGAATCCGATCTATCTCTAATCTTTCTTTGCAGTTGGGTGCGGTTGGTCGCTCGGGGACGCAGAATCATCGTCAGATTTGACACGGTAGAGGTCTGGAGTTCGAGTCCCCACGGGCCTACCATTCTTTTCAAAACTTTAGAGCGTTCTCTTCGCGGGTTGCCGACTTTTCGGGAGTCGGATACACGTCGCCGGGCCTTTCCCGGTCTGCACAAAAAGTTTTCCACAGCCAGCACGCGCTACAGCAATTACCCGATTGGAATAGCGAGCCGGACTAATGCCTAATGCAGCGTCGGCTTCCCTTGGCATTCGGACTTACAGGAAACCCAACGTCTAGGCAGTTTGGTCCCAAGGAACTCTATCAGGCCACAGTCCGGAAAACGCAAGAAGTGGACGAATCGGCGTGCGCTCCGGGGAAGCCGGCGAATTCGTTGCAATTATAAGGGCTCGGATCCAGTCAGCGAATAAACGAAAAGGAGAAATAATCATGACTGATACCAACGCTACGATCGCCGTTTATAACACGCACTCTGCCGCTGAAAATGGCGTAAAAGAACTTCAGAAGTCGGGATTCGACATGAAGAAGCTTTCCGTTGTTGGCAAAGATTTCCACACGGATCAACAAGTAATCGGGTACTACAACGCAGGCGACCGGATGAAATACTGGGGCAAAATGGGTGCGTTCTGGGGCGGACTTTGGGGACTGCTGTTCGGTGCGGCGTTCTTTTGGGTGCCCGCCGTTGCCCACTCCTCGTGGCAGGACCGCTCGCGGCGTGGATCATCAGTGGCTTGGAGGGTGCGGTCGTCGTAGGCGGATTGAGCGCGCTCGGCGCTGGCCTTTACAGCATCGGTATACCGAGGAACAGTGTCCTGAGATATGAGACAGCTATCAAGGCGGACAAGTATCTACTCGTCGCCCATGGGACCGCGGCGGAAACTACAAAAGCCAAAGACATCCTCGCCGCTACGCAACCAGCCGAACTGAATCAGCACACGCTTGAACCGGTGAAGCAAGCGGCGACAGCCTAAAACTGCGATCGGTAGTGACAAGCGGATCACCCCGCGGTACGCGTCCGGAGAACGCCAGCCCGCCCGGCGACTAATATTTGTGTGGAAACTGCGGCGGTAGTTTCTGTGTTTTTGTCGCGGAATATTCGGATTTGTTTCTATCACCGAACGCCGAATTGGCGAAAGATGCGAACCTTCAAGCCGTCAATCAGAGACAGGAAGATCAATACGATGATAAGGAGTGAAACGACGAGAGGCCAGTGAACTGGGGCCATTAGGATGCCCAACGTCGCCAGCAGACTAACCACAAGCACGTCAGCGATGGAACTGAAGATCAGCCAACTGCTAGGGAGCGAGTGCCAGAGGCGGTTGCGCTCGCGCACCAGATAGACGTTGCCCTGGCCCGTAAAAACCAACATGAGAAACACGAGGGTCTGAAGCTGCCGCAGCGGCAGATGAAGCGTGTCTCTGCCAACGAAAAATACAGCGAAGGAGAGGATCAGAACCAGACCGGCGAGCGCGCCGGCTGTGAACATCAAAGTTCGGACGTCCCAACGATCGGGCGTCGAGGAAAATGAGACTCGATCGGTTGCGATGGACATCGTGACGAAATCGTTGGTGAACAAAAGCAGAACCACAAGTAGCGGAGTAATCACGAACGTGCCGGTTAGAATCAGGCCCACACTCAGGAAGACTGCGATCTCGATTGTCTTGATGATTTTGTTGAGCGTGTAGGTGAGCATGCGCTGGTAGATTCTGCGGCCGGTTTCCACGGCGCGAAGCACTCCTGTAAGCCCGCTTTCGGTAAGGACAACGCTGGCGGCGGCCTTGGCTACATCGGTCGCTGTCGAAACAGCGATACCTGCTTCCGCTTGCTTCAGGGCGGGGGCGTCATTGACGCCGTCGCCTGTCATACCGACGACATGTCCCTGCCGCTGAAGCGCCTGAACCAGTCGAAACTTGTCTTCCGGAAAAACTCCGGCGAAAACATCGTAATGATCCACTGCTGCCGCGGCGCCGCTGTCCAAACTCTGAGCAGTGCCAAGGCGATCGCCGATGCCCACTTGCAGCGAGACGGCGAGAGCGGTCGCGGGGCCGTCTCCGGTGACCATAATCACCCGCACCCCAAGACTGTGAAGATTCTGCACGAGCGCTTTGGAGTCTGTGCGAATCGGATCTCCAAGCCCGATGAGGCCGACCAGGGTGAGCGAGTTTTCGGTCCCGGCAGCGACGGCAAGCACTCGTGCGCCCTGTTTTGCAATCGTTTCGACTTCGTCAGCGATGCTCTCGCTATCTTGAACCAGAGAATGAATCGCATCTGGCGCTCCCTTGACGACTCGAAGCTTGCCCGTCGGCTGCTCATAGACCGCTTCAGAGCGCTTGGTGGCCGGGTCGAACGGGATGAATTGAATCCGCTGAGGAACAGCGTTTAGAAATTTTTTCTCTTGCGCCGCTTGGAAAATCGCCAGATCGATTGGGTCCTGGGTCGCCACGTCGGAGGCCAGAGCCGCCATACGCAGAACTTCTTCTGAGGTGTGATCTCCGATCGGAAAAATCTGCGCGACTTCAAGCCGGTTCTGAGTGATCGTTCCCGTCTTGTCTGTACACAGGACGTCCATCGCCGCAGCTTCCTCGATCGCCGAAAGGCGGGTTACAAGCACCGCATGACGCGACATTTCAAGCGCACCCAGTGCGGTCGCTACGGTGAATGTTGCGGGCAAGGCGACAGGTACCGAGGCCACCAAAAGAATAAGAGCGAACGGCAACACCTCCGTCCAGGGCAGGTGTGCAAAGCCGGCGTAGGCCAGCACGGCTCCAACGAGGACTGCATCAAAAGTGACGAGATATTTTACGATGGCAAAGATGATTTCCTGCAAATGGCTCTTCGTCTTCGCTGTTTTCACCAACTCGGCGGTCTTACCGAAGTACGTATGGCTTCCTGTTCCCGTCACCTCCCCACTCGCTTCGCCTCGTTTCAGTCGCGAGCCAGCGTAAACCACCGCCCCTGCTGATTTCTCAACGGCTTGTGACTCTCCGGTTAGTTCTGATTCGTCGGCCTCGACAACGCCGTCAAACAGTCGAGCGCCTGCCGGCACTAAATCTCCTAAACGCAGATGAATCACATCTCCGGGAACAAGTTGTTCCGCCGCAATCACTTGCCAGCGGCCGTCGCGCAGTGCGCGGGCGTGCACTGAGAGTTGTTTGCGCAAGAGAGTGAGTGCCCGATTGGCTTGATTCTCTTGGATAAAACTCAGGATGGAATTGAACAGCAGCAAACACCCGATAATGACGGCTTCATCCCTTTTATGTGCCAGGATCTCCAGAGCAATCGTGGCTTCGAGCATCCAAGGAACGGGCGCCCAGAACTTTGCAAGGAAAGAAAGCAGCGGATGGCGCGCCTCTTCCTCGACCCGGTTCGGGCCGAATTGGTTAAGCCGCTCCCGCGCCTCTGCCGTTGTGAGGCCCAGCGGCATGGCCTTGGCGGCAATGGATCCATTGTCTTGCATAGCAGCACGATTGTGCGCCCGGCTGCCTGAATGGGACGAAGTCGCCGGAGCCGAATATTTGATGCACACTGGATCGCATGAAGTTCAGCGGCTTTTCTTTGGACATTGCCGGACGGAGCCGCCTGGGCTGGGTTCGATTTAGCCGCGGATGTCAGCGACGTGTGTGATTTGAAAATGACTGCACTTCGGGCTTACGAGTCCGTGTTTAGTTGGGGCTCACGCGATCCTGCTCGACAAGTGCGATGCTGAGGATCGTTACGTCGGTAGTCTCGCCGGCGACCAGCATCCGGCTTCTGGGTTGGAGCGACAGATCATCTCCAGCGCCGGGCGTCTGATCAACGCCCGGGAACCGAGAGGTCAGGTGCGGGCGCGCGCGGCGCGCATCACTTGGATGAAGCCAAATGGGCCTAAAAGGCCGCTCGCTGTGACGATGGCACCCATCAGCGCGCCCATGATGCCGAGCATGCCCGCGTCGCAGCCGGTGAGATACAGATTCTTGATCGGCGTGCGCGGCCCAAGCCACGGCGTCTTGTATTTTTCCGGCGTGCCGGGAAAGCCGATGATCGTACCTGAGGGCGCGGCGGTGAAATTTTCAAACGTTAGCGGCGTGCCGAGTTCGGAATACTCCACCAGGGCTGCGAATCCGGGGTGGCGGCGTTCGATGATGTCGATCAACGCTTTTGTGATGCGGTTTTTCGCGCATTCGTAATCGCCGCTGCGTCTGCGCCAGGGTTCATCGCGAAATGCTTGCAAGGCGGCATACGAGAACGGGGCAATAATCTCCGCAGTGTGGTGTTGTGCGCGCGGATCTTTCAGAGACGGAAAGGAAAGATAGGCCATCGATGCCCGGCCGTCGAGCAGTTCGTCGCGCTGAGCGTACGCACCATCGTGATCGAAGGACCCAAAAATCCAGTAGTTTTCGCCCGTAAAACCCAACTTGCGAGGATCGTCTCGCAAACCAAGAAAAAGTTCGACCACCTCGAAACCTTCCGGTAACGATTTGAGTTCGTCACGGAAAGGCAGCGCCGATGCAGGCAGCATGCGCGTGAACGTATTCCACGCCCCCGCGTCGGATACGATCACCGGCGCGCGAAATCGAACGCGCGATCCTTGCTTACCTTTGCCGACCTTCACTTCGACGCCGACGGCGCGGGCGCCTTCAAGAAGGATGCTGGTGACTTCGTGATTGGGCAGAAGCTCGCCGCCGGCCGCGCGGATCACGGCGCCGGTGGCTTTGGCGATTTCGCCCGCGCCGCCCGTCGGATACCACGCTCCTTCCAAATAGCTTGAAGCGACGACGGCGTGCGTCGCGAATGAGCTGCGCGCCGGAGGCAATCCGTAATCGCCCCACTGCGACGCGATCACGGCACGAAGCTGCGGGTCGCGGAACCGCCTGGCGAGATAGTGCCCTGTGGTTTCTTGCGAAGGATCGCGCATAATGCGATTCACCGCGCCAACCAGGCCGCCCAGCAGCCCGGCGCTGGACTTGGACATGAAATAAAGGTTCGTCCAGCGCATCGTGGACTTCAGATCGCGGAAATACTGTTCGATATTCGAGCGTTCATCTGGAAACGCTTCGATCAGCGCGCGCCGGTAATTTGCCGCGCCTTTGCACGCTTTCACTCGCAGGTTCGGATAGTCAAATACGTCGTAGACATCCGGCAGCGGGTTCCACTTCACTCCATCTTCGGTGACGAAATCAAACAGGCGGCGGCCCATCTTGCCCTCGCCCATCTCGCCGACGTAATGAAGCCCGACATCCCAGGACCAGCCGCCGGGACGCGTGAACGTGTGCGTGAAGCCGCCGATCTTGAAATGGCGTTCGAGCACAAGCACGCGCCACTTGCGCAGCTTGGCCATGATGCTGGCAAAAGCGAGTCCGCCCATGCCGGAACCGATGACGATCGCGTCCCAGTGCTGCGAATCAGATACCGGGGATTCGTGCGGTACGGCGAGCGCGTGAGCAGCCATGGATAACCTCCAATGTGGACATCGCCCACATTGTTGCACCACATGTTGACACTGTCAACACTTTTCTGCTACCATTTTCCCGTGCCCGCTACCCACTCCTACCACCATGGAAACCTCCGCCAAGCCCTCCTGAAGGCCGCCATCGCCCTGATTCGCGAGGTGGGGCCCCAAGGCTTTACCCTGCGCGAGGTCGCGCGCCGAGCGGGGGTCTCCCACAACGCTCCGTATCGCCACTTCAAGAATCGCGACGAGTTACTGGCGGAAGTTGCCGCGGAGGGATTCGAGCGGCTGACGAAATTCATGGAGGAGTCAGCATCGCGGGGTGCCAGTCCGCTCGAGCGCTTCCAACTGAGCGGCCGCGGATACATTCGCTTTGCGCTGCAATTCCCCGAGCACTTCGCGGTGATGTTCGATGAGCCCAGCGTGCTTCCGGCAAGCGCGCACTGCAAAGAAGCGGCTGCGCGCGCCTTCGCGGCGCTACTCGGATTTGTTAGCGATTCCCAGCAAGCGGGCGCGCTGCCCACCGGTGATCCCCAAATGTTTGCGCTGATGGCCTGGTCCGTGGTCCACGGCGTGGCAAAGCTGGCCGTCAGCGGCCATCTGCCGTTTACATCGCAATCGGATGTCTTGGAGTTTGGAGCTTCGCTGACGAATGCGCTGGGTTTGGGAATCGTCCAAGCGGCTGGCTCGGTCTCGCCTGAACAGATTCAATAAAAATCCTCGCACGCCAAAGCACAAGCCTATCGGCCTTGACGGCCGGTAGGCTTGTGCGCGGAGCCGTTGTTCAGTTCAGGGCTTCGGCGCAGGCTCTGCCGATGGCTCGCGCGGCCCAAAGGGACCGCAGTGGCCGCGCATGCCTTGGCGGATCTTCTCGCGTTCCTCGGGCGTCATCTGTTCCCAGCGTTCCATCATGCGCTGCCGCCAGTACATGTGCGGTCCACCGTGGCCGCGTAATCCGCCGAAGAGAATCTTGCTCAAGATCAGCACGCCCAGCGCCTGCCAGAAGGTGATCAAGTGCCAGCCGAACAGCGCCGGCGTCAGCCAGTTCCACAATCGCATCACCACGTAGCTAAGCACCGTTGCAATCACCAGCGCGAGCACTACGAACTTCAGCACTTTCAACACTCGATTTCCTCTCATTTGTTTGTCCTCATCCTTTCATGAACTCATCGTAGACAGCCTGGAGCCGCTCGCGCAGTTGCAGCACCGCGTAGTGCTTCCGCAAATGCAGTGCGTTCACGCTCAATCCGGTCTCCGCGGCCATCTCTTTGAAACTCCGCCCTTCGATTTCGTGAGCAATGAAAACTTCGCGCTGCTCCGCCGGCAACTCATCGACAGCCGCCTCGAATTCCTCCAACATCAGGTTTCGCGCGTAAACTGCCTCGGGACCGGCATCCGGCGACGGCAGCAAATCCTCAAACGAAAACGGCTCGTCATTCTCCGCCGATACGGCCGCACTGTCCGCGAAGGCCACCGGTTTTTTCTTGCGAAAGAGGTCCGTGATTCGATTGCGCGCCACGCGGAACAGCCACGCGCTCACTTGCTCGAGCGGTTGCATCGCGCGATATGCTTCGACGAGTTCGTAGAAGACATCCTGAAGAATGTCTTCGGCGTCGGCGGCGTCGGCCACGCGTTTGCGAATAAAATTGCGCAGCCGGGCCTGCTCGCGCTCGACGGTCTCGGCGATCCGCTGATTTTGTTCCGCGGTCAACGCAACGCTCAGTGTCGCCTCTTCCATACACCACTGAAGACGAATCAGCGAGGCGGATATTTCAAGTCCGCGGCGAAGCACAATAAGCGTAGTGCCATCAATTAGATAGAGGTGGCGGTGCAGGGCTAGAAGGCGGGCGCCGACAGCGAGGCGTCA
>Ga0335078_10015692_pt1 | contig 11246 bp, 8 predicted proteins | sample Lox_Sample_32_FD_206711 | JGI IMG/M metagenome (GOLD analysis project Ga0335078, IMG submission 206711) | Soil microbial communities from Loxahatchee National Wildlife Refuge, Florida, United States - Lox_Sample_3.2 | ecosystem: Environmental > Terrestrial > Soil > Wetlands | place: USA: Florida...
TAGTGGGCGGAGTGTATTTTTACGCCCGACATCGCGTACAAAATGCTCTCAAGCAGGTTCCGGAAAAAATCGGGCTGGAGATTAAGCAGAGCGCCACCGGATTCACCGTTTCCAAATCCGAGCAGGGACGTACCCTGTTCAAGATCGAAGCCAGCAAAGCGGTGCAATTCAAGCAAGGCGGGCATGCCGAGCTGCACGATGTCGCCATTACCCTCTATGGGCGCGACTCTGGCCGCTACGATCAGATTTACGGTTCCGATTTCGATTACGACCAGCCCTCGGGCAATATCACCGCCCGCGGCGAAGTGCGGATTGATTTGGAAGCCAACCCTGAAGGCATTCTGAATCCGGACCAGGCAGCCCCCAAAGAGCTGAAGAATCCCATTCACCTCAAGACCAGCGGCCTGGTGTTCAACCAGAAAACGGGCAATGCCTCGACCGCAGAGAAAGTGGAATTCCGTTTACCCCAGGGCAGCGGGTCGGCCATCGGAGTGAAGTACGTGGCCAAGACCAATGTGCTTACCCTCGAGTCGCAGGTGGAACTGGCCGCCAACGACTCGGAAGGGGTTACCATCAACGCTTCCCGAGCGACCATTACCAAGGATCCCCACCAGGTTGTACTCGATCACCCGCAGCTGGCGACGGCCGGACGCCGGTGTGATGCCGATGCGGCCACGCTTTTTCTGCGCGAGGACAACACGCTGGACCACATTCTGGCGAACGGGAATGTGCATCTGCAAACCAGCGGAGTCCAACCGGCAGAAGCGCGTGCTGAAAACCTGGAGCTTACGCTCGGAAATAAGACCGAGACCTTGCGGAGAGCCGTCCTGTCGGGGAGCGTGACATCCCAGATTCTTGGTCCTCAACCCATGGAAGCCAGTGCCGGGCGAGTGATCCTCGATTTTGCCGGCCGGAACGTGCTAACCAAAGTCCACTCCGAAGGCAGGGTGAAGCTGGTACAGCATCAGAATCCGTCGGGCGCGACTTCTCCGCCACAGGACATGGAGCTTACCGCGGCCGGCGTGGATTTCTTCCTCACCAACAAAAACCGCCTCAAGCGAGCGGAAACGTTGGGTTCTGGCGCCCAGGTTGCCCTTCGTCCGCAGCAGCCTGCCGAGGGACCGGAGACTCTGGTGACAGCGGGAAGGTTCGACGGGCAGTTCGACGCGTCCGGCCAAATCTCATCCGTCCATGGCGCGCCCGATGCCCGCATTGTCAGCCAGAATCCGAAGCAGCCGGATCGGGTTAGCACCAGTGCCATGGTGGATGTGGCCTTTCACCCCGGTGGCGGCATCACATCCATCGTGCAGCAGGGAAACGTGACCTTCGTCGATGGACAGAGAGAGGCCTGGGGTGACCGCGCTCGCTACACACCCGCTGACCAGGTTTTGTTGCTTACCGGATCACCGCGGGTGGTGGAAGGAGGAATGACAACGACGGCGCGTACGATGCGTCTGAATCGCGCCAGCGGGGACGCGTTCGCCGAAGGCGATGTGAAGAGCACATACAGTGACTTGAAGTCCCAGCCCAACGGAGCGTTGCTGGCATCTTCCAGCCCGATTCACGTGACTTCTCAGTCGATGAGCGTGCACGGGGCTTCCGCGGTTGCGCTTTATGGCGGAGGCGCCCGGCTGTGGCAGGATGCGAACATCGTCGAAGCTCCGTCGATTGAGTTTGACCGGGACCAGCGCGCGATGATCGCCCGTGCGACTCCGGGTCACCCGGTTTCGACCGTGCTTGTCGACAACGGAAGCGAAGGGAAGTCGGTGCCGATCGCTATCACTTCATCCGGCCTGACCTATACGGACTCCGAGCGCAAAGCTCATTTCGAGGGCGACGCAATGGCGAAGGGAGCTGATTTCACGCTCACCGCGAAGCAAATGGACGCGTTTTTCGCGGCTCGCGGACAGGCTGCGCCGTCCGCGCAAGGGGTTGCGGCAGGCAATCTCAATACAATTGTCGCCTCGGGACAGGTGGTGATCACCCAGCCGGGTCGGCGGGCGAACGGGGACCAGCTGGTTTACACGTCGGCGGATGATAAGTTTGTGCTGACCGGTGGACCGCCTAGCATTTTTGATGCCGAACGGGGCAAGATTACCGGGGTTTCGTTGACTTTCTACAGACACGATGATAGGGTGCTCGTAGAAGGCAGTATCAAATCCCCTACCGTCACCCAAACGCGAGTGGCACGTTAAATGCACACTCTGGCCACGGATGAAATCGGAAAATCCTACCGCGGTCGCCGGGTTGTAAACGGGGTCAGCCTTCGCGTGGACCAAGGGGAAGTTGTTGGTTTACTTGGACCTAACGGCGCGGGCAAGACTACTACCTTCTACTCGATTGTGGGTCTGATCCCTCCGGATACGGGTCGAGTCCTGGTCGATCAGGATGAAATCACCGACGTGCCCATGTACCTGCGGGCGCGGCAATTCGGGATCAGCTATCTTCCTCAGGAAGCTTCAGTTTTTCGCAAGCTCACGGTCGAGGAAAACATTCTGGCAGTGCTGGAAGCTCAGCCCATCTCCTGGCATGAACGCCGGGAACGGATGGAAAAGCTCATCGACCAGCTGGGTTTGGAGCATATTCGGCAGAACCGGGGCTATGCGCTCTCGGGCGGCGAGCGGCGCCGGGTAGAGATTGCCCGCGCCTTGTGTATCAGCCCAACGTTTATCCTGCTGGACGAGCCGTTTTCGGGGATCGACCCCATCGCTGTGCTCGACCTGCAGAAAATTATCAGTGACCTGAAGGCCAGCGGCATCGGCATCTTAATCACCGATCATAGTGTGCGGGAGACATTGTCGGTGACCGACCGGGCCTACATTATCGATAACGGCCGGATCTTCCGCCACGGGACGCCGGAGCAGCTGGCCCACGATCCTGAAGTGCGGCGAGTGTATTTGGGCGAGAGTTTTTCGCTGGTATGAAGAAAGCTCCTAGCTACTAGCTTCTAGCCGCTAGCCGAAAAAGCTAGGAGCTAGAAGCCAGAAGCTAAGAGCCAATAGTTAATAGCTGACTTTATGGTCCTACTGCAACCCAGACTAAGTTTGAAGGTCTCGCAGAGACAGATCCTCACCCCGGGTCTGGTGCAGATGGTCAGTGTGCTCGCGCTCAACAAGCTTGAGCTGCGGGACATGATCAACACCGAGATGGTGGAGAATCCCGTTCTCGAGGAGCTCGAAGACGCGGTTCCACTCCTCGATGACGTCGATCGCAAGGAAGAAAATCGCGATCAGGCCGTGGTCGAAGAAAGTCCCACCGCTGCCGCCGATAAGAAAGATCCCTTCGAAGAAATTGATTTCGGTTCGTTCTTCCAGGATTATCTCGATCCCGGCTACCGCAGCCAGCGCGAGTCGGAGGAAGTGGAACGGCCTTCGTTCGAGAATTTCCTGTCCAAGCCGAGCAATCTCACCGACCACCTGACCTGGCAACTGGGGTCGATTCCCACGAGCCGCGAAGTTCGCGAGGCGGCAGAGCTGGTCATCGGCAATTTAAACGAAGATGGCTACCTGATCGCCAGTGATGAAGAGTTGTTGGGCGTGACTCCACCGGCGCCACCGGAGGCCGATGCAGCCGCGGCTGAGAGCGTAGTGAAAGAAGCTGCCGCACTCGGGTTGGCTTCTACGGAAGAGACGCCCGCAGAAGGATCGCCGGATGCGGATACGGCTGAATTTCTTGCGGAGGAAACAAACGTCGAGAGCGAAGGCTCAACCGCAAAACTCTGGAATGATTTTGGATCTAACGGTTCTGGAGTCAGCGGCGCGGCTGCGGCGGTAGCTCCGGCGGCCGAAACTACCGCGGTCCCGCCTGCAATGACCGCTGCAACTCCAGCTCCCCGGCCTGAATTCCGACCAAATTTCACGCTCGCCGATTTGCACGAAGCTATCGAAATCGTGCGCCAACTGGATCCTCCCGGCGTGGCTTGCCGCGACTTGCGCGAGTGCCTGCTCTACCAGTTGCGTTTCCACCAGCAACATCTCGAATCGCAGAAGAACGGAAACGGCGAACGCGAAGCCACTGTGCAGGTTCTCGCCGATGCCGTTGCCATCGTCGATCAGCATCTGCGGGCGGTGCAGAACAAACAACACAAGGAAATCAGCCGGGCGCTGAGTCGTCCGGTGGAAGCCATTGAACATGCGCTGCAGTATATTCGCACCCTCGACCCGCGCCCGGGGATGCGCTACAACAACGTCCTCCCGCGCCTGATTGAGCCCGACGTTGCTTTCGTCAAGCACGGCGACGAGTGGCTGGTGGTCATGAACGACGAAGACGTTCCCCAGCTTCGTTTGAATCCGGCGTACAAGCGCTTGCTGACCAAAGAGACCAACGACAAGGACACGCGCAATTACGTCAAGGAACGTTACAAGAGCGCCATCCAGCTCATCAAGAATATCGAGCAGCGCAAGCAGACCATCATGAAGGTCTGCTACTCGATTGTGGCGCGTCAGCAGGACTTTCTGGAAAAAGGCATCGACGAACTCAAACCCATGATGATCAAGGAGGTGGCCGAAGAAATCGGCGTGCATCCTTCTACGGTTTCGCGAGCGGTGGCCAGCAAGTACGCGCACACTCCCCAGGGTGTGTTTGAGCTGCGATACTTTTTCAGCGAGAGCGTGAACGGTCCCGAGGGCGGCAACACTTCTTTGCTCATCCTCAAACGCCGTGTCAAGAAGCTTATCGACGAAGAGGATCCCAGCCGGCCGCTGACCGACGAGCAGATCACCCGCATCCTGCAATCGCAGGGCATTCAGGTTACTCGTCGCACCGTCGCCAAATACCGCGAAGATATGCGCATCCCGAGCACCCATCAGCGAAGAGTGAAGAAATAACCCAACAGGTCGAAGAAGAAATACAGAAGTGGAGAAAAATGATTCTGCATTTCTTACTTCCAGTTGATCCTCAATGTGGTGCCCGCGACACCGAACACAATTTCAGGAGGGGCGCTCATGAACGTGGAGTACACCGGCCGGCAATACGAAGTCACCCCCGCCATCCGCAAGGAAGTTGAAACCCGCCTGACCAAGATCCGCAAAATACTGGGCGACCGCTTCGAAACCAAGGTGATCCTGGCAATCGAGAAGCACCGTCATAAAGCAGAAATCACCATCAGCCCGCGCAACGGCCCGCTGGTCGGGTTGGCGCAGGCCGGCAACATGAGCGCGGCGGTCAACGAGGCGTTCGAGCATCTGGAAAAGCAAGCCGTCAAATACAAGACGCGCTGGCGCACCAAGAAACGCCATAATCATAAGAGTCCCAGCCCCAAGAAATGGAACGGCAACGGCCAGGCCTCGCAGGAAGACGTAGCCATTGCGGTTGGCCTGAGCGAAGCCACGGCGGTCGACGTGGTGGTGCACAAATTTCCCGCCGTCGCCAAGACCACGGAAGTCCACCTGGTGCGCTCCGATGAAGCCGTTGCCCTGCGCCCCATGACGCTCGAGGAAGCCATCAAAGAAGCTCACTTCCGTGACCGCGATGTCTTCGTCTTCCGCGACCCCAAGGGCAAGGTCATGGTTCTGCATCGCACTCGCGACGGCAAAATGGAGTTGATCGAAGCGCCATAAACCATGTGGCGCGGACATGCTTGTCCGCGATCATTCTTCTTCAGAGCACGCCGGTACCGGCGTGCTCTTTGTCTTTGTCTTACGCGGATTTCTTCAATCCTTGCACGCTGGGCTGGTAGATTCCGGGCACGGCGCGGAAGGCAATCATCAACCGGTTCCACGTATTGATCTGCGTAACTGCCACACTCAGATTCACTATTTCGTGCTCGGTGAAGTACTTCCTTGCTTCTTCATAAACCGCATCGGGAACGTGTGTTTCGGCTACCCGGGTAAGCGCTTCTGTCCATGCCAGCGCGGCCCGTTCACGATCAGTGAAGAATGGCGTCTCGCGCCACCCATCGAGTGCATAAAGCCGTTGTTCGGTTTCACTCAAGGCACGCGCGTCTTTGCTGTGCATGTCGATGCAGTAAGCACAGCCGTTCATTTGTGATGCACGGATATAAATGAGATTCAGCAAGGAATGCGGTAGGCCGGAATGATTGGTAATGTGCTCCTGGACCTGCAGCAATACTCGATAAGCCTGCGGAGCAACTTTATCGGCGCTTAGTCTTGGTTCCATAATATTTTCCTTTCGACGCCAGCGATTGCGTCACTGCTTTATGGCTTTCAAAAAGAGGCGCTGGAAAAGCAACGATAAGTATGATGCACACTACTGCTCTGGTGGCTGCAGGAGACTGCGGATAGATTTCGAGATTGTTTTCAGTAGTCGCGGTGCACTGTATCCGGCGAGAATGCCGGCGCGCAAACGGCAATGTATTCGGCTCCGTCCTCGGCTGGCGTTGAGTATTGCACCCATTCCCCGCGATGGGTAATCACCGCCTGGCCGGCTGTGATCTCCATCTCACCATTTTTATGGCGCACCCGCAGCGTGCCCTTTAGTACCACTGTAAATTCATCAAATTCCGGCGTCTGTCCTGGTTCTTCCCACCCTTGCGGACTTCGCATATGCGCCACGCTCACGCCGGAAGTTTCGCTGTTCACCCGTCCGATGTATTCGTCGATCAGCTTGGGCTTGTTTCCGGCGGCGGTAATGCGAGTCGGTTGTTCGATTAGTGTGGGCATAGCGTCTCTTCATCGAGCACGTCTTCCGGCTTTTCTTGCAGCATGAAAGCCAGCACTTCCTGCGGCACCGGATTCTTCCACACCGGGGCAAACGATTGCCGGTGCAGCGGCGATGGTCCATGCTCCCGAAGCGCCGCAATGTGAAGCGGCGTACTGTATCCCTTGTTGGAGGCGAGACCGTACACGGGAAATACCGGGTCCCACTCGCGAATCATGCGATCGCGCTCTACCTTGGCCAGAATGGACGCGGCCGCGATAGAAGCGGAAAGCGCGTCGCCGTGAATGATGGCGCGCTGCGGCAGCTCGCAATGCAGACGCATGGCATCGATCAGCAGATGATCCGCCGTGGGCTGCAATTGCAGAACGGCTTCCTGCATAGCCACGCGCGACGCTTGGTAGATGTTGATCTGATCGATGCGTGCGGCGTCGACGGCGGCAATCGCCCAGGCGACGGCGTGCTCACGAATGCGCTCGGCCAGAATCTCGCGGCGCTCGGCTGGCAACAGCTTCGAATCTCGCAGCCCGCGAATACGATACGCAGGGTCGAGAATTACCGCCGCCGCTACGACTGGACCAAAAAGCGACCCGCGGCCAACCTCATCCACACCGGCCACGCGCAGCGCTCCCGCTTCCCAGGCTTTCTTCTCGAAGCGAAGCGTGCAACGCAGCCGCTTCAACAGACGCAATTTTGCGGCAGACGCTGAAATCTGCTTGCCGCCCGAGACTTTAGCTTTGACCGGCACAACTCACTCATCTTCGCCGAGTCCGGCCCTGTGGAACAAGTTGAAAAACCGATTCCACGCCGGGAGCATCTGTCCGAATCCGCTCACCAGGCCGTATCGGGCGCTTTTCCGCTATACTTGTGTACGTCCGCAAAGGGCATCCGGGATCGTGTGCAGCGACGGGCACTTGCGAGAAATCCGGGATTGGCAAGAGGCGACTGTCGTCGACAGAAGCGGCCCAAAGACCCTCTCATTGAATTGCGCCGAGTCCTTAAGGTCCCGGGATTAGGAGATCACAATGAAAGTTCAGATCCGAGTATTTCGTTTTGTCATATCTCTCGCTTTTCTGGTGTTGTTTAGTGGAATTCCGAGTTTTGCACAAGATGGCAAACTCGTCATTCATGTCACTCCCAAACAGGCTTACCTCTTCGTTGACGGGCGCGCCATCAGCGAAGCCAGCAAACACCACTCGCTCAGCCTCAGCGCGGGCGACCACAAGATCGAGTTAGCCAACTACGGCTATTCTCCGTCGAGCCAGACCGTCACCATCGCGGCTGGCAAAACCAGCAACCTCGACGTCACTCTGACGCCGGTATCCGGCACCATTTCCGGACCGTTCGGTGCCATGACAATTGAGGGAGCAAGCCACGATGCCGTGCTGTTGAACGGGAAGACACCGGATTTCTTCGTCGGACACGGCGACGAGTTCAATCACGATTGGTGGTGGAAGCAAGAGCTCGTCGTTCCACCCGGCACTTACCAGGTTTCGGTTCTGTCGGAGGACAAGGATGTTTGGTCGGGACCCGTCGACGTCCCTGCCAACCAGCGTGTGGTTATCGACGTTCCCAAGGGAGTTCGCAAGACGGTGGCCTGGCCGCGTGGGGAAAAACTCAGCGCCATACCGCGTTTCACTGTAGGCACGGCCAGCGCGACGGTCGCGGTCGCCAAGCCTACTGCGCAGTTATCGACGACTATGGCGCAAGTGAACTGCGGAGCTTCCTCGCAGCTCAATTGGACCTCCTCCGACGCACCGCATGTTGAGATCACTCCGGTCGGACCAGTTGCAACCTCCGGCCAACAGAGCGTCCAGCCCACTCAGACCACGACCTACAACCTGACCGCAACCGGTCCGGGCGGCACGGTTACATCGAGCGCGACGGTCAATGTCAACACTGCCATCCAGGCTGATCTGTCGTTATCTCCGGCGGAGGTCCACTACAAGCGTGACGGGGATAAGGTCGTCCTGGACAACAACCCGGCGTTGAACTGGACAGCTACAAACGCCTCGACCGTATCCATTGACCCATTGGGCACGGTCAGTCCCAGTGGCACCCAAAATTTGCAGATCGCTCCTAAAATGATGGGCCTTGCAACGGCCGATCAAACCGTTACCTACACCCTGAACGCCAGCAACGGATGCGGCGGAACAGATACAAAAACCGCGACCCTGCACGTGGTAGGCTTGCCCGCGCCTCCGGAGACCAAACTCTCGATGCGCAGCGTTTATTTCCCGACCGATCGTCCGAGATCGCTCAAGTCGCAGGCCGCCCTGCTGCCCAGCGAAAAGGACACCCTCACGGGTATTGCCGATGCTTTCAAGCAATATCTTGCGGTCAAGCCGGATGCCCACCTGATTCTCTCCGGGCACGCCGATAAGCGCGGACCGCAATCCTACAACCAACCGCTCTCCGAACGGCGAGCCGAGCTGACCAAGCGCTTCCTGGTAGAGCAGGGTATTCCCGAAGCTAACCTTGAAACACAAGCGTTCGGCGAGGAGAAGAACCTGAGTGTCGATGAAGTGAAGCAGCAAGTGGAGCAGGATCCCAGCCTGAGCGCGGAAGACCGGGAAAAAGCTCTGCAAAAAATACAGACGATCGTGCTGGCCTACAATCGCCGAGTCGACATCACTCTGAACACCACCGGGCAAGAGTCCGCTCGCGAGTATCCGTTTAAGTCAGAAGATTTCGCCAGGCTGGTCGACCGTAACGGTCCGGCGAAAACCGGCGGCGTAGAGCTGGCATCGCAAAAAGAAAAGATGAAGAAGTAGAAGACCCTCGAAACTTGGTGCCCCAGGTTCGCGCCCGATGGGCGCGAACCTGGGGTCCCCCGCCCGCCACTCTACCCCTTCGCCGCACGCTCTAACTCCGCGATGTCGAGCTTCTTCATCTTAAGCATGGCCTGCATCGCCTTGGGATGCTGGATGAGTTCGGGAAGGCGAGCCGGCACGATCTGCCAGGTAACACCGAACTTGTCTTTGAGCCATCCGCACTGGCCGTCGCTGCCCTCGGCGATGAGCTTTGCCCAGTAGTAATCCACCTCCGCCTGCGAATCGCAGCGCACCAGGAACGAGACCGATTCGTTGAAATGAAATAACGGACCTCCATTGAGCGCGGTGAACGTCAGACCTTCGAGTTCGAAACTGATGGCGAGGACGCCACCGTTGGGGGTGCGAGTGTCGTGCTGTTCGCCCAGCCGGCGCGAGTTCCGGAATACCGTGAGATAAAATTCGACCGCCTCTTCGGCGTTGGAGTCGAACCAGAGAAACGGCGTGATCCGCGGGTAGTCTGCGAAAGTACTCATGGAAAATGACCTCGCTGGTCGTGGTAGTGCGTGTCGCCGCTCAAGCGGCAAGGATAAGTCTAACTAGAAAAAGTGTAGCGGCCACGTATAATTTCTCATGAGTCCGGCGGTTCAGACTCTGGGCGCGTAGCTCAAACGGATAGAGCATCGGATTTCTAATCCGAGGGTTGCAGGTTCAATTCCTGCCGCGCCTACCATTTCTCAATAAGTTACGACGGCATTAGTTGATCATGGGGAACCGTTGGGGAACCGATTCCGAGAGCCTCGCCATCGCAGTTTGGACATCAGCATCCACCGCCTTCACGTAACTGCGCATTGTGACCGCGATGTTTGTGTGGCGGAGAATTCGCTGAATTATGCGGTCAGGGGTTTCCAACCGATGCAAATTGGTTGCGAGACCTCTCCGGGCCGCATGCCAGCCATGCCACGCCAGTCCGTGGAGGGCCAGCCTTGGACGGATCACTCTTCGGGCTAGGTTGTGAAGATCAATCGGTCTTCCCAGCTCTCCCTTAAAGATCGATCCGACTGCTTTCTCTGGCTTCATTCCATCGAGTAAGTCCCGCAGTTGTTTGATCACTGGGATTGCGGCCTGACTCTGAAGCGTTTTTGGCGGGCTGACGTGCTTCCTCCAAACAGAGCGTACAACGGTAAGGTTCTCTCCATCGTAGTCCAACCAATCGAGGCCACGAATTTCCCCTTGTCTGAGACCCGCAAATGCGGCGACGGCAAAGGCCGTCCTCGCAGGTTCTGGAAGAACGCCTAGAATCAGATCGATTTCTTCCAAGGAGTATGCGTAGGTCTCCCTCGACTGCCGCCCGCGCGGAATGCTGATGGGTGAGATCGGATTCGATCCAGTTATGACACCCATCCGAAGAGCGTGACTGAAGATTCCGCTTAGGAAGCTTTTCAGCCTTTCGAACGTCGTGTGGGTGAACGCCGGATTGTCTCGTCCGATCGCTTGAATGAGCTGTTCAGCATCTACGGTACGGAAGTCGCGCACTCTTGTTGTTCTAGTCAGAAAGCGATTCCGTAGCAGAGAATTCCACTGCCAGCGGTAACCACTGACGGTTGACGGTTTCAATTGTTCGGTTACGTGTGGAAGGTATACCTTCTCGACGAAATCGAACACGGTGACTGTTGCGTCCGCCGAGTAGCCGACCTCGTTTAGCTTCGCCATAAACGATTGGAAAAGCCCCAGAACCTCGCTGCGTCGAGGATAGTCCGCCACTGATGCGATTTTCTGTGAGCGATTCACCTTTTTCACGTTACCGTCGCTCGACACAAATTCTCTCCAGCGAACGTGCCAAGCGTTTCCTTTCTGGTA
>Ga0335078_10015693_pt1 | contig 11246 bp, 11 predicted proteins | sample Lox_Sample_32_FD_206711 | JGI IMG/M metagenome (GOLD analysis project Ga0335078, IMG submission 206711) | Soil microbial communities from Loxahatchee National Wildlife Refuge, Florida, United States - Lox_Sample_3.2 | ecosystem: Environmental > Terrestrial > Soil > Wetlands | place: USA...
GGGCAGCTCCATGGGGGCTGTGCTGTCCCAGGTTGCGGCGCTGGAGAATCCCGAGATGGTTTCCCGCCTCATCCTGGAGGATGGGGGGCTCCTGTCCAATGCGCGTCTTGATGGAAGCCTGCTCCTGGGACTGGTGCCGGGAATAGGTGAAAGCCGCTACCGGCGGCTGGCCGACAACCTTGATGCAGCGTACGCATCCCTGAGGCCGTATTACGCGGACCTGGGAGCCCTTCCCTCAGAGGAGAGGGAGTTTCTCCGCCAGCGGGTGGGGGAACGCGTGGCCAGCCAGACGCAGATGCGGGCGTACTTCTCTCTTTTCAGGAGCTTTGCCGGCCTGCTGCTGGTCAGGGGAAGATCGCTTTCCCGCAAAGCGCGGGCGCTTCCCGTGCCCACCCTTTACGTCTGGGGCGGCAAGGACCGCATCGTCCCCGTGGAGTCTGCCCAGGCAACCATCAAGGAGCACCGCGGCGCCCGCCTTGTCGTCATCCCAGAGGCCGGGCATCTCCCGCACCAGGAAACACCGTCAGAGTTCCTGCGCGTTGTTTCCCAGGCAGCTCAGGATCTATAGGAAACGGTAAGGCTCCCGTCCTCCCCGGCGCGCACGGACTGGATGTATTCCAGCTGGAGATCCTCTTCCTGCAAGGTCATGACGGGGAAGCCGTGATTCCTGTTCCTGTGGCCAAGGGATCCCTTTTCCCCGCCGTGCTCTTTCACAAACGCGGCATGGTCCTCAGCCCGGGATTCCAGGAAGCTGTTGAGGAACGGGACCGCGTTCTGCGCTTCTGCCGCCGCATCCTTCAGCATCTCCGCGTCCAGGTCCACCCCAATGCTGCTTCGGCCGCTTGCCATGGCGGCAAGGATGGTCCTGCCCGTGCCGACAAACGGGTCCAGCACGGTGTCACCTTTCACGGAATACATGTTGATGAGCCGGAAGGGAAGCTCGAAAGGAAACGCGGCGCTGCGCCGGCGGGATCCGTTGGAAAGATCCTGGCGCGCGCCCTTGAAATCCCAGACGTCGGAGAACCAGCGGTTACGCTCCTCCCAGAAGATGGCGCTTTCCCGCCGCGCTTTCTTTTCCGCCTCCGAGGTGAACTCCCGTTTTGCGCCCTTCCTCATCAGCAAGTTGTATTCGTGCTCCAGCGTGACGTACGCGCCCGCGGGCAGCATCCCGGAGCCCATGAACTTGTTGGGCGCGTTCGTCTGCTTGCGCCACACGATGGCCGGCAGGATGTCGAATCCCAACACTGCGCAGGCGGAGATCACGCGCGCATGGTTAGGATAAAGGCGGAACCTCCCATCCAGCGTCCGCGTGGCGTCTCCGATGTTGATGCACGCCCATCCCCCGGGTATGAGCACCCGGTACATCTCCCGCCACGCCCGGTCCAGGTCCGCGTGCATCAGGTCGAATGCCGCAAGGCCGTCACCCGCCTCCAGCGCCTTCTTTGTTTCAGGATTCCTCCCGCAGAAAAGGCCATCCCACATCTCGATCATGGGGTAGGGCGGGGAGGTGACCACGCACGCAATGGAGGAATCCGCGACGAACGGGAGGCTGCAGGCGTCCCCCGGGATGAACACGTGCCGGGTCTCTGGCATGACATCGGCAGCCTAGACCCCGGCAAGACGTTGGTCAACCGCGATGTGCGAATTCTCTTACCTTTACAGCCCCAGCGCGTCAGCTTACACTCGGTAACATGGATGCCTTCGCTGTTGCACCGGTCGTTCATCCATGGCGAAGCGTGACGCGCGGATTTGTCCTGGTGACTGCCTTTGGCGCGGCGCTCTACCTTACCAGCCGCTACGACTACCTCCTTTTTCACGGTGTTGCGGAAATCTTCAGCATTGCGGTGGCGTGCACGGTCTTCATGTTCTCCTGGAGCTCGCGCTCGTATCTCGCCGCGCGGCCGTTTGTCTTCCTGGGCGTCGGCTACCTGTTTGTCGCTCTTCTTGACCTGCTTCACACGCTCACCTACAGCGGCATGCAGGTCCTGCCGTCCGGCAACGATTATGCCACCAAGCTCTGGGTGGCTTCGCGCGGATTGCAGGCGGTTGTGACGCTGCTGTTTGTCCTTCTGGCGCGACGCCGCCGCGCCGTGCCTCACTGGCTGGCGTTCACAGGAATCGCCGCGGTGACCGCCGTGCTCATCATGTCCATCTTCTGGTGGAACATCTTCCCGTTATGCTTCGTGGAGGGGCAGGGAGTGACGCTGTTCAAGAAAGCCAGTGAATACGTCATCTCCGCGCTGCTGGCCCTCTCCATCGCCCTCCTGTATGGGCGTCCCGCTCTCATCGGGCAGCAGGAGCGCAACCTCCTGGCGGCTTCCTTTGCGCTCAACATCGCGGGGGAGCTGACCTTCACGCTGTACGCAAGCGCCTACGGGTACCAGAACCTTATCGGGCATTTCCTCAAGATCGGGTCGTTCTACCTTGCCTACCAGGCGTTGTTTGCCACCGAGGTGCGGCGGCGCATCAAGCTGATCCAGGCGCTGGAAGCCTCCACGACACGGCTGGAGAAGAGCGAAAGCGACCTGCGCAAGGCCAACGTCTCCAAGGACAGGTTCTTTTCCATCCTTGCGCACGACTTGCGCAACCCCATGACCGGCATCCTCACCCTTTCCGAGGTCCTGGCCAAGAAGTTCGAGCAGCTTTCCCCGGAAAGGATCCGGGAGCTTTGCGGCCTGGTCCACGAAGGAGCGCGCAGCGGGGCGGAGCTCCTGGAGGCCATGCTGCAGTGGGCGCGCGCCCAGACGGGCAGGCTGGAAGTGAAGCCGTCCATCCTGAAGCTGGCCGGGCTCTGTGAGGACATTGTGGGCTTGCACGCGGGCAGCGCCGGGAGCAAGGGCATCACGCTTCTCTCCTGCGTGGGAGAGGGACAGGAGGCATTTGCTGATGAGAACATGCTGGCCTCCATCCTGCGCAACCTCCTTTCCAACGCCATCAAGTTTACGCCCCGAAACGGGGAAGTGGTTCTCACTTCGGAAACGCGCGGGGAATGGGTGATGCTTTCCGTCCGGGATACGGGGGTGGGTATCAAACCGGAAGACCTCTCCCGGCTGTTCCAGATCGACAAGCACTTTTCCAGCCTGGGCACGGAGCAGGAGCGGGGAAATGGAATGGGCCTCATCCTGTGCAAGGAGCTGGTGGACCTGAACCACGGCTTCATCAGCGCGGAGTCTGGGCTGGGCAAGGGCAGCACGTTCACCGTCCGCCTTCCCCGGTTGGCAGCCGCGGAACGGCGCGTCGTCCCATCTCCCGGGACGGAGGCGGTGGTATGAGCGGCGGGCTGGCGGAGAGGGACTGCGTGCCCTGCCGGGGAGGCGTTCCGCCCCTGGGCGCAGAGCGCGTGGAGGAGCTCCGGCGGCAGATCGGGGCGGAGTGGACCGTGGTGGAGGGCCACCACCTGGAACGGGACGTCACGCTCAAGAACTTCCGCCAGGCCATGGCGCTGGCCAACAGGATCGCGGAGGTGGCCGAAGCGCAAGGGCATCATCCCGACCTCCTGGTGTCCTGGGGAAGGCTCAGGATCACGCTTTTCACCCATGCCATCAACGGCCTCCATGAGAACGACTTCATCATGGCGGCGCGCGTGGACGCGCTGCTTCCGCCCTCAGTACCTTGAGGGAAAGGAGTCAGCATGGCCGTACCATCCACAATGCTCCCCCTGGGGACCGCAGCACCCGATTTCTCTCTGCCTGATTGCAGGGGCGGGACCGTGTCCCGGGACGACTTCAGCCAGGCGTCCGCCCTCCTGGTCATCTTCATGTGCAACCACTGTCCGTACGTGAAGCACGTGCAGAAGCCGCTGGCCGCCCTGGTGAAAGAGTACCAGGCCCGCGGCGTGGCCGCGGTAGGGATCAGCTCCAACGACATTGCCAGCCATCCGGAGGACAGCCCCCAGGACATGGCCCGGGTGGCCGCGGAGATCGGGTACACCTTCCCGTTCCTCTACGATGAAGCGCAGGAAGTGGCAAAGGCGTACCATGCGGCGTGCACGCCGGATTTCTTCCTTTTTGACGGAAAGCGCAGGCTCGTGTACCGCGGCCAGATGGACGGGAGCCGCCCCGGAAACAACATCCCGGTGACCGGCTCGGATCTCCGCCACGCCCTGGATGCGCTCCTGGCGGGCAAGCCCGCCCCCCGGGAGCAGCGGGCCAGCCTTGGCTGCGGGATCAAGTGGAAGCCGGGAAACGAGCCCGAGTACGTGACAACCGCGGCACGCACGTAGCGCCGCGGCACGCACGTAGCGCCGCGGCGCGCACGTAACGCCGCAGCGCGGCCATGGCCACGTGCGCATGGCCGCGCACCTGACCGCCGCGGTCCAGCGTTGACATTCCCGGCAATCCTTACCACTATGGGGGCGCCAGCGAGACGGCAATCACCCGTGGAGAGCGCCCTTTGCCGAAAACCACCACACGCAAGACGGACCACCTGAAGCGGCTGAAAGACGCCGTCCGCAACGTTCTTGCCTTCGACGGCTCTCTTCGTCCGGCCGCTTCCGACGGCGCCCCGGGCGCGCTCATCGAGTTTCCTGCCCGGGAGAAGCGGGAGTTCATCATCATCGGGGACCTCCACGGGAACCACAAGAACCTCCGCGCCATCCTGGACCATGACCAGAACCTCAAGAAAGTGGAGGAGGACAAGGCCGTCCTCCTGTTCCTGGGGGACGCGGTGCACAACGACCGCAGCGGTTTTGCCTACGAGATGGAGTCTTCCATTGAGACCATGGACATCATCCTGGGCCTCATCAACGACCATCCGCAGAACGTCATCTACCTCCTGGGCAACCATGACTCCTTCCGCCCCGAGCTTTCCAAGATGGGAATCCAGCAGGGGCTGCTTTACCGGGACGCGCTCCTGGCCGCGCGCGGCAAGCAGTACGTCAGCGCCATGGAGGATTTCTTCGACGCGCTCCCGCTCTTCGTGATCCACCGGAGATTCCTTGCCGTCCATGCCGGGCCTGCCCGCGGCGGGCTGACGCGCCTGGAGCTGGTGAACGTCCGCCACTTTCCCAACCTCGTCTGGCAGCTCACGTGGAACCGCCTGAACGAGACGCGCTCCACGCCCAGCATGAAGGAGTACGGGCCGGAGGACCTGGATGCCCAGCGCAAGCTCCTGGACTGCGCGGACGACACCCCCGTGATCGTGGGCCACAATCCCATGTGGAAGTGGGGGGAGGGGGATTCCATCTGGATCGACGCGCTGGGAACGCGCAACCACGTGATTCTCTATGATACCCTGGAGACGAAATGCCCCTATCTCAGCGTGAAGGGGAAACCCTACGCGGTGAAATACGCGGATCTCGCCATCGCCCAAAGGCGTTTCGTCCTTGATGACTATCGATAAGACGGGAGCTGATGCAATGAGCCATTTCGACTACACGGACCTTGCGGCGTTCCTCCATGATGAGGACCTTATCCACCTCCTCTGCGCGGACACCACGTACGCCGACCTCCTGGAGCGGCTCCTGAAGGACGACTTTCTCCGGATCGATACGGGGATGAAGGTCCCGTTCTTTGCCGAGGTCCGGGACTACGTGGGCGCCGTGGAGAAAGCGGACCCGGAGCACCATTGGATCGTGAAGAAGGTGACGGAGGAGGACGCCCTGGGCGCCGCCATGGGGTCAATCTGCTTCTTCCTGGATTTCTTCACCCGGACCATCTCCGCGCCCACGCTGGTCACGCGCATCGGCGGAGAGCTGTACAAGGCGGCCAAGATCATCACGAAGGCGGAGCAGCTCACGGGCGCCAACTACACCGACATCGCCCAGCTCAAGGAGCAGCTGGCGCTGGACCTGGTGAACCGCTGGATCTACTGCGATGAAGACAGGAACCCCAACAACTACATGATCCGCTGCACGTCGCGCGGGGACCAGGTGGTCATCGCCATCGACTTCTCCAACGTGGACCTCCTCTTCCCCGGGACCAAGATCAAGGGACGCGCGGAGTCGTTCGGCTGGGAGAGAATGGAAAAGACGCGCTACCTCACGCCGCTCAAGGTGGAGCATTTCCTGAGCTATGACATGGAGTTCTTCGACATGCGCTTCGAGGCGTTTGCCAAGGTGGGGCGCAAGATGCTCCTGGAGCTGTGCAAGGGCTGCCTGCGCTTCCAGCCCGACCACGGCGCGCTTGCCAAGACGGTCACCGACAACATCCTCAAGCGCATCGAGTACGTGCACGGCTATTTTGACGCGCAGTTCCCCCGGGTCTCCGTGGTGAAGGGGAAAGAGAAATACAAGGACATGGGGAGCACGTTCACGAAGATCTACAAGGAGAAGTAGGCCGCGGGCCGGTGCCCAGCCGGCCGCTATTCCTCGTAGACGTGCTCCGGCGGGGTGCCGAACGTCGGGGACTTTGCCCTCTCCAATATCACTTCCGTGATGGACTGGTTCATGCGGCGCGCGTTGTCGAAGTAGTCGGACCTGATCCGACCCGCCTGGGACGCCACCTCCCGCTTCTTCATGTCCGGCTCATGCGGCTTGTCCAGGTCCGCGATGGAGGCCAGCACGTCAAGGATCCCGCGGTTGAGCGGCCAGTCCTGGTCGTGCGACTTGTCCAGGAACTTGCCCAGAGCGTTCACGTGCTCCGGGGCCACGGGACACATCTGGTAGCCCTCTTCCGCGGCGAAGTACACCTTGGAGAGGAAACCAAGGAACACCAGCAGGGACTTCTCGTAGATCTCGTTGGACTTGAGCGACGTGAACGTCTCGAACACCGCCTTGACGATGTACGCGTTGGGGACAACGCAGTCCAGGTAATGCTCGGGCTGGTGGCCTTCCAGGAGCGCGTCAATGGCGTACCGGTTGTTGCTGGCCAGCATGCTGATGTACAGGGGGTAGTTGTCGCTGGTGATCCCCAGGCGGTTGAGGAAGCTGGCATACGCGCACAACGCGTTTGCCGCGGAGGCGGTCTGCCCGTCCAGGATCTCCGTGATGGTGCGGTGCTTCAGGTAGTCGACGGCCTCACGAGAGATGTTCCCGACCCGCATCTCTTCCTTGATCTTTCGAATATCCATGGCGTCCTCAGTGCGGACCGCGGGGGGAATGCCCCCGCGGTCCACGGTGCGTTACGACGACTTCCTGCGGCTGGAGGAGCCGGAGGGCTCCTTCTTGGCAGCGGCCGGGGCCGGCTGCTCCTTGGCCGTGGACTGGCCGCGGGAGGTGACGCGGATGTTGATCTGCTCCTTCGCGATCTTGTCTTCCTGCGCCAGCTTGCTCTTGGTGAACTCCACGCTGCTTCTGGGCGGGATCTCGAAATCCTTGTAGCTCATGCGCGCCAGGAGCACGGGCGGGATGACCTCGTTGAGGTGCTTCGTGCTGTCGAAGAAGAAGTTGCGGATCTCGTTTGAGTGGATGGCCACTTCCTCCATCTGGCGGTTGGTGGCATCCAGCCCTTCCAGCTGCGCCACCTTTTCCAGGATGTCCAGGATGCAGCGGTTGAGGGAGTCTTCCTGCCCCGCCTCCTCGTCCAGGTGCTTGCCCAGGGCGTTCAGGTCGGAGACGCTGAGCGGGTAGATCTTGTAGCCGTCGATGGGCACGTTGTACGCGGCCTGCAGGATGCCCAGGACCACGGAGAGGCTCTTTGCGTACAGCCCGCCGGGGTGCCGCTCCGCCAGCAGGTTGAATGCAGCCGTCAGCAGCTGCGTGTTGGGCTGGATGGAGCTGAAGAAGAGGAACGGGTCCCGGGAGCCGATGAGGGCGTCGATGACCCAGTGGTTGCCGATCTCCAGCACCTTGATGAAGAGCGGATAGTTCTCCGCCGTCAACCCCGTCTTGTTGAGGAAGTGGGCGTACGTGATTGCGGACTCCACCGCCTCCGTGGTCCGGCACGCAAGGATGCCGCTCAGCATCTTGTTCTCGATGGCCGCGATGTCCGTGGCCGTATATGTCTTTGTCCTGTCCAGTATGACCATTGTGTCTCTCCTTGTTTCCCGATCAGTCTTGGAACACGGCGCCGGGCAGGACCTCTTTCACGAGGTAATCGGATTTCACCAGGAGCACCTGCGGGATGGCGTCTTCCATCTTCCGTCGCTTGTCGAAGAAGTTGCCGCGGATGACGTTGCACTGGCGGGCCAGCAGCTCCATCTCGGCGTCGCCCTGGCCTTCCAGGGACGCCAGCCGGTCCAGGATGTCCAGGATTGCCCTGTTGACGGGCTCGTCCTGGCCCTTCTCCTTGTTGAGATGCTTGCCCAGGTTGTTCACGTCGTTGATCGTCACCGTGTGGATGGCGTACCCGTCCTTGGCGTAGCTGTACGCTGCCTGCAGCGCGCCCATCACGATGGCAAGCGTCTTGGGGTAGATGCCCCCGGGGTGCCAGTTCGTGAGCAGGCGGAAGCAGGTGGAGACCAGGTGCTTCGTGGGCTGGATGGGGGTCAGGAACAGGAACGGGTCCGTGGTCCCCAGCAGGGAATCGATCACGAAGTGGTTCTCCATCTCCAGGAGCTTCATGAACAAGGGGTAGTTTTCGTTCGTCAGGCCGCTCTTGCGCAGGAACGCGGCGTACGTGATTGCCGCCTCCACTGCGTCCGTCGTGCGGCACGCGAAGATGTTGTTGATGATGTGGTTCTCAACCCGGAAAATCGATTGATCGGACCACACCTCCTTGTTGAACTCATCCAGCTGCGCCATTTTGTCGCCCTCCTATCGCGTTCTTGCGGTGCTGCCGAGCTTCCTCTGTTTCCTCGGCTTGACCGTGGTGGCCAGGTAATTGCCGCGCGCCAGGATCTCCGGCGGCATCACGCTGGTCATCTCGCGCTTCCTGTCGAAGAAGGCGTTGCGGATGGCCGTGGCGTGAGAGGAGTTCTTGTCTACGCGCGGGTCTTCGTTGTTGATGGACCGGTATTCCGAAATGTCTGCAAGGATGTCCAGGATGAAGCGGTTGATGGGGTCGTCCTGCGGCTTTGCTTTGTCCAGGAACTTCCCCACGGAGTTCACGTCTTCGATGGCAAGCGGGTGCAGCGCGTTGCCCTCTTTTGCGCTGTGATAGGCGCGGTAGAGGATCCCGAAGATCAGCTCAAGCGTGATGTCGTTCACGCCGCCGGGCTTGTAGGAGCGCAGCACCTGGAAGCAGAAGCGCACGATGTACGGGTTGGGCTGCACGCGCGTGAAAAGATCGAACGCCTTCTCCCCGCCGATCAGCGCCTCGGTGACGAAGCTGTTCTCATGGCGAAGGATTTCCAGGAACAACGGGTAGTTGTCGGAATCCAGGCCATGGTCGCTCAGGTAGCGGGCAAACTCCACGGAGGCTTCCACCGCCTGCGGCGTGTCGCACTCCATGAACCGTGAGACGGCCTGCACCTGCAGCTTGTAGAGATCTTCTTCGCTCCAGAACTTCAGTACGGGAAATTGAAGCATTCCGCTCTCCCGCGGGCCTTCTTCGCACGCGGCCACCGCAACGCCGCGCAACGGTCTCCATCAAGGCTCCGCCCTCCATGCGTTTGAAAGTCTATGAGTCGCATTGCACGTTGTCAAATTTACTTGTTTCTATTTTTTGGACTTTGCCGCTGTTACTTTGGATTGTTCTTTTGACTGCGCCGACTGCGCGTTGGCGACTTGCGAATTGCTGTTTTTGGATGCTTTGCTGTTTTGGCGTCCGCGGGCCGGTTCCACAGGAAGCTCTTTGGCCCCGTGGGCGCGCGCGCCGTTTCCCGGACAAGAAGCACGTCTGGGAGCGCATCCACCATCTTTTTTGTGTGGTCGAAGAATGCCATTCGGATGTCGTTGGCTTTGATGCCGATCCGGATGGTGTTGCGATCCTCGCTGTCAATGCCAACGTAGTATATGTCGAAGAGGATGTCAAGCAGCAATCGATTGCGCGGTTCCAGCTGGTCCCTCTCCTTGTCCAGGTGCTTTCCGATGTTGTAGACGTCGGACATGCTCAACGGGTAGATCTTGTAGCCGTCTTTCGACGTCTTGTACGCGTTCTGCACAACGCCCATGAGCGCAAGGAGCGCTTTTTCCGACAGCTCGTTCCCCTTGTATTTCGCAAGGATGCGGAAGGATTCTTTCAGCATGTACCAGTTGGGCTTGATGGGCGTAAAAAGAAGGAATGGATTGCGGTCCCCGATCAGCACGTCGATGACGAAAGGGTTGTTGGTCTCAAGAAGCGTGAGGAAAAGCAGGTAGTTGTTGCTGTTCATTCCTTGCGCGCTGATGAGCTGGCCAAGGGCCGCGGCCGCATCCACCTGCTCCGGCGTTGAGCACAAAATGACGCTGCGGGTCAGGGAGAGCAGCGCGCCGCGGATCTTCCTCCGGTAGGCGTTTGACGTCAGGCGTCTTTTCCCTTCGGTCTTGTAACGCGTGATCTTGGTGAGAACCCGTGACCCCTGCATTCTTCTATTATTTCGGTCTGCTGGGGCATAATCATTACGCTTCGCCGTTTCTTGACACCAGTTTGCCGACACTGTAGTGTCTTCTGGAAAGCAAGAAATGCCAGCTCCTGACGACCTCACACGTCGGCTCGACACTTTGCTTGATGACCTGCTGGGCGATCGTCCGCTTGAAGCAGCTTCCGTCCTTTCCCGCATCTCTCGCGCTCTCGGCTCACGGGCCGGCGCGCAGGCCCAGGCCCGGATTGCGCGTCGCCTGAGGGCCGCCGGCACTTTCTCCGCGGAGACCGCGGTGCGCGCCGCGTGCGCCATGCACCTGGGCGGCGTCCCCGCGCACCGGCTGGTTCATTTCCTTTCCGCCAGCCTCCCCGGATCCGTCACTCTTTCCCAGTTCGAGCTGCTGGTGCAGTTCGTTTTCAACGATGACCCGCCCGTTCCCCAGCAGCTCGTGTACGACATCACCCAGTACACGTACCTGGAAAGAAAGCTTCTCACGCAGCGGAGCGTGGAGCTGGCCACGCGCCTGAAAGGCATGCTCACGCCGAAGGTCCTTCTCTACCTCTACCTGCTGTCTCTCCGCGACGACCTGAGCAATGAGAACGTTCATCTCATCTTCCTCATCCTGAAGATCTGCTTTCCGGCCCTGAAGCTCCGGGGCAGGGCCCGGGAGATCTCAGCCGCCGAGCAACGGGAGGTCGCCGCGGCGTGGAGAAACGCCCAGAGGAGCGTTCGATACGTCGGCATACTTTCCCCGGCGTCCTCCGAGAGCGCCCACGCGAGCCCTCCCCGTGAATCCGCCTCCTACTTCCTGGACAAGTACTTCTCGGGAGTGGAAGCTCCGGCCGCCGGCGCGCAGCACACACCGCGTGAGGCGGCAGGGGGAGGCGCGGGCGCGGCGGCGCGGCTTACGTTCACGCGGTCCAGCG
>Ga0335078_10015694_pt1 | contig 11246 bp, 9 predicted proteins | sample Lox_Sample_32_FD_206711 | JGI IMG/M metagenome (GOLD analysis project Ga0335078, IMG submission 206711) | Soil microbial communities from Loxahatchee National Wildlife Refuge, Florida, United States - Lox_Sample_3.2 | ecosystem: Environmental > Terrestrial > Soil > Wetlands | place: USA: Florida...
GACGGTGTTCCCGGCGCTTTCCCCAATCCCGCCTACGGCCAGTTGCAGGGGCTCGGCATCTCCGCCTTCGTGCTGCTGTTCATTCTCGGCCTGATCAAATGGGGAAGCGGCTTCATCGCCAACGTCTCGGTGCTGCTCGGCATCATTGCCGGCGCGATCCTCGCCAGCATCCTGGGCGTGATGCATTTCGAGAAGGTCGTCGCCGCGCCCTGGGGCGACATCGTCATTCCCTTCCGTTTCGGCATGCCTCAATTTCACCTGGTGCCGATCGTCACCATGTGCATCGTGATGATCGTGGTGATGATCGAATCGCTCGGCATGTTCCTCGCCCTCGGCGAGATGACCGGCAAGACCATCGACCGCGAAGCGCTGTCGCGCGGCCTGCGCGCCGACGGCGTCGGCACGCTGATCGGCGGAATCTTCAACACCTTCCCCTACACATCGTTCTCGCAGAACGTCGGCCTCGTCAGCGTCACCGGGGTGCGCTCGCGCTGGGTCACGATCACGGGCGGCGCCATCATGCTGCTGCTAGGCCTGGTGCCGAAGCTTGCCGCGTTGGTCGAGGCGGTGCCGCTCGTGGTGCTCGGCGGCGCGGGCCTTGTGATGTTCGGCATGGTGGCCGCGACCGGCGCGCGGATCCTGACGTCGGTCGATTTCAGGAACAACCGCTTCAACCTGTTCGTGGTCGCGATCTCCGTCGGCTTCGGGCTCATTCCCCTCGCCGCGCCCGGCTTCTTCCATAACCTGCCGAAAGACCTCCAGCCGCTGCTCGAATCCGGCATCTTGCTCTGCGCCGTCACGGCGGTGATCCTGAACGCGTTCTTCAACGGGCTCGGCAGCAGTTCAAGCGCGAAAAGCGATGCCGCGGCGGTCGCTTCCTCGGCGCAGCATGTCTAGATGTGAGCATGATCCGGAAAAGCGTACAGCGGTTTTCCGAAAAGATCATGCTCAATCAAAGACCTAAAGCGCGATGATGATTCAACCAAACCTCATCGTGCTTTCGGCATTCGGCCTCATCCTGAGGAGCGTCCGAAGGACGCGTCTCGAAGGATGAGACACGGGCCTCATGGTTCACCTGGCGATGCGAAGCCACGTCCAGTGACGCGTAGCGGAGGGCGCAAGCGCCGCCGGGGGCCTCCTCACCATGAGGAACCTGCGTTCAGCTGCCGCGATAGGTCGCGTAGCTCCAGGGCGTGACCAGCAGCGGCACATGCACATGTCCCTCCGGCTCGCTCACCGCGAAACGAAGGCTGATATCGTCGAGGAACGGCGGGTCGGAGAGTGGGACGTTTCGTTCGCGGAAATATTTCCCGACGATGAAGTTGAGTTCGTAGCGGCCGATCGGCACCGGCCGGCCGCCGATCAACGGCTGGTCGGTGCGGCCATCCGAATTGGTCACGGTTCGCGTCACCACGCGGCTGGCGCCAAGCGCCGAGCGTTCGACCAGTTCGACCTCGATGCCAGCCGCCGGCTTGCCGCTGTGGGTATCGAGCACATGGGTCGAAAGCCGTCCATGCACGGGCAGACGATCGTGAGCGGCAATGAGCTGATCGAGCCGCAGCGCCGCGATTCGGCAGATCTCCGCAATCGACGCTGCCGTTTCCGTCTCGGCATCGTTGGGCAGCCGGCGCTCGAAATCGGCGAGGATCGAATCCTTGGTGTGGCGGCGGACGCAGACGATATATGGAAAGCCGAATTTCGAACGGTAGGCATTGTTGACGCGCTCAAACGCCTCGTACTCCGCATCCGACAGCCGGTCGAGCCCGGCGCTGTTCTGCTCGGACGTCGATTCCGCGGTAAGGCCTGCGGCACGCTGGGTCTTGTTGGCGAGGTCGGGATGCGACTTGATCAATGTCAGCCGCAAATCCTGCGGCGCGCGCTCGACCACCGTCTTCATCGTCGCGAACAGTGCATTGACGCCGGCAAATGGCCGTGACGCGAAGGCCTGCTCGGCAACCCAGGGCGAATATTCGAAGATGTTGGCGAGCGCGGCGACAAAGTCACTCTGCGAACAGCCGTTCAGCTCCTCAAGCGGCTTCTGCGACATGCGCCTCCACCCTCGATCCGACTACGGGCTTCGGCCTTGTGCGCTGGGCGAACTTCCTCCGCTTGCGTCGAAGGACATGCCAAAGAGCCCGCCCCGCCGCACTTCCGGCTCCGGAGCTGCAGCCGGCGCCTGCTGTACTTCGGCCTGCGGCGGCAAGGGTGGCGGCGCCGGCAGGTTGTTGCAGTTCATGGGATAGACCAGCTCGCGGTTGGCGGTCTGGCCGATCGGCGCACACGGATCGGCGCGCCCGGCCTTCGGCTTGGTCTGCGACCAGGCCGGCGTCGCCGCCACCACGATTATCGCGCACACAAGAAGCGTCTTCATCAATCCCACCTCGAAATGGTCCCTTGGTCATTGAACCGGATTGGTACGGCGAAGTCCACATGCCGCATTTTTGGGCAAAGCACGCCGCCAACCTGCTATCCAGAAGCGCTGGAAAACCGTCGCAATCAATGCGACACAGAATTGGGGCATTTTTGAACCGGACGAGAGGCGCGGAACCGCCGCCGCATGCTCCGCGCCAAGGGGATGGACGGCGATGTGGGTATCCATACTATCGGAATGGGCAAGTCTTATCTTCCGCTGGCTGCATGTGATCGCCGCGATCGGCTGGATCGGAAGCTCGTTCTATTTCATTCACCTCGACCTCGAGCTCAAGCCGCGCGAGGGCCTGCCCGAAGGCTCCCATGGCGACGCCTGGCAGGTGCATGGCGGCGGCTTCTATCACATCGTCAAGTTCCTGGTCGCGCCGGCGAAAATGCCCGCCGAGCTGACCTGGTTCAAATGGGAAGCCTACACGACCTGGCTGTCCGGCTTCGTGCTGATGGTCATCGTCTACTATCTCGATGCCGAGCTGTTTCTGGTCGACAAGTCCGTGCTCGACCTGACGCCGACGCAGGCGGCATTGTTTTCGTTCTGCAGCCTGGCGCTGGCCTGGCTGCTCTATGAAGCCGCCTGCCGCAGCGGTCTCTCCAGCCACGAGCTGCCGTTTGCGATCGGCGGCTACATCTTCCTTGTCGTGCTGACCTACGCCTTTACGCACGTGCTGAGCGGACGCGGCGCCTTCAACCAGATCGGTGCGATCGTCGGCACCATCATGGTCGCCAACGTCTTCGTGGTGATCATCCCGAACCAGAAAAAGGTGATCGCCGCACTGCTGGCCGGCCAGAAGCCGGATCCGAAATACGGCAAGCAGGGCAAGGAGCGTTCGGTTCACAACAATTATCTGACGCTGCCAGTCGTCTTCCTCATGATCAGCAACCATTACCCGCTGATCTTCGGCACCCGCTACAACTGGGTGATCGCGGCGATCGTGCTCGCGCTCGGCCCCGTAATCCGCCACTTCTTCAACGAGCGTCATGCCGGACGTAAATCCCCGTGGTGGGTATGGGGGGTTGCGGCGATCGGCATGATCGCAATCGCTTTCCTGACCACCGCCGGCCCCCGCGACGCCAAGGCCGCTGCAGCCGTGCCCAAGCATGACTTCGCCGCCGCGCAGGAAATCGTCATGTCCCGTTGCAGCATGTGCCACGCGGCCGAGCCGGTATTCGACGGGATCACTGCGGCGCCAAAAGGCGTCCGCCTCGACGATGCGGAAGCGATCCTGCGTAACAGCCGGCTGATCGGACGCAACGCCGCCTGGTCCAGCGCCATGCCGCCGGGCAATATCACGGAAATCACCGCCGACGAGCGCGCCGTGCTTGCGGCATGGATCGCCGACGCCTCGCGTTGATTACGCGCAACGATGCCGCATAAGCTCGGTTAGCGCGACCTCTCCACTCCGAGGCGAAGAAAGAACGCTCACCCTTTCGGCGGTATCAGGGGCTGCACGATTTCCGTGAACACTTCTAGCGCCTCGCAACGCGCGGCATGGTCGGCGAGCGCCGAATGGCGCGAGGGATCGAACAGCTTTGGATGCGCCTCTCTCGCAAAGCGTACCGCACAGGCGACGGCGACATCGGCGTGGCCGATTTTTACGCCGAACCAGAACGGCAAGGTGATCGCCGCCCGTTCCTGCTCCAACACATCGAGCACGTCGCCGATCTGGGTCTCGCATCGCTCGACCCAGATTTTGGATTGATGGTCCTTCCGCAACACGCGTTCGTAGAGCAAGCTCACCGCCTTGTCGGCAAGTCCGGTCGCGAGCGCGCAAATTTTCAAGGCCTGGCGCCGCTCCGGCCCGCTCCGGGCGATCATGGCCTCCTCGCCGGCGAGCTCGTCGAGATAGTCGAGGATGGTCGCGCTCTCGATCAGCGACTCGCCGTCATCAAGCACCAGCGTCGGCACCCGCCGCAAGGGATTGTAAGCCGCGATCTTGTCGGCGTCGCCGAAGGTCGACCATGGCCGGTGCTCAAAGTGAAGGCCATACAGCTTGAGCGCAATTGCGACGCGGCGGACGAACGGGGAATCGTACTGGCCGATGAGGATCATGAGATTTCCCAACTGGCATTGTGGGGCTTGACCCGCCCGCGAGGCCGAAGCCCTTTCGGCGTGGCGAAGGCCCGGCAATCCGTCATTTAAGGATCGATAGATGCCCGGATCAAGTCCGGGCATGACGACCAATTGTCTTCAAACCTTGTCGTGAATCACGCGTTTGACCGCCGCGATTGCCTCCTCGTCGCGCCGGTACATCGTCCATTGCTTGATCCGCCTGGCGCGCACGAGCTTCGCCGCGATCAGGACGCGCATATGCTCGCTCAGGGTCGGCGCGCTGACGCCGAGCTTTTCGGCGATCAACAGGCCGCAGACGCCGTCTTCCACCAGATCGCCGTCGGCCTGGGCCCGGAAATGTTTCTTCGGGTCGCGAAGCCAGTCCAGGATCAATAGACGCCGCTCGTTGGCCAGCGCGCGCAACGCGATCGCGATTTTCATTTAGTTATTTTGCTAATTACCTAACTTGTGTCAAGGTACGAAAGATCGTCATTGCGAGGAGCAACGCGACGAAGCAATCCAAAACTGCGTCGTCAACCTCTGGATCGCTTTGCTGGCGCTTGCGATGACGGATACGGCGAGGCTCCCATGACCGATCTCATCACCCGCGAACGCATCGCCACGACAGAAGCAACGATCCGCCCCTATGTGCGGCGAACGCCATTGTTGCACGCGAACATGGCCGACTTCGGCCTGCCGGCGGGAGCGCTGACTTTCAAGCTGGAATTTCTGCAACATTCGGGATCGTTCAAGGCGCGTGGTGCTTTCGCCAACTTGCTGTTGAGAAAGCCGGGTGCGGCCGGCGTGGTCGCGGCTTCCGGCGGCAACCACGGCGTCGCGGTTTCCTATGCGGCTCACCGCCTGCGCGTCCCCGCCACGATTTTCGTGCCGGAGGTGGCCTCGATCGCCAAGCAGGAGGCGATTCGCGGATATGGCGCCAAACTCGTGGTATCAGGCTCGCGCTATGCGGATGCGCTGGCCGCAAGCGAGGCGCATATCGAAAGGAGCGGCGCGATGCCGGTTCACGCCTACGACCAGACCGAAACACTGCTCGGTCAGGGCTCGGTCGGAATCGAGCTGGAGCAGGATGCGCCCGATATCGATACACTGCTGGTCGCGGTCGGTGGCGGCGGACTGATCGGCGGCATCGCCGCATGGTTCGAGCGGCGGATCCGCATCGTCGCGGTCGAGCCGGAAGCCGCGCCGACATTGCACGACGCGCTGGCCGCTGGCCGTCCGGTGGATGCGCCGGCCGGCGGCATCGCCGCCGACAGCCTCGCGCCAAAGCGCGTCGGTGAATTGATGTTTCCGATCGCGCGGGCGAACGTCGACTCCGTGGTGCTGGTCACGGATGAGGCGATCCGGCAGGCCCAGGATAAGCTATGGTCGACATTGCGCGTGGTGACCGAACCCGGCGGCGCCGCGGCCTTCGCGGCATTGCTCTCCGGGCGATACAAGCCGGCGTCTGATGAGCGCGTCGCCGTGGTGCTGTGCGGGGCAAACACGACGGCAGTGAGGTATGGGGATTAAGTCCTCTCGCCATACCCCGCGCATGCCGAGTATCCAGTACGCCGAGACTTCGCAGCCAATCTCGACCGTCTCAGAGGAGGATCACCCATTGGAGTCTGTCATCGGGCGGCGCTTTGCGCCGGCCGGCCCGGTGCGGGTGATCACGGCAGATCAATCCACACTCTCGTCGCTCGCGAGCACGCCCCTCACGGCACGCTGCCACCCCTTCAGCTTTTTCGCACGCGTGGCGGCGCTCATGTTCGGCTTGAAGCGCCGCTCAAGCCGCCAGTTGTCGGCAAATTTTTCAGGCGCCGGATAGACGCCGGCGGCAAGCCCGGCCAGATAGGCCGCGCCGAGCGCGGTCGTTTCCAGTACCATCGGGCGGTCGACCGGCGCATCGAGCAGATCGGCCAGCCGTTGCATCGTCCAGTCGGAAGCGGTCATGCCGCCATCGACACGAAGCACGATGTTGGCGGCCTTCACCTCGGGCCAGTCGGCGCGCATCGCATCCCGGAGGTCGCAGGTCTGATAACACACGCTTTCAAGCGCGGCATGGGCGAGCTCCGCGGGTCCGGTGTTGCGCGTCAGCCCGAACAGCGCGCCGCGCACGCGCGGATTCCAATAGGGCGCCCCTAGGCCGACAAAGGCCGGCACCAGGTAGACACTCTGGGCGGAATCGGATTTTTCCGCGAGCGGGCCGGTCTCCGCGGCGTGTTTGATGACGCCAAGGCCGTCGCGCAGCCATTGCACCGCGCTTCCCGCGACAAAGATCGAACCTTCGAGCGCATAGGTGCGTTTTCCCGCGAGCTGATAGGCGATCGTCGTAAGAAGCTTGTTCTTCGAGGCGACAGGCGTCGCGCCGGTATTGAGAAGCGCAAAGCAGCCGGTGCCATAGGTGGACTTGATCATGCCGGGCGAGAAGCAGGCCTGCCCGATCGTGGCGGCCTGCTGGTCGCCGGCGATGCCGCAGATCGCGATGGCGCGCCCGAACAGATCAGGCATGGTCTCGCCAAAACGAAAAGAGGAATCCTTCACCTCCGGCAGCATCGCACGCGGCACGCCCAGGAGTTTCAGCAAATCGTCGTCCCACGCGCCGGTGTGAATGTTGAACAGCAGCGTGCGCGAAGCATTGGTGGCGTCGGTGGCATGGACCTTGCCGCCGGTCAATCGCCATAGCAGGTAGCAATCCACGGTGCCGAACAACAGTTCGCCACGCTCCGCGCGCGGCCGCGCGCCCGGAACGTTGTCGAGCAGCCATGCAACCTTGGTGCCTGAAAAATAGGGATCGATGATGAGTCCGGTTTTAGCGGTGATCGTGGGCTCGTGGCCCTCATCCCTTAGCTTGGCGCAGAAGTCGGCGGTGCGGCGGTCCTGCCAGACGACGGCGCGGTGGATGGCCTTGGCCGTGGCACGATCCCACACCACCACCGTCTCGCGCTGGTTCGTGATTCCGATCGCCGCGATGTCCTTTGCGGAGAGGTTGGCCTTGTTCAGCGCGTCGCGGCAGGTCGCGACCGTGGAATTCCAGATGTCTTCCGGATCGTGCTCGACCCAGCCGGAGGCCGGAAAGTGCTGCGGAAACTCCTGCTGCGCCATCGCCGCGACCGAGAGGTCGCCGCGAAACACCATGGCGCGCGAGGACGTAGTGCCCTGATCGATGGCGAGCACGAAGGACATTGGCGTTCCTCCCGACATTCTAGTTGAATGCGAGGCAAGCGGATTGAAGAGAGAAGGTCAAGGTTGCTCTCGTGCTCTGGATGCTGCGCAGCGCGAAGTGGGCCACAGTTGATCCGGGGCCCGGAACGTCTCGGAAGAGTCAAGTCCGGGATCTGTTACGCACGTCAAGAACGGCGCCGCGTCCGGGACACGAAAGATCACGCCCCCGCCGTGGTCACGCCGCCATCGACCACGATCGTCTGCCCGGTCATGAAAGTCGAAGCATCGGAGGCGAGATAGGCGACCGCGCCGGCGATTTCGTCCGGCTCGCCGATACGCCGCAGCGGCGTCGAGGCCGTGCGGCGCTTCAACCGCTCCTCGTCTTCCCACAATGCACGGGCGAAATCGGTCTTTACAAGACCCGGAGCTACGCAATTGACGCGCACGCCTTTCGGACCCCATTCGCCGGCAAGGCTGCGGCACAGCGCGAAATCCGCCGCTTTCGAGATACCGTAAGCGCCGATCACGGTCGATCCGCGCAAGCCGCCGATCGAGGAGATGATCACGACCGAGCCTTTGCCGCGCTCGGCCATCGGTGGGATCGCGAGCGAGCAGAGCCAGAGGTTGCTCTTGACGTTGGAGGCCATGATCTTGTCGAAGGCCTCGTCCTTGATGTCGAGCAGCGGACCGTAATACGGGTTGATCGCGGCGTTGCAGACGAGAATGTCGACCTTGCCGTAATGCCTGGTCGCGCCCGAGATCAGCGCCTCGACCTCCTCGCGGCGCGAGATGTTGCAGGCGATGACATGGGCTTCGCCGCCGGCTTTGCGGATGCCTTGCGCCACTTCCTCGCAAGCGTCCGCCTTGCGGGAGGAGATTACGACCTTGGCGCCGAGCTTGGCGAGCAACTCCGCCGAGGAGCGGCCGATGCCGCGGCTCGAGCCGGTGACGACGGCGACCTGGCCGGAGAGATCGAAGGGGGTGGATTTCATGATGTCGTTTCCTCTTTCTCCGCTTCTTCCTTCGTCATGCCCGGCCTAATCCCGAGCATCCGCGCCTTCCTTTGCTGCCAAGACGTGGATGGCCGGGACGGGCCCGGCCATGACGTGGATAGAGTCGAACTAGATCGGCGCGCCGCGCCCGGCAATGACAACGACCTAAACCAGCCCGCCGTTCGCGGTGACGCGGCGCAGGTGATATTCGGTGTCGCCGAAGGTGTTTTCGATCATGGTCAGGCGCTTGAAATAGTGACCGATCTTGGCCTCCATGGTCATGCCGATGCCGCCATGAAGCTGGATCGACTGCTGGCCGACGAACTTGCCGGATTTTCCGATCTGCACCTTGGCGGCGGCGACCGCGGTCGCGCGCTCTCTCGCGTCCTCGAAATCGCAGGCCATGGTGGCGAACATCGACATCGAGCGCGCCTGCTCGACCGCGACGAACATGTCGGCCGCGCGGTGCTGCAAGGTCTGGAAGCTGCCGATCGGCACGCCGAACTGCTTTCGCGTTTTCAGGTATTCAACCGTCGTTTTCAACGACTCGTCCATCAGACCGACCGCCTCGGCACACAGCGCGGTGCGAGCTTCATCGGCCACGCGCTCGATCAGCGGCAGGCCATTTTCCGCATCGCCGATCACGGCGTCCGCACCAACCTCGACGCCGGTGAAGGCGACGTCGGCGCCGTGCAGGCCGTCCTGGGTCGGATAGCCTTTCTTCGCGATGCCTTTCGCGCCGGCTGGGACGAGGAAGACGCCGATGCCGCCTGCATCGCGCTGGCTGCCCTTGGTGCGCGCGGTCACCACGAACGTGTCCGCCGCCTCGCCGTTGAGCACGACGAATTTCTCGCCGTCGATGATCCAGCCGTCGCCCTTCCTCTTGGCCGAGGTCGTGACATCGGCGAGGTCGTAGCGCGAGTTCTTCTCCAGTTGCGCGAAGGCGAACGTCTTGCCGCCGTCGATGATGGACGGAATGTGCGCCGCCTTCTGCGCGGCCGAGCCGCCATGGCGCAACAACCCGCCTGCGATCACCACGGTTGCCAGATACGGCTCGATCACGAGTGCACGCCCCAGCGCTTCCATCACGATCATGGTCTCGACCGCACCGGCGCCAAAGCCGCCGTCGTCTTCAGCGAACGGCAGACCCAGCAGGCCCTGCTCGGCAAAGCGGCCCCAGATCGCCTTGCTCCAGCCGCCCGGCTCTTTCATGTATTTCTTGCGCGCTTCGAAATCATAGGCGTCGCCGAGAAGCCCCTCGACGCTGTCCTTGAGAAGCCGCTGCTCCTCGGTCAAATCGAAATCCATTTTTTCACTCTCTTCCGATAATACCCTGCCTCGTCATGGCCGGGCTCGTCGGCCATCCACGTCTTTGCTCGAAAGGGAGACGTGGATGCCGGCACAAGGCCGAGCATGACGGCCGCACGCGCGGCCACCCTGGCAATTCACTACAACCCCAGCACCGCCTTGGTGATGATGTTGCGCTGGATCTCGTTCGAGCCGCCATAGATCGAGACCTTGCGGTTGTTGAAATAGCTCGGCGCGATCTGCGCGGTCCATTCCATCGCCTCGTTCGAGCCGTCGTCGGCGTGCTCGTCGAAAGGCGCGGCAAACGGGCCGATAACTTCCATCAGCAACTCGGTCGTCGCCTGCTGAATTTCCGAACCCTTGATCTTGAGCACGGACGAAGCCGGATTGGGCTTGCCCTTGCCGTGCTTGCCCTCGTCGGCAACGACGCGTAACTGCGTCAGCTCCAGCGCCTTCAGCTCGATCTCGACCGCGGCGAGTTTTTCGCGGAACGCCTGGTCTTCGATCACCGGCTTGCCACCGGATTCGACTTTCGAAGCGAGGTCCTTGATGCGGCGCAGGCGTTCCTTGGAAACCCCGACCCGCGCAATTCCCGTGCGCTCATTGCCCAGCAGGAATTTCGCGTAATCCCAGCCCTTGTTCTCCTCGCCGACGAGATTTTCAACCGGCACCTCGACGTCGTCGAAGAAGACTTCGTTGACCTCGTGGCCGCCGTCGATGGTCTGGATCGGACGCACCGTGATGCCCTTGGAATTCATATCCATCAGGATGAAGGAAATGCCGGTCTGCTTCTTGGCGCCGGGATCGGTGCGGCAGAGGCAGAAGATCATGTTGGCGTGCTGCGCCAGCGTGGTCCAGGTCTTCTGGCCGTTGATGATGTACTTGTCGCCCCTGCGCTCGGCCTTGGTCTTCAGCGAAGCGAGGTCGGAGCCGGAGCCCGGCTCGGAAAAGCCCTGGCACCACCAGTCCTCGACCTTGGCGATGCGCGGCAGATAATGCTTCTTCTGCGTCTCGTTGCCGAAGGTGTAGATCACGGGGCCGACCATGCTGACGCCAAAGGCAAGCGGCGCCGGCGCCGGATGCGCTTGAAGCTCTTCGTTGAAGATGTAATGCTGCACCGACGTCCAGCCGGTGCCGCCATATTCCTTCGGCCAGTGCGAGACGCCCCAGCCCTTCTTGTCCAGAATACGCCACCACGCGATCATCTCGTCCTTGGTGAGATGACGGCCCTCGACCATCTTCTGCCGCGTCGAGGGCGGCACGTTATCGCGAAAGAACGCCCGCACTTCGTCGCGAAACGCCAT
>Ga0335078_10015695_pt1 | contig 11246 bp, 10 predicted proteins | sample Lox_Sample_32_FD_206711 | JGI IMG/M metagenome (GOLD analysis project Ga0335078, IMG submission 206711) | Soil microbial communities from Loxahatchee National Wildlife Refuge, Florida, United States - Lox_Sample_3.2 | ecosystem: Environmental > Terrestrial > Soil > Wetlands | place: USA...
GCGGCCTCGGCGCCTTCCAGCGCCGCCATGCGCTTCTCGAACATGTCCATGGTCGGGTTCGAGTAGCGCGAATAGACGTAGCCGGGGATCTTGCCGGCGAAGCGCTGTTCGCACTCCTCGGCGCTGCCGTAGATATAACCTTGGGTGAGGAACAGCGCCTCCGAGGTCTCGCCATATTGCGAGCGCAGCGTCCCGGCATGGACCAGGCGGGTTTCGGGGCGATAGGTCTTCTGGTTTGACGCGGGCATTGCGGGCCTCCTTTGACCAACAAAAAACCGGCCGGAGAAAAATTCTCGGCCGGGCACGCGTCCCCGGCCTTTTAGCGATTTGTTTAACGTGGCTGCAAGCCGGCCGGCTCAAATGACCACGGGATAAGATGCTTGTAGCGGCGCCGCCCGCTTCCCGTCAAGCCGCCCGTCGGGTTAGATCGTCGCACCTAGCGTGAAGGGGCGCCGTGGCACTCACATTCGCCATCGAAGACAAGGGGATACTGCCTGACCGCATGATCGAGCGGCTGGCGGCGGACGGTGCGATTTTGCCGTCGACCGATTTCGTGCCCGACCAGATCCAACCGGCAAGCCTCGACCTGCGGCTGGGCGAGGTGGCCTATCGCGTGCGCGCGAGCTTTCTGCCGGGACGCACCACGGTCGCCGAGCGCATCGACGGGCTGAAGCTGCACGAGGTCTCGCTCAGCGACGGCGCCGTGCTGGAGACCGGCTGCGTCTACATCGTGCCGCTGCTGGAAAGCCTGGCGCTGCCCGACGACGTTTCCGCCGCCGCTAATCCGAAAAGCTCGACCGGGCGGCTCGACGTGTTCACCCGCGTGATCGCCGACGAGACGCGCGGCTTCGACCGCATCGAGGCCGGCTACCACGGGCCGCTTTACGCCGAGATCTCACCGCGCACCTTCCCGGTGCTGGTGCGCGAGGGCTCGCGGCTGTCGCAGATCCGTTTCCGCCACGGCCACGCGTTGCTCGACGCCGAGGCGTTGCGCGCGCTGCACGCGCGCGAGCGCCTGGTCGATGCCGACGACGCCGATGTGAGCGACGGTGTTGCGGTCGGCGTCGATCTGTCGGGCCTTGGTCCCGGAGGCCTCGTCGGCTATCGCGCCAAGCGCCACACCGGCCTGATCGACGTCGAACGGCGCGCCGGGTATAGCGTGCTCGACTTCTGGGAGCCGATGCAGGCGCGGCCGGACAAGAGCCTGATCCTCGACCCCAACGAGTTCTACATTCTCGCCTCGAAGGAAGCGGTACAGGTGCCGCCCGATTACGCCGCCGAAATGGTGCCGTTCGATCCGCTGGTCGGCGAATTCCGCGTGCATTACGCCGGCTTCTTCGATCCCGGCTTCGGCTACGCCGGCGCCGGCGGCAAGGGCGCGCGCGCGGTGCTCGAGGTGCGCTCGCGCGAGGTGCCGTTCATTCTGGAACACGGGCAGATCGTCGGCCGGCTGGTCTATGAGAAGATGCTGGCCAAGCCCGACAAGCTTTACGGCCAAGGCATCGGCTCCAACTATCAAGCGCAGAGCCTGAAGCTCTCCAAGCATTTTAAAGCTTAGCCAACGCTCCGCCGTCCCTATTCTTTGACGGCGCGGGACACGCCGGCTTCCCTTTTTCCTTCCCCCAAGGGGAATGGAGCGCCGGGAGGGCGCCAGGGGCGCTGGCGCAGCGCCCCTTGGCGGGTTTGGCGCAGCCCGCCACGCGTCTGGCGAGACGCGCGAGCCCTTTGGCGCAAGGGCCCGGCGCCCCCCCGGGCGCTCCATCCTGGTCAAGCTTGAGCGGTCTGCGCAGGCTCGACCGCGGTGCGCATTGTCGGCGCACCGCGCTTTGCTCGGTCATCGGACGTCACTCGAGATGACGTTCTTTGCGAACAAGACGCGCCGAATATAAATGCGTTGGAGCGGGCGGGGATAAGTTTTCGGTCGAGTTTTTGTTTTAGTGTGTCGCCACCGCTACAGCGTAACGCCTTGCCGCTGGCGGGCGTCATTCGCTATGGTTGAGGGATGCGGGCGTAGTTCAATGGTAGAACGGCAGCTTCCCAACTCGGGTTTGAGCGAAAAATAAAAAATTGCAGCGCGACTCATTGCTGCACATACCGACCGCCAAATGCCTGTGACTGCATAGCTTTTCCGAATTTTCGGCTCCACAACATCAACGCGGCATCTCATGTCAGCGCGCCTCTATGCGCGTGGTTTGGGAGCCAAAACGGAGCCAAGAAAATGCCCGTCGTGCACCTCACGGACATTGTGGTGTCGCGGCTCAAGCAGCCCGGCATGTACTTCGATGCGACCACTCCCGCGTTCGGCATTCGCGTCGGAAAAAATCGCAAGACTTGGATCGTGATCCGCGGGCGCGAGCGCTCGCGTACCAGCATCGGCCGCTATCCGGCGAAGCCGCTCGCCGAGGCACGGAAAGAAGCGCGCGTGCTGATCAGCTCGCCGATTGTACCGAAAGTCGAAATCCCCAAGTTCTCGCAAGCCGTGGAGCAGTTCTACGCGATCCACGTGCGGACCATGGCTCCGAACACGCAATACCAGGTCAAGCGCGTCATCGAGAAATATTTTAGGAAACGGCTGCAAGACAGGCGGCTCGACGAAATCACCCACCATGACATCGTCAGGGTCACCGACGAACTGGCGAAGCGCGTGCCCAGCGAAGCCATGCACGTGTTCATATTCACTCGAATATTTTTTCGATGGTGTGTGCCGCGCTACATCCGGCATTCGCCGATGGAGGGCTTGAGGGCGCCGGCTCGCTACATCCCCCGCAAGCGCGTGCTGACCAATGGCGAGATTGCGCAGGTGTGGAAAGCGGCCGAGCTCGTCGGTTATCCGTTCGGGACTCTGATCAAGCTTTCGCTGCTTTGGGGTACGCGCTGGGGCGAAGCTGCGTCGTGCCGGCGGGCATTCATCGATCCGCAGGAGCGCACGATCACGTTCCCGGTCACGAAAAACGGCACCCAGCACACCATTCCCTACGGCCAGATGACGGCCGATATTCTGGAGAGCATCCCGCGCTTCAATAGCACGGATTTGTTGTTTCCCGGCCGCGATATGGTGAGTCCGTGGAATGGGTCGGGCAAGTCCAAGTGGGAGCTGAAAGAGACATGCCACATCGACCCGTGGCAACTGCTCGATCTGCGCAGGACGTTCGCCACGAAGCTCGCCGAGATGAAGGTCCCGCCGCACATCGTTGAGCGGTTGTTGAACCACAAGCTTGGCACCCTACAGACGCAAGGCGTAATTACCGCCGTGGCCGATGTCTATAACCGCGCCCTCTACATCGACGAGATGCGCGAGGTGATCGAGAAGTGGGAGGGCAGGCTAGCGATGATCCTAAATCCCCAGGCCTGAGGTGCCTGGTCGGCTATGTGTAGCTATGTGCACGTTGAAGTTGTCGCTATGGAGGCGTATGTATTGCCTTGCCCGTTAACTGGCTAACCGGGCGTTGCAACGTCCCTTTCATGAGGGATTTGCAATGACACGGAAGCTGGTATCGAAGAAGGAGCTCAAGTCGACCTACGGCGTGCCCTATTCTTTTGCCCACATCGCGCGGCTCGAAGCCGCGGGCCAATTCCCTTCGCGGGTACGGCTCGGAGCTTGTCGAGTAGCGTGGGTGGCCGAGGAAGTGGAAGCCTGGATCGAGGAGAGAGTCGCTCGCCGCGCTCAAACATCTCCTTCTTAAAGGGCAGAGCCCCGGCGGTCCAACGCCGGGGCTCTTCGTTAATTCTCTTCAAATCACAGTAGCTTCTCTATCAGTTTCCGACACCGCACCCACGGGCAGACTGGGGCGCCCGAACTTGGCCTCGGTGGCGGTCCAATTTCGTCAGGAACATGGATGATAGGCGTGTTACAGAGACATCGCCTTTCTAAGAGCAGATCGAAGCCATCCTGTAGAAATCGCCAAGAGTAGCGCTATGGATCAACGGGAACAGCATCTCAACCAGCTCAAGCTTGCCGAGCAGCAGTTCCGTCTCGCCTGCACCGTCAATCTTGCGGTTACAAATGGCGTGCAGACGCTTGATGTGCCGGTCGAGTGGACGTTTGGCAAGCATCGGGTGGCCTATGAGGACTTTGGCCTGCGCCCCGATCAGGCCGACCATGCTGCCTCCCAGCTTGAGGCTACTGCAACGTTCGTGATGGCAAGTGTTATCCGTGACGTGCTTGTTGCGCTGTTTGACAATCCGAAGGCGCGTGTAAACCCCGATGTCGTTGCTGCCTATCAAATCAGCCGGATGATCCGAAACGCCTTCGCTCACTCGATGCTATACCCGCGTTGGTCGTTCGATGAGGATTGCAGGGATAAGACGTTCTCAATCGACCGTGTCATTTCGCTCAACACGGCTGGGCTTCACGGCAAGTTTCTCGACTGGCGGCATTATGGCGGGCCGCTGGCGGTCTTTCATTTTGGTCGGTTCGTGCGCGAGACGCTGTTGGGTGACAAGATCGATCCGAACCGCGTGAAGCCTTCCTATCCGACACTGGGGTGCTATCAGCAAGGCCGATTGGTCGCCCGCCGTATTCGTGAGTTACCACCCGATGCAGGCGAGGTAGTCACTCTTCGTCCTGGCGACTCTATCGATTTGGGTGATGGTCATTACCTGCGTGCGCTCCCGACTGCCACGGAGGAGGAATCCAATGACCCGCCCCGTTAAGAAGAATAAAGAACGTCACTACCTTGAGGAGGCCGCGAAGCGTTTGGGCCTTCCATGGGTCATTGGTTTGGATCGAGAGTGTCCAGATTTCATTGTGACAGAGGGCACCCATCAATTCGGTATCGAGGTGAGCGAAATTTTTATGGGCGCGACTGGCGCGAATGGTTCGCAGATGAAGCGCGCTGAATCCGGAGTTCAGCGCAAACTCAATACTCTGCGCGCCGAGTTTGAGGCGGCTGCGAACATTCCACTTACTGTCAAGTTTGTCGGCAACATGTCCGAGCCGAACACGACGTTCGTTCGTGACCGTTTGCTCGCCGAAGATTTCGCCTCCAAGCCCATTGCCTACCGCACTGTGATTGACACCCACAACGGGCTGCGCGTGCACGTGACCAAGGCTTTGCGACCCGATTGGTACAGTGTGAATGATCGCGTGGGCTGGGTGGACCGCAATCCGCTCCCGCAAATCATCGACGCAGTTTCGAAGAAATCGGGAGAACTCGCGCGCTATATTGAAGCCGCAGGGCCCGACGTGCGGCTGCTGCTGTTTGCGGATTGCATCTACAACAGCGGGAAGCTCAGGCTCGAAGAGCCTTTCGAAATCGATCTATGCGGATTTAGTCGCGTGTATTTCTTCTCATATCCCGAAACGGTCACGGTGTTCGGAGACATTGCTGCCGCAGCATAACGGCAGAGCTTCTGGTGCTGCGCTTATCGAATGGGTTGCCCAGATTGCGGCGCTTTCGGTTCGACGGCGCTTGTGTCCAGCAGACCCGCCTTCGCAAGATGGACCTTGATCGGATAAGAGTGAAAGCCTTCATACACCCACCACTTCAATATCTTTGCCTCGATCCCAAGCTCGTGAAGCAGCAACATGTGGTAAAGCGGGGACAGCGCCTCGCTCAAATCGTGTAGCTGCGTGATGAACTCAGTGTACGAGCCTTGTTTTTGACGCTGTCCGCCAAAATGCGAAATATCATTCCGTAGCCTGGCGCAAGTGTCGCTGAACGTCCTGAGGCGAGTTGCGTCTAAGTCTAAAGGGAGGACACCAAGCGTTTCAGCGATGCGCTCCCCAAGTGAGGGCTCAAGCGCATTCTTCAATTGTTGCTTGAGCCATCTTCGGTCTTTGGACCGCTTCACATCATTGATGACGCGATCAACCTTTTCTTTGAGAGGAGGTGATCCGGCGGGTTCATATTTGTTTCGATGAAAGGCTTCGATGCCCCACACAAGATTCACAAAACGATGTTCGACGTACATCTTCGTCGCGCGGCGCGTGCCCAGAAAAAGATAGAGCCCAGGTCCAAGTTCTTCGCGTTTCTTCTTCCATGTCGACCAAAGCGAGCCGAAGCATTCACGAATCTGCATGAAGTTGACGATGCAGTTATAATATTTTGGTACTTCACGGCTTCCTAGATTTTCTAGTTTTGTGAAATAGAAACGGCACAAGGAATCTTTGTTGAGGCCAATAGAGGGCCACGGCAGTTCATAATTTGTGTCCGTCATCAGCATAAAAAACTCTTCAAGATGCTGATATTCGGCCGCTATCGCATCCAGCGTTTTGGCGCTGTTGAATCGCAGCGATACCGCAGCGGTTTCGTTCATTGTGAGGTTGTTGCCGAACATCGAGCCCGACTCTTTGCCGCCAAGTTCAAACTCAATGGTCAGGTTTCCATCGAGAACGCGGTAATCCGCCTTCTTTGGCTTTTTGTAGGTCGCCGTGATCTTTTGACGAGTTCGCGCAACCTTCAAAGCCTTGAGCCGTAGCCACTCTTCATAACCTTCCAAGGACACGCGCAGGCGCCTAAATTTCAGCGCGTATTTTTTCGCAAACGCAGTTTCCGAAACTAAACAGCGTGTGGCGACATAGCGTTCGTAAGAAATCTTGTTGCTGCTAAATCGTCCGCCGCTACGGATTAGACCAAGCAGCAGGACGTGGTTGCCGGACCCTTTGAGCAAACCACGGATGTGTTTTTCGGCGGGCAGTTCGCCTTGCACCATCCCAGAGAATGGGCCGTGCTTGCTCTGGAGCCAGCCGTCAAGTTCCAGGCTGGTGCGGCCATCAGCTGCGATGGTCAGAAGTCCCGCCACGCACGAGTCCGGTGCGAATTTTCCTTCAGGTGTTGCTTCGTCAGCCCACCAGAAGATTCCGCGTTCCTCTAAGATGGCCATTTGGTTCTCGGCTCGGGCTCTTTAAGGTTGGAAGCGTTTGAGAAGGTAATGCGCTGTTATCAAAACCGTGTGGAGACGGAAGGTGCTGTCTTGCTCATCGGACAAACCTGGGTGCGATCCCTGTGGATGAAGGCGTTTCATGAGCCCGTTCACGTAATTTTTGCCGTCGTCGCTCCACTCATTTAAGTCGGTCCGCAGAAAATTCTTGGTGACAAGGAACGCGTGGCGGCTCGTGCTCGACTGGTGCGTTTTCCCCGGCTCAAAGCGCTGCGCAATTGCTTCCAGCATCCCTTCAAAGAAGGAACGAAGCTGGCTGTTGGCGGCAGCCCAATTTCCGCGTGCGTGAGCATCAACGGCTTGGTCTAGGTGGCCTAGCGCAGTGTCGAGTGAATTCTGCTTTAGTAAGCTACGCAGTTCATCCTGAACTTGCGGCAGCTTCATATCTTCCGGAAGCGCTCTTAGAATTCTTCCATCACGCACCGTGTAGCCGTCCGCGGCCAAACGGCGTCGAAGATTGGTTTCGAGTTTCGGCGGTTCGTATCCTTCCTCCCAAGGATACTGCGGGTCTGGAGGCAGCATCGATGCTGCCTTCTCGACGAGTACGTTTCCAATTGGCTCCCGGCCATCGATCAAACGTTCAGGGTCTTGGTCGTAGAGCTGCATAAGCGTGTTCAATCGCTTCGCCACGCTCTTTGGCTCGTCGCCCACCCAGCGCGGAAAATCGGGACCCAATTCCAACAGGAGCCGGGTTAGCTGGGCATGTGTGAGGCGTTCTAGCATCTCGATTCCGGCTAGAACGGTTCGGCGAGAGAAACGTGGCACGGGCTTTTCGAGCGGTTTAGCTTCTGGCATAGGGCCGAAATATTTTTCGACCAAATGATTGGCATGCCGTTCAAGAAACTGCCTCGCGTCGGCTTCGGTGAACGGAATGAAACTTTCTACTACGCCATCGTGGCCCGCGTAGACCTCAAAGAACGCTCCATTCCCGTTCCTGTAGAGCGCCCGCCAGGCTTGGGACATCTCATGCCCGGGATCGCCGGAAGCAATAAGCTCGGCGGTCTCGGTGTCATACAATTGGCCGTTAATCACGCGTCTCATGGGAGGTCGGTCCGGGTCTTCTCCAATATTTCCAAGACTGCGGGCTTCGAGCAATCGCATTCTCGTGCCGAGCGTCACGCCGCCACGGTGGCCGGATCGGGAGGGCTGAGCACAGCCTCGGAGCGGCGGATAACGATTTCGTTGGGATAACTATGTGTCGCCAAGAACGCCGTCACCATCGTTTCCGCGCCAGCCGGCGCGAGGGGGCCGACGAGGATTTCCATGATGCTGCCGGGCTCCTTTAGTGGCAGCGGCGTTTCCACATAGGTCTTGCCGCCAAATGCCTTCCGGTGCGCGTCGAACTTCGCCACGACGTTCATGATGATGTAGCGCACCTCGCGCTCATTGCTGAAGTTCCGGTGCTTGGCCGTCAAGCAGTTCCAGATCAATTGCGAGGCGATTACCTCTCGCTCCATCGCGAGGAAATAATCGCTCGGCTTCACCGTGTTCCCCAGGGAGCGATTAGCCCAGGCCACCTTGCTGGTGATGCTCGCCGCCTTTTCGACCACGAGCCGGTGGCGCGCCCCGGTTGCCGCGTCACCATACAACACGCGCCCGACGTGCACGTTCTCATTCGCCTCCTCATTCAGGACAGTTTGCGTCGGCGCGAACAGGCGCGGCGCAAAACCGATAGCGAAGCCACGGCCTTTGTCCCCGTATTCAAGCCATTGCTGGGGATCGTCCCGGTGGCGGCTGAGGCTGAACAGGTAGAACTCAAAGGTGGCGGTGAACGAGTTGTTGTCCAGCATGTCGAGCAGCCCCGCGCAGAAATACCGCGTGGGCTTGTCCGTGCTGTTGCCGATCTCGGCGATAACGCGGCGGGCGATAGCCAGCGAGTTCTTGAACTCCTCGCGGTCCTTCTGGTGCTGGTGCTCGAAGCACCAAAGTTTCTGGTTGGCCAAGATGCCCTTCAGCGCCGTCTCGCCCGTGTAGTGGTAGAGCGGTTCGGTCGGCGTGCTGGCCTCTTGCTCGATCAAGAGCTGAGCTTGCGACCAAGCATTAAACTCTTCCGGTGCCGCCAGCAGCTCGGGCGGCAGGTTGGGATGGTGGATTTCCGTGGGGCTCTTCATCGAAATCTCTTTGGTGAGGTGGTTCCCGTTCTATCTATTTGGTCGGGTCTTGCCGTTCGGCAAGTCCGACTCTGTTCTTTGCGCTCGCCGAGCCTTCGAATTCCCTGAGCGGGATCACGCGTTTCAGCCCTTCGGGTGACGACCGCGCGCGCCACGCTCGCAGATGGGGATAACCACGGGCCATGCGGCGCTTCACGTTATCATGGATGCTATGAATGACGACCCGTCGCGACAAGCCGCGACCAGTCCCGACCAATATTCCCTTTCCATCGAGGAGGCTGCGGTGCGCTACGAGCACGCCGGCCATCCGCGCACGTTGCGCAGCATCCAGCGCTATTGCGCCAAGGGTCATCTCGATTGCCTTCGGCAAGAGACGCCGTTCGGCGAAAAGTACCTGATCACGCCTGAGTCAGTGGCGCGGCACATCGCGCAGATCGCGGAACTGGCCGCGGCCGGACGCGACTTGTCGCGACCTGACGCGGCTCGTGTCGCCCAAGAGCAAGGGCACGAAGAGACGCCGCCACCTGGTCCGACCAGTCCCGACGTGCCGCGACAGGTCGCGGCTGACGAGCGCTACGTCGAACGCCTGGAAGGGGAGAACGAATTCTTGCGCCTGCAGGTGTCGGTCAAGGACGACCAGATTAAGGACCTGACCGAGCGGGCGCGCGAGACCAACCACCTGATTGCCGGGCTGCAGAAGATGCTGACGCCGCTGCTCGGGCGGCCCGCAGAGCGGGCCGAGCCATCGGAGACAACGCAAACACTGTAGGGCAGGGGATAAGTGCGCCCGGCGCCCGCGCTGGGCTTATAATGACCATGTATGGACCATCAGCCGCGCGCGATTGGCGACCTCATCAAAGAACGCAACATCGAGCTCATCGGCGCCGATCCGGCAACGCGCTACGGCTTTACCCAGGTTCCCAATTTCATCCTCACCAACAAAGGCATTTCGGTCGGGGCCAAGCTCGCCTATGCGATGCTGCTCAAATACGCCTGGTACGACGACGCCTGCTATCCGGGGCAGATAAAGCTCGCCGAGGATATGGGCGCTGGCGAGCGCAGCATCCGTACCTACCTCAAGGAATTGGAAAGTGCCGGGCTGCTCGAAATCACTCAGCGCGGGCTCGGCAAGACTAACCTGTACCGGCTCTATCTGACCATCAAGAAGCCGTCAGCGCGCCGCTCTTGACCGGCAAATTCTGCCGGTCAAGACCGGCAGCAATGGCCGCTACTGAACGGCAAAATCAGCCGCTCACTCATTAGAAGAATACGCATTTAAGAATACTCATAAGAAAGATACTCAGAAGCAGAATGCATTTTTCAATGAAGAAGAGGGGACTTGACGGTTTGGTACTATCGTTGCGCAATCGGTGCGGTATCAAGCCGCCGTTACGCCCCGCCGTTAGGGTAAGGCGGGGTCGGCAGCGGGAAAACCTTGATATGACGGGTCGCGCGCGTCGGGCTACCCGCCCGACCTCGTGCCATTTCGACACTGCTGGGGCAGTGTCGACTGCGACCGCTTCGCGCGCGATGAATAATACGCGCGCGAAGCGGTCTTGCCCTTCGGCTCTCTGGAGAGAGCCTCAGGGAATATCCCGAGGTCGGGCGGGTGTACCGACAGCCGGTGACGTATTCTGACAGGGGATAACGAGATAAGACGGACCGCAGCGCCGACGCGCGCGACCCTGTGACAAGTCGTGCTCGATCGAGCAGCGTGTTTGCAAAAAGTTTGGTTCTTGAATTTTTCTGATTTTGTTTTCGGATTTTTGACGATTGAGAAAATCTCAGAAACGAGGAATTTCAAAATTTGCAAAACACAAATCGCAAGTCAGCGAAAACACCTCCGCAAGTGCTGCCCGCTGCATAGTACTGTTGACAGCCACAGCGCATCGATGGACAGCAAGCTGCTAACAGATCGTAGCAGCGTCAGGGGGTTCACCCGCCACTTCGTCTATTTCACTCGTCTTGACAGGGCTTTGCTACCATTAGTAGCATCCATCGTATTTCTCGGACTCGACTTGGCTCACGTCGCTCCGAAGCCGTTCGTGCGGTGACCCTTGGTTCGGACAATACGAAGATGAGCAATCTAGATACCCGGCTCATCGGATGGATTGGCATTCTCGCGCTCGTCGGATTCTTTTGCGCGGGAATTTGGCACGTCATCTATCCTCCGCCACCATCCGCGCTGCGAGGATCGGAGGCTGCCATTATCTGCCTGGAAGGCGTGATCGTGCTGGCCGTGACCAATTCTGT
>Ga0335078_10015696_pt1 | contig 11245 bp, 10 predicted proteins | sample Lox_Sample_32_FD_206711 | JGI IMG/M metagenome (GOLD analysis project Ga0335078, IMG submission 206711) | Soil microbial communities from Loxahatchee National Wildlife Refuge, Florida, United States - Lox_Sample_3.2 | ecosystem: Environmental > Terrestrial > Soil > Wetlands | place: USA...
GTTTCGCTCGTCGTTCTCTCGGCCGGGAGCGCCTTCGCGCAGACCGCCGACATCCAGGTGGAGCCTCCGCAACAGCCTCCCATGGCTCAGCCTCCGATGGCCGAGCCCCCGGCGGCGCCGGCCGTGCAAGCCGGCGCGGGTCAGTGGGTGAACGTGGACGGAGAGGGGCCCGTCTGGGTTCCGGCCGGCGCGACCGCCTACAACGTGCAGAACGAGCCGTACGTCTACGTGTACACGCCGGACGTGGGCTGGGGCTGGAACATCTCTCCGTGGGGCTGGGGTCCGTACTACTACGGCGGCTGGATCCACAGCCCGTGGGGCTGGGGTCACGGGTTCCGCGGCTATGGCCACTGGGGCGGCGGGTACGGGCACGGCTACGGCTACGCCGGTCACTGGGGCGGCGGCCATTACGGTGGGTACGGCGGCCACTACGGCGGGTACGGCGGGCACTATGGTGGCCACGTCGCCGGTCACGCAGTCGGTCACGGTGGCGCGCACGGCGGCGGCCACTTCGGCGGGCACGCGGGTGGTCATGGCGGCGGCCACGGCGGCGGACACGGCGGCCACCGCTGAAGACGTGACCAGATGAAGGACGAGAGCGCCGGGGCCGAGAGGTCCTGGCGCTCTTGCCTTATGGGCTCCATGGGCGCCTGCAGCTGCTAGCCTTGTCGGACGCCGGTGACGCCCACGAAGCGGAACGGGTCGAGCGGGGCTCTGCTTCTGGTCGGGGGAATCATCCTCCCCGCGTGTGAGCTGCTCTCGACGAGCGGGCTGACGGGCGGCTCGCCCCCGCGGGAGGAGGACGCCTCGTCCGTCGACGCGATCGACACGGTCGACGGGAGCGTCCAGCCCGATGGTCGCTCCGACGCCGCTGCGGACGACGCGCCCGGCGACGGGCGCGTCCCGTGCGGCCCGGACGGCGGCGGGATCCTCTGCGGAGGCCAGTGCGTCGATCCGTCGAACGATCCGAAGAACTGCAACGGGTGCGGCAACGCGTGCCCGACCGGCGTGTGCGGCACGAGCGTCTCGGCGTCGATGGCTACGGCGCCCACGTCGTGGACGTTCAACGGCGTCGCCTCGTTCAACGGGTTCGCCCCGAGCGCCGAGCTCACGCCGGTCGGCAACTACCAGGCGGGCAGCGTCGTCTACGACGACCCCATCGTGGTGGACTCCTTCTCCGTCACGTTCGAGTTTCGCATGGGCCTCAACGGCGGCACGCGCTCCGATGGCATCGGCTTCATGATCGAGCAGGACGGAGCCACGGCGCTCGGCGGCACGGGCGCGGGCCTCGGCATGACGGGCCTGTCGGGATACGGCGTGGAGCTCGACATCTACGACAACGGCGTGTGCGGCGACTCGAACAACGATCACGTCGGCATCGACGATCTGTCGATCTGCAGCGCGAAGGAGGGGACGCCGACGTCCCTCACCACCGCGGACGTGACCGGCACCGTCGATCTCGCCGACGCGCACTTTCACGCGGCCGAGGTCTCTCTCAAGAAGGGGGCGCTGTCGGTGACCATCGACGGCAACTCCGTGGTGACGGACGTGCCGCTGCCGAACCTGAAGGTCGGCGGCGCGTACTACTTCGGCTTCGCGGGCGGGACGGGTGGCCTGCTCGCCGCCGACGGCGGCACGGGCGGCTACCGGCAGGAGATCCGGGACGTCGTCATCACATTTCCGACGCCGCGATGTCTCTGAGCGACTAGCGTTCGCCCGTGGCTCACGCGCATCACTTCCTCGAGCGCCTGGACCGGGTCACGCGCGAGCAGACGGAGTTCGCGCTCGATCTGTACCGCGACCACGAGGCCGTGGCCCACGTGCTGCAGCACGTCCGGCTGCCCGAGGACGCGCCTCGCGTCGCGCTCGCGATCGACGACCCGAAGGAAGGGCCGTTCGTCATCGTCACCCGCGACGGCCGGTTCGTGACGTGTCTGGGCAAGGGGATGCGTCACGAGCTCCCCGTCGTCCCCCGCTCCCAGATCGACGCGCTGCTGGCCAAGGTGGCGGACAAGCGCGCCCGCAAGGAGCTCGCGCAGCGGGAGCTTCGGGTCGACGAGGAAGAGGGTGACCTCTTCCAGCGCGTCGTGTCGCGGGGCAGCCGGTTCGCGCGCGAGGACTTCGTGGCGCTGTCGGCGTTCGAGGCGATGCTCGGCACCGCCCCGTACCTGGTCATGCTGGAGATGGCCCTCGAGGCCATCAAGCTCCGCGTCGCCATGGCCCACGGCGTCGGCAAGGTCGTGGTCAAGACGACGTCGATCCCCGCGTTCGAGAAGCTCGATCGCCTCGAGTGGTCCGTCGCGCACCTGACGGTCCTGGCGGGGACCGGCGAGCGGAGCACGCTGGACGCCGTGCTTCAGACGGCGAAGAGCCCCCTCGGATCGCTGACCTTCCCGTGCTCGCTGCAGCAGGGCTCGACCTTCTTCCTGCGGAGCGCGTGGCTGGCGGGGCGCCTCGGCAAGGGCGCCATCCCCGATTACAAGGCGGCGTTCGGCAACCTCGCCGACTGGATGGCGCTCCTCGACGCCGGCCTGGGCCTCGGCGCGATAGGCCTGCGCCACGCCTCCACGCTGCCGGACGTGAGGCGAATCCTGCAAGCGTACGAGGTCTGCCCCGAGGGCGCGGCGGAGGGCTCCAACGAGCGGTCGCGCGCGACGGTCGCCAAGGCGGTGCTGGGCGTCCTCGACAAGGTGGACGAGCACGTCGACACGACGCACAAGATCGGGCGCGACTTCTGCGTCACCCTCAGTCAGCGGGCGCCGGAGGGGCACCCGATGCGGTTCGAGAAGCCGGAGCAGGTGCCCGACGATCTCGCGCGGACGGCGGTCCTGGCCTTCGACGGCCCGATCGACGTCTCGCCGATCCAGAACATGATGCTCAGCGCGCTGCCCGTCGCGGCGCGTGCGTCCGGCGAGGACTTCTACTATCCGCGCGAGATCGTGCGGGCGTGGCTGGGCCCGTGGACGCCCGAGGAGTCGCTCGAGCGCCTGAAGCGCTTCGCCGAGCCGAAGAAGGAGGGCGTGAGGGCGGCGCCGAAGCCCGGGCGGAATGACCCGTGCCCGTGCGGCAGCGGCAAGAAGTGGAAGAAGTGCCACGGGGGTCCGGGAGCGCCGGCAACCCCGGGTTGATGGCTCGGACCGCCTCCACTAGCCTCCGCATCGCATGCCGCGACCTTCGATCCTGGTGGGCACGTTCGTCGGGCTCGCGTGTGCGTCGTGCGCGGCGTCGCCCCCTCCGGCTGCCGCGACTCCGCCGCCGCATCTCGTCGTCGCCGAGGCGTCGCCCGATCCGGGCACGGCGCCCGCGAGCAACGATCAAGGCTATCTCCCCGAGTCGGAGCACCACGCGCGCCAGATGCGCCGGGTCTGGGGATGGACGGCCCTGAGCGTCGGCATCGACGCGTCCATCCTCGCCGCCATCACGTCGGGCATGATGCTGCACCAGGCGAGCGTTCGGAGCAGCGACTGCGCGGACAAGGTCTGCAACCCCGACGGGATCGCCGCCAACGGCAAGCTCCACGACATGGCCCCCTGGAACGCGGGCGCATGGGTCGTGGCCGTCGTGGGGATCCCGGTGGGCGTATTCCTGCTCGTGACCAACCCCACGGACAAGTCGATGCACGCCGAGGTGGGCGCCGGCCAGACGGGATCGGGAAGCGGTTTGATCCTGCGGGGCGCGTTCTGATGCGGGCCGCTCTGCACGCGCTGCTGGCTCTGGGCGCCGGCGCAGCCGCCGTCGGGTGCATCCTCGTCACCGGGGGGACGAGCGGCTACACCGCGCCCGACTCGGGGGGGACGACGCAAGGGGGATTGATCGGTGAGGCGTGCAACTGCATCTCCGGACAGGTCTGTTGCCTGCCGTCTCTCGACGCCGGACTTTCGCTGCCGACCTGCCAGGCCTCGTGCTCCGAGCCGTGGCAGCGGCTCTGCGCCCGAGCGACCGACTGCGGTGACGCGGCCAGCGCGGCATGCGTCGCCCAGGCCTGCACGCTCGACGACGCGAGCGTCCAGGTGCTGAGCTGCGGCCCGATCCCGATCTGCGCCCAATGATCCCGTGAGCGGCTCCCAGCGCGTCCGCGTTCGCTCGCTACGCACGAGCGCGCTGCTCGTCGTGCTGGCCGTCGTCGCTTCGCCGCTGGCGTTCGTGTTCGCGACGAACGCCGTCGAATCGCTCTTCGTCGGGCGAGCCCTCGACTACGCCGTCCAGGGGCGTGACGAGGTCGCGACCTTGCTGCGCGGCTCGAGCGGCGACGTCACGGCACTCTCCGACCGCATCGACGCGATCGCGCAGCGGCGCGCCCAGCGTATCCGCGTGATCCTGCCCGACGGCTCGATCCCCGTCGATCGCGACGAGCTCGTCGGCCGCGGCTGGCTCTTCGATCTCGGCGACTTCGTGTACGGCCCTGACCGCGTGCCGGTGCTGAGCACGTTCGACGCGTCCCGAGGCCCGCTCGTCCGCCGGCCGGAGGTCGAGGGCGCCCGAGCCGCAGGTCACGCCGAGCATTGCGAGCACTCCACCCTGGGCAACCTCGAGATCTGCGACGCGGCCGCCGCGATCCAGCTCCCGTCGGGCGGCGTCGCGGTCGTGCACGTCCAGGACAGCTCGCGACGGGCCCTCGACACGCTGTACGGCTCGCGGCGGCAGCTGCTGAAGCTCACGGGGTTCGTGCTGGTCCTCGCGCTCGGCCTCTGGGTGTGGATGGGGCGTCAAATGGTCAAGCCCGTCGAGTCCCTGCGCGACGAGCTGCTCGCGCGCGCGAGGGTGGCCGCACCCCGCGCCGACCTGGCCGTCGAGCGCCGCGACGAGATCGGGGACGTGGCCGCGGCGTTCAACGCGCTGATGACGGCGCTGGCCGACCGGGGCAAGGCCAACACGGCGTTCGTCGCCGACCTCGCGCACGAGCTGAAGAACCCCGTGGCCAGCGCGCGGGTGTGCGCGGAGCGGCTGGCCTCGGATGCGCCCCTGGACGACGAGCGTCGCAAGCGTCTCGCCGACGCGCTGGGGGCGAGCACCGCGCGGCTCGATCGGCTGGTGACGCAGTTCCTCGAGCTGTCGCGCGCCGAGGGGGGACTGCCGGGCGAGCCGAGGGCCACGGTCGATCTCGGGGCGCTCGCCCGGGGGCTGGCCGGGACGATGGGGGAAGGGCACGCCGTCGCGATCTCCGTCGACGTGGCCGAGGGCGAGATCTTCGAGGTGGCAGGGGTCGCGTCGCGCCTCGAGTCCGTGCTGCGCAACGTGATCGACAACGCGCTGTCCTTCGCCCGCCAGCGCGTGACCATCGAGCTTCGCCGGGATGGCGACGCCGCGGTGGTCGTCGTCTCCGACGACGGCCCGGGGATCGCGCCCCACGATCGGCCGCGCGTCTTCGATCGCTTCTTCACGACGCGGGGCGAGTCGCGCGGGACAGGGCTGGGCCTCGCGCTGGCGCGCGCGGTCGTCGAGGCGCACGGCGGCACCATCCACGCCGAATCCCCGCCTTCGGGCGGCGCGCGCTTCGTCGTCCGCCTGCCATTCACGTCGGTTTGACACGCGCTCCACGCACGTTTGTCGCGCGGTTCCCGCCGGATCCACGAGCGGGCAGCACGTTGAGGGCATGGACAGAGCCACCCTGATGATGCTCCGCGTGATGACGATCAACTGCGCCCACGGCGCCCGCGCCCCCGTCCCGGCGGTCCTCGTCGGGAGGGACACGATCACCCGAAACGTCGACGCCATCGCGACGGCGATCGACGGCCTCCGACCCGACGTCGTCGCGCTGCAGGAGGTCGACCGTGGCGCCTTCTGGAGCGCCCGCGTCGACGAGGTCGCCCTCGTCGCGAGCGGGGCTCACATGGAGCACGCGTTCTTCGGCCCGCACAAGGATGTCCCCTGGCTCGGGCTGCACCACGGCACGGCGCTGCTCTCGCGCGTGCCCGTCGAGGGGTCGCAGTCGCACGCGTTCCACACGTCGTTCCTGGACGACAAGGGCTGGGTGCGGGTCGGGATCGCGCCCGAAGCGTTCGGCGGTCGTGCCGTCGACGTGGTGTCCGTGCACCTCGACCCGTTCACGCCGTGGGCGCGCAGGTCGCAGATCGCGACGATGGCGCGAGCATTCGCGCACCGGGAGCGCCCGCTCATCGTCATGGGCGACATGAACGCGGCGTGGGGCAAGGACGGGCGCGGCGACGTGGCGCGGCTGGCGAAGGCGCTCGGCCTGCACGCCTGGCAGCCCACGGAGGCGCTCGACACGTACCCCTCGGGTCACCCCTGGCGGCGGCTCGACTGGATCTTGCTCTCGCCCGAGCTGCGGTTCTCCTCGTACGCGACCGTCCCCGGGCGCGTCTCGGACCATCGCGGAGTCGTGGCGGAAGTCGTGCTCGAGCAGCCGGGGGTGGTGCAGTGAGCCCGACGACGGCGCTGGTCCTCGAGACCGACAACCTGCTGGCCATCGAGTCCCGCGCAGATGCGGTGGTCGCGAGCCTCGGAGAGCTGCTCTCGCGCCTCGCCTGCGGGACGCTGCCGCTGACGCGCCTCGACGAGGTCGTCCTCGTGCACGAGGGCCTCGAGCCGCGCGACCAGGCGTCGCTCGCGCGCGCGGCCGGTCGCTCGCTGCGCCTCGTCGAGGTCCCGCGTGGCAGCGGGTACTACGCCGCCAAGAACGCGGGGTTCGCGGCCACGACGGCGGACGTGGTGGCCTTCGCCGACGCCGACTGCCGGCCGAGCGACCGGTGGCTCGAGGCGCTGCTCGAGCCTCTGCGCGCCCGCGAGGACGTTCGCGTCGTCGCAGGCCGGACCGTCTACGAGTCTTCCCCGCTCGGGGACGCGCTGACCGCCATCGACTTCCAGCCCATCGCGAGTCCGCTCGGCCCTGGCTGCGTGCGTCACTTCTTCGCCAACAACGTAGCCTTCCGCCGCGAGGTCTTCGCGGCGCGCCGCTTCGAGCTCCGGGCGGACCTGCACCGCGGCGCGTGCGGAGTTCTCGCGTTGCAGCTGCATCGAGACGGGACCCCGATCCACCACGCGCCCGACGCCCTGACGGTCCACAGGACGCCCGGGGGACTCGAGCTCGTGGAGCGAAGGATGAAGCGAGGGGCCGACCTCGGGAGGCTTGCTGCGGACATCGCCAAGGCCCACCTACCGCCTGCGCTCGCGTGGGTCGGGCGCCTGGGTCCCATCTCGCCCCTGGTGCTGCTGGCAGGCAGGCTCGTCGTGGCTGCCGGCTCGATCGCCCGCCTGTCCGGTCCCGGCACGGCAGCGCGGGCGTCGCTGGCGCTCGGCCTCACGGCGATCGACGCGTGCGGCGCTCTCGGCCTCGTGAAGCCCGGCGCGCGCGGCACCGAGGGGCGGCTCGTCGCGGCGCCGTCGTGAATCGCGCCCGCACCGTCGCGTCGGCGCTCGTCGCGGCGCTCGGTGTGGCCGCGCTCGTCGCGCTCCTGTTGCACACCGGGCCGGCGCGCGTCGCCGAGGTGCTCGGTCGAATGGGCGGCGGCATCGCCGTCGCGGCCGTCCTCGAGGGCTTGCGCATCGCCTCGGAGACGTGGGGTGCCCGCGCGATGTACGGCCCCGGTCTGGTCCCGCGCCGCTCGCTGCTGCGCGCGCAGCTCGTCGGCTATGCGCTCTGCTACGTCCTTCCCGTGGGGCGCGCAGTCGCCGAGGCGTGCAAGGTGCCGATGCTCTCGCCGTTCGTCCTCCGAGCGCGCGTCGTCGGAGTGGCGCTCGCCAACCAGGCGATGGCCCTGCTCGCGGTCGGGTTCGCCTCGGCCGCTTGCCTCGCGCTGACGGGCGCCGGGTGCCCGCGTCCGCTGGCGACGGTGCTGGGCCTGCACGCCGCTGCCACGCTGGCGGTCGGAGCGGTCCTCTGGGCGCTGAGCGCGAGGCGCATGCCTCCCGAGGGCAAGCGGATCGCGCTGGGGTCGATGCTGCTGAGCCGCGCCTTGCAGGCCGCGTCGGTCCTCGCGATCGTTCATGCCGCATCGCCCGGCGCCGGCGTGCTCGACGCGCTCCGCGTCTGGGGGCTGCACCTGCTGGGCGCCTCCGCGGGCGACGTCGCGCTGGCGCAGGTCGGCTTCACCGACGGCGCGCTCGTTCTGGGGGCCTCGGCTGCGCACCTCGACGCGGCCAGCGCGCTGTCGATCGCGCTGGGCGTCCGCCTCGCGCAGATGACGTGGGTGCTGCTCGGAGCGGTGGCAGCCGGCCTGCTCTCCCCCGGTCCACCTCAGAGATCGATCTGCATCCCCAGCTCCACCACCTGATCGGGCGGGATCGAGAACCAGCTCGTCGCGCTGCGCGCGTTGCGCGAGAGGAACGCGAAGAGCCCCTCCGAGAAGACGCCCATCTTGCCGCCCTTGCCGGCGAGGAACGTCTCCCGGCCGAGGAAGTACGTGGCATCGGCGAGGTCGATGGGCAGCTGGGCGGACTGCAGGAGCTGCGGGACGTGAGGCGTCTGCATGAACCCGGTGCGCAGCACGACCCGGAAGACCCCCTTGCCCAGATCCTCCACCGACACGCGGTCCGCCTTCGCCACGAACGGGATGTGCTCCGTGGTCACCGTCAGCAGCACGAGCTTCTCGCGCAGCGCACGGATCTTCCGCGCGTGCGTGCTCAGCACGGGAGGCGTCCCCTCCGGGTTGGATGATAGGAAGATCGCGGCGCCCGGAACGCGCACGATTTCCGGCGAGTCGATCGTCGTCAGGAAGTCGCGCAGCGGAGGCGACATCTGCGCGATCCGCTCGGCCAGTACGCTCCGGCCGACGCGCCAGTCGATCATCACGACGAGCATCCCCGCGCCCACGACGATCGGGATCCACCCTCCGTCCCAGAACTTGAGCAGGTTGGCGGCGAAGAACGGCAGGTCGAACGACAGGAACAGGAGCAAGGGCGGAAGCGCCTTCCACAGGGGCCAGCCCCACGTGCGGCGCGTGACGACGAAGTAGACGTAGCTCGTGATCCCCATCGTGCCGCTCACCGCGATGCCGTAGGCCGCCGCGAGGCGGGCCGACTCGCGGAACGCCAGCACGAGGGCCACGCACGCGATGCAGAGCGCCCAGTTCATGCCCGGCACGTAAATCTGCCCCTCGGAGTCGCGCGAGGTGTGCGTCACGGTCACGCGCGGAAAGAGCCCCAGCTGCACGGCCTGGTGGGTGAGCGAGAAGACGCCCGTGATGAGCGACTGCGAGGCGATGATCGTCGCCGCCGCCGACAGCACGACCAGCGCGATCATCGGGGCTCCGACCGGCACCATCGCAAAGAAGGGATTCTCCACCGCGCCCGGATCGCGCAGGAGCAGCGCGCCCTGTCCCAGGTAGCAGAGCACGAGCGCGGGGAAGACCAGCGCGAGCCACGCCCGGCGGATCGGTCGTGCTCCGAAGTGGCCCATGTCGGCGTAGAGCGCCTCTCCTCCCGTGACCGCCAGCACGACGATGCCCAGAATGGGCAGCCCGCGCACGCCGTGGTGGACGAAGTACCGCGCTCCCCACCCGGGGGACAAGGCCTCGAGCACGCGCGGGTTGCGCGCGATGTGCCAGGCGCCGAGCGCCGCGATGCAGAAGAACCACGCCGCCATGATCGGCCCGAAGACCCGGCCGAGGCCCCCTGTCCCGCGCCTCTGGATCGCGAAGAGCGCAACCAGAACGACGCACGTGAGAGGCGGCACGACGCTCTTGAAGCCGGGCGCTGCGAGGTCGATCCCCTCGAGCGCGCTGAGCACGCTGATCGCCGGCGTGATGAGCCCGTCGCCGTAGAGAAGCGCTGCGCCGATCACCACGAGCACGGCGACGAAGCCGATCCGGACGGCCTTCCTCTCCGGAACGAGGGCGAGCAGCGCCAGGATGCCCCCCTCGCCGCGGTTGTCGGCGCGCATGACGAACGACAGGTACTTCACGGTGACGACCATCGTCAGCGCCCAGACGATGAGCGAGCACACCCCGAGCACGTCTCGCGGGTCGAGCTGCGCGCCGTCGGCCGGAGCGACGCCGGCCTGCAGCGTGTACAGCGGGCTCGTTCCGATGTCCCCGAAGACGACGCCGAGCGCGCCGAGCGCGAGCGCCGCGGTCCCACCCTTCGGCCCGTGGTCTCCGTGGGCGCTGGGGGGCGTTTGCGCTTCGGGCTTCTCCGCCATGGCCGTCAGGAGTAACACGCCTCGGATGCGCCTCGATCTGTTGCCGGAGTCTCGCGTGCTCGTGGACCTGCAGGCGACGGGGCTGCTCAAGGCCATCGGCCACGATCCCACGCTGACCGCGCGCCCGGAGGCGGTCACGATCGACCTGGAAGCCCCCTTCGTCGTGCGCTTCGCCGTGGAGCGCATCGAGGTGCCGTCGGACCTCTCGCCGGCGGACCGGGAGCGGATGCTCGAGAACCTGCGCGGGCGCGAGGTGCTCGACGCGGGACGGTTTCCGTTCCTCGAGCTGCGGGGTCGCTACGACGGCACGCTCGACGGCGGCAAGCTCGCCGGCGAGCTCGTCGTACGCGGCGATCCGCGCCGCTTCTCGATGGACGTCCGCGGCGGTCGCGACGGCGACTGTCTCGTCGCCACGGGCACGTGGCAGGGCTCGCTCAACGACCTGGGGATCAAGCCGTTCCGGGCGCTGCTCGGGGCGCTCAAGCTCAAGGACTGGATCCGGCTGCGCCTCGACGCGCGGCTCAAAACGTCTTCGACATCGTAGCCAGGAACCTCCGCCCGTCCTGCGGCATCGTGGTCTGCAGGAACTCGGGGCTCACGGGAACGCTCCAGCGCCAGTCGAAGGCGTTGTAGACCCCGAAGGCATACGAGACGCCCCAGCGCTGCTCGGTCCCCGAAAGGACGATGTCCCAGAGCACCATCGGCTCGGTGTGCCCCTGCGGCGGCGCCGGGGCGCCGGTGACCGGATCGTTCGGCTGGTCGTTGCGATCCCAGCGCGCGCTGTTCATCGTCAGCCGCGTCGAGGCAAGCAGGGCACGGCCGAGGATCGGCACGGCCCCCGTCACGGAGGCCACGTGCTCCGGCGCGTTGGGCACCTGGCGGAAGTCCTGGTTCTGCTTCTGGGACAGCACGTCGGCGGCCGACGTCGACGCCACGTAGGTCGAGTGCTGGAAGGCGTACGACGCAGCGACCATCCAGCCGTCCTTCCACTCGCGGCGCAACTCCGCCTCGACGCCGGGAGTGACGACCGGCGCGCTGGTGTTCTGGTACTGGTACGGCTGCGTCCCGTCGGGCAGCACCGCGCCGGCGGATCGCTGGGCGATGAGGTTGGTGATCACGTTCTCGTAGACGCTCAGGAGGCCGCTGATC
>Ga0335078_10015697_pt1 | contig 11244 bp, 8 predicted proteins | sample Lox_Sample_32_FD_206711 | JGI IMG/M metagenome (GOLD analysis project Ga0335078, IMG submission 206711) | Soil microbial communities from Loxahatchee National Wildlife Refuge, Florida, United States - Lox_Sample_3.2 | ecosystem: Environmental > Terrestrial > Soil > Wetlands | place: USA: Florida...
CGCCCCTTGGAGCTGAACAGGAGAATGTAGCTGTGCGCCGAGGCCACGAAGAGATGCTCGACGAAATCTTCCTCGCGCGTGCGCGCGCCGATGCGCCCCTTTCCGCCGCGGGACTGGTGGCGATAGACGTCCACCGAGGTGCGCTTGATATAGCCGGCGTGGCTGATGGTGATGGCCATGTCGGTATCGGCGATCAGGTCCTCGACTTTGATTTCGTCCACGGCGTCGACGATTTGCGTGCGCCGGGCGTCTCCGAACTGCTTCTGCACGTCGCGCAGCTCGGTGACGATCACCTGCTTCAGCTTCTTTTCGCTGGAGAGAATCTCCCTCAAGTCGGCGATCTTCACGCGGAGTTCGGCCAGCTCTTTCAGGATGTCGTCGATGGAGAGCCGCGTCAAACGGTGTAACTGCAGTTCCAGGATGGCGTCGATCTGTATATAGCTGAGGCCCGTCAAGTCGCCGGAAATTCCGTATCTCTTGGCGTCCAGCTTCACGCCCTTCAGCGTTTCGGTGCGTTCTCCGCGGCCTGTGAGTATCTCCACCGGCTTATTTCCGAAGTAGGCGAACAAATTCTCGCGCGCGTTGGCCCGGCTGGAAGAGCCGCGAACGATTTTGATGACGTTGTCCAGGTGGTCGACGGCGATCTGGTAGCCGAGCAAAACGTGTTCGCGCTCTTCGGCCTTGCGCAGGTCGTAGCGCGTGCGGCGGATCACCACTTCGCGGCGATGCTCCAGGAAGAGTCGCAGAAACTCGAGCAGGCCCATCTCGCGCGGCTGGCCGCCGGTAATGGCCAGCAGGATCATGCCGAACGATTCCTGCATCTGGGTGAGCTTGTAGAGATGGTTGAGGACCAGCTGGGACTCCGCGTCGCGCTTGACCTCGATCACCACGCGCATGCCGTCGCGATCGGATTCGTCGCGCACGTCGGAGATGCCTTCGATCTTTTTGGTCTGCACCAGATCGGCGATGCGCTCGACCAGGCGCGCTTTATTGACTTGGTAGGGAATTTCCGTGACGACGATATTCTCGCGGTCCTTGCCCACCTGCTCGATGGAAGCCTTGGCGCGCATGATGAAGCTGCCGCGCCCGCCCTTGTAGGCCTGCTCGATGCCATCGCGCCCGGCGATGTATCCGCCGGTGGGCAAATCCGGGCCGGGCACGAGCTTCATCACTTCCTTGAGCGTGACGTCCGGCTTCTCCACCATCAGCACGGTGGCGTCGATGATCTCCTTGAGGTTGTGCGGAGGAATATTCGTGGCCATTCCCACGGCGATTCCGCTCGCGCCGTTGACCAGCAGGTTGGGAACTCGCGTGGGCAGAACGACCGGCTCGTGCTCGGTCTCGTCGAAATTGGGAGTGAAGTCGACCGTTTCGCGGTCGATATCCGCCAGCAGCTCCTCGCTGATGCGCGCCAAGCGCGCCTCGGTATAACGCATGGCCGCCGGCGGATCGCCGTCGACCGAGCCGAAATTGCCTTGGCCGTCCACGAGCGGGTAGCGCATGCTGAAGGGCTGCGCCATGCGCACCAGGGCGTCGTAAACCGGCGCGTCGCCGTGCGGATGGAATTTGCCGAGGACTTCGCCGGTGATCTTCGCGCACTTGCGGTAGCCCCGCGTGGAGGCCAGGCCCATCTCGTTCATGCCGAAAAGAATGCGCCGGTGCACCGGCTTGAGGCCGTCACGCACGTCGGGCAAGGCGCGCCCGATGATCACGCTCATGGCGTAGTCGAGATAGGACTTCCTCATCTCGGCTTCGATATCCACCGGAATTAAAATGGCCGGCGATTTTTCCTCTGGCATTCCTTTGGCTTCCTTTCTGGGTTCGCTTAAAGCAAAGTACGCTGAATCGAGCTAATGTTTCCCGCCCGCGCGTTCGAGCGCGTAGGTTTTCACGGCTTCGAAAGCGGACTTGGCATCCTCGAAGCGCTGCGCGGCGAAGTGCATCTCGAGCTCCGCGAGAAGCTCCTCGCGCTGCTCATCGTTTTCGAGAGAGACGGCCACGCAGCGCTGCTGGTCCGGCGTTCGCGTCTCCACCACGCGAAATTTCGAGCACACAAATCCGCGCAAACCGGGGGTCGTCTGCCAGCTCAGCTCATGCCTCATCGCGCCGCTAAAGCCCCTGAGTTCCGGCTAATCTGTGTCGCGGCTAAGGCCGCGACCCATAAAACAGCAAGGTCTCGCCTCTCCCCACATCCTCAGATATCCAGGTTCTGCACGTCGAGAGCATTCTCTTCGATGAATTTGCGGCGCTCCTCGACGTTTTCGCCCATCAGCGTGGTGAACATCTTCTCCGCCTCGACCACGTCTTCGAGCTTCACCTTCAGCAGCGTGCGCGTCTCGGCATTCATGGTGGTGGCCCACAGCTGCTCGGGATTCATCTCCCCCAAGCCCTTGAACCGCGTGATGGTGAAATCCTTCTTGGCGTCTTCCAGCACAAAAGCGAGCACCTGCGAGGCATTCTCCTTGTTCACCTTGTCGCCATTGCGCTGGACGGTGAAGGGCGGCTTATCCGCGGCGGAGATGGCCCGGCTCAGCGTCCGCAGCCGCTTCACGTCGGGCATGGAAGCCAGCGCCCAATTGATGCGCGCCGAATGGCCGGAGCCATTCCCCAGCACCAACTCATGCAGGCTGTGCTCCTCGTCATAAACGATCTTAGCTTCCATTTTGATCTTGGCCTTTTCGATGGCCTTGAGCAGCTTCTCCAGTGCTTTCTTATCCTCGAAATCCGCTTTCTTTTCGAGATCGCTGGAGGCCACCAGGTCCACCAGGGCCCGCTCCCGCAACCGCCGCAGCAGCTTGGCGGCGATCTGATCGTACTCCTGCACGTTGAGCAGGAAGGTGGTGAGCACGGCGCCTTCCAGCGGAGCGCCTTCTTTGGCCTTGACGACGTGGTCCTCGGTGGCTCGCCGCATCAGCTCGCGGGAAAACTCGGTGTCGTCGCGGATGTAGCGGTCCGTCTTGCCGCGCTTCACGCGATAAAGCGGCGGCTGGGCGATGTACACGTGCCCGCGCTCGATGAGCTCCTTCATGTGCCGGAAGAAAAAGGTCAGCAGCAAGGTGCGAATGTGGCTGCCGTCCACGTCCGCGTCGGTCATCAGGATGATTTTGTGGTAGCGCAGGCGGCCGGCGTCGAAATCATCCTTGCCGATTCCGGTTCCCAGCGCGGTGATGATGGCGCGGATTTCTTCGTGGCCGAGCATCTTGTCGTAGCGGGCCTTCTCCACGTTCAGGATTTTTCCCTTGAGCGGCAGAATCGCCTGGTACTTGCGGTCGCGGCCCTGCTTGGCCGAGCCGCCGGCCGATTCGCCCTCCACGATGAAAATTTCACAATTGGCGGGATCGCGCTCCTGACAATCGGCCAATTTGCCAGGCAAGCCTCCGGAGTCCATGGCCGATTTGCGGCGGGTGAGCTCGCGAGCCTTGCGGGCCGCCTCGCGCGCGCGCGCCGCGTCTATGCACTTCCCGATGATGCGGCGGGCCACGGTGGTGTGCTTATCGAAATACTCACCCAGGCGCTCGTTCACCATCTGCTCGACCTGGCCCTTGATGTCGCTATTCAGCTTGCCTTTGGTCTGCCCTTCGAACTGCGGCTGCGGCAGCTTTACGGATACGACGGCGATCAAGCCTTCGCGCACGTCGTCACCGGTGATGGTAGTGCTGTCTTTCTGCTCCTTGAGCATGCCCGAGGAGCTGGCGAAATTATTGATGGAGCGCGTCAGCGCGGAACGGAAGCCGGAAAGGTGCGTGCCGCCATCGACCGTGTTGATGGTGTTGGCGAAGGCAAAAACGTTTTCGGCATAGCTGTCGTTATATTGCAGCGCGATTTCCACTTCCACGTTGTCGCGCTTGCCTTCGATGTAGATGGGAGAGTCGTGCAGCGTCTGCTTGCCGCGGTTCAGATGCTTCACGAACTCGGCGATGCCGCCGGTGAAGCGAAATTCCGTGGATTTGTCGCTGCGCTCATCCTGCAGCGTGATCTTCAGGCCCTTGTTCAGAAAGGCCAGCTCGCGCAGGCGCTGCGCCAGGATGTCGTAGCTGTACTCGACCTTGTCGAAGATGCTGGGATCGGCATGAAACGTGATCTTCGTGCCCGTCTTGCGGGTCTTGCCGGTGACTTTCAGCTTCGATTTGGGAACGCCGCAAGCATACGATTGCTCCCAGACCTCGCCGTCGCGCCAGATCTCCAGCTCCAGCCAATCGGAAAGCGCGTTGACCACGGAAACGCCCACGCCGTGAAGGCCGCCGGAAACTTTGTAGGTCTCGCTATCGAATTTGCCGCCGGCGTGCAGGACGGTCATGACCACTTCGGCGGCGGGCTTCTTTTCCGTGGCGTGCATATCCACGGGGATGCCGCGGCCGTTGTCAGTCACCGTGACGCTGTTATCCTCATGGACGACGACGTTGATCTCGTCGCAATAGCCGGCCATGGCTTCGTCCACCGAGTTATCCACCACTTCCCACACGAGGTGGTGCAAACCCGTCTCGCTGGTCGAGCCGATGTACATGGCCGGACGCTTGCGCACCGCCTCGAGGCCGCCCAGCACCTTGATCGAGGTCGCGTCGTACCGATGGCCGGCGGCTTTGCCGGTCACCGCCTCTTTTTCACCCATATTGTGTGCGTCTCCTGACTAACCGTGGAGGGGAAGGCTGCCGCAGAACGGTTTCCCGCCTCAAGTGCATCGTTGGTTTCGCTTCGCGAACCAGAGGCGCTTCTGCTCCATCCCGTCCGGATTTTCGTCTTGCGAAAGCGGACGCGGCGAAGACTGTGTTTACCCCGCCTTGTGCCCGCTCGTTCTGGCGCGAACGAGAAAACGCGGGCGCAAATCGAGGCCAAAATGCCGTTCCGGAGGACCCAAAAACTTGTGTGAATACCGAAACAGATTCTACGCTATTCGAGGGCTTTTCTCAAGGGCCTGCGGCATTATTATTTTATGCTAACACATTATTATTCATACATTTAGGGGCATACGGAGCCGCCACTGTGATCGTTGGCGCGGAGGGAGCGCTCGCCTAAATTGCGCCGCGAAGATTTCGCGTTCAGCAGATCGGAAATATCAGATGCGCATGGGCATGATGATGTAGCGATAGCGGTATTTATCGTCCGCCAGCGGACGCATTTGCCCGGGAGACTGCTCGTCCTTCAACTCGACGCTGATGGGGCCGTCGGGAGCGGCCGCGAGAAAATCGGTAATGTACTGGCCGTTAAAACCGATGGAGATCGGCTCGCCCTTGTAGTCGTTCTCAAGATTCTCCGTCGCCTCGCCATATTCGGGACTCGACGCGGAAAGTTCCACGCCCTCCTGATTCGCCGAGAGCCTCAGAGCATGATTGCGCTGATCGGCAAGTTGCGAGACGCGGCGCACGGCGTCGTTGAATTCGCCGCGCGCCAGAATAATCTTTTTGCCGTTGTCGCGCGGCAGGACGGCTTCGTAATTGGGGAACTGCCCGGTGAGAATGCGGGAGATCAGCAGACGCGAATCCACGCGGAAGAAAAGATGGCTATCGTCGCGTGCGAATTCGATTTGCCCGTTCTCGCCCGCTTCGCTGGCAAGGCGCTGAATTTCAGCCATCGCTTTTTTGGGGATCAACGGCTTGGTCTCGTTCGATAGGCCCGCGAAGGAGTGATCGGTTTCCGCCAGGGCCAAGCGGTGGCCGTCTGTGGCCACCATGGCGATCGAGTCCGGTTTCAGCGTGAGCTGCGCGCCGTTCAGCGTGTAACGGGACTCCTCCATGGAAATCGCGAAGGCCGTTCTGGCAATCAGCACGGAAAGAATACCCGCGGGTATGGTGACCAGCGGATGGGGAAAGGCCGGTATCGCCGGAAAATTGTCCTTGGCCATGCCCACCATCTTGTAGTTCCGCCGCTCGGAGGTGATCTGCATCCAGTGATTTTCGAGCAGCCGGAAACGAATCTCGCCTTCCGGCAGCAAGCGCACCAGTTCCAGCAGCTTTTTCGCGGGAATGGTCCCGGCGCCTTCCTTTTTCACTTTCGCTTCGCAGGAAGTGCGCAGGCTGAGCTCGAGGTCCGTGGCTGTCAGCGTGACGCGATTACCCTTGGCCTCGCAGAGCAGGTGCGAAAGAATGGGAATGGTCGTCTTTCGCTCGACCACGCCCTGCGTCAGATTCAGCTCCTGCAACAGGTCAAACTTCTTTACCGTGAATTCCATCTACGATTTCCTCCGCCGGGCCCCACGGATTCAAACCGGCTACTCTACCCTGTTTTACAGTAGGGATAAAGATAGTAGTAGTAGCCGACGAAGAAGAAACGTGAATATCGTCGCAAAGAGCGCCGTTGTATCACGATAGCCTGTGGACGAAAGCGCAGGAATCGCGCGCGTCCGGTGGAAATCGCGGGCCGGCGCTGGCCGCCGGCCGAAAGCGTGCACAGGCACAGGCAAGCGCGCACAACCTTTTGCACAGGTTTTCTCGCCCATTGGAGGCGAGGTGGAGGCGATCGGGCGCACCGGATTGGCACACGCGGACGCGCGCAGTGACGCCTTCGGCGACTGCGAATGCAAAGGTCCGCGGAGCCTTAGTGTAGCTGGGTTTAGTTAGCCAAGCGTATCGAGCAAGCGGCTGATGGTGCGGTTCAGATCCTTGTCGGTACGCCGCATGGTTTCGATTTTATTGATGGAGTGCAGGACGGTGGTGTGGTGTTTGCCGCCAAACTGTTTTCCGATTTCCGGCAACGAAGCCGTGGTGAGCTGCTTCACGATGTACATGGCAATCTGGCGCGGGAAGGAGATGGCTTTCGCGTTCGAGCGCACCTTCAGATCCTGATCGCGCAGGCCGAACTGCTCGCCCACGCGCTTCTGGATCAGCTCGATGGTGACCTTTTTCTCCTGCGTGGCGATGATATTGCGCAAGGCTTGCTGCGCTGTCCCAAGATTTACGGGCGCGCCCGTCAGCGAAGCGAAAGCGACCAGCCGCGTGAGCGCCCCTTCCAATTCGCGCACGTTGGATTTGATCGAACGGGCGATAAACTCCGCCACGTCGTCGGCCAGCGCGAAGTGCTCCGATTCGGCCTTCTTCTGCAGGATGGCGATCTTGGTCTCCAGATCCGGCGGCTGGATATCGGCGATCAAGCCCCATTCGAATCGCGAACGCAGGCGCTCTTCGATAGCGGCGATCTCCTTGGGCGGGCAATCGGAGGAGAGCACGATCTGCTTTTGCAGGTCGTGCAAGGCGTTGAAGGTGTGAAAGAACTCCTCCTGGGTGCGCTCCTTGCCGGCGATGAACTCGATATCGTCCACCAGCAGCACATCCACCGAGCGGTAGCGGTCCCGGAAGGTGATCATGCGGTCGAAGCGCAGCGAGTTGATCACTTCATTGGTGAACTTTTCGGCGCTGATGTAAGTCAGCCGCAGGCCCGGGTTGCGGGCCTTCACCGTATGGCCGATGGCCTGCATCAGGTGAGTTTTGCCCATGCCCACGCCGCCATAGAGGTATAGGGGGTTGTAAGCCTTCGAAGGCGCTTCGGCCACGGCGCGCGCGGCGGCATGCGCGAACTGGTTCGAGCCGCCCACCACAAACGAATCGAACGTGTACCGCTGGTTGAGTTGATGATCGACGCCGTCGAAATCCAGGCGCGCCTGCTTGCTGGGTCCCGCCGCGGCCGGCGCGGTAGCCGGTTCGGGCTCGTTGCAGACGAAGTTGAGCTGCACGTCCGGCATGCCCACTTCCACCAGAACGGCTTGCAGCAGCTCTCCGTAAGTCTCCGTCAGGCGCTTGCGGAATGGACGTGAAGGAACGCGAACGACCACCGTGCCGTTATCGCCACTCTCCTGCTTGGTCGGCACAAACCAGGTGGCGAAGCTATGCGGGTTCACCCGCCGTTCCATGTGCTGCAGAATTTTTTCCCACGAGTTCATGAGTTTTCGGAACCTCGAAGACAAAAGGCGCAGTATTTCCACAACGTGTGGAAATACTGTGGAAGTACCGCCACGGGCGGCTAACCACTCCATCTTGGATATTTTGAGCCTAGGGTCCTGGTCTAACTCTTCCCCTGCTTTTGCGCCGGCCCCGCGAAGGTGGCTGGGGTGTTGTTGAACGCTTCACGTTGTGGCGCAGACGAGGTCCGATTGTCCACGAAAGTTGCTCGGCGCGGCAAGGAAAAAATCGCGGAGAATACAGCGAACGCTGCACAGGAGATACACAGGATTTCCACAGCCGCGAAATTCGGGCTGGCGGCATCGAAAAAAATGTTCGCGTGGAGTTTCGTGCGCGTCCGCACAAAAAACTTCGGCGCCGCTCAAGTGCACGGCGAGTCGAGCCTTAACCCTCGAGCCGATAGCGCCGCCGGGCGATGGAGACCGCGCGTCCGCTGAGCGAATCCACCTCGATTAACACGGCGTTCATCTGAATATCGCCCGTGGCCACCTCGAAACGCGCGGGCAGCCCATCGAGAAATCGCTTGATGATCGGACCCTTTTCCATGCCGATCACCGAATCGTGCGGTCCGGTCATGCCTACGTCGGTGATGTAGGCCGTGCCGTTGGGCAGAATCCGCTCGTCCGCGGTGGGCACGTGCGTGTGCGTTCCCACCACGGCCGAGACGCGGCCGTCGAGATACCAGCCCATGGCTTGCTTTTCGCTGGTCGCTTCGGCATGTATATCCACGAGGATCACTTTGGTTTCCGGACCCAGGGTGGCCAGTTCGCGATCGGCGGTGCTGAAAGGATCTTCGTTGGACACCATGAAGATGCGCCCTTGCAGGCAAAGCACCGCGTAAGGTATGCCCTGGCGGGACGTGCCGCGGAAAAGCCCTTTTCCGGGGGTGGCCGCGGGAAAATTCGCCGGCCGCAGCAACCGCGGCTCGCGCGGGATGAAATCCAGAATCTCCTTGCGGTCCCAGATGTGGTTCCCGCCAGACAGGACTTCGATTCCGGTGGAGAGCAACTCCTCGGTGAGCCGCGGCGTAATGCCGAAGCCCGAGGCGGAGTTCTCGCCGTTGGCGATCACCAGATCGGCTTGTTCATTGCCGATGATGTCTTCCAGGCGCTCGACCACGATTCGACGGCCGGGCGCACCCACGATGTCCCCGATGAATAAAATCCGCATGGAATAACTTGGTGGAAATGGAGCGGTCCACTTCGCCGTGTGGAGCTAGATCCTGAACCTCTGTATAAGGTGGGTGCCCTGCGTCGGCCTTAAGGCTTTCCCGGAACCGGGACGTGCCCGGCTGCGGGCCATGCGCACAGGCCGCCTGACCCGGGTCCCCAGAGATCCAGCATTGGTTCAAAAGATCTTCGCGCCAAGCACGCGCGTCGCAGGCCTACTCCACGTACATTCTAGCGGCCCCGGGGCGAGCGTCAAACCGAATTCCCCCTAGAGCGTTTCCTGCGCTAGATGCCCCTCTGCAACTCAGTTCTGGGGGCAGACACGCATTCATTCGGATGATGAAGAAGCCTCTGGGGGCTCAGGCGGATTGCTGCAGCGCGCGGTCGATCAGCTTCAGGCAATGTTCCGCCGTCTCGCGCAGCGACTCCGTATTCTGCTCGCGGCTTTGCCGCAGCGAGTGCAATTCGTCGGCGATGGAGAGCGCCGCCAATACGGCCACCTTTACCGAATCCACGGCCCCGGTGCCGCGGGCGACCTGGCGCATGCGCACATCCACGTACTTGGCCAACTGCTGCAGATAGTCGGGATCGAGCTCTCCGGCGACGTTGTAAAGCTGATCGTAAATTTCAACTTTCATGCCTGCGGGCCTCCCGGCGCAAAGAGCGGCTTGGCTAGGGCGGCGCTATTGTCCGATAGCGGGACGGTCTGAGCAAGCGGCCTGAACAAGCCTGGGCAAGTTGGTTGACGGCTCGCGCCGGAAATAAAACGCGCCGGCCCGCTCACTTGCTAAGCGTAATCTCGAATCCGATGGGCGTTTCCTGTATTTCGGAGTTGTCGAATCCGCCTTGGGAAATAAATTCGACGAACTGCTGTTTCGTGTAGGCGCGCCGGATCAGCATCAGCCGGAAAGTCCACTTCATCATGAAGGCATCCAGGATGCCGACCTTCAACGCGCGAATGTAATCGTCCAGCGCCTTTTTGTTCACATCCTTGCGCAGGTCGATCACTAAAGCGCGGCCGCCCGGCTTCAGCACGCGGCGCATTTCGCGAATCGCGCCCACAGGGTCGGAGAAATTCTTGAAGGCCGCGCGGCAGAGCAGAAAATCAAAGCTGGCTTCGGCAAACGGCATTTGGGAAACGTTTCCTTCGCGGAAATCCACCTCGACGTGTTCCTGCTGAGCATTTCCTTTGGCGATATCCACGAAGCTTTTGCTGATATCCAGGCCGGTGATTTCGTATTTTCCGATCTTGGCCAGCTCAATCGCGAAGAAGCCCGGACCCGGCGCGACTTCGAGCACTTTTGCGCCCGGCGCCAGTCCCGCGGCCACTCGACGCGCCAGCGCTTTGAACTCCGGCAGATCTCTGCGCGTAGTTTTGTCGTACCAGCGGGCCACGCCGCCTTCCATTCCCATTCCCTTATAAGCTTTGGCTTGCATGTATGTACCTCAAGTAATAAGATACTCATACAGTAAGGTATATGGAGAGCGCATGTCAAATGGAAAAAGGGCCAGGCTGGCCGAAGCGCTGATCCGCGAAATGCGTGAGTTTATCGCCGGCGCCATCCTGAATAACCAGCGCGTCGCCGACCGCCTGGGAATCAACTACACCGACCAGCAGGTGCTGAATCTGGTCGATCTTCTGAGCGACGCCAAACCGGGCGATTTGGCGCGGCTGACCGGGCTCACCACCGGCGGCATCACGATGTCGCTCGATCGCCTGGAAAAGGCGGGATACGTGCACAGGGAGAGAAATCCGCGGGACCGGCGCAGCGTGATTATTCGCATGGCGCCGGAGCGCCGGCGCAAAATCCTGGAATTGCACCAAACCGCGAGCCAGGTCATGGCCAAGATTTTTGCGGCTTATGGAGAGAAGGAAATCGCGCTCATCCTGGATTTCTTTGCACGCACCAACCGCGCGCGAGTGGAGCACTATCAGGCGATGTCACAGTATACTTAGCGCCGGTTGGCGAGCCTAGGCGGCACGCAGCGTGGCGCCCAGCTTCTGTTCCCATGCGGAAATAATTCGCGAAGAAAAATCGCTGAGTTGCGCTTCGGTGAGAGTGGCTTCGTGGCTTTGCAACGTGACGCGAACCAGGAGCGAGAACTTTCCCTGCGGAATATGCTTGCCTCGAAAAAGATCGACGGCCTCGATCGAGGCGACTTCCTTGATCCCCAGCGTCTCCACA
>Ga0335078_10015698_pt1 | contig 11244 bp, 8 predicted proteins | sample Lox_Sample_32_FD_206711 | JGI IMG/M metagenome (GOLD analysis project Ga0335078, IMG submission 206711) | Soil microbial communities from Loxahatchee National Wildlife Refuge, Florida, United States - Lox_Sample_3.2 | ecosystem: Environmental > Terrestrial > Soil > Wetlands | place: USA: Florida...
AGAGCGTGTTGTTGTCGCCGGCGTTGGTGCCGAAGCCGTCGTAGTTCGTGTTGCCGCCGTTGAACATCGTGTAGATGGTGTATTCCACGCCGACCTTGAGGTTGGCGAACGGCGCGCCCCACGACCCCTCCTTGCCGAACGGCACCCAGTCGGCTTCGAGGATGAAGGCGTTGCTGTCGGGCTTCGAGTTGTTGCTACCCGTCGTCTGGGCCGGTTGGAACAGCACCGGGTCCGCCGGACCCCAGGTGCGCTGCCAGCCGAACGTGAAGCCGTATGTGTTCTGGTACCAGTAAGACGCGTTCGCGCGGATCTGATCGAGGTTGTAGTGGCTGCCGAACGCGGTGCCGTTGTTGTTGTTGTTATTAGCGGCTGTGCCCACGAGGTTCTGGCTCTCGTGCGTGTAGATGCCCTGCACCATGGCGATGTGCGTGCCGTTGCCGAGGAACTGGTACCCCGCGTCGAACGCGTAGTCCGTGTACTGGTCGTGGCCGAACGGCGAGGAGACGTCGCGCGGCCCGGTCAGGGGGTTGACGCCGGTCTGGAAGAAGATCGTGCCGATATGCGCGGCCTGGTTGTTCCAATCCCATTCATAGGCGGCGCGCAGGTAGGGCGCGGTGCCGGCGGTGCTGCCGTAAGGCGACACGAAGGCGTCACCGGTGCGTCCGAGCAGGTAGCGGTTCATCGTGTTGTAGCCGCCGGCCTCGAGGTAGAGACTCTTGTTGAACCAGCCATAAGCGGTCGCGCCGATCGAGTTGCCGGCGAACCCGCCGGCGAGCACCGGCTGCGCCGCGGGGGTCGGCGCGAGCGCCGAGCTCACGAACGGGTAGCCCCAGGCGAACGTCGTGTTGTACGGATCCTGCACGGTCGGTGCGTTGTTCAGCGTGGCGCCGACGCGCAGCTCCTGGTCGGAGAGCACGTTGAACGTGGTCGTGTAGGGACGGATGTCGGTGTTGTCCAGATGGATGCTGCCGCCGTTCTGGTTGCCCGTGATCTGCACCAGCGCGCCGGAATGCTCGCCGAAGCCGCCGGCGATGAAACCGGAGGCCTGATCGACGTTGAGGTTGTTGTTGTTGCCGTAGCCCGCGATCGAGTTCGACGGCTGATCCGTGTTGGTATGCGTGAACGATCCGAACGCCATGCCCGAGAAGGGGATCTCGGACCGCCAACCCTCGCCGCCGCTCTGGGTGTAGCCGCCGATCTTGAAGGCGCGCCCGAGCGGCGTGAGCTGCGGACCGAAGCTGCCCACGTGGCAGGCCGCGCAGGCTTGACCGGTCTGCGCGGCATAGCTTGGCAGCGCGTGCGCGGGGCGCGTCGCGAGGGACGACAGGAGCGCGAAGCTCGCGCCGAGCACGAGGTTCGCGGCGTGACGTCTGGTGCTGCGCCGCGCGATGGCGGCGATCGAGAGCGCTTTGATCATTGTCGGCCCCCTTTGATTTTCATCACGCTACGCCTCGAGGTGCTGGCAACTCTTGATCCAAATCAAATCCCAGCATGGTTCCAGGCTTCGCATTCGAGGAGGCTTACATTCGGCAACCGCGAAGGCGGTCATGACGGGCGTCGGCTGAGTGCCTCATGAAGAAGCGCTGCGACGGAGCGGCCCCTGAGCGGCCGGCTTTGCCCGATCGTGATCCCGGTTCCAGCACGCGCGCCCCCCTCCTCTGCCGAGCTCATCTGAGGGAAATGAAGCGTCACGCGAGCGCCGCCCTCCGGGGCATCGTCGATCGAAACCCACCCGCCGTGCGCTGCCATCGTCTGCTGTACGATGGCGAGACCGAGGCCGGCGCCCGGGCCGGTACGATCGGCGCGCCAGAAGCGCAGAAAGATCTTGTCGCGCAGCGCCGGCGGCACGCCCGGCCCGGCGTCGTTGACTTCGATCGCCGGTTCGTCGGTCACGCGGATACGCACCGTCGTCCCGACCGGCGTGTGGGCGAGCGCGTTCTCGATCAGATTACGCATGGCGTCGCGCAACGTCGGGGGATCACCGCACACCACGACGGGGGGGTCCGGGGCCTCGAGCGCGATCGACTTGCCGTCCAGGACAGCGAGCCGACCCATGTCGAACGCCGCCTCCGCGGCGAGCACGTTGAGCTCGGCACGCTCGTCCGCCGGCACATCGAAAGCTTCGAGGCGGGCGACCGCGAGGAGTTGCGAGACGATCCGTGCCATGCCGTCGACGTCCTTGCGCAGAGCGTGCGCGGCCTCCTGGTCGGGCAAGGTGTCGATATGAGCGCCCAGCACGGCCAGCGGCGTGCGCAGCTCGTGCGCGGCGTCCGCGGTGAACTCCTGCTGCATCTTGAACCCGCTATCGAGCCGATCGAGCGCCGAGTTGACCGCGCGTACCAGCGGCAGGATCTCGCGCGGGACTTCCGATTCGGGTAGCCGCAGGTCGGTGTGGCCCGGCGTGATCAGCGCAGCTTTCGATGACAAGGTCCGCAGCGGCGTCAGGCTGCCGCGGATCGTCAGAATGCTGACGGCCAGCATGGTCAACAACAGCGGCGCGCCCAGCCAGCCGCCGTCGGTCAGGAACTCGTCGGTCACCTCGTCGACCAGCCGCTCGGTGTGCGATCCGATCTGCTCGACCTGCACGATCAGCGTGGCCGGACCAACCGGCACGCGCACCGCGGCGCCGAAGAACTCGGCCGCACCCGGTCCGTCCGGATTGTAGAGATAGGTGCGGTGCCGATGGCGCCTGAACATCGGGATGGGGCCGACCTCGCTCCCCGAGGAGAACAGCACCCGGCCATCCTCCTCGCGCACCGCATAGCGATATTCGCCGTCGGCTTGGTTGTAGGCCTCGGACAGCTTGGCAGGCAGCTCCAGCTGCATCGTGCCGTCCACGCCCATCCTGAGATATTCGCCGATCTGCAGTCCCTGCTCGACCAGCGTCTTCTCGCGAAGCGCCCGGGCCGTGGCGTCGACCTTCAGGTAGAGCCAGCCGTACGAGATCACCAGCATCGCGAGGCTGACGAGGCTGAGCCGCACGACGATCCGGAACAAGAGAGACGGCGCTCGCTCGTTCACGGTTTCGCCTCCGTCAGGAGATAACCGATACCCCGCATCGTGTGGATCGACACGCTCGATTGCTGCGACTGCAGCCGACGTCGAAGCCGTGAAACCAGCACCTCGATCGCGTTGGGCGAGCTGTCGTCGCCAAGACCATAGATGCTGTCCTCGAGCAGCCGTTTCGACACCACATTGCCGGCACGCCGCATCAGGTGTTCCAGCACCTCGAGCTCGCGGCGGGACAGCGCCACCGGCTGACCATCCACCGCGGCAATGCGACTCGCCGTGTCGAACACGAGATCGCCGACCTCGAGGAGGGTGCCGAGAACCGCGCCTGGCCGACGCAGTAGTGCACGTAGCCGGGCACCGAGCTCCTCGAGCGCGAACGGCTTTACGAGATAGTCGTCCGCACCGGCGTCGAGGCCGACGATGCGGTCGCGAAGATCATCGCGCGCAGTCAGGATCAGGACGGGCGTGGCATCGCCGGCGTTGCGCAGGCGCCGCAGGAAATCCAGCCCGTCCCCGTCCGGCATGCCGAGGTCGAGGACCAAAGCGTCGTAACGGAGCACGCGCAGCGCCGCACCCGCCTCATCGATCGTGTGAGCCGCGTCGACGCCGAACCCCCCGGCGGACAGGCCCGTGGATATGAAAACCGCCAGGCGCTGATTGTCTTCAACGATGAGGATGCGCACGAGATCGCTCTGGTTTTGTAGCGCCTCAGCTATCGCCGGCAGCTCGGTTCGTGCCGGGGCACGCGACGGAGACCGTGCGCCAGTTTGCTGACAGAAACCTGTCAAGGCGCGCGACACCTTGATCTGGATCATGGCGCGCGGTGGAGCGCTACAAAGGGGCTTTCCGGTACGGCGGTACCGAGAAACCCTAGCGGATTTCTTGAACCGATGTTCGACGCCGGTTTTCTGGTCGCCTGTCAGCGACCCGACAGCTTCATGCGCCATGGTCCGCCGCGAATTTCGCTGGCGGGGGGTGCGGATTGTCCATATCGCAGTGCTGGTGTCGCTTTCTGCACTGGTGCGTCGCGGGTTGCGGCGTCGCGCTTGCCCTCATCTGCTTCGCCCGCGCCGCCGACCTGCACGCGGCACCCGTGGCCGAGCCGTGGCCCAAGTGGGACGCGCACGACGACACCGCGACGACCGTCGTCGATCACCGCGCCTGGGACGGATTTCTCCATCGCTATGCCCATCAGGCTGGCGACGGCATCGTGCGCGTTGCCTACGGCCGCGTCACCGCGGCGGATCGCGCCACTCTGACGCAAGACTTGCAACGGCTCGGCGCGCTGCCGATCAGCGCCTACAGTCGCAAGGAACAGCTCGCGTACTGGATCGACCTCTACAACGAGCTGACCGTCGTGTTCGTGCTCGACCACTATCCGATCACAGGCATCAAGGCGGCATCGTTCATGCCCGGCCTGTTCTCGTCGACGCCCTGGAGCCGCAAGCTGATCACGATCGAAGGTGAACAGCTGAGCCTCGACGACATCGAGCACCGCATACTGCGGCCGGGCTGGCACGATCCACGCATCCATTACGCGCTCAACTGTGCTTCGCTAGGCTGTCCGAACCTGCAGCCGGTGGCCTTCACTGCCGACAACACGGATGCCCTGCTCGAGCGCGGCGCTCGCGAATACGTCAATCATCTGCGCGGGGCGAGCGTCGTGGACGGCAAGCTCACCGTCTCCTCCATTTACGTCTGGTACAAGGCCGACTTCGGAGACACCGACGCGGGCGTGATCGCGCATCTGCGTCGCTACGCCGAGCCCGGTCTGGCGAGCGCGCTCGCAATCGTGCAGAAGATTTCCGATCACCACTACGACTGGTCGCTCAACGACGACGTCCAGGGCAAGCCGGGCTCATGACGTCGGTGCCGATCACGTTTCGCGCACGACGCCGGGCCAGCGGCTTGGCGCTGATCCTGCTGCTCGGCGTCGCCGGGTGCGCGCGGGTCGCGCCGCCGCTGAATGCCGACATCGTCGCGGCGGATGCCGGGGTCCGCGAATGCGCGCAATGGCTGGCGGATCTCGACGAACAGGTGGCGCGCGCCGACGTGCGCGACGCGGAGGCCTATCCGATTCCGGGCTTTCCCTACCTACGTGTCAACCGCTTCCTCGCGTCGTTCCGACTGCAGGTCGCCGACGATCCGGCCGGCTTCGCCGCGTGGGAAGCGCAGCTCGGCGCACTCGACGCGCGCACCCGTGGTTACGAGCTGAAGAACCTCCCGCCCCACGCACTGGCCGCGCTCGGCGCCGATGACTGGACCGCAGCGGCCGTCCGCGTCGAACGCTGCGGCGCCTTGATGAGCGCTCTCGACCGCAGCGATCGCGGGCGTCGGCTGAGCTTGGTCGACCATGCCCAGGTGCCCGACGACTACGCTGACTGGAAGCGCATCGTTGGCCTCTACCCGTTGGTCCGCATCCCGTTCTTCGAGTTTGCCAAGGATTGGCAAGACGATGCCGCCAGGATGTTCCGGGACGCGCAAGCCGGCGGATCTGCCGCACATCATGACGTCGTGCGCTATGGACCGCCCGGCCCCACCGTGTCGGCAGCGCAGGTCGCGAGCGTGATGCGCGATGTCAAGCGTGATGCGCTCGGCATTCCCGCATTTGGGACGGAGGACGCCGAACTCCTGTTCGCCGCCTTTGCACCGATCTTCGAGGTCGAGACCACCGGTGATTTCGACCGCATCGGCACACTCCACTGGGGCGGTCACGAAGCGCCCGATGTGGATGTCAGCAGCCCTGTGGTCTATCGGCGTCTCGCCTTCACGCGCTACGGCAGCGATACGCTCGTGCAGATCGCATACCTGATCTGGTTTTCCCAGCGGCCCGACGACTCGTGGCTCGACCCGCTCTCGGGCCGCCTCGACGGGCTATTCTTCCGCGTCACCCTGGATCGCACCGGTCGCCCGCTGGTCTACGACTCGATCCACCCCTGCGGCTGCTATCACATGTTCTTTCCGACGCCGCTGGTGACGCCGATCGCGCCACCTGATCCGAACGTCGAGTGGGCGTTCGTGCCGCGCATCCTGCCCGCGATCGTCGCGCCGGACCGCATCGTCCTGCGCCTCACCAGTCGAGCCCACGCCCTGACCGACATCCGCATCGCCGCCAGTCAGACGAATGCGGGCGTGAGCTACGCGCTGCGCGACGACGGCGAACTGCGCGTGTTGCCGACGCCGACCGGGACGCGCAGCGCGTACGGCGAGACCGGCCTCGTGCCGGGCACCGACCGTGGCGAGCGGTTCGCGGTCTGGCCTCTCGGCATCGAGGACGCCGGCGCCATGCGCGAGTGGGGACGCCATGCGACCGCGCTGGTCGGGCGGCGGCAATTCGACGATGCGGATCTGATCGAGCGGCGCTTCGCGCTCCGGTCAACCGAGGCGACTGCGCCTGCAATGCACCTGCACGACCGCTGATGCGTCCGCGTCTCGCATAGGAAACGGGGGAGAGCATGACTTCGACATCGGCATTGCGCCACTCTGAGGCTCATCCGGCGACCGCGTACGCAGCGCACGTCAACCCGCAGTGGGTCCGGCTGCTCGACGTGCTGCGGATGAACGTCGCATACACGCGATGCGTCGGATCGGACCTGCACACGGCAGACGGCAAGACGATCCTCGATTTCAATTCGGGTTACTGCGTCCACAACATCGGACATAACCATCCCCGCCTGATTGCTGCCCTGAAACAGGAACTCGATCAGTGCGGGCCCGCGATGCTGCAGAGCCACGTGCCCGATCTGGCGGGACGGCTCGCGGCGCGGCTGTGTGCGCTGGCCGGCGGTCGCCTGAGCAAGGTCTATTTCAGCAGCTCGGGTAGCGAAGGCATCGAAACGGTCATCAAGTTCGCGCGCGTCCACACGAGACGCGGTGGGCTGCTGGCAGCGACCGGCGGATTTCACGGCCTCAGCTGTGGCGCCCTGTCTCTGATGGCGAACGACTTCTGGACCGACGGCTTCGGACCGCTGCTGCCCGGTACCGACACGGTTTCCTTCGGCGATCTCGCGGAACTCGAGCGCAAGCTCGCAACGCGGGCGTTCGCCGCCTTCATCGTCGAGCCGATTCAGGCCGAAAGCGGCGTCATCGTCCCACCGCCGCATTATCTCGCAGAGGCGCAGCGTCTATGTCGGCGGCACCACACGCTCTTTGTGCTCGACGAGGTCCAGACCGGCCTGTATCGCACCGGACCGTTCCTCGCGGCGCATCACTTCGGCGTCGAGCCCGATATGATCGTGCTCGCCAAGGCGCTGAGCGGCGGACTCGTGCCGGTCGGCGCGGTTCTGGTGTCGGACGTCGTGTTCGAGTCCGTTTATAGTTCGGTCAAGCGCGCCGTCGTCCATACCTCCACCTACAGCGAGAACGGTCTCGCGATGCGCGCTGGCCTGACGGCGCTCGATATCCTCGAGGACGAGCGCCTGGGCGCACGCGCGGCTGCGGCCGGCATCGCGCTGCGGCATGCCCTCGGCGAGCGCCTGCAGGGCTACGAGATGGTCGGCGCGGTGCGTGGCCTCGGGCTACTCAATGCGATCGAGTTCAAACCGCCGCGCTCGCTGCGCCTGCAGCTCGGTTATCAGGCGTTCGGACGCTTCCACCCCGCCGTGTTCGGCCAAACGGTCGTCATGCGGCTGTTCCGTGACCACGGCGTGCTCAGCCAGGTATGCGGCAACAATTTCTTGGCGTTGAAGGTGGCACCGCCGCTGATCGTCGAAGCTGCACAGCTCGACCATTACGTCGATGCCATCCATCAGGTCGTCGACGCGATGCACAACTCCGCTGGGTTCTGGTCCGAAGGACTCGGTCTGGTGCGTCGCGTCATCGCGTCGGCCTAGGCACGACTGCATCGAGGAGACTGAGATGAATGTCGAAACCTGGCGCTTGTCGCCGGCACGGGGCACCGGAACGATGCGGATCGCCGGCGTGGCGAGCGCGTTTCCCGAGCATCGTTACCCACAGGCCGAGATCACCGCGGCGCTCAAGCGGTTATGGAAGGGCCAACTCCAGAATCCGGCGCTGCTCGATCGTTTGCACGCCCGGGTCGGTGTCGATCATCGTCATCTTGCGCTCCCGCTCGAGCGCTACGCCGAGCTCGCGTCCTGGGGTGAGATGAATGTCGCGTGGATCGCCGCTGCACAGGACGTCGGCGCACGAGCAATCGATACCGCGTTGATGCAGGCCGGCCTGCGGCACGAGGACGTCGATGCCTTGATCGTCGTGTCGGTTACTGGCATCGCCAGCCCGTCTCTGGATGCGCGCCTGATCAATCGCCTGGGTCTCCGCCCGGACGTCAAACGCACGCCGATGTTCGGCGTAGGATGCTCGGGCGGCGCCATCGGATTGACGCGCGCAGCCGACTACACGCTCGCCTATCCTGGCCATGTGGCGGTGCTGCTCGCCGTAGAACTTTGCTCGCTGACCCTGCAACGCGGCGATCTCACCACTGCGAACCTGGTATCGACCGGATTATTCGGCGACGGCGCAGCAGCGGCCATAGTGGCCGGTGCCCATCGGCCGAGTGGGAATCACATGCGTGGTCACGACACGGGTCCCCGGATTGTCGCTACCCGTTCGGTGTTCTATCCCGAAACCGAGGACATCATGGGGTGGGACATTTCGGGCGACGGCTTCAAGATCGTGCTGTCGCCGCACCTGCCGCAGCTGATCCGCGACAACCTGGCGCGCGACGTCGATGCGTTCTTGGCGGATCACGCGTTGCAGCGTGCCGACATCGACAGCTGGGCGATCCACACCGGGGGACCAAAAGTGCTGCTCGCGATCCAGGAAGCGCTGGCCCTCGACGATCGAGCGCTCGCGCCGTCATGGGATTGCCTGCGTCGAGTCGGCAACCTGTCGTCGGCTTCGGTGCTTTGCGTGCTCGAGGACATCGCGACGAACCGGCGCCCCCCACCCGGGACATCCGGCTTCCTCCTGGCCATGGGCCCGGGGTTCTGCTCCGAGCTGATCCTACTGCAATGGTGATCACCGACAGCCTACCGTGGGAGGTCGACGTCGCCGTGGTTGGCGGCGGGCCCGCGGGGCTCGCAGCGGCACTCGCGGCACGTCGCAGCGGTCTGAGCGTCGTCGTCGCCGATCAGACGCGGCCGCCAATCGACAAAGCCTGCGGCGAGGGCCTGATGCCCGACGGGGTCGCGGCCTTGCGTCAGCTCGGCGTGGCGCTGCCCGAACGACAGGGCCGTGGTTTTCGAGGTATCCGTTTCATCGAGGGTGCGCTTGCGCCGGAGGCCTTGTTTCCCGGCACCGGCGGCGTCGGGATCGCGCGTACTGCGCTGCACAGGCTCTTGCTTGACCATGCGCGGGACGCCGGTGCCGTCGTCTTCGAGCGGACCCGGGTCGAGGGTATGGATCGCGGCGAAATACGGTTCGGCGGAAGGCGCGTGCGCTGCCGCTGGATCGTCGGCGCAGACGGGCTCCACTCGCACGTACGTGCCTGGGCAGGGCTCGACCGGGCCACGCGACATCGGCCGCGCATCGGCGTGCGCCAACGGTTCCGGGTGCGCCCGTGGACGGATCTCGTCGAGGTTCATTGGCATGCGCACGGCCAAGCCTACGTCACGCCGACGAGCGCCGAGGAGGTCAACGTCGCGCTGGTCAGCCGCTCCGGGCAAGCCCGTTTCCGTGATCTGTCGGTCCTGTTTCCGGCGCTCGCCACGCGTCTCGAGGGCGCCGAAACGGTGGGGCCGGCGCGCGGCGCTTCGACCTTGTCCTGCCGCTTGCTGTCGGTGACCGATGGACGCGTCGCCCTGATCGGCGATGCGTCCGGCTCGGTCGACGCGATCACGGGTGACGGCCTGTCTTTGGCGTTCCGCCAAGCCGTGGCTCTCGGTGCCGCATTCGATGCCGGTGAACTCGGTCTTTATGCTGCGAGCCATGCACGTCTGGCCAGACGGCCGAGGTTGATGGAGCGCCTCCTGCTATTGATGAGTGACCACCCCAAGCTGCGGCGGCGCATCCTGCAGGCACTCATGGAGCGGCCCCGCACCTTCGAGCGCTGTCTCGCGGTCCATGTGGGTGGGCTCGGAGCCGCATCGCTGTGGTGGGATCTCGCCGGAGTTGGCCCGGACCTCGTTGGTCCGCGCCGCCGCGTAGCTGGATAGGCTGACGGTGGATCGACGACCGCCGCCGGTTTCCGCCAGCGGACGCGTCGATGCTCGTCAGTGCCGGCCCCCGCTCCAGTGACGGTGTAACTCGCTAGAGCAGCCGGTGGGGCAGCAAGTCGAACAGCGCGGCATTGGCGCAGAACGAGCGGTAGCCGCCGTCGTCGGCCTCGCTGTCGAGCCAGCGCCGACATTCCCCGGCGTTCGCGCAGCCGACGCAGCTCGCCTCGGCCTCGCGAACCAGGAGTCCGACCAGCAGGCCGCGTGATTCGTCGACGCCGACGCGCGCGACCATGCGCTCCAACAGCCTCAAGCGCTGCAGCATCGGCTCGAGCAGCCGGCTTCGCACGGCGTTCGATTGCTCGTCGTGAATCATGCGCTCGAGCGTCTCGAGGCGCTGAGCCAGGCGACTGCAGATCGGATGCCGTGCGGGTTGGTCGGCTAGCGTGCCGTCGGGACCACGATCGTTGGTTGTCATGGTGCGTTCCCTCCCTCTTAACCAGTGGGACTCCGCAGGCGAGCCCGCTCATTGACATGGATCAATGCGAGCGCCCGCAGCAGCGCTCGCTCCGGCGACGTTGACCGAGATCAATGCTCGGCCGCCTCCCACATCGCTCAATTGCGCCATGATTCCGCCGCCCCGATCACCCGAGACCGACGCGCCGCGCCGGCTGCCCCGCTACACCAGCTATCCGGCGGCGCCACAGTTCCACGACCGCGTCGACGCCACGACCTATCGCGCCTGGCTTCAGGCGATCGACCCGGGCGCCAAGGCGTCGATCTACCTGCACGTGCCGTATTGCACGGCCATGTGCTGGTACTGCGGCTGCCACACCACCGTGTCGAAGGGCTACGGGGCGATCGGCCGGTACGTCGCGCCGCTGATGGCCGAGATCGACCTGGTCGCCGATGCCGTCCCGCACCGGCTCAGCGTGTCGCACATCCATTGGGGCGGCGGCACGCCCAACCTGCTGACGGCGGCCGACGTGCAGCGGATCATGGATCGCATCGCCGAGCGCTTCGAGATCCGCCCCGAGACCGAGATCGCCGCCGAGCTCGATCCGCGGACGCTCGACGAAGCCAGGGTGGCCGCGTTCGCATCCTGCGGCATGACGCG
>Ga0335078_10015699_pt1 | contig 11244 bp, 8 predicted proteins | sample Lox_Sample_32_FD_206711 | JGI IMG/M metagenome (GOLD analysis project Ga0335078, IMG submission 206711) | Soil microbial communities from Loxahatchee National Wildlife Refuge, Florida, United States - Lox_Sample_3.2 | ecosystem: Environmental > Terrestrial > Soil > Wetlands | place: USA: Florida...
GCCAGTGCTTGACCTTCTCTATCAGACCGAGGGATATCGAGCTGTCCACGGCCGTGATGCTCCATCTCGTGGGTACGATTTTCCTCCTCGGCCCCACCCCGAACATGCCGAGTGAGAACGCCTTCTGTATGCGAGTGACCAGCACCCCCTTCCTGTAGAGGTCGTCGACGGCCCCGGCGGCATCGAGGTCCCTGTCATAGTAAGCCGTCTGCACTCTTCTGTCAACCGAGGGATTGTCGATTTTGAACCTGTCAAGGGGCCCGGACGGCCCGTACGGCTGCGTGTCCTCGCTCAGAGTGAGTATCCTCCGCGGCGCCTTCGTCAGCTTTAGCTCCGTGTCTACAGGCTTCGCCGCCATGGCGAGCTCCTGAAGAGATGAAAGGAACCTCCCGGGCTCCCTGGCGTCCTCTACGCTCGCCCTCGAGTTCCCCCTGACAAGTGAGTAGCGGTAGTCTACTATCTGGTCGATGGGCCTCCCCAGCCACTCCTCCGGGGTGTCAAGGATGGCCGTGTCCCCGAACTGAGGGGGGACCATCGGCCCTATGGACACCTTGGGGTAGCCCAACCTCCCGACGAACACACCCGGAGGGGAGGATCCGAGGATTTCGTTTGTCGCCATGGCGGGACCCTGCTTGGCCAGCGACTGCGCCTTCACTATGATGGGGCACCTCGGCTTTCCGCACAGAAGCTTGGCCCCCCGGCACGCCAGGCACATCCAGGCGGGGGGCGTCTCGACGACCTCGATGGACCTCGCTACGTCATCTTCGAGCCCAGTGACTGAGGCGGCCATGACGTTGGACAGCCATGTTATCCGTCTGGGCATCGGACTTCGCGCGCCTCGTTCTTTCTTAAATCCCGTGGTCGCCCCTCACACCAAATATACCGCGATATTCTCCGGCCGCCCGATGCCGAGGTTCGCACACATGTCTGACATCCACATCGGCGCCTTCCGGCAGCCTGAGCTGAAGGGCCTCCTCCTCAACGCCTTCGACGAGGCGATCGACAGGTGCATCGAAGCTCAGGTAACCTTCGTCATCCTTTCGGGGGACATCTTCGACTCCAACATCCCGGACCTTTCTGCCGTGAGTCGCGCCGCGGAGAAGATGAAGGAGGCCGTGGACGCAGGCATAAGGTTCTACGCCATCTACGGTTCCCACGACTTCAGCCCGAACTACGCCTCCATAGTGGACGTCCTCGACGGCGCCGGCCTCTTTGCAAAGGTCGAGGTCAAGTCATCTCAAGAAGGAAAGACAGACCTGGCTTTCGTCCAGGACCCATCGGGTCCCAAAATATGCGGCATCTCGGGGAGGAAGCTCTCTATTGACAGGGAAGAGTACGCAGCTCTGGACAGGGAAAGGCTCGAGGCAGAGCCGGGGTTCAAGATTTTCGTGTTTCACGGCGCGCTGGACGAGCTCAAGCCCCCCTCCCTGGAGATGATGGAGTCGATGCCCGCCGCCAATCTCCCCGGAGGCTTCCAGTACTACGCAGGGGGGCACGTGCACAGTCGCGCGGTGGCCGACCTCCCTGGCCGCCCCAACGTCGCCTACCCTGGCCCGCTTTTCGCGACCGACTTCGACGAGCTCCTCCAGCTCGCTAGGGGGAAGGAACGGGGTTTCTACATCGTTGAATTCGACAGCGACCACGTGGAGAAGGTGGAATTCGTCCCGGTCCGGGTGTGCGAGCCGGTCGAACTTCATTACTCCGCGCAGGGGAAGTCCTCGGCCCAGGCCGCCAACGAGCTCGCCACGCTGGCTTCGAAGTCCGATGTGGCCGGCAAGGTCGTCCTCCTCACGGTCGAAGGTGAGCTCTCGGAAGGGAAGACGTCGGACATCGACTTCAACATGGTGCGCAGGCGCCTCTTGGCCTCCAATCCCCTGTCTGTCCTCTCCAGCTACAGCCGCCTTGTTTCAAAGGAGATGCCGAAGGGGGTCCTCCCGAAGCCTGTCCAGGCGACGGAGCGCGAGGTCTTCGAGAGCCAGGTCAAGTCTGTCACCATCGACGAGCCGAGGCTCCGCGGGGAGCACGGGGTCGACCTTGCGATCACCCTGCTGGGGGCCCTCAAAGAGGGAAGGAAGGAGAACGAGACCAAGGGTGACTTCGAGGACCGCGTTTCGAATTCGGGTCTCTCCGTCCTCGGAATAGAGGAGAAGACCTGAATGCTCGTCCGGAGGCTCGCCCTCAAGAACATCAGGAGCTACAACGACGGCGAAGAGAACGCCCTCGACCTCCCAGACGGGGTAGTCCTCTTCGAGGGGGACATAGGCTCGGGCAAGTCTACGCTCCTGTACGCGATCGAATTCGCCCTCTTCGGCTTCAGCGACCTCAAAGGCTCCCATCTCCTCAGCGAAGGGAAGCAGAGCGGGAACGTTTCGATCACGTTCGAATCCGGGGGCACAGAATACACGATCCTGCGTCACCTCAAGGCCCGGGGCGCCGATGTCGTCCAGGACGACTGCTACATCTACGAAAACGGGGAGAGGACGAAGCTCTCTGCGAGCGACCTGAAAGAGCGGGTGGTCTCGATACTGGGATTCAACGAACCGACCCACCCCAAGGCCGAGAGTCTGGTCTACAGGTATGCTGTCTTCACGCCCCAGGAGCAGATGAAGGAGATCCTCATCCAGAACCCGGAAGACAGGATGCACGTCATACGCCGGATCCTCGGGGCTCAGAGCTACCAGGTCGCCGCCGAGAATTCTGAGACGGTCGAGCGCGCGATCAGGGAGATAGCGCACGACCTCAACAGGGAAAGCGAAGGCCTCCAGGCCAGAAAGGAAGAGCTGGACGCCACAGCCAGGACCGTCTCCGACCTCGAGGGGGAGCTCCCCCGGCTCAAGGAAACGGAGGCAAGAGCGTCCCGGCTTGTGGCAGCCATTGAATCCGAATGGAAGCAGCACATGGGCCAGAAGGAGGCGCTTGGTCGCGCGGAGGCCACCGTCCCCCGCCTGAGGCAGGAGATAACAGACCTTAACGACGAGATCAAAGACCAGGAACGAGCGCTGAAGGACCTCGAGACGCGCCTCGCAGAGGAGATCAGACCCGTCATCAACGCGTTCGACTCGATGCACAAGCCGGAGACGAGCGCAAGCCAGGTCCAGGCGGACCTTGACTCTGGAAGAGCGAGGCTCGTTCAGCTCAACGGCGCGAAGGCCGCCCTGGAGGGGGAGCTGGAGAAGAACAGGGATTTGCTCGCCAAGGGGGTCTGCCCTTTGTGCGGCCAGAGGATATCCGGCGACATCTCTTCGAGATCGGAGCACTCCGTGCAGGAGCTGGCCGAGGTGGAAAAACAGCTTCTCGCGGCCTCGGACTCGGTCGCCGCCCTGGCATCGGAGCTAGAGAGGGCCACCGGCTACGAATCGGCCGAGTCTGAACGTTCGAGGGCGGCAAAGGAGGAGGTCCGGGTCGACTCGGAGATCAGGGCGGCCCGGCGGAAGCTCCAGCAGGCCAGTGAGAAGCTTGCCAAGCGCAAGTCCGAGCTCGACGAAGCCAACTCCCAGATCAGGGCGATGCGCGGAGTCCGCGAAAAGATAGCCGACCTCGAACTCAAGCTCACCGACGCCCGGGAACAGGACAAGCAGGCCAGCCTCGGGCTCAGCCGCGTCCAGGGAGATCTAGCGAACGGCCGGAAGGACTTGGATCGACTGAGGGCCGAAGTCGCCAAGATGCAGGAGGCGCTCGCCAGGTCCGTCCGCCTGAGCAGGTATCAGACGTGGCTCTCGTCCTACTTCAGGCCGACCGTGAAGCTGATCGAAAGCCAGACCCTCATCCAGGCAGCGTCAAGGTTCAACGAGCATTTCCAGAGGTTCTTCGCATCCCTAGTCGAAGACCCGGACATGGTCGTCAGGGTCAAGGAGGACTTCACGCCCATCTTCGAAAGGCAGGGCTTCGAGCAGGCATACGAGGCGTTGAGTGGTGGAGAGCGGACCAGCATGGCCCTGGCCTACCGCTTTGCGCTCAACTCCGTGGTGAGGGAGAGCATCATGGCCCAGCCGGAGCTGGTCATACTCGACGAGCCCACCGACGGCTTCAGCAAGGAGCAGGTCTACAAGATGAGAGGGCTCCTCGAAGAGCTTGGCTCGCGGCAGGTGATTCTGGTCTCCCACGAGAAGGAGCTCGAGTCCATGGCCGACCACATATTCCGGGTGGAGAAGAGGAATGGGACGTCCGTTGTCACGCCTGTGGGCGCCCGCTGAACCGAGGCGGGCCTAATCCCTACGGCATAAGGCTGTAATACTACGCCAAACTCCCGAACTCCGAAGGGTACATGGACGGCATAGACCGGATGTTCAGCCCCAAGGCAGTCGCTCTGATCGGGGCGACCGACAAAGAGGGGACCGTCGGCGAGGCGACCCTGAAGAATCTCATGATCGGGAAGGGGAAGCACGCCATTTACCCGGTCAACCCCAAGCATGAAACCGTCGCCGGTCTCAAGTGCTACCCGGACATCGCGTCCGTCCCCGAACACGTCGACCTAGCCGTGATCGCGACCCCCGCCCAGTCAGTCCCGGCGGTTGTGGAGGAGTGCGGGAAGGCCGGGGTCGAGGGAGTCGTGATAATCTCCGCAGGGTTCCGCGAGGTGGGCTCAGAAGGAGCCAAGCTCGAGGAAGAGATCAAGAAGATCAGGGCGAAGTACGGGTTCCGCCTGCTCGGGCCGAACTGCGTCGGCTTCGCGAGGCCGGCCGCCCATCTCAACGCCACGTTCCTGAAGGACAGCCCGGAACCTGGCTCGATAGCGTTCATCTCCCAGAGCGGAGCCCTTGGATCTGCAATCCTGGATTGGGCTACCATGTCCCATGTGGGTTTCAGCCTCTTCGCGTCCGTGGGGTCGATGCTTGACGTCGACTTCGGGGACTTGATCGACTACCTTGGGACCGACCCTGCAACAAGGAGCATCATCCTCTACGTCGAGGGCATCGGGAACGCGAAGAAGTTCATGAGCGCTGCGAGGGGTTTCGCTCGCTCCAAGCCTATAGTCGTCCTGAAGGCAGGCAAGTACAACACCGGAGCAAAGGCTGTCCAATCTCACACCGGTGCCCTGGCCGGAGATTTCGAAGTCTACGACGCTGCGTTCAAGCGCGTCGGCGTCCTCCGGGTCGATGAGATCGGGAACCTGTTCAACTGCGCCAGCGTCCTCGACTCCAAGCGCCTCCCGTCGGGGGCGAAGCTCGCCGTGGTAACGAACGCCGGCGGCCCCGGGGTCCTGGCGTCGGACAAGGTGACCGACCTTGGCGGGGAGTTAGCCAAGCTGACCGACGCATCGATCAAGGTACTCGACGAGCACCTCCCGCCCTTCTGGAGCCACGGGAACCCCGTGGACGTCCTCGGAGACGCTGACGTAGCACGGTACGAGCTGGCCATCTCGACCTGCCTGGCCGACACGAACGTCGACGGGATTATCGCCATCTGCACCCCCCAGGGGGTCACCCCGGCCACAGACCTCGCAAACGCCGTCATCAGGCTGTCAAAGGAGAGGCAAAAGCCCATCCTCACGGTCTGGATGGGGGAGAAGGGCGTCGCCGAGGCTCGGAGGAAGTTCGCTGAGAACAGCATCCCCACCTATCCCACCCCCGAGGAGGCGATCAGGACGTACATGTACATGTACAGGTACAGGAGGAACCTCGACCTCCTTTACGAGACTCCGAACGAGCTCCCCGTCGACATGATGCCCCCCAACAGCCACCTCAAGCTCATCGTAAGGAAATCAATCGCCGAAGGGAACCTTCTCCTTTCTCAGTCAGAGGCGGACAAGTTCCTTGACGCCTACAACATCCCAAGGCTCGGTGGAGGCTTCGCTAGGACGGACGAGGAGGCCCTGATGGTGGCGCGCAAAGTAGGGTACCCTGTGGTCCTGAAGGTGGTGTCCCAGCAGGTGGTCCACAAGACGGACGTGGGAGGGGTGGTCACCAACATCACCAGCAGCGAGATGCTTGCCCACGAGTACGCGAAACTGATGGACAGGGTTAAGATCCTGAAGCCGGAAGCTAGGATAGACGGGGTCTACGTCCAGAAGATGGTCAAGGGCGTCGACTACGAGCTCATCCTCGGCTCGAAGAAAGACAGGGATTTCGGCGCCGTGATTCTGTTCGGCTCAGGAGGCATCGGGGTGGAGCTGTTCAAGGACTTCGCCATCGGCCTCCCGCCCATCAACCAAGTGCTCGCCCGCAGGATGATGGAAGAGACGACCATCTACAAGGCGCTCTCGAAGGGATTGAGGAACCGCTCTCCGGCCAACATGAAGGCCTTGGAGGAGGTCATCGTCCGCTTCTCCAGCATGATCACTGACTTCCCCGAGATCTCCGAGATGGACATCAACCCGCTCTCCGTGGGCGAAGGGAAGGTCTACGCGGTGGACGTGAGGATACTCCTCGACCCGCACCCCATCGACAGGTCGATCCCGTACTCGCACATGGTCATCACGCCCTATCCCACGAAGTACGTCGTCCCCTGGAAGCTCGATGATGGGACGGACATCCTTCTGCGACCCATACGCCCGGAGGACGAAACCATCGAGGCCGAGTTCATCAACAGCCTCTCAGAGGAGACGAGCCGCTACAGGTTCTTCAACATCGTCCGCAACCTCCCACACTCGGACCTGGTCCGCTTCTGCAACATCGACTACGACAGAGAGATGGCCATCGTCGCCGAGGTGACCGAGGGAGGGAGGCGGAGAGAGGTAGGCGTCGGGAGGCTCATCGCAGAGCCCGACAGGAAGAAGGGAGAGTTTGCTGTCGTCATCGCGGACCAATACCAGACGAAGGGGCTCGGGAGGAAGCTGGTCGACATGCTGATCGACATAGCCGAGGAGAGGAGATTCGAATCGATTTACGGCGTGGTCCTCCGCGACAACACTCCCATGCTCGCGCTCTGCAGAGAGATGGGATTCATCCTCCGCCCAGAGGAAGACTACACCCGTGTCGAGCTTGTACTGAGGGTGGCCGCCCAGCGACAGGCAGAGGCTCCCCCGGTCCAGCAAAGGCAGAACCAAGAACGCCCGGGCACCGAAGAACTAGCGCAGTAAGGCGCCTCGATCTGAGATCGAACACGGCCGAGAAATAGCTACAGAAACTCGTCGAGCATCGTTCGACTCCGGAGCCCGCTCGCAAGGTTAGCATTGCAGTTAGGGCAGTGCCGGTTTTTTGTCGAGATGGAGCTACCGCAGCTCCAGCAGACCAGGCTCGCATTGCAGCTAGGGCACTGCTTTGCGCTTGGCGCGACGAAGCGGCCGCAGCTCCAACAGAATCCCAACATGGTCGATTCAGCTTCTTCGGATATAAGTCATGGCGCGCGCATAACCGCCTGACCGAGGAGGCGCTACCTCTCTCAAGAACCGCTAGGCCGTTCCCGTGAGTAGGCGTAATATCTGCCTAGCCAATGGTTCCTGCCATGAGACGTAGGAGCATTGCCATCGGTATTGCTATTGTGGCGGTTACTTTGGCCGTCCTCTTTCTCCCGCTAGTTCCCGTTCAGGTTGAACCATATTGTATCCCGTGCGCTGGTGGACTTTTCATCCCAGAACAAGGATATTCTTCCGTGGCACTATACTTCTTCGGATACGGTGGAATCTACATGAGCGGCCTGCCCAACTTCTCTCCAATCTATGTGGGGTATTGCGTGGTGTATGGGACTTCATCTTCGACTAGTTGTGGAATAGGAATCGGTCTGCTCTGAAGTCTACTTGACGTTCCAGCCCGCCAAAATCGATTAGCCGTTCGCCTACAGTAGGCGTATATCCGGCCTAATGTATCAGAGTTTTGCATGAGACTCATGGATAGTCCCCTGTTCTTGACCGGCATATTCGTATTGGCATTGAGCATCTTCCTTTTTGCAGGTATGACTGGGATTGCGGCGGCCTCTTGCAATCCCAATTCCGATGTCACAACGGCATTTTGCACGAACAAATCCTTGCCTTTCCTTCCACTCTTGGGACTTCCTTTCGGCATCTTCATGGTCGCCTACCCATCGGCGAAAAGGCATCCAGACGACTCCCACGAGTCTTGACCGAGATATCCAATCGCAAAATGCTGACAAGGGGCTCCCTGCCCAACCCCACCAAGAACCACTCGTTCAAATCGGCCTGAACGCTTCATTTCGGCATTGGTTTTAGCCAAATAATTGGTCTCAAACCATCGATAGAATGTTGCTAAAGCCCCAACGGAAGGAGTCTCCTCCTTCCATCGGGGTTATGTTCGACTCGTGCCGGCCGTAGTCCTCCTTCTGTTCTAGACGGGATTCCGCTCAGCGGCCTACCCTGGTCTTCTGCAGGCCTTTCATCGACCACGTTTGGCCTTGCTCCGCACGGGTCAGCCGTTTCATCCCGCGTCCCACCGACCTCAAGGTCTCCCCATCATCGCACTTGATGGGCCGGGTATCGTTTCTGTTCTGGAGCCGACCATCTCTGGTCGCGCCTCCTGGCGCCGTGCGTCCTGCTTCGAGGGAGGAACTTCCCCAGGAGATCCCCGTGGCCCGTCCACCGGCTCGGGTCAGGTGTACGCTCTGGGTTGGCCACTTAACCGTTTTCCTGAACCTCGGCCTTATCTACCGTGACAGGCACATGTCATCGTTTGGAGGCCGCTGAGGTCGAACTCCCACGTTCCGCGGACATCAGAATGGTCGCAGAAACCGTCCTCCAAACGTGCAAGGCCCGGGGGCTCGCGGTGTCTGTGAAGACATCTTTGAAGAGCTACCCCGGCTCTATCCACTGGCATTTCAAGAAGTGCCCCGAGCGAGGGGTCGTCGAGGTAACATTCTGGGCCGCCAAGAGACGCCTTTGGATCAATGTCCATTCTAACCGCACCGGATCCTGGACTGCCGAAGAGATGCGCGGTCTCAAGGCGGACCTCGAGAAGCGGTTCCGTCGCTAGACCTCGAAGAGCTGCGGGAAGTACTCCCTCTGGGCCTGGAGCACCTTCCCTTCTGTACGCGACCTCCGGTACGACTCCAACGGGTCATGGTTCAAGGTGAGGAACGTCGGCCCCCACTTGTAAATGCTAAGGTATCTAGTGGCCTCCTCTACCTCACCCAGTATGTACATGGTCGCCGCAACCGCCTCCAGGGAGCTCAGCATCCCCGGCCTTGAGTAGTTGGTGGGGTTCGCCGCTAACAGTATCGGCAGCCTTCTGTGCTTCCCACCTAGCCTCCTGAAGAACACCTCCTGGGCTTGGTTCCACGAACAGTCAACGGCAAGCACCGCTTTCGCCCCTCTGTCAGGAGGGGAGAGGACCCTGTGGGCCCAGGGGTTGAGCACGACGATCTTGTCCGAGGCGTGGAACTTCCTGCTGACCCCCTTTGCCAGGTCCATGTTGATCATCTTCCGGGCGGTGCACTTCGTCGGGTCGTCCTGGCCCATCTCGAGGGCGAAAACTCCGAGCATTGCGGTTCAGTGCGGAGCCGGTCTGGGCTCCCTTATGGTGGTGTCGGTGGTGTCGACGCGGCCGATTCCCTTGACGAGGATGTAACCCCGTCCGCGACCTAAGACCCTCCTAATGGTCTCTCTGGCATATCGCGGATACAATCTAACCAAGTCGCAAATCCTCCAACCTTCATCAAAGTGCTTGATTCTGATATCCCTGAAATCCTCGGGAGCAAGCTTGGATCTGTAGCGTCCCATTGCATCTCTAATCCTATCATTCCTCGCCAGTTTCATCATTCTGTCCCCGTCGGGGCGTTCGTAGGGCACGTCAATCAGAACGGTTCGTCGTTTCCTTTCACGACGCCCTGCTACTACCTCTGCTGTGAAGACTGACATCAATTCGTTACCTGTTATCTTGCCTTCGTAGTATTCCAGTGCGGCACGAGCTTCGATCTCTTTCTTACAGAGGAAGGGTATCATTCGCCTGAGCGCCTTCTTCACAGAGTTGAACTCGCTAACCGCAAGTTCGAACGCATTCGAATCTGATCTCTTGAGGATGCTGCTAGTTCTTACACCATGCCTATTGAGGAATTCCTTCACGCCTGATATCTGGTCTGTCGATTGGTCAACGAAGACCAAGGACAGGCTCAATTTGTAAGGTCGATTGCTCGTGTCCGAGAAGTATATGGTGCCATCTCCGTCAAAATAGCCTGCGAGCTGACGCCAAGAATTGTATCTCGGCACGTAGTCCCATGCTTTAGAACCAATTAAGGAGCAAGGGTTATTACCGCATGCCAATATGGAAGTGGTGAGGAAGTGACCCGAAATCCCCCAAGCTTTTGTATTAGTGAACGCTGACCTCGGTGCTGAAGAGGATCTCCTCAAGAAGCTAAGGGAGATTCCAAACGTCAAGGAGGTCTACGTCGTCTACGGCGTCTACGACATCGTCGCCAGGGTCGAGGCCGACACCATGGAGAAGGTCAAAGAGACCATCACCTGGCACATACGCAGGCTCGACAAGGTGAGGAGCACCCTCACCATGATCGTGGTCGAAGCGTAGCCCCTATCTCGTTAAAATAATCCGCGTCCTAGAAGATTTCATGCAGTGCCTCGTGGGCATCGACGACACAGACTCGTCCCGGGGGCTCTGCACCACCTACCTCGCTTACAGGATCGCCAGCGACCTCGGGCATGAAATCTCCGTGCTTCCCTACCCCCGTCTTGTCCGCCTTAACCCCAACGTCCCGTTCAAGACCCGGGGCAACGCGGCTGTCTGCATCCGGCTTGAGGCGAGCGACCCTGACCTTGCTTTCGGGCGGATATGCGAGAAGGTGTCGGAGCTTTCCGATGTGGCGGGGGGAGCCAACTCGGGGATCGTGTTCCTCGAAGACGCCTCCAGAGCACGACCGTTCGGAGCGCTCTACCTTGACGCCCTCTCCGGCCTGGTGAGCCCCCACAGGGTCAGGCGCATGATCAAGGAACAGGGAGCGAGGTCGATGGAGCTCGGGAACGGGATGGGTCTGGTGGGCGCTGCGAGCTCCCTGGGTTTCGACGGGTCGTCGGACCACACCTACGAGCTCATCGCCTACAGGAAGAGGGAGAACTGGGGGACCAGACGGAACATCGACAGCTCGTCGGTCAGGGAGATGGACGCCGGTACCTTCCCTCACACGTTCAACAACTACGACTACCAGAAGAGGAAGGTCCTCATCGCGCCGCACGGGCCCGACCCGGTCTTCGCAGGGGTGAGGGGTGACTCTCCGGAGACTGTCGTCTCGGCGTTCAGGACGCTGAAGTACGACGAGCCACTGTCGGGGCACATGGTGTACCTCTCCAACCAGCACACGGACGCGCACCTGCAGAACGCGCTCGAATGGAAGGTCTACTCATCGGGA
>Ga0335078_10015700_pt1 | contig 11242 bp, 9 predicted proteins | sample Lox_Sample_32_FD_206711 | JGI IMG/M metagenome (GOLD analysis project Ga0335078, IMG submission 206711) | Soil microbial communities from Loxahatchee National Wildlife Refuge, Florida, United States - Lox_Sample_3.2 | ecosystem: Environmental > Terrestrial > Soil > Wetlands | place: USA: Florida...
GCTCAACGCATACTTTGCCCGAGAGCTGAAAGAATTCGATCTCCCGCTTGCGCCGGAAGGCACAGACTTTCAGCGCGCAGTCTGGCGGGAACTCTGCCGCATCCCTTACGGCGAAACTATTTCCTACGGCGAGCTGGCGTGCATGATAGGAAATCCCAAGGCCTCGCGCGCCGTCGGCTTGGCAAACGGCTCCAACCCCATCTCGATTGTGATTCCCTGCCATCGCGTAATTGGCAGCAACGGCAAACTTACCGGCTATGGCGGCGGCTTGCCGGTCAAGGAAAAACTGCTGGCGCTGGAGCAGAAGCAATTGCGGCTTTTGTAGCCTTAGCAGCGTCCTGTTCGCGTCCAAGAAAGTGGGCCAATGATTCAGCCGAATCGTTGGCCCGATCCCTGCGTGTAACCTATGCCGCCTGAACTCTACGCCGCCAGCGCCATGCGCCGCTCCTCAATTCCATCCAGCGCCCGCCAAAGCGCCTTAGCCGCGGCCTCGGCCGCTTTCAGGGCCTTTTCCGCGGAATCCGGGTGCTCCTCCAGCCGTTTGCCCAATTGCTGTTTCCACACCTGCGAGTGGTAAACATCCGCCGTGGTATGCAGGGTGAAATAGGTGCAGGTTCTCTCATCGGCACCGTACATCTCCCGCAAACCGCGCGCTTTTTCCTTGGCGACGCGCGGCACCTGCGACTCGTAAACATAAAATGCCGCCAGCGCTTCTTCGGGAGTACCTTCGCTGGCCAAGCGATGGAAAAGAGTCATCAGTTCGCTCATTTCCCGCAGCGGCTTGTAAGGACGAATGTCTCGCCTCGCTCCCATGCCCTCGGCAAAGTCCAGCCATAACTCGGAATGCGCAACTGCCTCTTCTCCGGTGGCGTCGGCCAGCCCCTTTTCGTCTGCCATGTTAGCCAGCACGGTGCGCCGCAGTTCGCTTTCGTCCAGCCGGATGGCCAATTCCGCCAGATAGGTGGGAAAGGCGACCACATGCAGATAGTAGTCCTCGGCATATTGCCGCAGTTCTTCTCGGGTCAGCTGGCCGGCTGCCCACGCCTGATAGAAGGGATGGCAGAGCAGATCATACTTCGCGATCCGCGCTTCAAGTTGATCGAAGAATTCCTGGGTATTCATGGCTGCTCCTTGGGATGAGCGATCTTTTGGTGACCGACGATGAATCGAGCAATCAATATTATCAATATTATAAGAAAGTCCACTTTGCCGACCTTGCGAGCTTTGCGGCCAAAAGTCTTACCGCAAAGTGCGCAAAGAACACAAAGAAAATTTCTGCTTCGTTCCCCCGGTTTGCAAGTACTAAGTCATGGTTCGAACCTCGCTCGCGCTGGTCAGTGTTCGCGTTCTCCACAACTGTACCAGCCCATAAATCGAAGCCGCGAACAATAGCGGCGAAGAATAAAACCCCGGCATCGGCCGTGCAAAACGAACCGAGCTTACGGAGCGTCCGAAGATGGTTCCGGCGGTGTGGCCTAACCCGTTGAAAATCATCATGATGGCGAAAATGTAAAACAATGGCCGAATCCACCGCGACCCATAGAACACAAATGGCGACAACGCCAGCAGAATCGCGACCGCTGCGATCAGCCCGGTCAGCCACTCTCTCAACCCGAAGGTCGGCATCGGCCAAAAGCCCAGCTTCTGCCGCAGCGCCAATACCGTAGGATTGTAAACAGAGAGGAATCCGGTGCTAGCTTCATCGGTGACGTGGGCCGCCAGCGCCAGACAAAGCAAAACCCAGGCAATGCCCAACTTGCGCGTTGGGCTCGGCGGATTGACTCTGGGAAGAGCCGGGGCACTCATCAGCAAACTCCGTTCCATGGCTAAGAATTATCTAATCATGGCTGCCAAAGGCGCGTCTGTGATTCGGAGCACATCGCGGGGTAACGAGTTAAATTGCTAAAATGAAACAACTTTCGGGATGTGGGCCTACCGAATTGCGCTGTGAGGCAGTGGGCGCTGCGGAAAGCGTGAGGACAGCCGCAATGAGTGCTTTCGAAGGAATTTTCTCATTCCGGCTCTCCTTGAGAGCGCGTTAGCGGAGCCTTTTATGCCCAACTACAACGCCATTGTTGAAGAAGCTAAGAAGCGGCTGGCGGCACAAATCTAGAAAATGCAGTTCACCGAACAATTCGACATAGTAGTAGTCGGCGCCGGCCACGCCGGATGCGAGGCCGCCATGGCCGCCGCCCGCATGGGCCTGAAGACCGCGCTCTTCACCCTCAACGTTGACCTGATCGCGCAGATGTCCTGCAATCCCGCGGTGGGCGGCATCGCCAAAGGCCATCTTGTACGCGAAGTGGACGCGCTCGGCGGCATCATGGGCGAAGTCACCGACGCGGTTGGCATCCAGTTTCGCCTGCTCAACACCTCGCGCGGCCCCGCCGTGTGGTCGCCCCGCGCCCAGTGCGACAAGCAGGCCTATCGCCTGAAGATGCGCGAGGTTCTGCAATCGCAGCCAAATTTGAAGATCAAGCAGGCGGAAGTCGCCGACCTGATCCTGGCGGACGCCACCTCCCCGTCTTGTCATCCCGAGCGGAGTGAGGCGAAGCCGAACGGAGTCGAGGGACCTGCTTTTCCTCTCCCCGGCAAGGTCCTCGGAATTCGCCTGCGCGACGGCCGCACCGTCGGCGCTTCAGCCGTCATCATCACCACCGGTACGTTCCTCAACGGCCTCATTCACTGCGGCGAGCAGCAATATCCTGCCGGACGCTCCGGCGAGCCGCCCGCCGTCCTGCTGGGAGAAAATCTCAAAACTCTCGGCCTGCGCGGCTGCCGCCTCAAAACCGGCACTCCTCCACGCCTCGATGGCCGCACCATAGATTGGTCGCGCTTTCAAGAGCAGCCCGGCGATTCCGATCCCACGCCGTTCAGCTTCCGCACCAGGCGCGTCGCCCATCACGACAAGCAGGTGTCCTGCTACATCGCCTATACCACACCAGAAACTCATCGCATCATCCGCGAAAACGTGCACCGTTCACCGATGTACAGCGGGCAGATTCAATCCATCGGCCCGCGTTATTGCCCCTCCATCGAAGACAAGATCGTCAAGTTTCCCGACAAGGCCACGCACCAGCTCTTTCTCGAGCCCGAAGGCCTGAATACACACGAGATCTACGTCAACGGCATGAGCACGTCGCTGCCGGTCGAAGTGCAATTGGAGATTTTGAAGTCCATCCCCGGCCTTGAGACCGCCGAGATGCTGCGGCCCGGCTATGCCATTGAATACGACTCGATTGACCCCACCGAACTGGAGCGCACCCTCGAAACCAAAAAGATTGCCAATCTATTTCTAGCCGGCCAGATCAACGGAACCAGCGGCTACGAAGAAGCCGCCTGCCAGGGCTTGATGGCCGGAATCAACGCCGCACTCAAAGTGAAGAAGCAGCCGCCGCTCATACTTGACCGCACCGAGGCCTACACCGCAATCCTCATTGATGACCTTATTTCCAAGGGCACCAACGAACCCTACCGCATGTTCACCAGCCGCGCCGAATTTCGCCTCCATCTGCGGATTGACAACGCCGACCGCCGCCTAACCCCCCATGGCCGCCGCGTCGGCCTGATCTCCGATGAAGCCTGGACCGATTTTCAGGCAAAGCAAGCCCGCCTGGACTCGCTCAAGCAACTACTGGAGAAAACCAGGCTGACTGCGAACATGCTGGAGAGCGTTCAGCAGTCAGCAATCAGCATTCAGACAGAAGCCGTCGGCGAGCTGCGCTCGACTGGGGATGGCAGCAACGAGGAATCCGTGGCCAGCGACCAACGACTAACGCCTAACGACTTGGGCCCCGCCCTTGGCCAGCCGCTCGCCCAACTCCTCAAGCGCCCAGAAATCACTATCGAACACCTAGTCCCCGCCCTCCACGAACTGGACTCGCAATTCTTCGAGAGAAACGAAATCCGCGAAAATCCGCGTGCATCCGAGGCCAGAATTTCTTCCACTATCCGCAACGAGCTCAAATCCGTAGAAACCGAAATCAAATACGCCGGCTACCTGCAGCAGCAGCAAAAGGCCATTGAGCGGCTGAAGCGGTCCGAACAACGCCACATACCCGACTGGTTCGACTACCGCTCAGTCAGCGGCCTCTCCCGCGAAATGCAGGAAAAGCTGACCAAAATCCGCCCCCGCACCGTAGGCCAAGCCTCGCGCATCCCCGGCGTAACCCCAGCCGCCGTTTCGCTGGTGAATGTGTACATAGAAATCCAAGGCAAGCGCCGCGAGCAAGCCGCCGCGATCTGATCTGCAGCGGTGCCGATCTCGTTGTCGAGAGCAAAACGTCGGCAGAGGCCTCGATCCGACTCTGAGAACTGAGATCGAACTCTGAGATCGCCGGCAGTCCAGACCAGAAGCGCGGTATTTTTGCGCCGAACGAAGAATCAATAACTTACGAGGTGCACCCACCTGTCGCCCAGGACGCCGGTCGAAAATCGTCTGACCCCGCCACGTAGAATGCCCCGCAATCGCACTAGGAGGCACGTAGAGCGACGATCTCCCGCCCGACGGCCCTCGGGTCGTCCGGGGCGCTTCGAGCTCGGCAAATCGCCTCCTGGCGCAAATACCTCGCAGCTACATAATTGTATGTACATAACCATAAGTACGATGCAGGGTTAAGTGGTTGGAAATCAAGGACCTAGGCGCTCCGCCGGAGGGGCCATAAAAATCGCGGAAATGCTGCAACATCCTGATAATAAAATAGTTAGCGAGCCCCGCCCCAGCCGCCGCTCAAGCCTTACTGCGATTCGTTGCCTGCCCGGCAATCATTGAATTCGTTTTTTCCCGAGGACGGCGGCGTTGTCACTCCTCCGCCATCTCATTCGCCTGCCGAATCCCCACGGCTATCTCCGGCAGAATCCCCAGCCGCGCATAAATGGGCCGGATCACCTGCCTGATCGAAGGAATCTGCCGCGCGAACCAGGCCGCCCCCAGCAGGCAACAGCAGCCGCCGAAGGCAAGCGTCGCGGGCGCGCCGATGCGGCTGGCCAGGAATCCCGCGAGCAGGCTTCCCAGCGGCGCCATGCCCATAATTGACATCGAGTAAAAGCTCATCACCCGCCCGCGTTTATCGTCATCCACAATGGTCTGCAGGATCGTATTGCTGGCCGCCATCTGCAGCATCATTCCAGCGCCGGTCACGACCATAAGCAGCATCGAAAGCCACAAAATGCGCGAGCCGGCGAACGCACCCAGCCCGAACCCGAATATGGCCGCTGAAGTAGCCACCACCCGCCCCAATCCCAGCACGCTTTTTCGCGACGCCAGGTAAGCCGCCGAAGCCAGTGCTCCCACGCCCACGCTGCCCATCAGAAATCCCAGAGTATGCGCGCCGCCATGGAGAATTTTCCCGGCAAAAATCGGCATCAGCACCCCGTAAGGCATGCCCATCAGACTCACCACGGCCAACAGCAGGAGCACGGAACGCACCGGCAGAAAGTTGACCACATAATTGAACCCTTCGCGCAAGTCGTGCAGGACCGCACGCTGCTGCGCCGGCTTTGCCAACGCCGGCACCGTCATCAGCAGCAGAGAAACGATCACCGCGACATAGCTGAATCCATCCAGCAGAAAGCAATAACCCTCGCCCACCAGTGCAATCACAATTCCTGCAATGGACGGCCCCAGCAGCCGAGCCGCGTTTACCATTGAGGAGTTCAAGGCAATCGCGCTCGCCAGGTCCTCGCGCCCGCCGATCATCTCTACCACGAACGACTGCCGGGCCGGCATGTCAAACGCGTTGATCAATCCCTGCGCCAGGCTCAGCCAGAAAATCTCGCCGATCGTAATGACTTTTCCCAGCGTCAACGCCGCCAGCGCAAACGACTGCAGCATGGCCAGGGCCTGCGTAACCACCAGCGTGCGATGCCGGTTCCAGCGGTCAACCCACACTCCGGCAAAGGGCGCCAGCAAGACGGGAATCTGCCCGGCAAAGCCCACCAATCCCAGCAGCCAAGCGGAATGAGTAAGGCGGTAAACCAGCCAGCTTGTAGCCAGCCGCGTCATCCACGTGCCGATCAGCGAGATACTCTGCCCGCTGAAGAAAAGCCGGTAGTTGCGATGGCTCAGCGCCCGCAGGGCAAAGCGCCAGGTACCGGGCTGGGCTGCCCGCTCGGTCGTTAGTTTTGCATTCTTGTCCTCCGCCAATCTTCCCCCTGAAGCATTTTCTTACCGAAAGGTGTTTGATGCCGGAGGCGGGACGGTGTACTCCTGGGTGGTATGGCTTAGCCCTAGGTCGCCGGGCCAGCGCCCTGCACTAAATTCCCAAGTCGGAACTTGTTCCAAAATATTTCCTGCTCCGCGACCCGAACGCTTCACTCACAAGATTACAATTTTCTTCCGGCGGACGCTGCGTCTGGGAGGGTATTGCCAGTGGGTACTGGACGCAGTCCGTCAAACCGTCGAGTGGCTTCATCAGCCACTAGGGTTCGACTCCCTTGCCCTCCTCGGGTCACTCGACTCACGGAGAAGTAGCTTGACAGGTTTCTTGGCGGAACTATGATAGAGGTGTTTGGCGGACTGCGTTTAAGTACTAATCAAGGCCCCGGCTGATGACCGGGGCTTTTGCTTGAAGGATCACTCCGGGTTTTCGGAATGTGGGGCGTGGAGGTGGGGCCGGCTGATAATGAGGGTGGTTAGGCGAAAATCAGCTTCGATTGGTCGAATGGATGGTGCCCATTCGCGGGCTCCCCTAGTTCTTTGGGTCTCTTCGTAATTGTGTCGTTGGGGGAGGGAACGTAAACGAGTTTACCCAGCGGACGCCTCTGCAGCCTTCCACGTGCCGCAAGTTCGATTCGCTGATTCGCGATTTCAAGATATTCGCTGCTCAAATCCGCACCAGCCGAACGACGCCCGTGCAGCACCGCGGCACATGCCGCGCTCCCTACGCCCATATACGGATCAATCACCAGGTCGTTCTTGTTGGTGAGTGCCAAAATGAGGCGTTCCACCAGTTCAATCGGAAATTGACACGGGTGGATTGTCTTTTCGACGTGATTGTGCTTCACATTGGGAATAACCCATACGTCCCCCGGGTTCTTGCCCAGAGGGTTACAAGTGTACTGCCCCTTCCTCGGCCCCTTGAAGGCCTTCTTGCCCGGATACTTCTGCGGCACGCGAATCGGGTCGAGATTGAATACGTATTTGTCCTTCTTAGTGAACCACACAATGTTCTCGTATCGGCCTGAAAGGCGATTCTTGCAGTGCAGCCCGTGCTCGAAACACCAGATAATGCGGTTGCGCAGTTTCATCCCCATCCTCTTGCATATCTGGTAGATGAAGATGTCGAGCGGAAAAATCTCCCCATCCGTGGAGACGTGGTTCCCCACCTGCCAACATAGGCTTCCGTCATCCGCTAGCACCCGATGCGCCTGTAGGATGGTCTCTTCCTGCTGTTCCAGATAGCGCTCGAACTGAAGGCGTTTTTCGTACTTCTTCCCGATGTTGTAGGGTGGCGACGTCACAACCAGACGAGCAGCGCCGTCAGGAATCTCCCCTAGGAGTTCGAGCCGGTCACCATAAAAAAGGGTTGCACGGGCGTCGGGGGTGTAACGCGAGACATTGGTATGCACAGGGACGGGTGATGCCTCCATCGCGGCTGGTGCGAAGAATTGAAGCCGGAGCAGTTCCAACTATAAACGTGTTGCAAGTGATGAGCCAGCCCCAATATCTGTGCACTTTGTGTGTAAAACTAAGGGGCAATCCCGACGACCCAAATCGGAAGGGTGATGCTCATTCTGGCGTAGGGGAGCTCACGGACGACTCGCTCGTAATGAGCGACGTTCTCATCAATCGTGCTCGCAAACGCTTGGACAGGTACCACAAGCACGCCCACATCGATCAGCCCAAGCGAGTAACTCACCTGGAACTTGAAGACATCTGTGTACCACCGCGCCATATTCCCAAACTGTACCTCGACTTGCACGCGCTTCTTCTTGTAGTCCGCCTTGATTCCAGTAACTTTATCCTGCGTGACGAGCGGCTGACAGTCCCACTCCTTGGCTTTGAATAGCTCGTCCAGCATGTCGTTCATCCGCTGCTGATCTGTCGTGAAGATCATCTCCTTGATGATGGCGCCGGTCTTTTTGTTCTTGCGCCTCCGCACCTTCGGCTTCGCAAGCGCGGGAACACCGAAATTTGTGAGAATTTCCTCGATATCCCTTCGCTGCTCGATGAATGCTGGGCTGTTCAGCACCTCGTCGGCAAAGCGGTACGAGAACGTCTTGAGTTGCACGGATAGAATCAGGGTATCCGCTGCCACAACCTCACACTATTATCTATCCTTGTACGTACGCTAGCTTCCCCACTGCCCGATTGGTCGCCTTCTGACAATGTGACGACTCCCGTAGGGTTTACCATCTCTCTATGCCCCGCAAGCTGCCGGCTGCCGCCGGCCCCACCGTCACCATCTCCCGCCGGGGCGCCGACCGCCTGCGCGACGGCCATGTTTGGGTCTATCGCTCTGACATCATTTCCGCCGACGGCATTTCCCCCGGCGCACTGGTCCGCGTAACCGACGAGCGCGGCAAATTCCTGGGCACCGCGCTCTACAGCTCGGCCTCGCAAATCGCCATCCGCATGATCTCCAGCCACGAAGTCCCCGATCTTCTGGCGCTCCTGCGCGAGCGCATCCTGCAAGCCATTGCCTACCGTGAGCGCCTGCTTTCGCTCGGAAATGCTCAAAAAACCGACGCCTACCGCGTAATCTTCAGCGAAGCCGATTTCCTTCCCGGCCTCATCGTGGACCGCTATAACGACCTGCTCTCCCTGCAAATCCTCACCCAGGCCATGGACGCCGAACCCGTCCGCCAAACCGTTCTCGCGGAACTCACCGAGAAATTTCACCCCGCCGCCATCGCCGAGCGCGTAGATCCCAAGATTCGCGAACTTGAGCAACTCCCGCCGCGCCCCTCAAGCCTGCTGCAAGGCGAAAAGTCCGCCACCATCTTCACCATGAACGGCGTTAAGTTCCGTTTCGATGCCTTTGAAGGCCAAAAAACCGGAGCGTTCCTCGATCAGCGTGAAAACTACGCGGCCGCGGCTGAATACGCCCACGGCGAAGCTCTCGACGTATTCTGCTACCAGGGCGGATTCGCCCTCCACCTCGCCCAAAAATGCTCGCACGTCACCGGCGTAGACAGTTCCCGCCCGGCCCTTGAGGTCGCCGACCGCAACGCAACCCTCAACGGCAGGGAAATAGAATGGATCGAAGCCAACGCCTTCGACCTCCTCCGCGACTACTCCACCGCCGGCCGCCAATACGACACCATCGTCCTCGACCCGCCTGCCTTCGCTAAGAGCAAGAAAACACTCGACACCGCGCTTCGCGGCTACAAGGAACTCAATCTTCGCGCCCTCAAGATGCTCCGCCCCGGCGGCATCCTGGTCACCTGCTCTTGCTCCTACCACGTCAGCCCGGCCGAGTTCATGGGAGTTCTTACCCAGGCCTCCCGAGATGTCCACAAAACAATTCGCATCCTGGAAAACCGAGGGCAGGCCAAAGATCATCCCAATCTAGCGGTAGTGCCTGAGACCGCATACCTGAAGTGTCTGATCGTCAACGCGAGTTAGGGAGCATGCAGCACTCAGCAATCAGTATTCAAAGCAAGGGCCATCGGGGCACTTGGCGGCTAGCACTTGGCACTTAGCCAAACGCAAGAGAAAGCAAGAGCCAAATGCTGATTTCCGAATGCTGACTGCTGGGTGCATAATGCTAACCTATTAAAAACATTAAATATAATATACTTGACAACAACACACTCATATTTTATGCTTCTGTTGTAATCATCAAGCATCCAATGCTTGTGGCAGAAGCTGTTCAACCCAAAAATTTCAAGAATTCCTGAGGAGGATTTAGTCATGACCGTATTGACCCGTTTCGAACCATTCCGTGAGTTCACCACCCTGCAAGACCGCCTGAACCGGCTGTTCCAGCAGTCGTTTGGCGATGGCCGCGACGAGGCCCTGAACACCAGCGCCTTCGCCCCGGCAGTGGACGTATACGAGGATGAGCACAACGTTACACTGAAGATCGAAGTCCCGGGCATTGATGAGAAAGATATTGATGTCCGCATCGAGAACAACACCCTGACCGTGCATGGCGAGCGCAAGATGGAGAAGGAAGAGAAGGAAGAGAACTATCGCCGTGTCGAGCGCCAGTATGGCAGCTTCACCCGCACCTTCAACCTGCCCAACACGGTTGACCATGAGAACGTTCAGGCCAACTACGACAAGGGCGTGCTGAAGATCAAGCTGGCCAAGAAAGCCGAAGCCCGGCCCAAGCAGATCAAGGTCCAGGTCGGCAGCGAGAAGACCCTGGAAGGCAAAGCCGCCGGCAAAGCAGCGTAATTGGCGATGCCCGTGTGGGGGCGGGTCTCCGACCCGCCCATGTAGAGACGGGGCTTGCCCCGTCTCAGCGAGCAAAGCGAGCTGTGTGGCGCGGGCGCCCCCGCCCGCGAAATCATCGGGAGGCGGCAGAGGTGACCGCCTCCCTGTTTTTTTACGGAAGGCTTGGTCTGCCTCCGCGATTGGTTCACAATGCTATTGGGGAAAAGCACGCGTGAAAGCCACGCTAGAGGCAATCAACCAGATGCAAGCAGATGGGGTGATCGGCAAATACGCCGTCGGCGGAGCGGTAGGAGCGACTTTTTACTTGGAACCCGCCGCAACGCTTGACGTGGACGTTTTTGTAACGTTGCCAACCGCCCCAAGCAGTTCATTGCTGAGTCTCGCGCCGATTTATGAATATCTAAAAGCTCGTGGCCACGCAGAGAGGCACGAACATATTGTGATCGGCGGATGGCCGGTGCAATTTCTTCCCCCGAGCGACGAACTGGAACGCGAAGGTGTAGCTGAGGCGGTGCCGACTAATGTTGAGGACGTTCCCACATGGGTTATGTCGGCCGAGCACCTGGTTGCCATCGCGCTGCGGACGGGAAGATCGAAAGACCATTTCCGCATTATGCAGTTCATCGAGCAGGGCGCGGTAGACCGGAACAGATTGCGGGACATCCTCGATCGCCACGGCTTGACGCCGAAATGGAAGCAATTTGAGCAGAAGTACCTGGAAGGCAGTCATGAGTAAACAGGAAATGCGCAAGGAGCTGGCCGCGCTGAGCTTCACCGAGAAGGTGAAGATACTGGAGAAGCTGCGTGACCGGAGTTTGGCTATTGCCGCTGGTGGGTTAATTGGCACGCCGCCTCCGGTGAAGATCTACTGCGAGCACGGCGCGTGGACGAACAAGA
>Ga0335078_10015701_pt1 | contig 11242 bp, 13 predicted proteins | sample Lox_Sample_32_FD_206711 | JGI IMG/M metagenome (GOLD analysis project Ga0335078, IMG submission 206711) | Soil microbial communities from Loxahatchee National Wildlife Refuge, Florida, United States - Lox_Sample_3.2 | ecosystem: Environmental > Terrestrial > Soil > Wetlands | place: USA...
CGAGCGCGGGGAATTTTCCTTCCGGGATTTTCCGATCAGGTGACCCTGGGAGAGATCGGTGAGATCAAGAGCACCTCGCGCCCCGTGATGCACGTGCGCATTTTCAGCCGTAGCGTCCCGCCCGCGCTCAAGTGGCGCGGCGCCGCGCTCACCCAATTCGACGGCAAGAAATGGTCGAACCCGGCGCAGGCGGAGGAGGCCATCGCCCTGGAGAACGGCCACGCGGACCTCGTGCCCAGCCCATTGCCTCCCGGCCGCCGGCTCAACTACCAGGTGGTCCTCAATGCCGTCAACACCAACGTGCTGTTCTTTGCGGGAACACCGGAGCGCCTGGATCTGCGCCAGTTCGTTGTTTATCGCAATCCCAACGGCGGCTACCGGCTGGGGCGCGATCCCCCGCCCGGCTTCAGCTACGACGCCTACAGTCTGATCGAGGAACCGCCCGAGGCTCCGGCGATCACAAATCAAGTTCCCGGGTTGCCGGATGAGGCGCGCGTCCGCTATTTGCAATTGCCCCGTCTCGACCAACGCATTCCCGTGCTGGCGCGCCAAATGGCCGGGCGCGCCGAAACCGATCTCGCGCGGGCGCGCGCCATCGAGCGGCATTTCCGCGCGGACTATGGCTACACGCTCGAAATGCCGAATCACGAACTCGCCGATCCGCTGGCCGATTTTCTCTTCACGCGCCGCAAAGGCTATTGCGAATACTTTGCGTCCGCGATGACGGTGCTGCTGCGGACGCTGGGGATTCCGGCGCGCCTCGCCACCGGTTTCCAAAGCGGCGAATACAACCCGCTGTCGGAACTTTGGGTGGTGCGGGCCTCGGACGCGCATACGTGGGTGGAAGCGTGGCTGCCGGGCCGCGGCTGGACCACGTTCGATCCCACGCCGCCCGATCCCAACCCGCCGCGCTTCGCGCTGCTCACCAAACTCGGCCTGTACGTGGATGCCGCGCAGACCTTCTGGCAGGAATGGGTGGTGAGCTACGACATCGCCCGCCAGGGGGCGCTCTCGTATAACGTGGAGCAGCGGGCGCGCGGAATGGGCCTGCGATGGTTCGATGTGTTGACGGGCCTGGCCGTCCGGTGGCCTTCCCAGACGATGGGCGGGCTCCGCCGCATCGGATGGTGGATTGCGGTCTCGCTGGCGCTGGGAGCGATTCTGTGGATTGCGCTGCCGCCGGTCCTCCGCGTTGCGCTGATGCACTTGCGCGTTCGTCGGGTCCGGCGCGGGGAAGCCGGCATGGGCGATGCGACTTTGCTCTATCAACGCATGCTCGATGTTCTGAAACGCCGCGGGTATCAAAAACCGGCCTGGTTCACGCCCGCGGAATTTGCGGCGTCTTTACCAAGCAGCGGGATCGGCCTGACGGTTACCGAGTTCACTTTGATCTACAACCAGTGGCGCTTCGGAGGCCGAACCGAGGTCGCCCCCCGGCTCTCGGAGCTCTTGGATCGGCTGGAGCGGCCACTGGGAAAGGAATAGCTGCTCGTTCCGTGAGACGACTCCCGAGGTGCGGGACTAACGGCACTGGATGGGGTGACTTCCAGTTTCCCGGTAACCGCGTTTACCAATCCGATGCGATATAAGGGGCGAACAATAAAGGTTATTGCCGCACTTCTGGGTTGTGTCTGCTTCCTGGTTGCAGCCGGCAAGAACGCCGCCGTCGATGGTGTGTGGCGCGCCAAAATGGACGACCTGCCTGCGCTAGTGCTGACGATTTCCGACGAGGGCGGCGAACTTCGGGGTGCGATTCTGTTCTATTTGATTCGTCGCGATCCAGGACAACCGCCACACGCTGATCCAGGAATCCCCGAACCCCTGCTTAACGTGAGATTTGATGGGAAAGTTCTCAATTTCCAGGTAAGCCATCGGCGAGCACACCCTCCTCGAACAGCCAACGATCCACCAGTGAGCTTCCGACTCAGGATCACCGCCCCTAACGAGGGCCTCTTGTCACGTCAAGGCAATGAAAGCGACCAAGTTCGCCTCGTACGTGCCAACTAGGCCAGCGCAAAAGATACTCTGTCCAATTCAGTATTACGGCAAGTGGACGCGACGTGGTTACAGTGCGATTCCCCTAGACCGGGCTACGCGCCTTGTCCGGCGTTCTTCATTGAATCAGGTGGCGCAGCAATTCGCCGCAGACCGCGCGGCGATGGGGATCGAGCGCCGGGTCAGTGAGTTCGTCGAGCACCGACTGCCAAACTTCCCGCCGCTCGTCCTCCCACGCCGGCGAGCTATTCCTAAGGAGGTACTCCGGTCGGTGGGAAATCACGATGCGCCATCGGAAACACGTCATAACTGCCTCACTAGAGGGCTTATCGGAGCAGAATGGCGGAAGCTTAGAAGCGGCGCGCTGCTTCTAACGGAACCTCCCCAAATGGCCGATAAGCACTACGGAGTCTGAATGGTCCGGCTCACGCGTCTGAATCATGCCCCGTTGATTCTGAATTCGGATTTGATTGAACACATCGATACCACGCCGGATACCGTAATCATCCTGACGACCGGGCAGATCGTGCGCGTGCGGGAAACCGCCGAAGAGGTCGTGGATCGCATCGTGGAGTTCCGCCGGAGGATCCACGGGCCGGGAGCGGAGTTGCCCCAGTTGCGGGAAAGCGCTTCCGGTCCGCCGAGGCCATTGGAGTAGGGGCCGATGGCGGAGCAGCCCAATGCGAAAGCCAAGCCCGCGAAAGCGGAAGCCAAAGGCAGCGCGGTCAAGCCGGACATCGCTACCATCGCCGGAATTAGCTTAGCCCTTGCGGGAATCCTCGGCGGTCTCATTCTGGAGAAGGGCAGCATCTTGGATGTTGCTCAGCTGACCGCAGCCATGATCGTGCTGGGCGGCACCTTCGGAGCGGTGCTGGTAACCACGCCGCTTCCCGTCTTCCTGCGCGCCATGAAAGGCATGCGCGATGTGTTCCTGGAGAAGTCCAGCAGCGCCTCGCAAACCATTGACACGCTGATTGGTTTCGCCACCCAGGCCCGCAAGAACGGTATCGTCAGCCTGGAAACCGAGGCGGGAAAAATTACCGAGCCGTTCCTGCGCAAGGCGCTCAACCTGGCGGTGGATGGCACCGATTTGAACGAGCTCCGCAAGATGATGGAAACCGACATGGAATTGAACGAGCAAGCGGCGGATGCGGAGGCCAAAGTCTGGGAGGCGGCCGGCGGTTACGCGCCCACCATCGGCATTATTGGCGCGGTCATGGGCTTGATCCAGGTGATGAAGCACCTGGAGGACATCAAAGAAGTCGGCCACGGAATCGCCGTGGCCTTCGTGGCCACGGTGTACGGCGTAGCCTCCGCCAACATTCTGTTCCTTCCGGCATCCGCCAAGCTCCGGGCCCGCATTCACGCCGCACGGGTGATGCAGGAAATGATCCTCGAGGGCGTCATCGGCATCGTCGAAGGCCTCAACCCGACGCTGATCCGCATGAAACTCACGGCGTTCAACCCGTATCCCGAAACTCCCCCCAAGGCCAAAGATACCAAGGGCGCCAAGGCCGATGCCAAGGGCCGTTCTCCTCAGGCTGCACCGGCAGGAGGCTGATATGGCGAAGAAAAAGGCGGCCGAGCACGCCAATCATGAGCGCTGGCTGGTATCTTACGCGGACTTCATCACGCTGCTATTTGCCTTCTTCGTGGTGATGTTCGCCACGGCGCAACAGGATAAGTCGAAAGCCAAAATCGTCGCCGAGTCGGTCCGCGATGCTATGGAGCACGGACAGCTTTCCAACGTGTGGACGAATTTCATCAAGCCTAAGAAACAATCGGATCGAAAGGCCGATTCGCCTCAGCCACCAGCCGGAAACAATCCAGCGACCGCGGCGGAGAAAAAGAATCCGCCCCAAAAGCCGCTCGCCACCCAAGCCGATCTGGCCAAGTCGATGGAGGCTCTGAATAAGGGGCTGGAAGCCGAGGTCAAGAGCGGCAAGGTGACGGTCAGCCTGACACACCGGGGGTTGGTGGTCAGTCTGCGCGAAGCCGCGTTCTTTGCATCGGGTGACGATGCGGTCAGCGCCACCAGCTATCCCATCATCGAAAAGATCGCCCGCGTGGTCGGCCCGCTGGCCAATCCGTTGCGTCTGGAGGGCCACACCGACTCCGTACCGATCCACAATTCGCGCTTTCGCAGTAACTGGGAACTGTCGGCGGCGCGCAGTATCGCCATGCTGGAGCTGCTTAACCAGCAGTACCACTATCCGACGGAGCGCATGTCGGTGGCCGGGTACGCGGAAAACGCGCCCGTCGACAGCAACGATACGGATGAAGGACGCGCGCACAATCGGCGGGTCGATCTGGTGGTATTGTCTGCCGAAGCGCTCAACGGAGAACCGGGCGCCGCGGCGATATCCGGTAGCACAAACGCTCCCGTATCGGCCGGGAACAGCCCTCCACCGCCATCTTCCAAGAAGTAACGCTGCCGCGAACTCAGCTTTGGGGATGCACCGGCTTAAGAATTTTGATCGGCGGTTTGGAACCGGACGATCCGAAGCGTGCCGCTAAGCGCGAAATGGCCGCTGGCGAAGGCCGAGCCGCTGCCGCAGCCCGGTTCTGGTCGCGGACGAGCTTGACTTCGTAGGCGATTACCGGCATCGAGCGGGGAGCGCTGATTCCCACTTTTACCCGCGAGCGTCCCACGTGGGCAATCAGAATCTCGATATCGTCGCCGATCCGGATGGTCTCCCCTTCGCGGCGCGACATTATGAGCATACGGCGGTCTCGGGTGTCAGAGGATGCCGGTGGGAATAGGCGGATTCAGGCGCGATCGCCTGAACCGCTTTCAGCGTACGGATGTTGAGGACAACGGGCGCCAACAGGTTGGCAGTCGGTCCGCTCTCCTCGATGGAAATAACGATCAGGCAGACTACGTCAGGACCGATCGCGGGCTGGTACTCCGGCGCAAAACCCAACTGGGCCACATCCTCCGGGCTCATCTGGAGCCGGTAGTCCGCATCGATACAACGCACCGGCATGGTGATGAAGCATAACCCGGCGTCGGCCAGGCTTTGCAGGAAGACCAACGGCTTGGTGTCCTCATAGTTCAGCGCCAGGAATTGCCGCTGCTCCTCAAAGCCAGGGAGGCCATTGGGAAACTCTAGAATGGATTCCGGCTCGTAAGAAACCGTTCCGAAATTTTTCGTCTCAAAAGTTGGCATGCCACCTCACTGACTTGGGAGATCGGCAGTCTTGGAGAAAACTTTAGAGGCGTCGGAGCACTGAACCCGGCGAGGCATGCGATGATCGTTGGGAGCGCATTCCGCCGCCTCCACACAACATGACCCGATACGTTCGATACCGCAATGGCTCTTCCGCCGCCTACGGCATTCTGGAGGGTGAGACCGTGCGCGAACTGCGCGGCGAGCCCTGGGCCGGCTCAACCGCGACCGGCGTGACGCATCCCCTGGCCGGTCTGCCACTGCTGAATCCCTGCCAGCCCACCAAGGTGCTGGCGGTCGGGCGAAATTTCCGAAGCCATCTCGGCAACCGCTCGCACCCGCAACACCCCGAGATCTTCCTGAAGCCTTTGACGTCGCTGCTCGATCCGGAAGGAGCCATCGTCATCCCCCGCGACGCGACCGACGTCCATTATGAAGGCGAAATGGTGATTGTGATCGGCAAGCAGGCCAAGGGGATCTCGCGGCAGGAAGCTTCCGCGGTGATTTTCGGCGTGACGGCCGGCAACGATGTCACGGATCGCAACTGGCAGTACGGTGAGCGCAGGGACGTGCAGTGGTGGCGCGCCAAGGGGTCGGATACCTTCGCGCCGGCCGGCCCGGCGATCGTCAGCGGCGTCGATTACGATAACCTGCTGCTCCAGACACGCCTCAACGGCGAGGTGGTGCAGAAGGAATCCACGTCGGATCTGATTTTCGACTGCGCCACGGTGGTCAGTTGGATCAGCGGATGGGTCACGCTGCTACCCGGAGATATCATTTTTACGGGTACCCCGCAAACGACGCGCCGGATTTCCGCCGGCGACGTGGTGGAAGTGGAACTGGAGTCGGCCGGCGTCCTGCGCAATCCGGTAGTGTGAGCGGCGTTATTGGTGCGGCACCGCCAGGCTGTATGCCAGTACGAGCAGCACAATCAGGGTAATGACCACATAGGTCCAGTCGCGCTCGCGGGCGAAGGCGGCTAGCGAAAAGACCACGCGGGCCACGGGTGTGGCGATCAGCAGAATCAGCCCAAACTGGATCACGAGGGCTGGCCGGGGATGGCTGAGGCCGGCCACCACCCGGCCCACCGCACGCAGGTCCGCCGGCTCACTCCGAAACGGCTTATAGGCGGGCGCGCTTCGGAACGAGCCGGTGAGCAGCCAGATACCCCCGGCCAGGACCACGATGGCAGCGGTCAAAACGCCGATCTGCAACAATGTTCCGATCACTTTCTCCATTCGGACATCGGTCATCTGCCGACACCTCCGCTGAATCCGTTGTAGATCATCTCCACGGCCAGCACGCCGATGACGGCTGCGAAAATCAGCCGCAAGGCGCGGGTTTTGGCATGCATGAGAAAGCGGGCGCCGGTCAGCGAGCCCGCCAGCACGCCCAGCATCACGGGCATGGCCAGGCCTGGGTCAACATAGCCGCGGCTGAGATAAACGCCCGCGCTGGCGGCCGCCGTGACGCCGATCATGAAATTACTCGTGGTGGTGGAGACTTTGAACGGGATGCCCATGGCCTGGTCCATGGCGATCACCTTGAGCGCGCCCGACCCGATCCCCAGCAGGCCCGACAGGACACCGGCGCCGAACATCAGACTGAAACCGGCTTTTACGCGGCCGACCGAATAGCGGATGGCGCCGGAGGGGCCGGGATAAGTGGAATCCAGACGGAGGCGTTGGGCTAACGGATCGGGTGGCACTTCGGAGGACTCTCTCCGTTGCCGGAAGGAATGCCAGGCCGAATATAACAGCACGATTCCGAACAGGACGGCCAGCGCGGAAGCGGGCACGACGGCCGTCAAATGCGCTCCCGCGACGGCACCGAACGTGGTGGCGATCTCCAGGAACATCCCCACGCGCAGATTGGAGTACCCTTCGCGTACATATGCGGCCGCGGCGCCGGAAGAGGTCGCGATTACGGAGACCAGGGCGGCGCCAATGGCGTAGTGCAGGTCCACGCCCAGTAAGATGGTGAGCACCGGTGTCACCACCACGCCGCCCCCAAGACCGGTAAGCGAGCCTAGAAATCCGGCCAGCGCCGCGACGATGAATACAATTCCGGAAAACGCCGCCACGTCCATGGGAAACCGCAATTCAGTTTATGACAGCGATGGAGGAAAGGCCAAAAAAGAAAGGGCAGGTTCACACCTGCCCTTTGCGCGTTGCCCGGGAGGCAATCGCGATTCGTGGCGGTCCGTACCACCCCGGCGCCATTTCGGGGCGATTGGGCCGTTGGATGTATCTACTGTATCGTGCGCGGCTTCGCCGGCAAATACAGGTGACATTGTATTTTCTTCCCGTGCCACGCTCGGCACAATGAGCGTAGCGCGGGCGCAGGTTCGGGTTCTGGCGCGGGGAGAGTCGCGCCGGCGCTGAGACCCCGTGTCCCTGCGAGAGCTAAGATGGTTACAGAGTGGCAGAGGGAAACCCAAGCTTCAGGTGGTCGGAGTTGTTCCGGAAACTAGGGAAGCGCTCCATTTTACGAGCAGGCTATGCCATCGTGCTCGGAGTGTTGGTGTTTTCCACCTTTGAGGCGTATCGCATCCAGGTGAACGTCTCGCAACAGCACCTGGAAATTTATCGGCGCTATGTGGAGGAAGACGCCGCGCTGCGGGCGCTCCGAACCAATGTGTGGCTGGCCGGTAATTTCGTTCGCGACTTCTTCATCCTGAATACTCCGGAACAGGCCGGCGTCCTACATTCGCAGCTGGAGGCATTGAAGGCGGACAACGCGCGGGCACGGGATCGCTTGGCGCGTATCTCGCCGCAGAGTCCCATCCCGCCCGAGCAGCGAAAAGGCCTCGACGAGTACTTCGTGCTGGTGGATGCGGTACCGGTGGAGATGCTGCACGCCTCTCGCGACCGGCAATTCGAATTCGTCCAGCGAGAGATCGTGCCGCGCCGCGATCAGCTATCCACCGCTCTGCGCGAACTGAGCGCCAGCGGCGAGCAGCATGTGCAGGAGGTGGAAAACCAGTTCTCGGAATCGCGGCGGCAAGCCGCCAAACGGCTGCTGCTCATGCTGGGCGTGGGCGTGCTCTTAGCGCTTCTGGTGGCGCTGTTCAGTCTGCACCACGCCGAGAGCCTGGAACGCGAAGCCGACCTGCGGCACGCCGAAGTGGAACAGACGAAATTCGAATTGCAACAGCTTTCCGCCCGGCTGGTGGAACTGGAGGAGGAAGACCGGCGCCGGCTTTCGCGCGAGTTGCACGACGAGATCGGCCAGACTCTCGCGCTTCTGCAGATCCAGATCACCAATGCGCAAAGCGCTCTGGGGGGCCGGCCCGAAGTGCTGCGCGAACAACTCCAGCGGGCACGTTCGCTGGCGGAGAAGACCGTGCAAACCGTGCGCAACATTTCGCTTTTGTTGCGGCCGGCATTGTTGGATGACCTGGGACTGGTTCCAGCGCTGCAATTTCAGCTCGAAGATTTTTCGCGCCGCAGCGGGATCGCCGCCGAGTTCGCCGAAGAAAACGTGGCCGAGCAGATGCCCGACGCGGTAAAAACCTGCGTGTACCGGATTGTCCAGGAGGCGCTGCATAACTGTGAAAAGCACTCCGGCGCGACCAAGGTGCGGCTGGAGGTGCGGCAGACGGCGGATGCGCTCACCGTGGCGGTAGAAGACAACGGCCGTGGATTCCAGCTCAACAAAAAGCACATGCCTCGCCAGAACCGGGGCTTGGGCTTACTCGGCATACGAGAGCGCGCTATCAATGCCGGCGGGTCGTTGGTGATCGATTCGACGCCGGGCAGCGGCACGCGAATCGCACTGCGGATTCCCATGGCGGCGCTGGCGCCGGTTCCGCCCGTTACGCATGAGGTGAGCGTATAAATGTCTACAACTGTCCTTCTGGCAGATGACCACACGTTGATGCGGCAAGGCCTGCGGCATATCCTGGAGAGCCACCCGGACTTCGATGTCGTGGCGGAAGCCAGCTCGGGGATCGAGGCGGTAGAGGCAGCCGAGCGGTTGAAGCCCGACGTCGCTATCGTGGACGTCGCCATGAAAGAGTTGAACGGCATCGAGGCCACTGCTCAGATCCTGAAGCATTCGCCGCACACCTCGGTGTTGATGCTCAGCATGTACGACGACGAACGCTATGTGCTCCGCGCGGTGAAAGCCGGCGCGCGCGGCTACCTGCTTAAGAATTCGGCCGGTGACGAACTCATCAAGGCGATCCACCACGTGCAGAGGGGTCTGACGTTTTTCAGCCCGGCCGTGGCCGAGATCTTCCAGGGTGGGCTCGCCAGTGTTAAGGATGCCGGCGAGATTTCCGACCGTTTCGAGCTGCTAACCGGCCGCGAACGCCAGATCTACCAACTACTGGCGGAGGGCAACAGCAACAAGGACATCGCTAACCGGCTGAACCTGAGCTTGCACACCGTGGAGACGCACCGCTGGCGCATCATGGAGAAACTGGACCTGCACAGCACGGCGGAACTGGTGCTCAGCGCGGTACGTCGGGGGATGGTGAGCTAGAAACGCACCGGCGACAAGATCGCCAGCGCTACTCTTCCGGCAGCTCGCCGGTGTCTTCGGCGCGGTTCTCGAATTTGGTCTGCGCGTGCAGGAAGACCAGGTTCACCGTGCCGATCGGACCGTTGCGCTGTTTGGCGATGATCAGCTCTGCCAGACCGCGCAGGTCCTCGCGATCGCGCCGGTAGACTTCTTCGCGGAAGATGAAACCGACCAGATCGGCGTCCTGTTCGATGGAGCCGGATTCCCTTAAGTCGCTCAACTGCGGGCGGTGATCGCCCTGGCGGTTTTCCACGGCGCGGCTCAACTGCGACAGGACCAGCATCGGCACGTTCAGCTCCTTGGCCAGCAGCTTCATGCCGCGGGAAAGCGCGCTGACTTCCTGGTTGCGGTTCTCGAAACGGCCGCGGCCGGTCATCAACTGGAGGTAATCGACAATCACCAGCTTCACGTCGCGCTCGGCTTTCAGGCGGCGCAGCTTGGCGTGCAAATCCATGAGGTGGACGCCGGGCGTGTCGTCGATATACAGCGGCGCTTCCACGAGCTCGTGCAGCGCGCGGTTCAACTTGCCGCGCTCGTCCTGGCTGAGGTACCCGGCGCGGAATTTCTGGCTGTCCACGCGTGCCGCAGCGCACAGCATGCGCGTCAGCAGCGACTCCTTGGACATTTCGAGGGAGAAGATGGCCACGGTCTGTTTAAGTTTGAGCGCCACGTGCTGCGCCATGTTCAGCGCCAGAGCCGTTTTCCCCATGGACGGGCGGGCGGCCAGGATGATCAGCTCGCCGCCATGCATCCCGCCGGTGTACTCATCGAACTTGGTGAAGCCCGAGCTGATGCCCTTGATCCGCTTGCTGGGATCGAGAAAGGCGCTGATGCCGCCATCGTATTCCGCCAGGATTTGATGAGGCGTGGACAGGCCGTCCTTGAGGCGGGCGTCACCGAGCTTGAGCAAGCTCTCCTCGGCACCGGCCAGAATCTCGCCGGCTTCCTCTTCGCCGACCAGCGACCGGTTCATCATGTGCTGCGCCGTGTAGATGATGCGGCGCAGGATGGCCTTGTCCTTGACGATGCGGATATAGCCGTCGAGGTTGGGGATGTGCGGCAGGCCGTCGTCGAGCGAGACGAGGTAGCTGAGGCCGCCGCAAGCCTCCAGCTCATTGAACTTCATCAGCTCGTTGGCGACGGTGATGCGGTCGATCTTCTCGCCGCGCTGCTGGAGGTCGCCCATGCGCTTGAAGATGCGGCGGTGCATCTCGAGGCTGAAGTCGTCCGCTTCCAGAGTGCCGGCGGCCTGCACGAAGAGCAAGTCATCGAGCATGATGGAACCGAGCACAAACCGCTCGGCATCCTGGTTGGCGGGCAGGCCTTTCTCGGGCGAAATGCTGGGCGCGGACATGGACGCTTGGTTCAGGGTAGTGCCATTGTGTTCGCCGGGCATAGCTACAAAGCGTGAACGCCGCGAAATGTCTGTGGAGTCCGGTACTGCTTTCAAATCAGGAGACTGGAGATGCCAACCCGAGTGGCATGCACCGTTTTTCCACAGAGTTTAATAAGACATAATATAGCAGAGATGTTTTGGCCTTTTTTTCGGA
>Ga0335078_10015702_pt1 | contig 11242 bp, 3 predicted proteins | sample Lox_Sample_32_FD_206711 | JGI IMG/M metagenome (GOLD analysis project Ga0335078, IMG submission 206711) | Soil microbial communities from Loxahatchee National Wildlife Refuge, Florida, United States - Lox_Sample_3.2 | ecosystem: Environmental > Terrestrial > Soil > Wetlands | place: USA: Florida...
GACGATTTTCACTCCATCGTCCTACAACCCCTTCAAACGCCAGGATCTGGTCGGCACCTTCGGAGGGCCAATCATTAAGAACAAGACGTTCTTCTTCGCCGAAACCGAGTCACTCTGGTCTCAGACAAACACCGGCAACAGCGTTCTGACTTTTCAGGCGCCGGAGTTCGTGCAGTGGGCCCAGCAAAACTTCCCTAACAATCTGGGAACGAAGATCCTCACCTCCAACGGAGTCACCGGTGTGGCGATCAGCGGCGTTTCAGAGACGGCTCAGCAGTACTTCGGCAGTTCCTGCGGCACGGCGGCGACGGCGAACATTCCCTGCAGCCTGCCCGTCCTCGATCAGGGAGTTTCGAATCTCAGCCCGCCTTACAACGCGTTACAGTATGGCTTCCGGGTTGACCAATATATTGGCGCCAACGACCGCATTTATGGCAACTATGCCAACGACAGCTTTACTCTGGGGCATCCAGCCAACGTGATCGGATTTTCAAATCACGACATCCAGTCGAACTGGTACGTGCAGGCCAACTGGACGCACACGTTCAGCGCGACCATGCTAAATGAAATGGGCTTTGCGGCCAACAGCGTGGGCGGCGCAAACGGCCAGGGCGGCACCGATAACGTTCCGGACATCAACGTAACCGGCCAAACACTCGGCTTCAACAGCTCGTGGGGACCCGGCGAGTACCGGGCGCATAACTACAACTGGCGCGAGGTGCTCGACTGGGTCCACGGCGCCCACACCTTGAAGTTCGGCGCAAATGGCACGCACGCCGTGGAGTTCGGCAACTTCACTCCCGTCAACAACCGTCCCAGCTTCACCTTCAACAACCTGCTCGATTTGGTTGAAGATCAACCTTACAGCGAATCCTTTGGCGCGATCGATCCGCTTACGGGCGGCGCCGGACTAGTGCTCTTTGACGGACAGGAAAACCCGTGGGGCATTTTCGTGCAGGATGACTGGAAGGCGAAACCGAATCTGTCCTTCACCTTTTCGCTGCGTTGGGACGACTTCAGCAACATCACTCCGGAAGGGCCCGCGGCTGTTTCCGGAGTGAACGAAAACATCTTCCTCGGCTCCGGCAGTAGTCTGGCGCAGCAGATGGCGAACGCCACGGTTCACAGCGAAAACGGCGTGTTCGCTCATGCCATCGACAACATCTGGAGTCCGCGTGTCGGCTTTGCCTGGGATCCGTCCAGGCGGGGACTGTGGAGCGTTCGCGGCGGTATCGGCGTTTACCATGACTGGATCGCGCTCGGGCAGGCCGTGGATGAGATGCGCACCAACCCGCCATCCTCCATCGGATCGCCGTGCATCTCGATCGTCTGCCCCATCCAGCCGTTGTTCGCGGAAGCTTCGTCGGCCACTTACCCGTTCGGCTATCCGCTGCCGGCGATCCCTCCAATCCAGGTGACGGCCGCGGGTGGATACGTCGGCCTGAACCCGAGTGTCTACGGGCTCGACAGGAACATGACAGCCCCACTCGCGGTGAATTATGTGATCGGCGTTGAACGGGAACTGCCGTGGAAGTTTGTCGTGGGCGGGTCGTACTCCGGCTCAAAGAGCTATAACGGACTGGCCGGTCTCAACTGGAACCGGACCAACGGCGATCTCATCGCCAACAACGGTCAACTCGTCCTCCCGAACGCCAACTTCGGCACCGTGAACTACGTGAGCAATATCCTGAACGGAAGCTACAATGCGATGATCCTGACGTTGCGGCGAACCGTCGCCGCCAACTACACCTTCCAGACTTCGTACACCCTGTCAAAAGCGATGTCGGATCTCAACGCCAATACCCGCTTCGACCATGACGGCGGCTTTAACATCCCGGATCCGAGCGCGTACCACAGCTATTACGGTCCGGCGAACTGGGATGTCCGAAACCGGTTCTCGTTCTCCGGCGTGTATCACGTCCCAGGCATGAAGAGCGGTGTCGGTGCACCCCTGACTTCGGGATGGGAGATCAGTCTGATCAGCGCCATCCAGTCCGGAACTCCTTTCTGGGTCTACACGACGGCGCCCTATCCAGTTGGCGACTATAACGCGGATGGAACCAACTTCGATATTCCGAGCGCGCCGAGCGGCTACTGCTCCAGTTCCTATAGCGAGCAGCAGTACCTGGCCGGAATCTTCCCCGCCAGCATCTTCACGGCGCCGGCGGCGGGCACGGAGGGGAACCTGCCTCGAAACAGCTGCCGAAATCCAGGCTTGGTGGAGGTGGACGCCAGCGTGCTCAAAAACACCCGGATTCCGCGGCTGGGCGAGGCGGGCAGCCTGCAGCTTCGTTTCGATTTCGAGAACATTCTGAATAAGGTCAACCTCAACGGAGTCGATCCAAACCTGGCGGACGGCACGTTTGGCAGATCGACCGGCCAGCTTCTGCCCAGAACAATCCAACTGGGTGCGAGGCTCTCGTTCTAGAAGCTCCGCAGTTCCCTGAGCGACCAGTGCGCGGGCCCGTGAATCCGGCCCCTTGATTCGCGGGCTCGCGCTTCTGCCGGTCCACCAGGATCGACTTTTCTGAAATGACCAGAAACGATTTCATGAAGTGCTGCACGGCTGGCATGTGTTCGTGCACGGCAGTGGCCTTGCTGCCGTCCGCGACGGCCAGGGCCGATTCCGGTAACCCCGATCTCGACCAGTTGAGGTGGAAAGTCGATTTCATGCAAAGACGATTTGCCACGCTGATCGAGATCCTCAACCAGACGCTCGGCGAGTCGGCGCGAAAGAAGGTGTTGGAGAACCTCGGACGCGATCACGGCCGCAACTACCGCTTTCTCAGCGATAAATACAAAGGAAACGTGCAGGGCTTTCTCGATGACATCTCCAAACAGTGGGTTGAGAAGGCCGAGTACGATGCGGCCAGGGGCACAATCCGCATCGTTGACAAGTCACCAGTCTGCACCTGTCCATTGGTGAAGCAGGGTCTTACGCCGTCGGCCTTCTGCGATTGCACCCTGGGCTGGCAGAAAGAAGTCTACGAAGCCGTCAGCGGCCGCCCGGTGGAGGCGACGCTGGAAGAGTCTTTGTTGCGTGGAGGAGAGCGATGCGTCTTCCAAATCCAGCTTCGGTAAGGTGCGGGTCCGGCAACCGGTGAGGATTTTCGCGCCGGGGCCTCCAAGCAGCGGAATTATTGAGTAACCCGTATGCAAGCGTGTTCTGTCTTATCGGGGTTAAGTTGGATATAAATGATTGAAGATATATAATGGAAGCGTTTCCGAAAGGAGAGCGATGAGTTTGTATGGAAGGCATCTCTCCCTGGTCCTGACGCTGCTGATGGCGGGCCTGCCGGTCATCAGCCAGGAAGCTGGCACAGCTCGCGCGAGGGACGCCCAGGATTATCCGATCCGGCCCGTGCCGTTCACTGCTGTCCATCTGAACGATGTCTTCTGGGCGCCCAAGATCGAGACCAACCGGAAGGTCAGCATCCCCTTCGCATTTCAGAAGTGCGAGGAAACGGGACGCGTTGGAAATTTCGTGCACGCGGCAGAGGCGCTGCGCGGTGAGATCTCCCAATCCGACCGGAAGATTCCTCCGTATCCGTTCGATGACACCGACATCTACAAAGTAATCGAGGGGGCCTCTTATGCTCTCAGCGTGAGACCGGATCCTTCGCTGGAGCTCTACATCGACAGCTTGATTGTGAAAATCGGCGCCGCCCAGGAACCCGATGGGTATTTGTACACCGCGCGTACCATCGATCCGCTGCACCCTCACAAATGGGCCGGTCCTGAACGCTGGGTAGATGAAGAAGTACTGAGCCACGAGTTGTACGATCTCGGCCACCTGTATGAAGCCGCGGTTGCGTACTTTCAGGCCACCGGAAAGCGCTCGCTGCTGGACATTGCGCTGAAATCGGCGAATCTTCTCTGCGACACGTTCGGCCCAGGTAAGCGGGCCATCTGGCCCGGACATCAGATTGTGGAAATGGGGCTGGTGAAGCTCTACCGGGTGACCGGGGATGAGCGTTATCTGAATCTGGCGAAGTTCATGCTCGATGCGCGCAAAGGCGGCGATCCATACAACCAGGCGGACATTCCGGTCGTGGATCAGACCTTCGCCGAAGGGCATGCGGTGCGCGCAACCTACATGTATTCAGGCATGGCTGACGTCGCGGCGATGACTGGCGACACCGCTTACATCCACGCGATCGACACCATCTGGGAAAACGTCGTCGCGAAGAAGTTGTACATAACGGGCGGCATCGGCGCGCTTGCGGCGGGAGAGGCCTTTGGCGCCGATTACGAGTTGCCGAACCTGAGTGCCTATGCCGAAACCTGCGCGGCGGTCGGTAACGATTTCTGGAACCAACGTTTGTTCCTGTTGCACGGCGACGCGAAGTACGTTGATGTAATGGAGCGCGTCCTTTACAACGGACTGATCTCCGGCGTCTCTCTGGATGGGAAATCGTTCTTCTATCAGAATCCGCTGGAATCAATGGGGCGCCGTGGCCGAAGCCCCTGGTTCGGCGTGGCTTGCTGTCCAGGCAACATCACCCGCTTCATGGCTTCGGTCCCCGGATATGTCTACGCGGTGGGCGATGACTCCCTGTACGTGAATCTGTTCGCCGCCAGCGATGCCGAAGTCACGATGGGCAGCCGCAAGGTGAAGATGATCCAGGAGACGCGATACCCCTGGGATGGCCGGGTGAAGATCTCAGTCAGTCCGGATCAGCCGGCTGATTTCGCTGTCAAGGTGCGGATCCCCGGGTGGGCTCGGGACGAAGCAGTGCCCAGCGATTTGTATCGCTTCGTGGGAAAACTGAACGAGCCCGTAAGGTTGAGCGTCAATGGCAAAGCGGTGTCCATTGCTCTTGATAAAGGCTACGTCACGCTGAGCCGGGAGTGGAAGGCGGGCGACACCATAGACCTCGATCTGCCTATGCCGGTTCGCCGCGTTGAGGCCAACACACAGGTCATCGCGGATCGAGGGCGCGTGGCATTACAGCGCGGCCCCATTGTATACGCGGCTGAGGGCGTCGATTATCCAGATCAGCGGGTGCGCGATCTCTTGTTACCCGACAACCAGAAGCTGAGCGCCGAGTTCGAGCCGGGCCTGCTGAACGGGGTGGAGGTCGTTAAGGGCAGCGCGGTGGCGCTTGCCCAAACCTCGGACGGCGGGCTGACGCGCAAAGAGGAGCCGTTCAGCGCGATCCCTTACTATGCATGGGCGAACCGCGGACGCGATGCCATGGTGGTGTGGATTGCCGACGTCGAATCGGCGGCTCGGCCCGTGCCCTGGGAGAGTCTGGCGATGAAAAGCAAGGTGGAGGCATCGCTGGACGGCAAGCGCGTCACGGCCGAAGGTATGGAGAAACATCCCGAGTCCGTTAACGATGGCGAGGAGCCAATGTCCTCCAGCGATCCCGCTTCGTATTTCGATTGGTGGCCCGAGAAGGGCAGGACCGAATGGATCGAGTACGCCTTCCCGCAAGCCTCAAAGGTATCCAGCGTCCAGGTCTATTGGTTTGACGATACGGGCCGAGGCGAGGTGCGCGTCCCGGCTTCCTGCAAGGTGCTCTACCGGGATGGGGATCAGTGGAAGCCCGTGGAAAAAGCCGGCCCGTGCGGCGTTGAGAAAGACAAGTACAACCGGATCGGCTTTCAGCCGGTAACGACCACTCAATTGCGACTTGAGGTCGTCATGCAACCGGGATGGTCGGCGGGCATCGAAAAATGGAAGGTGAAATAAATCAAGGGGCTGCTTCGGCGCAGCGTTCCAGCGATTCGCGTAACTCACCCACGCGAACTGGCTTGCTGATGTAGTCGTTCATGCCAGCGGCCAGACACTTGTCCCGATCGGTGGAGAACGCGTTGGCGGTCATGGCGACGATTCTCGGTCCTGTTCCCGCCGACCATTTCCTGCGGATTCGGCGGGTGGCTTCGAGACCATCCATTTCTGGCATTTGTACGTCCATAAAGACCACGTCATAGGCGTGCCGATCCAGCGCCTCAAGGACCTCCCTGCCGTTAACGGCAACATCGGGGCGATATCCGAGCTTGTTGAGGAGCCGGACCGCCACCATTTGATTTACCGTGTTGTCATCGGCCACAAGGATTCGCAGGGGCAGGCGGTTGCCAAGGTCGGCGTCGAACCTGGATGGCTTTTCGGCCGCGCCAGCCGAGTGCGGCGCCAACGCCTTGCGCACGGCTTCCGCCAGTTGAGATCTCTTGACAGGTTTCCTCAGAAACGCTCGAAACACGCCTGCATCGCGCTCGGGTGGCTCGTTTTGCTGCACCACGGTCGGAGCCGGCAACACTCCGATCGCCGCAGGCCCTGGACCGGAGGCGATTTGGTCCGATAGGTTCTCCACCTCTGCCAGCGCGAGATCGACGAACACGAGGTCGGGGACGGGGCGAGCCCGCAGAAGCTCGATAGCCGCCGCGGACGAGTCGGCTTCCTCCACTGTGGCTCCCCACCGCGCAATCTGCCCTGCCAGACTCCGGCGAGCCGGAAGGTTGTCGTCCACAACGAGGACGCGTTTGCCGGTAAGCTCGGGCGTGGCGGCGCTTGCCTGATCGGGCGCCTTTCCCGCCTGGATCGTGAACTCAAAAGTAGAGCCGCTGCCCGGCTCGCTCTCTACGCGAATGCTCCCACCCATCAACTGGCACAGTTGGCGGCAGATGGCGAGGCCCAGTCCCGTTCCTCCATGGGTTCGGGTGGTGGACGCATCCGCCTGCTGGAAGGGCTGGAACAGCAGCCTAAGCCGGTCTTTTGATATGCCAATGCCAGTGTCGCGCACCCGGAAACGCAGTTCAAGCTGGGTGGCCGAGACGCTTCGTGAGGAGCTTACGACGCAGACCTCGCCGGCTTCGGAGAACTTCACAGCGTTCCCCAGCAGGTTCACAAGAATCTGACGCAGGCGCGTGATGTCGCCAATCACCGTTTCGGGCGTCCCTCCGGCAAAAGCACAGACCAGTTCGATACCCTTCTCGGCAGCCTTTGGCGTCACCACATCCAGCGCTTGTTCAACGCAGTCGTCCAACCGGAAAACCGCCCGTTCGATCTCGAGCTTTCCGGACTCAATCCGGGAGAAATCCAGAATGCCATCGATCACGCCCAGCAGCGCCTCACCGCTGTTCTGGACAATCTGCGCGCACTCGTGCGCCTCCTCGGGCAGCTTCATGTCCAGCAGGACACTGGTCATCCCCACCACGGCATTCATGGGCGTGCGGATCTCATGGCTCATGTTGGCGAGAAACTCGCCGCGGGCACGTGTCGCGGCCTCGGCGGTTTCGGTGGCTTTGCGGAGCCGCTCATTAGCGCTACGCAACTCGCGCGTTCGGATGGAGACGCGGTCTTCCAGTTGCTGATTGCGCTTTATCAGGTAGCCAAGGCGGAAGGAATAGAACCAGAACGCGGAGAGCAGCAGGCTCAGGGCGCAGCCCAGCCGGAACCAGGTTGACTGGTAGTAATGCGGCATGAGCGACATTTCGATGGCGGCGCCCCTTGTGTTCCAGACGCCGTCGCCGTTGGCGGCGCGGACCCGGAACGTGTATGAGCCCGGCGGCAGGTTCGTGTAACTGGCGGTCCGGCGCGAGCCCGAATCGATCCACTCATCGTCGAATCCCTCAAGCCGATACTGGAACTGCGTGCGCGTGGCGGCGGCGAAGACCGGGGCTGTAAACTGAATCTCCAGTTCGCCGCGCCCAGGCCCCAGACGCATGCCGTTGAGGAAGGACACGGGAGATCTGTCAAAGAGGACTCGCTCGATCCACACAGGCGGGGCGAGCCGGTCCGCGCGCGTGCGCCGCGGGTCGATAACCGCCAGACCTTTCATCGTGGTGAACCACAGCACGCCATCGCGGCCGCGGAAGGCAGAGGCAGCGGTTCCATAGGTGCATTCGCGCGAACGCAAGCCATCCGCCGTTCCATAGCCCACGCTGGTGACGCGTGCAAGGCGTCCGGCTGCCTGATCTCTCAGCTCACGAATCGAAACGCGATAAATCCCGTTATCGCAACTGATCCAGAAGTTGCCGGCATCGTCTTCCACGAGCGATCCGACGGTGGAGTCGAACAGCCCCTGCTCCATCGACCACGAATCGACGTGCCCGTTCGCAATGCGGTTGAGGCCTCCGGATAACGAGCCGGCCCAGATTGCGCCCTCGCCGTCCACGTAGAGGCAGATCACGTGGTTGCTGAGTAGTCCGTCCTTTGTGGTCCACGTGGTCAGCGATCCGTTGCGCAGCCTCATCACGCCGTCGCCGTCCGCGGCCATCCAGAGTCCGCCCTGGGGATCCTCGCCGATGGACCGGATCTGCCCCGTGGTGGTGACGTGTTCGAACTTCCCGTCTGCGAAACGCGCGAGGCCCGCGCCGAGAGAACCGATCCACAGGTCGCCCCGCCGATCCTCGTGGACCGCGCTGATGGCGGCATTTGTAGCCAGCGGATCCTGCCACGAAACCACGGATCCCTTGCGGATTCGGCTCAGCCACCCGTGGCGGAAACCAATCCAGATGCTGCCATCGCGTGTCCGCGCCAGTGAATGAATGGCCGCCTCGGGCAGGCGATGGCTCGCGCTCCAGACCGCCACGCGCCCATCGCGCATATAGTCGACTGCGCCGTTATCATGTGCCAGCCACATCCCGCCGTCGGGCGTCTGCACTGCGCCCCATACAAGGTCGCTCGAGAGACCTTCGGGTTTGCCGAAATCCGTGAATTTGCCGTCCCTCAATTGCACGAGGCCGGCGTCGAAAAGTCCGATCCATAACTCTCCATCGCGGTCTTCATACAGTCCGCTGGTGCAGTTATAACCCGGAAGGCCCTGCGCCGTGCTGTAGAAACTGAGAGCGCCCTCGCGCAGACGGCCGATTCCGTGGCGATCGAAGCCGATCCACAGATTGGCGTCGCGATCCAGCAGCAGCGAGACGATATTCGATGTAGGCAGCGGCAGCGCCAGACCATGGAACTCACCGTGCTCGAGCCGCGCCAGCCCGTCGCGATAGGTGCCCACCCACAGCGATCCATCGGGCGCCGCGGCCAGCGCCGTCACCACAACATTCGCGGGGAGTCCGGGCGCCGTGAACGCGGCGAGCCGATCGCCTTCCAGCCGCGCCAGACCGCCGCCGGTGCCGATCCAGAGATTCCCCGCCCCGTCCTGCGCCAGGGAGCGAATCAGATTGTCCGGCAGACCATCCTGCCGCCTGTACGATCGCATCGCGTGGCCAAGGATCCGCGTGAGCCCCTTGTCGGTTCCCACCCAGATGCTTCCGTCGCGCCCTTCCAGCAGAGCTTCGATGTTGTCATCGGCAAGGCCGTTTTGCGTGGTGATGGTCTGGAAAACACCATTTCGATAGTGTGTGAGGCCGCTGTCGGTCCCGATCCACAGGCTTCCATCCCGGCTGGCCAGCAGCCGCCCGATATAGTTCGAGGCGAGCGGCGGCGTGTTGTGCTTGTCGAAAACCTCGAAATGAACGCCATCGAAGCGCGCCAACCCCAGTTCGGTTCCCACCCACAGGTAGCCGTCGCCGGTCTGTGCGACCGAATAGACAGACGTCTGCGGAAGCCCGGATTCGGTGCTCCAGACGGTCTGCATATACTGAGTGATGGACTTTGAGGGGTCCAGTGCGCGGCAGGGCAGGGCGAAGGTGGCCAGACAGAGGACTACTCCCAGGCGTCCTCGCCACCGATGCCGCGTCGCGGAATACGCCTGCACGTAACCAATATCGGCCAATTTCATGTTTTTTTTCGTTCAAAATCGCGTGCCGGTGCGCCTGCGCAACGGCTTCCTGTCAGCCTGTCTCCTCGGGGCGGGGTTGTGTGCGATGGCTGCCGCGACGCCCGGGAGCTCGCCGGATGACGTCCGAATTCATGTCGATGCCGGTAACCCCGGCGCGCCGCCGAAGCCGATCTGGGCCTTCTTCGGGTATGACGAACCGAATTACACATACACGAAGGACGGCCGCCGGCTGCTGAGCGAGATCTCCGCGCTGAGTCCCGTCCCGGTCTACATCCGCGTGCACAATCTGCTGACCTCCGGCGATGGCCAGGGTGCGCTGAAATGGGGATCGACGAATGCGTATACCGAAGATGCCTCCGGGAATCCGCGCTACGACTGGACCATCGTCGATCGCATCTTCGATGCATGGGTCGAGCGGGGGATGCGGCCCGTGGTGGAGATCGGTTTCATGCCCCAGGCGCTTTCTCAAAGGCCCGAGCCATACCGGCATCACTGGGATCCCTGGCAGCATTACCAGTCCATATTCACCGGCTGGGCGCAGCCGCCCCGCGACTATCGCAAATGGGCGGAGTTGGTCTTTCAGTGGGTGAGGCACTGCGTGGCCCGATACGGAAAGGCCGAAGTTGCCGGTTGGTACTGGGAGGTGTGGAATGAGCCCAACATTGGCTATTGGCAGAGCACGCCAGAGGAGTACTTCAAACTCTACGACTTTTCGGCGGACGCCGCGAAGCGTGCGCTGCCCGAAATCCGCATTGGAGGGCCGACCACCACCGGTCCGGCTGGTCCGGAGGCCGCGAAGTTCCTGAACGATTTTCTGGAACACGTCGTGCGCGGGCCCAACTATGCAACGGGCGGCAGGGGGGCCCCGCTCGATTACATCAGCTTCCACGCGAAGGGCCGCCCGAAGTTCGTGGACGGGCACGTCGAGATGGGGCCGCAATTTCAGCTCCGCGACATCGGGAGCGGGATGCGAATTGCCGCTTCCTTTCCGGAGCTGAAGAGGCTTCCGATCATCGTTGGAGAATCGGACCCGGAAGGGTGCGGGGCTTGTCCCGCCGCGGTCAATCCCGCCAACGCCTATCGCAATGGTCCGATCTATGCGGCCTACACAGCAGCGACCCAGATGCGCGCCCGTGAGCTGGCGTCCGAGTACGGCGTGAATCTGGAAGGGACGCTGACCTGGGCCTTCGAGTTTGAGAATCAGCCATGGTTCGCCGGGTTTCGCGATCTGGCGACCAATGGAATCGACAAGCCCGTGCTGAACGTTTTCCGCCTGTTCGGGTTGATGGTGGGCGGAGAGGTGCGAGTGGCGAGCGAGGGGGCGACGCCGCTGGCGGAGATGCTGGACAAGGGCGTGCAGGGCGCGCCGGATCTCAACGCGCTGGCCACCCGGGACGACCATACAGTGAGCGTGCTTGTTTGGAATTACCACGACGATGACGTGGAGGCTCCGCCCGCTCACATCGCGCTGGGCATCGACGATCTTCCCAGGGAAGCTCGACGAGTTCTCACGCAGCAGTACCGCGTGGACCGTACGCACAGCGACGCGTATTCCG
>Ga0335078_10015703_pt1 | contig 11242 bp, 9 predicted proteins | sample Lox_Sample_32_FD_206711 | JGI IMG/M metagenome (GOLD analysis project Ga0335078, IMG submission 206711) | Soil microbial communities from Loxahatchee National Wildlife Refuge, Florida, United States - Lox_Sample_3.2 | ecosystem: Environmental > Terrestrial > Soil > Wetlands | place: USA: Florida...
CATCGGGGCCGAGCTTGCTCGCGGAGACTACATAGCTTGCCAGGATGCCGACGATTGCTCGCTGCCAACGCGCCTGGAAAAACTCTTGGACGAGTCGTTGGAAAAACCCGCCCGGAGAGTCGTGTCCTCATGGGTCGAAAGAGTCACTGAAAACAAAGTGACGGTTTTCAGGCCGCCGGCGGAGCACGGCGCCATCGTCCGCGGCTTCCACCGTGCCACCAGGCGTTCCACCTTTGTCAGCGGCGCCATGATGATTCCCAGATCCGTGGCGATCCGGTTCCAGAACCGGCCTGCCTTCAGGCATCAGGAGGATTGGGAGCAGCTCGCGCGCATGTATCAGTCCGGAGAAGTGGAGTTCGTCAACATTCCCGAAGTGCTCTACCGCTATTTCATCCGGCCGAAGTGCTCCTATACGCAGAGCGACTGGGCGGCATACAACATCTTTTTGCGTGCAACGCTGGATCGCCGGTGGTCAGGTCGTCCGGAATGGGAGGACATCGAGGAGTTCCACCGATATCTCCAGCACCACCCGGTAGAGGCTGCGCGGTGGAAGACGATCGAGGTTTTGCTTGAAACGAATGCACGCCTGCGCGGCTTCAGGAGTACCAGGCGCCGGTTTGGCTCCCAGGCCGCGGTTCAACATGCTACGTACGGCAAGTGAGCACTCGAAGCCTCGGACACCAGGCTTCGCGGCTGGGTCGGGTCCTGTCTACCGTGCGGAAGGGGCGATCGTAATTGTGAAGGATCGTGAGACACTGCCGGCGAAGTTTTCTGCGGTCACCCTGAAACTCGAAGTGCCGGACGCGGTTGGAACGCCGCTGATCGCACCCCCGGAACTCAGCGCCAGGCCAGGTGGCAGCCCGCCACTGGACACAAACCACTCCAAAGGGCCAGCCCCGGCGGCGTCCAGCAAATGGTTGTATGCCGTACCGGCAAAGCCGCCGCTCAGGGTCGAGCCAGTGACCATCACCGGCGCGCTTGCCTGCTGCACGGCATCGAGTATGGGGTGGGGGTGGGGATCCCCGGATACATAGTCCCCGTCGAGGGCCCACATGATCCACCCTCCGAGCTTTTTCGACAAAATGTATTGGACCTTGGCTTGTATAGACTGCGGATTGTCATAGGTGACGTACCCATAGCTGGCCGGCGTGCTCCCAAGAAAGGTCAGATAGGGTACGGTCGTTCCCGGATCCCAGTTGTAATTTTGCTGCGTGATCATCGGCAGAATGTCACGGTACTTGACCTGCGCTCCAACCGGTGCCTGCCCGGTTTGCCAGATCTGCCTCGGCCCGCTGATCCCTTGTGTCGGGTCGGACGCGAGAACACCTCCGGTCCACTTCCATCCGTAAAACGGCAGGCCGAGTCCGAGTTTGGCGGCGGGAAAGCCCGCGGGCAAATAGTAATTGACCGCCATGTTGAGCGAGGGAAGAACTCCATCGTCATAAAGAGGCGAGTTGTACCACCCATAATGCACGGTTCGATACGTCCCGGTCAGGTCATAGGTCATTGCGTTGACACGATCAAACGGAGTATTGTTAGCGGTCCAATAGGGCCCGTCGAACCAGTACGCAGCCGTCGTCAGTATCTTGTTGCCCAGGGCGGTCCGCAAGGCCGGTGCCAGGGCTGCCATGTCGGTCCCGTCGCTGCCCCCCGAATCGAACGGCTCCCAGTCAAGGTCCACCCCGTCGTAGCCGTAGGTGTTGACAGCAGTCAGAATGCTGCTCACCAGTGTCGCCAAATGGCCGGCAATGGCTTGGTGGTAGTTCGTCGTCGCGGGTCCACTGTAGTACTGCACAATCGTCAGCAGTACCTTTACGTTATGCACATGTGCCGTGCTGATCAACTCTTCAGCGTAAGCTGGCACGCTTTGTTCCTGGAGGTCGAGAGTTCCGTCCGCCCTGACGATTGCCGCGACGTGGACTATGTGTGTGAGCCCCTTCCACTGAATTGCGCTGACCGGAAATGTTCCGTGACTGGGAGACCAGTAGCCGACACTCCACTGGGACGGAGTCGGTTGGGGGTTTACTGTCAGGCTGAACTGTTTCGAGTCGCCGCCGAACGCGTTCGCGGTGCGGACCGTGAAGCTGGCCGCGCCTGCCACGGTCGGCGTCCCGCTGATGACTCCGGTGGAAGTGTTCAGATTCAGTCCGGCCGGCAATGCGCCGCCGGTTACTGCCCAACTGAGCGGAGCGGTGCCGGAAGCGCCCAGAGTCTGCGAATAGGCGGCTCCCGCCAGCGCTGCCGCCAGGGGTGATGCCGTCGTGATCGAAGGAGGCGTCCGCGGGACTGTTTTCTGCGCGTGGGCCGCCACTGTCAATGCGAGGACCGCACACGACCACCTGGCTGCCGAAAGCGCTCTGCGCACGGATCGAACGGCCACTTTGTGATTGCCCCGCCGGCGTGTTTCGTCGTACAAAGCCGGCGGCAAAAACTCACCGGAAGAACGGACGGGGTTGATAGATGTCACGTTTGATCGCGTTTGCCGCACCAGGCTTCGGCGGGTCAAAGCCTCCCTCCTACTTCTGGGCCAGCCGTTCCGGATCTTCAAGTTCTCTTTGGTAAATCACGAACTGGTTGGCGATGGAAGACTAACGAATGGTCACTACCTCAAAAGCGAACCGCACCTTAGTACTCCCCAACGGCAACTATTCTCACGTGTCATTTCCACGGCCGGGCCGCGGCAACCGCGGCCGTCCCGGAGCGGTGTTCGTTGATCGCTTCGGTAGCCGGTTACCCAGATCTTGTTAGCAAAGTCCAGATTGGAGGCTCCTAAATGGTCTCAACGCTCAAGGGCGCAGTAGTTGGCTTCGGCCGAATGGGGATCACCCATTGCGCCATCCTGAACACCCATTCGCTGGTCTCTATGGCGGCTGTGTGTGACACTTCTTCCTTTATGGTGGGCAACTTCCAAAAGCACACCGGTATTCCAGGATTCGCCGACGCGCTCCGCATGTTCGACGCCGTCGCCTTGGATTTCGTGGTTGTCGCTACTCCCACCCCATCCCACCACCAGATCGCACGTGAGGCGTTCGATCGCGGAGTTCACGTTTTCGTCGAGAAGCCGCTGACGCTGACGGCTTCCGATTCCGAACGGCTCAGTCTCGACGCCGCACGGGCGAAGTTGGTGAATCAGGTTGGTTATGTGAACCGCTTCAACGAAGTCTTCGTCGCTGTAAAGGAAGTACTCACTTCCGGGACGCTCGGCGAGGTTTACCATTTCCGCTGCGACATGTGCGCTCCCACGGTTTTGCGTGAACCCAAGGGAGGCTGGCGCGGGAAGCGCAACACCGGCGGCGGGTGTTTGATGGATTTCGCCTCCCACGGCATCGACCTGATTCACTTCTTCTTTGGCGCTCCGGATCGAATCGCCGGCAGCGCTGTCAGGCGCATTTACTCGCAGGAAACCGAGGACGCGGTCTATTCCACCTTTCTTTATCATCACGGCTTGAGCGGGCACCTGGCCGTCAACTGGAGCGATGAATCCTATCGCAAGCCCGCGTATCGAATCGAGTTCAGCGGCTCTAACGGCCGAATCGCCGCCGACCAGCACGGTTACAGACTGTACTTGCGCCGGTCGCCGGCCGGCAGTCAGTATCAATCCGGCTGGAACGTCCGTCACGCTACGGACCTGAATCGTCCGGTCCGCTTTTATCTTCGCGGGAACGAATTCACCAGCCAGCTCGATTATTTCATCGACAAGATCCGTGCCGGGGACACATCGAATATCAATTCCTTTGCCAGTGCCGCTGCCACCGACAAGACCATCCAGGCCATTCTCAATGACGCAGGAGCCGCGTAGACTTATGGATCGAATCATATTTGGAGACAACCAGTTCTTTGGAATCAATCACATGTCTGAGGCGAAGGCGCAAGCCCAACTGGAGCGCTTCAGCGACAATCGCGCCATTATCGAAGTCCTCGATCTGGCTTACCATTCCGGGCTGCGCGGTTTTATGTTCAGCACTCACGAACGCGTCCGCGACATCTGCGGTTACTTTCGCGCGAACCTCGCTTCACGCCCCGGCCTGCGTCTCTATCCGGTTTTGCCGTACGCACAGAAGTACGCTGCCGCGGTAGCCGAGCGAGGCATTCTTTGCGTGGTTAAAGATGCGTTCATTACCAATAATTCTCCCGGGCGTCTCGCCGGAAGCATCGTGCGTGGCGGGGTCGGCATGCTCACGCAGGACCCATTTGAGCTCATGAAGGTCCTCGTCGACGCCGAAATGCTCATGTTCCGCGGCCTTCCGCTCGGCGTTGTGTTCCTTCAGAACGTTGTGGCCGATCTGCTGCTCGGCTTACGGCTGGGTGAGGCGTTCGTCCGCTTTTCCGAATACGTCGCTGCGCGCTACGGCGCCGAAGCCGGGTTCATGACGATGAATTTGCCCGCCATGGCCGCCTACCTCCAGGAATGCGGCCTCAAAAACCCCATCGTCTGCGCATCCGTCAACAAAATCGGCTACCTCATGAATCCTGACCGCGAAAGCTACGAGCGTACGATCGCGGCCGGCGGATTTCGCCCGGTCGCGATGTCCATTCTGGCTTCTGGCGCTGTGCCGCCGGAAGAGGCCATCGAGTACGCCTGCAGCCTCAAGAACATCGAATCGTTCGTATTCGGTGCGTCTTCAAAGAAAAACATCGCCTCTACCACGTCGTTGCTGGAACAGATCCGTTTTCAGACAGAATACGAATTAAAGGCGTCATAAATACTCGCGACAGGGTACCCCGTGGGCCGGATCTGTTCGGGGCCGCGCGCGTCGACAAGCGGCCTTGCGCAAGCTATTGCGCCGCCATGTTTAGAAACGAAACCAGATCATCTATGACACAGTCAACTTGCATCGCCAACTCCAACCGTGAGGTCTGCGGTGTCCCTTTCACCGTCGCGCGTCCCGCCGCCGTACTCGAGGAAATCGCCCTCAACATTTCAACCGAGCGCTTGAACCAGGCAATTTCGATTACTAATACCGAGTCGGCCTACTTCGCCCTCCACCGGCCCGAACATGCCGAATATGTCCGGCAGTCCCGCTTTTCGCTGTGTGACGGAATAGGCGTGGCCCTCGTTGGGCGCGCACACGGCATTCGCATTCCGAGATTCAACGGGCCGGTTCTCCTGGAGAAATGCTGCGAGTACGGCCTCTCCCGCGGGTGGCGCCACTTTTTCTATGGAGGCAAGCCGGGAGTGGCCGACCTTCTCGCCCGCAGACTGTCCCGCCGCTTCCCCGGGCTGATCGTCGCCGGCACCCACACGCCTCCCTTTTACTCGACTCCCTTCATCGAAGAAGAAGCTGTCCTTCATGAGATCCAGCAGGCCCGCCCCGATATCCTCTGGGTGGGCCTCGGACTCCTGAAACAAGAACAGTGGATCGCCGCCCACATCTCCAGGTTGCGTGTGCCGTGGTTCGTGGGTGTGGGCGCCGCATTCGATTTTCACGCGGGAACCGCCCGATGGGCTCCCCGCTGGATCCAACGCCTTGGGTTCGAGTGGCTATATCGCCTGTGCCATGAACCTCGGATGTTGCCTCGTAACCTGCGCAGCTTCGCACTCCTGGGCCGGGCCGTAACACTGGGAGGCCCTTCGCGGTAGCGTCTGCCGTATCGCCAGAAGGCGCCCGTCACCTCCCAGATCGCGCTCCAACTGACTACTCACGTTCCCAAGACTACCGCCATGTACTCTCTCCTCACAATTGCTGTGACCGCATTCGTTATCGCACTCCTCCTCACGCCGCCGTGGCGCAATCTCGCCATGCGCTGGGGCTTGCTCGATTCGCCCGACCATGGCCGTAAGATCCACCCCCAGCCCATCCCCCGGTTGGGTGGCGTTGCCATTGTGGCGGCCTTCGTGGGCTCGTTTGTCGTCTTGTTGCTCTTCCCGCTCGAGGGTGGCGCCGTCCTCTGGGGTCATCTTGCCCTCGCCGCGAAAATCTTCCCGGCCGCCGCCATCGTCTTCGCCACCGGTTTGCTGGACGACCTGTTCGCGCTCAAGCCGTGGCAGAAACTTCTTGGCCAGACCGCGGCCGCCATTACTGCCTTTGCCGCCGGTCTCCACTTCTACGGCTTCTCCCACTACCAGTTCCCCTCCTGGGGCTGTTTCCTCGCCACCGTCATTTGGTTGGTCGTCTGCACCAATGCCTTCAACCTCATCGATGGCGTCGATGGGCTCGCTGCCGGCGTCGGTTTCTTCGCTACACTCACTACCTTGACCACAGCGCTCCTCCAGAAGAACCTTCCGCTGGCCCTCGCAACTGCGCCGCTCGCAGGCGCCCTCCTCGGCTTCCTGCGCTACAACTTCAACCCGGCCACCATCTTCCTGGGCGATTGCGGCAGCCTTCTGATCGGCTTCCTCCTGGGCTGCTACTCACTCCAGTGGACCGCCAGGTCCGCCACCCCCTTCGGTATGACGGCGCCCTTCATGGTCCTCGCCGTCCCACTGGTCGATGCGGCGCTGTCCATCGTCCGCCGTTTCCTCCGCCATCGGCCCATCTTCGGCGCCGATCGCGGCCACATCCACCACATGCTGCTCGCCCGTGGGCTGACGCCCCGCCGTGCCGTCCTCCTCCTGTATGCCTTCTGTGGCTTCGGCGCCTGCCTCTCGCTTCTCCAAAGCTTCTTTTACGAACGCCTCGGCGGCGCGATCGTGGTCCTCTTCTGCGTCGGCGCTTGGATGGGCATTCGTCGCCTGGGATACGCCGAGTTCGGCACAGCCCGCCGGATCTTGCTCGGAGGCTCCTTCCGCCGCCTCGTCAATGCCCAACTCGAGCTGACGGCCTTCCGCGATGCTCTCAATTCCACTGCCACTCCGGATCAATGCTGGGAGGTTTTACACCGGGCCTACAGCGACTTCGGCTTTAACCAAATCCAGATGACGCTCGCGGGCCGCAGGTACCGCCACACCACCAACGGTCACCACATCCCCAACTCCTGGTGCATCCGCATCGCACTATCCGATACGGACTACGTGAATCTCTACCGCGAATTCGACACCCAGGCGCCGCCCATCATCGCCCAGTTCGCCGATACCGTCGGCGCCGTGCTGCGTCCCAGGGTGGAAGCCATGCTGCGGCCGCTCGCGCCGGATGGGCAATGCGTAATGCCTGCCGCGGATCCGAAAAGCTGCTCGCCGCAGCCCGCCGTTCCAGCCACAGCCTTACTGCCGCGTCGCAGCCCGGCGTCCTTCGAGCCCCGATTGGCAAGCTGAGGGGGAGGAGATATGCTCATACTCGCGTTTCTCGTCCTGGCCGCGGCGCTGGCCGTTACCTTCTTGCATCACCTGTTCGATTTGCTTGGCGGGATTCTGGAGCGCGTAGAAACCGAGGATCCAGGTGAGCTGTACGTTGGGAAACCCATTCACCAGCGCGCAACGAGGCCCGGCGCCCGCTCTCTGGAGGCACCCTCGCCGCGGTTTCGAGTTGCGCCACACCACCGCACCCTGCGCCCCGCTAATGGTAGAGAGAATACCCGAAATCTCGAGGACGGGAGCCGTCAGCGATCAGCCGTCAGCGGTCAGCCCCGGGATCGCGCGGCGGAGTCCACATGAGGCTGAAACCGGGGGCGCCGTCTGGAGAGCGACGAACGACTACGCCGGCTTGCCCACGCCTGTCGAACGGACCTGTCGCTGACGATGAAGAGTTGGCTCACTGCTGAAGGCTCAGCCGTTAGCTCGGACCCCCTGGTCTCCCCGCTAAGGTGGCTGAACGCTGGCAGCTTGCCGCCACTGAGCTCTGTTCCGAAGGGCGATTCGGAGAGACTGGTTTCCAGATTTGGCAGGCTGGCATCTGATCCCGGCAGGACCGGGCGGGTTGCTGCCGGCGACAGTCACCGCTCCCGCCTTCCCACGGTATTCGCCTTCCCACGGTATTGACTAACGAAATGCAGCCGGCGTAGGCCGGAGGTTAGAAACTCGAAACACACTAGGAGATCGACAATATGCACAGAATTCGAATAATAAACGGGCCATGCTTGGTGATTCTACAAGCCATGCTCTTGACAACTACGCTCCTCATTTGCGCCCCGATCCCGCTGGCGACTGTGACCTCCACCGGTCCCTTCCAGGTACACGGCGCCAACGTTCCTGCCGATGGGGGCGTGCCGTCCTGGCCCATCATGGAGGGTGACACCGTTCAGGCGGGCAGCAGCGCGCCCGTTACCGTCACCTTTGCGAACGGGTCCGTGCTCGTCCTGGAGCCCGGATCGTCAGCCAGGATCGAGATGCTCGGCCAGACACCGGTCTTCCGCCTGGAGGACGGTGCCGCGCACTACTCCCTCTCCAACCTTTCAGCCGTCAAATTGCTCGCGCTGGACGATCCCGTGACACCCCCGCGTCCCACCGGCAGCTACAGTGTCCACAAGAATCGCAAACCAGGGGCCGGTTGGTGGACTGCCGGACACGCGTCGTGGCTGCTGGGCGGGGCCGCGGCGGCGGCCGCTCTGGGCTACGGCGTGGCCTCTGCCATCCGCGGTGGTCCGCCGGTAAGTCCCATTCAATAGGTTGCAGCCCGAATCAATGATGCGCCAGCTAGCCTGCTTCCTGATGACGGTGTCGCTCGCCGCCGCCGTCTTGCTGAAGGGCGGGGCCGTCCCCTCCCAGTGGCCCTGGACTGCGCTGGGCGTATCCCTGGCCGCCTGTCTGGCGTTGTGCCTCACACCGCGGCTCGATCGCGCTTCTCACGGCCCATGGGGAAGCGCGATCCTCACCGCGCTGCTGGGGTGGATGGTATTTCAACTCGTACCGCTCCCCCCGGCCGTAGTCGCGTTCCTCTCGCCTCTGCGGTGGAGCGACGTGCTGGCCGCCCGCATGGCCACCGGCCAGGATCCACGTGCCTGGGTGGCATTATCTGTCGCGCCTCCGGCAACCTGGGAACGCCTCCTCGACGTCGTCCCGGCGATGGCGGTCTTCCTGGCCGCCCGCGAGGCCGCGCGCTGGTGGGCTGGCCGTCTGTGGATAGCCGTCGCTCCGGTTCTGGCCATTGCCTGGCTCGAAAGCCTGCTCGGCTTGGCCCAATTCTCGGCGCACCGGGCGGAAGGCTCGCCGTCCGTCACCGGGACCTACGTCAACTACGATCACTTTGCGGGCCTGCTGGAGCTGGCTTTCCCATTGGCCGTGATGGCGGCCGTAGCCGTCTGGCGGAATGGCACAACGCGCCCCGCCCAGCCCGTACGTGCCGCGCTGCGGACCGCCGCAATGCTGTTCGTGGGTGCATGCCTCTTGATGGGCGTCGTCCTCTCCTCCTCGCGCATGGCCGTATTCTCTACGCTCGCTGCAGTGGCCCTGACCGCTCTCGCTGTGCTCGTCTCGCGGCGCCGTGCCTTGCCGAATCGCCGGCTGCGTTGGCTGTGGCTGATCGCCATCGTGCTCCCCCCCATGGTGTTCGCGTCCCTCTCCACCCGCCAGCTGGTCTTGCGGTTTGCCGATCTTACCGCCACCACGGACCTCTCGAAGGACACCCGCATGGAGATCTGGGCCGACACGCTGCGCGTCGTCACCGCTTACCGGTGGACCGGCTGCGGTCTGGGGGCGTACGAGCACGGCTTGTATCGCTTCAAAAACGTGGCTCCCCTGAACACCGTAGATTTCGCACATAACGACTACCTGCAGATTCTCTCCGAACTTGGTCCCCCCGGGTTCCTGCTGGTCGCGGCCCTGGCCGCGTGTGTCCTGAAGCGCACGGTGAAGGTCGCGGCCGCCGGGCCAGGCGCGGCGAATTGGGAGTGGGCGGTGGGCCTCATGGCCGCGTTCCTGGCGCTGGGGCTGCACGGTCTGGCCGATTTCAACTTGTATATACCAGCCAACGCTCTCGCCTTGGCCTGGTTCGCCGGTGTGGCCGTGAGCCTCCCTCTTTCACCCGTCGCCCCTGCCCATGGAGGCCTGACATGCATCGCCTGATACCGGCGGCGGCGCTGCTCCTGGCCGGCTGGTCGGTAATCGGGCGTTCGGGTCTGTGCCGCTTCGATCAGATCTTCGCTACCATCGACGCGGCCGGAGGCGGCCCGGACTCGCTCGCCACCCTCGTCAACCAGGACCCGGCAAACCCGCTCGTCTGGTGCGCTTATGCCGAATCGCTGAGCCTCCGTGGCGAAATGCACAAGGCCGGGGATGCGTTCGATCGAGCGGTCTCACTGGGGCCAGGAATGCCGCCGGTCCTGATGCGCGCCGCCAACTTCGAGTTCACACACGAGCGGCCCGATCGCGGATTCCTGCTCGCGGCCCGGATTCTGGAGCGCACCTCCGCCTTCGACGAGATCCTGTTCTCTTATCTCCAGCGTTCCGGCGTGCCTTGTGCCGATGTGTTCGGCACGGCTATCCCGGCCGCGCCGCGCCCCGCCCGCGCCTGGTTTGCCTGGCTGCGGACCCACGGTTCCCTCCAGGACCTCCGCGACACCTGGCGGTGGATGAAACTCAACGGACTGCTCGACGGCCAATCGGCCGGCGAAGTCGCCTGGACGCTCTGGAATCGAAAATCTTATGCGGCGGCCAAAGCCCTGTGGACCGATTGGGCCGGCCAGTCCACGAACGGCCAGCTTCTGGTGAACCCGTTATTTGAGAATGCGCCGAACGAGAGCCCCTTTGACTGGACCCTGGGATCCTCACCCGCGGTCTCGCTAGCGCGTTCGAATGGACTTGAGATCCGTTTTGCCGGAACTGAAAACATCGCCTTCTCGCAGGTGCATCAGTTCACGGTCCTCCCGCCGGGCAGATACCGTTTTTCCGCCGAAATCCAATCCCACGCTCTCACTACCGATCAGGGCCTGTATTTTCACATCTTCGACCTGGTGGATCCGCGCCGGCTCGACGTCCGAACGCACTCTATTCTGGGCACCGCAATGCGGTCATGGGTGAGCATTGATTTCACGGTGCCTCGAGGGACAGACGCCCTGGCGGTCCAGCTTGAGCGCCGGCCTTCGGATCTCTTCGACAACCGCATTGCCGGCAGGCTTCATGTGTATCGGGTCTCGCTCGAAAAGAGTCAGTCCCTGCCAGGTCCTCGCGCTGCATCCGCCGGCCCGAACGACTGATCGTCCCCACCACGAACGCGTTTTTGGTCTCGATCAGACTCGCTGTTCGTCGAGCTGATCGAGCCCCTTAACCACCCACCCATCCTTGCCGCCGGCTTGTTCGATACGCGCGGGGATTGCACGGCGCCAGCTTTTTCGAGTAGCGTGATGTGAAATGTGACTTTGTGTGCGATGAAATGAGAAGGTCTAACCATCGCTCTCACAGCCGACCGGAAGAGGGCAATCCACGACGCCA
>Ga0335078_10015704_pt1 | contig 11242 bp, 9 predicted proteins | sample Lox_Sample_32_FD_206711 | JGI IMG/M metagenome (GOLD analysis project Ga0335078, IMG submission 206711) | Soil microbial communities from Loxahatchee National Wildlife Refuge, Florida, United States - Lox_Sample_3.2 | ecosystem: Environmental > Terrestrial > Soil > Wetlands | place: USA: Florida...
CTCGTCGAACTGCGGCGGCTCCCACGCCAGCCGAGCGCCGAGGCCCGGCGCAAACTCGCGCTGCAGGCCCGCCACATACGCCTCGCCGCCGCCGCCGCGTCGGACGTCGCCCGGCCCGCGCAGGACCAGCCGCCAGGGCGGAAGGCCAGGCTTGCCCACCAGCCGGACGGCCGCCCGCAGCAGCAGCTCGAGGCCCTTCTCCGGATGCAGCCGGCCGACGAAGCCGATCGTCACCGGGTCGCCCCGCTGGGCGGTGGCGCGCGCGTGGAGCGCCCAGTCAATCGGATTGGGGAAGACCCGTGTACGTGCCGCCAGCGCCGGTGCCTCGAAGGCCACGCGCGCCGCCACGGCCTCGCTCGTGGCGACGAGGCGCGCCGCGCGACGGTAGAATCGGATCTGGCCCTTGGGCATGCGTCCCAGCACGACGACCACGCGGCCCGCGGAGGGTCGCAGCCAAGGCAGATGCACGGGCAGTGAAACGGTGATGCAGGCCGTGAGGTCGGCGGCCGGCAGGCGACGGAGCAGACGCAGACCCCACAGGCCGTCGAGAATCAGATTCATCGTGAGACGCCGGGTGTGGTTGTACCCCGGCAGCCGGATCATCTCGACGCCGTCGAGGCGCTCTTGATCGGGAAGCCCGGGCCAGCGCCGCGAAAGCAGGGCGACGGCATGGCCAGCGGCGGCAAATCTCCGTCCCAGGTGGAACCATGCCTTCTCCATCGCGCCGCCGGCATGCGGCGGCACGGGCAGGAAGAAGCCCATGACGACGTTGATCTTCATCTTGTGCCTGGAAGGGCGAGAGTATTGTAGACAGCGCGAGCAATCTCCCTCCGGCCCCCCGCGCCCGCGGTGAAATCGTACAGGGTGTATTCATGCTCGTGCAGATAGGCGCTCACGAAATCGGCGTTGCGCTCATAGACCTCAATCAGAATGGCGGGCCGATGAGTTCGCAGCAGCCCCTGACCGCCCTCGAGTACGGCTCGTTCTCCGCCGTCGACGTCGATTTTGATCACGTGCGGAGCAGGGTAATGCTCGCCGAGCCAGTCGAGCGTGACCGTGGGAACTAGGTATTGCTCGCGGATCCCGCCGGTAATGCTGCTGCCCGCCCCGCCCGCGCGGTGGAGCGAGGTTGCCGCGCGACTCCGTTTCGGAATGTCGAGCCACTCCAGGTTCAGGCGGTCGCTGACCGCCAGGGGCAACAAGTGGACGGTGGCGACGCGGCCGTGGTTGAAGCGGCAGGAACGTTGGAGCAGGTGAAGCGACCACAGGTCGGGCTCGAGACACAGAACACGACCCGATCGCCCGGCGCACGCAGCGGCCGCAAAGGTAAAGACCCCCATGTTGCCACCGACGTCCCAAACGCAGTACCCGGGCTGAACGTGATACTCGGCGAAGTCGAAAAGATCGATGAAGTGGGAGGCAGGAAGGCCGCGATAATAGACGAGCGAAGCCGCCGGCGAAACCCGCAGCCGGAGGGCTCCAAAACGGGCCGGCAGGCGACGAACCAAGGTAACATGTCGGCTCGACCGCTCTCCGAGACGGCGTAGTCGGAGGAGGGATCTAGCCCAAAGCTCTGCGAATGTTAGATGCGGCATGGCAAATCCGATTGGCGCCGGCGCGCGAAGCTTCAGCCGGATCGACCGATTGCCGCGATCGCGCGCTGTAAGCCGGCCGTCGTTTGAATATAGGTATAACCCGCAATGCGTGCTGCCACGCGCGCCTTCAGATTGTTGGCGTCGCCCCGGAGGACAGCCAGCGCCCGCGTTAACTTGGCAGCGAGTTGCAGCGGGTCACCGGCGCTGAAGACCCAGCCGGTTTCGTCGTCGGTCACCAAATCGCGTTGGCAGCCGACGACGTCGCTGACGAGGCACGGGACGCCCATGTGCATCGCTTCGTTGATTGCGAGGCCCCAGGTTTCCGACCCGCCGACCGATGGCAGGACAAACAGATCGGCAAGCAGATACCGCGCGGGCATTTCACTTTGATTGGCGAACGGCAGAAAGCGCACGTCGGCGGTTCGAACTCCGCTGGCGCGAGATTCAAGGGCGGGTTTCTCCTCGCCGTCGCCGACGAAGATCAACGTGGTGTCGGGACGCGGAGCGGCGAGAAAGGCTTCGAGCAGGACGCGTGGCTGTTTGCGCGGCAGCAGCTTGCCGGCGAACAACACCACGCGACGCCCCGGCGGCAGGGCCAGCACGGCGCGCAGCCGGCACGCGGCCTCGTGGTGCGCTGTGACGCCGAGGTCGAAGAGTTGGTGGTCCACGGCGTGGGGCACGAAATGTAGCCGATCCGCCGGCACGCCAAACGCCTCGAAATACGCGCGATTGGCCGCGCCCACATAAGTAACGGCGACAAACTGGCGATAGAGCAGGCGCAGTAGCATCCGCTTTGCCAACCCGGGGGGCGGCTGCCCCAGCAGATGGGAGTCGCCGCGGAAGACGAGGGACACGCCGCGGCGGCGGCACCAGACGATCGCCCGGAGGTGCGCGGCGAAGCGGTAGCCGAAAAGCAGCACCGCGTCCGGGCGCCACGCGGCGAGGTGCGCGGTCAGCGCGGGATTGCGCAGACCCCAGAAATGGTCGGTCCCGGGGCGCGCGGCGCGGTTGGGCAGGAATTCCGATTCGTATCCGGAAAGCAGGTCGATGTCCCAGGCTAGCGGCACTCCGAACTCCGGGTCGCGCCGGGTGGCAACGCCGAAGTCCCAGAGGTAGAAAACGTGGAACTTAAGCTCCGTATGGGTTTTCAACCACCGAAACCAAGGACTGTAATACTGCGTGGGGTGCGACAGCACGACGGCCAGCCGCGACGGTTTCGTGAAGGTCATTTCTTTCCGACAAAGAACCGATAGAAAAGCGGTATCCCCAAAACGACGATTGAGGCTTGAAAGAGCGAAGTTATCCACGTCGCAGCCACCTGCTCGACTTGGAAAGACCAAGCGGTGAGTAGGATGATGAACAACCCCACGGCGGATAACTGCGGCGCTCCCACGGACAAAAGGGAGACATACTTGAAGGCTCCGCCGATGCAGAGACCAACCATGGCCATGCCAATGAGCCCGAAGTTGGCATAGGCTTCAGCCAAGGGCCCGAAGGCGATCGAGACCTTGAGGGCAGAGTCTTCGTCGACGAGGTGGAAGTAGAGGGCGAGCCGGACGTTAGAGAGCAGAGTGGATGGTTTTTCCGGCCACAGTAGACGGGGAATCAGCAGGGCGGGAATGTCGGCGTAGCTCTCCCCATAGAGGTACGGATCGTACGACGGAACCCGATCCACCACCAGGCAGAGCATCTGGAAGAGCGACGCGCGCTCGAAGAGATTCTCCGTCAACGTACGATTCTTTTCTTCCTGACGCTCAGACGCGACCATACCGACGGTGATCCATTGCGAGTAGAATGCCGGCAGGTCTGTGAGCGTCGGATGACGCATGTCTTCGTGCCAATAGATCTCGCGCATGCGGCTCTTCCCGTTGTGCAGGATGGCGACGGCCACCAAGACCACGCCGACCAGCACGACGGGCACCCGCCGGCTCGCGGTCGTATATCCGATCACCGCGAGAACAAAGAGCGAGACTCCCTGGATCAGATAGAGTCCGGAAAAGAGCAGCAATATCTGGGCCGCCAGATTCAAAATAATCACGGCTTTCTCGGTGGTCGTCAGCACGCCGAGGCCCCAAAGGCGTGACTGGATGAACAGCGACATAATGCCGACGCCGAAGAATATTGCGCGAAAAGCACTCGATAGCTGCCAGGGGATCAGGTCGGTGAAGTTCGCCGTGTAAAGATAAACGGTATTGAGCCAGAGACCGATCTGCATGTTCCGCAGGATCGAATCCGGCAGCAGGGATTCGACTAACCATGACTGCTGCGCCGGCCGCCAACGGACGAGAGCAAATCCGGCAATCGCCACCGCTTGAAAGATCAATACCGCGGTGGCCGCCTGCCAGATGACTGCGTCGGAGAAAGCGAAGATTGGCGGATTTCCTGCCAGCATCGGCATGGCGTAGAAATTCACCACGGTGAGCATGAAGATTTCGAACGCCGGAAACCACTGCCGGTGAAGCCGGGCCCACTCCAGCGCCGGCAACGCAGAAAGCACGACGATCAGAAGACCGCAGCCGATGAGCAACGGGTCCTTTAGAGGCGACCGATAGTAGAGCCACAGACAGGTGGCGACGAGTCCGGCAACGCCCAACCGGTGAAGTCGTTGTGAGGCGAAGAACCCCGACGTGTCGGATGATCTGTTCATCGATTCAGGGCGCGGAAATGCAGCGCCGGAAAAAATCCGCCTGGAGGCGAGCCAACGAGGCGCCGTCAAGCCGATGCGCGCTCGGATTGAAGCGTACCGGGGGCACCTCGCCACGAACGAGCGCCTGCAACGCGCTCACTGCGGCCTGCTCATTCAACTCCACCATACGCACGCCGGCGGCCGCGTCCAAGATCGCGTCGTAGACCACGCTGTGAGGCGGCACGAAGGCAAGCGTCGGCTTCTCCAGCGCCAGCACGGTATGCAGCTTGGACGGGGCGTACGTCCGGTCGGCGGATCCCAGCAGCAAGAGCGCGTCGGCCCCGGCCAAGCGGCGCAGCGACTCGAGGTAGCCGATCCGGCCGGCGGTCTCATGGACCAGCCCGGTGGCGCCGGTGGCGGCGGCCAGCGGGGGCGTCACCGGACGGGTGGTGCCCGGCGCCGCATAACTGCTGCCGAAAAAATGGAGGTGCGGCGCCCGACCCGTCTCTTCGCGCATCCGCCCCACCGCCCGGAAAAGACCGGTGAGGGCTTCGGTCATGTCGCCGCCGAGGCGGCCGGTATAGACGATCGCAGGGCGCTCGCCGGGCGGAGGCGCCAGGGGCTCGGCGCGGGCCCGGACGAGGTCGCCGGTCGAAACACCAAAGGGCAATACGAGCGCGGGTCGCGCGGCGAACCATGGGCAGCGCTTCGCGAGGGCCTCCGGGTACGCCGGCGACACGCTGAGCAAGCCGGCGGATTCGCGGAGACAGCGCGGCTCGAGCCAAGCCGCCACCCGGCGGGCCACGCGATATTTCCAGCCTCCCGGCGGCGGCGGCGCGCCGGGGCGATCATAAAAATCCGACACCAAGGGATCCTGCCAGTCGACGACATAGGGAACGCCGAACCGACGTTTCCAGCGGGCGCCAAGCAGCATCGCCGGGAATTGGGTGGTCGAGAAGAACACCAAATCCGGACGCCATTGCTCGACGATGCGGTCACCGGTGCGCGCCAGCGCGCTCAGCGCGCGCCAGCCCAGGTGTCCGAGACCGACGCGCCGCGTCAGCCGCGGCGACCAGGCGCGTACCCGGTTGACCGGCAGGTCCGCCGGGAGGGTCGCCAAAAGCTCGGGCTCAAGATTCTGGCTGTCGGCGTCCGGGAGACAGGCGAGCACCCGGGGCTCCCAACCGGAATCCTTATAATGGGGCAGGCTGATACGTAGGCGGTGCGAGTCCGGCGCATTGACCGGCGGGAAATGCGGGGACACAGCAAGCAGGCGATACATGGGACTCCGGCTCATGCGCCCCGCCGGGGCACCTGGTGCCCCGGCTGATCAGTTTTACCGGTCATCTCCCGGTAAAGGGCCAGGTAGGCGTCGGCGCACACCGCGGCGGAGAACCGGTGTTCAACCGCGGCACGACATGCCGCCCGGCTCAATTCCGGGATGCGTGCCACCGCCGCCACTCCGGCAGGGACCGAATCGACAAACAGACCGGTTCGGCCTTCCTCGACAATCTCGGGCAGCGCGCCTCGCCGGCACGAAATCACCGGGGTGCCGCAGGCGAGCGCCTCGACGAAAACGATGCCGAAGGGTTCGTCCCACTGCACCGGCACCAGGAGGGCGGCGGCCCGGCCCAGCAGGTCTTCTTTTTCGGCGTCGTTTACCTCACCAACCCATTCGACGCCATCGCGTCCCAGATGAGGAACGATCCGTTCGTCCCAGAATGCTCGCTCCCGTCCGGCGGTGGCGTGGTTGCCGGCGAGGATAAGGCTCCGGCCGCAGGCGCGGGCGATGGCGATGGCAAGGTCGGGACCCTTGACCGATTCGATGCGGCTCAAAAACACGAGCGGCGCATCAGAGGGCACGGCCGGCACGAAGGTGTATTTGTCCAGCTCCACGAAATTGGGAATGGCGTGCCATCGGCCACCCGAACGGCGACCCATCGCGCCGATGAACTCGCTGCAACCGGTGAATCGCAGCGAGCTTCCACCCAGACTCGCAGCCAGCGAAATCTGCCGGCCTCCAGTGTGTCGCTGGTAGGACATGACTTTGGGCAGGCGGGCGGGTAGCAATGGCAACAGATAGCCCAAACGCGAGAAACTGTGGAGCAGATCGGGCCGGAAAGCGCGCACGGCACGGCCCAGGGTGATGGTGTTGCACAGCGTGTCAGCTTTCGACCTCGAACGGCGGCCGGCCCAGCCGAAGCGTTGGTCCGCCGGCGAGCTCGAGTCGGGGTGGGCGACCAGGCCGATATGGTGCCCCTGCGACCGATAGACGCGCACCAAGGCGTCAACGATCCGCTCGATGCCGCCGTAGAGCGGAGGAGGCACCGGCACCTCGGGATCCGCCGTCAGCAGGATGCGCATGGGCTTGGCCGATCGGAATGGACCCACGCCAGTCCGGAGGAATCGGCGAGGTGGTTGTAGCCGCAGTCGGCAAGAAATCGCGTCAGCTCCTGGGCGTTGCGGCCGCGCCGGTGCATCAACTCGGGATGCGTCTCCAGGATCAGCGCCCGGATGCCGCCACTGCGAAAAAGTCCCGGGCTGCCGAGGATCGCCTCGTATTCCCAGCTTTCGATGTCCATTTTCATAACTGCTTCGTCCGGCACCCGCTGGAGGGAAAAAAGCTCGGTCAGGGTCATGCAGGTCACCACCTGCGTTGGCAGGCGGTACCGCGTGGGGGCTGCCATGCCGGAAGCACTGTTGTTCATGTCGGGCGTCAGCTGGAGTTGCGCCTGGCCGGGCTTGTCGGAGATGGCGGCCGGCACGACGGTGATGTTGACGCATTGGTTCAGCCGGAAGTTGCGGCGCAGGACTTCCTGCAGACGCAGCTGCGGTTCCACCGCGACCACGTGGCCGGCAGCGCCGACTAGCCGGGACGCCACCACGGAGAAGTAGCCTTCGTTGGCCCCGACATCGACGAACGTGTCGCCCGGCCGCAATAACCGCCGCAGGGCGGCGAGGGTGTGTGACTCGTAGGAGCCCGACGCATCGAGGATTTGCCCGAGGACGCTCGCGGGATCGACCCAGAATGTGCCCTCCGCGGTGGCCAGTTCCACCCGCCGCATGAACAGCAGGTGCTTGATCATGGAGGCGACCGGCGCCGGGCGGATGCGCATCAACAGTCGTCCGATCAGGAAAGGCGGTTTCATGTCGGCGGGCCGACGAGGCGCCGGATCGCGTCCAAAAGGTCCCGTTGTTCAATCTCCCAGCAGTAGCGCCGGCGGGCGAGATCCCACGCGGCGCGCCGCGCGACCGCCACGCGCGCTGAATCGGCCAGGAATACGTCGAGCTGGCGGGCCGTGGCGTCGACCGCGCCCGGGTCCACGAGCTGGGCGGCGGCGCCCAGCTCCGGCGCGAGGTTGCGCTGGGCGGTCGTGTTGGAGAGAAGCTGGGGCACGCCAGCCATCAGGTAGGCGAAAACCTTGTTGGTCAGGCAGAGATCGCGGTTGAGCGGCCGGGTCTCCTCGAGGGAGAGGCCAAGGTCGGCGTCGGCAGCCAGGTGCACCATCTCGGCGGGGGGAGCGGGCGCAAGGAAGCGCAGGGCGCCGGCGCGGCCCGCGGTCGCCGCTAGCGATTCCAGTCGCGCCCGATAGTCGCCGGCCACGAATCCCCGGAGATGCAGTTCGGTCGGGGTGCGCATGCGGCCGAGGACGGCAATGGCGGCCTCCAGGCCGCGGCCGGGGCCGATCGTCTGGGAGAACCAATAGAGACGCGCCGGCCGCGTCTCGGAAACAGGGCCGGGGTCGACGGGCGCGGCGGGGGCCTGCGCGAGGGGAAAGACGTTCAGCAGCGTCTGCGGTTTGGCGCCGTAGCTGATCTCATACTGCCGGCTGATCAACGGCGAGGCGGTTGTGAAGAGGGCGCTGCCGGGCAATAACCTGCTTTGCAGCCTGTGCCGGGCAGCGGCCTCGACTCGATCCTCGGCGAGGCCGATAGTTTCTGCGTCGTGAAAGTCCTCGGCGTCGAAGCCGTAGGCGACACCCCGTGCGCCTGCCGCGAAGGCCGCCGCCGGCAGGCCAGCCAGGCAGTGGCCGAAATAAAGCTGGGCGGGCTGCCGCGCTGCCACCCGGGCCAGGTGCAGTGCCTCGGCATGATGGGCGCGAGCGGCCAGCCGTACCGACTTGGCCGGGACGGTCGCGAGCAACCACCGCGCCAGGCGGCGGCAGATTTTCCGCGCGGCGGCGCCGGCGCCGCGCCGATGGTTGATCAGGGTGTGCGACCATTTGGCCGCCGCCAGCACCTCCGTATCGAGCCGTTCGGCCGGGACGAAATTCCGGCCTGCGACGACGTGCACCCGGTAGCCCGCCGCGGCCAGTGCATCGGCGTTCTTTACCAGCCGCGGCGTCGATGCCAGGTGGCCGGGAGTAATGAGGCAGATGGCGGGTGCGGGGCGGCTCACGAATCGGAAAAGAAGCCGGCGCGACGCAGCGTGTCGGAGAGGGCACGGCGATAATCGCTCCATTGCCACGAGGCGGCCGTGGCCAGCGCAGGCTCCCGCATCGCGCGCAGGTCGGATCGGTGGTCCAGGCACCACTGGAGATTCTCGCGAATGGCCGCCGCATCCCCGGCGGGGATCAGTAATCCATTCTGCCGCGGTTTCAGGAGGTCGGCGGCGCCAGCGCGGTCGGTGGTAATGACCGGCAGGCCGCGCGACCACGCCTCAGTGACCACCATGCCGAATCCATCGCACAGCGTGGGGAAAATCAGCGCGTCCGCCTGCCGGTAATGGTCGAACAATTCAGGACGGGGGACGGAGCCCGAGATCTCGATGCCATCGGGCAGCGGCCGCAGGGCGCGCGGCGGCAGGGCGACGGTTCCAAACACCCGCAGCCGGGCGTGGTCGCCGAGGCCGCCGTGGCGCCAGGCGTCGAGCAGGTAATGCGCGCCTTTGCGGAGGCTGAAGGTTCCCGCCCAGATTAATCGCAGCGGTTCATCCTCCCTACCGCCCCCACCGAGCGCCGCCGTCCGTTCCGCCGGTTCGGGCGCTCCATAGGGCACGATGCGCACCTTCGCGACGTCGAGTCCGGCGTCGGCATAGGTCCGGCGGGTGAACCGGGATGCGGCCACGACGACGTCCGCACCGCGCCACTCCGCGCGCCGGCGGGCGGTTCGGGCGGCTTCGCGTCGCTCGGTGTAGCGATGGTAGGCGGTGCGGAGTTCCGGGAAGCGGTCCATCTCGGCGGCCAGCAGACCGTGGACAAATTCCGGCTCGGGGGCCGGCACGTCATAGGCGACGCGCAGGCCGAGCGCGCGGGCCCGCACGAATGTGGCAAGCGAGCCAAACTCGAATCCGTAGACTCCGGTCAGCTTCGCGCGCAGCTGGCGAGCCACGGCCCGGTCGAAGCTGGTCTCGGATCGTTCCCAGATCCAATCGGTCAGGCGGCCGTCGCGGTCGCCCGCACCGACGGCCAGCCGGAGCAGTTCGCCCCAGGGATGGCTGTCCACCAGCGCCGGCGGAATCTCGGTGACGGCGCGACGGCGGAACCGCGACGCAAGGTCGCGGCCTAGGAGGCGGGCGGTCGCGCAGAGCGCGCGTTGCCGGAAGCTCTCCGGCTCGTCCCGCACCGCAGTCACGAAGCAATCAAGCTGCCCGGCCTCTTGGAGTGCGCGGGCTGCCTGCTGCACAAACGGCGCGACGCTGGAGTGGAAGAGGAGGACGCTCAAGGGGAGTGAGGAGGGCTCAAGGGCGCCGCTTCCGGTGTCGGACGATTGGGGAATTCATCGGCGGGGGCCGGGGTGCACCACCAATGCTCTTCGTGCGGCTCCACATCGACTTCCGACTGATAGTTGTGCCCATGCAGCCAGGCGGCGACGTCGCCGGGCGCGTGGCCGTAGCCACGGAGCGCGGGCCGATGGACGCTTACCATCAGCTGGGGGCGCACGCGGCGAACCAGGGCGTCGGCCCCCTCCAGAACGAGCAACTCCGCTCCCTCGATGTCAATCTTGATGAGCCATGGCCGGGAGGCCTCGGCCGCGGCAAAGAGGCGGTCGAGGCTGTGCACGGGAATGCGGTTCGCCCGCTGGGTATCCAGGCATTCGTAGCGTGCGCAAGCGGGCTCCGCGGTGATGCGGTCGGCGTCGAGCCGCGCGGCCGTGCCGGCGGCGACCACGACGGCGTCGAGGTCCACCGTGGGCGTCGCGCCGGCGTAGCCGTGAATGACGTGAAGCCGGCTGGGGCCGACATGGCGGCAGAGCCGGCGGGAGCACTGGAGGCTAACCCGGTCGGAATCGATGGCCCAAGCCTCGCTTCGGGCGCTGCTGGCGAGGGCGAGGAGACTGTAGAGAGCGACGGAACTGCCGACGTCGATCAGGGCGCCGTCCGGATGAGCTTCAAACCAGGCGGCGACACGGCGCGTGGCGCCCGGCTCGTAGTTGGTCCAGGGCGGGCGGGCGAAGCGCGCGGGCACCCGGATGCTTTTGCCGCCGATGGCCAGCGCCACGCCGCGGCGCAGCGGATCCTGGAGCGCATAATACGCGTCCTTCACCGCCTGCTTCACATGCGGGACGCGATTGAGGCCGGTGGCGCGGGCGACGGTGGCGAGCAGGCTCATGGACGGGCGGAGTCCCGTGCTTCCCGCAGCAGGTCGACGTAGCGTCGGGCGCAAAGGCCCAGCTCCAGAGTTTCGAGAATATAGTCCCGCGGACGGTAGGCGCCATCCCGCGCCCGCTGGAGAAACAGTTCCAGGGTGCCGGGGAGGTCGGCCATGCGGACAAACCGCTCGCCGCAGCGATCGTCGAAATAGGGCACCGAGCTGGCCGGACAGTCGCTGAGCCCGTGCCGATAGCGATTCGGGTCGAGCCAGCGCCCGGGATCCCAGGCCAGCAACGGGATGTTCATGCTGAGCGCCTCATTATAGGCGATGCCCTGGGTCTCGTTCTCGCAAAGGAACAGGACCGCCCGGCTGCGGGAGAGCAGGGCGTGATAGGAATTCTCCCGGCCCCGCGGATAACGGCCGTAGCCGATCACGCGGTACCGGAGACTGCGGCGGTCGAGTTCGGCCAGCGAGCGCGCAAGAATGTC
>Ga0335078_10015706_pt1 | contig 11241 bp, 8 predicted proteins | sample Lox_Sample_32_FD_206711 | JGI IMG/M metagenome (GOLD analysis project Ga0335078, IMG submission 206711) | Soil microbial communities from Loxahatchee National Wildlife Refuge, Florida, United States - Lox_Sample_3.2 | ecosystem: Environmental > Terrestrial > Soil > Wetlands | place: USA: Florida...
GTTTCGACGCAGGATAGTCGTGATCGCCCAACCCGTCGCGTCCATGAAACCAGGTTGCGTTCTGATAGGTGCGGACCAGCGGCTTCGACGCACCGGCAAAAACGGGGGCTTTGCCACCGCAAAGTTCCACGGTATAGAGCGCATTGCGAGTGGCCTGCTCCACGGGAACGTTACCCGCAACAGTGGTGATCGCGAGCACGCGCACATCAGGCGCACGCAGGGCCATGATGAGCGCGACAGCATCATCCGACGCAGTATCAGTATCGATTAAGAAGGAACGGGGCACGCCGGTACTATACCAGCTGAAAGACGCAGGTCTTAGGTCTTAGGTCTTAGGTCTTAGGTCTTAGGTCTCGGCTCTCGGCTCTCGGCTCTCGGCTCTCGGCTCTCGGCGAATGAGAGCGGACTCGCGAAGACAAGGTTGCTTCAATTACCCGGAAAAGGTTGGGGACGGGCAGAGCCCGTCCCCAAATTGATACCGGTCTAACAAAATCTATCGCTTGAACGAGAAGTTCAAACCAGTCGAAAGAGTTATGTCGTTCCTTTCAATCGGAGGCGTAGAAGCCAGCGGATGAGTGTCAAACACGTCCCCGAAGGTTAGTTGCCATCCCAGCCAATTGTTCAACTTGGTGACCACGCCGAGGTTGAATATTCCGCGCAGGACGTGCACGTTATCGGGCGTGTCGCCAGGAAACGCGATATTCGTATCGCTAAAGCTGGGATAAAGCAGGAAGGTTTGCGTCAAGGTGGAGTGCTTCCCCATCTGGTGAGTAAAGTTATCGCCGACGGTCAGGGCTGCCGTGCTATCTGACTTGTTGTACAGCGTTGTGTCTGGGGGAGGCAGTGGGTTTGGTTCCACCAAGTCCGAAAAGCTCTCATGCGTGTAGTTGATGCCGGCGAGCAGATCAAGCGTGGTGTTAGGAGTCTTGATGGCATGGAAGCCGATACCACCGCCGAGAATGTAGCGCAAATCGAGATTTTGCAGCGCGTTGTTGAAGAAGTCGCCGCTCACGAATCCGAAGACGCGCGGGGCAAAGTCGTGATCGTAACGGATGCCGCCGGCATTCGAGTTCGCGGTGGTTTGCTTTGGAATGGGCTGCAGCGCGAGTTTACTGGTAGTCGAATAGATGGAGGTTTCGTAAAGCGTCAGCTTGTCGTGAAAGCCTGTGCGAACGCCATTGAAACCAATATTCAGATTTCTGGTTTCGCTGTTCCCGGCAGTCAGAGCAAGTCCCAGATTGGCCCCGCCCGCCCAACCTTCGGCCCAGCCCGGGTGCAGCGTCTTCTGATAAGCCGCTTCTTCTGCAGGGCTGCGTAGGACCGTAACAGACGAAATTGGCGCTTCTACTGTGCCAGTGGTCTTGGTAGCAACCTGCAGTTGGTCGCCGGTGGTAGTGACGGGCCCGACTTCTGTTTTGCCGCCCGCAGTGACGTGGAGATCGCCAGTTGAAGACAATGACTGAATGGCATCGAACTTAATGGTTAAGTCGCCGGCATAATCGGTTTTGAGCACGAGTGTTTTGCCATCGGATTTAGTAATGGAACCGGTCAGATGGTCACCATTCTTCAGCACAATCTGATCGGCAAATGCCGGAATGGCTAATGAGATAAGAATTCCTACCACGAATCTACGCACAGGACTCCTCCTTGATATTCAAATCGCAAAATGAGATGTCAACTTGCTCTGGGCCCGGGGTAACAGGGACCCCATGAACAACTCGGGAAGTGCACGCGAACAGAGCCGCCATATGGCAGCCAGTTAATTATTGGATTGAAAAATTATATCGAGTGACCGGAAAGTTGTCACCGATGGGAACCACGTGTGGCGATTTCCGCGCTCACGATTTCTCTTCGGGTTTGCTATCGGCCTTGGTGTCTGATTTAGCTTCCGGGTTGCTGCCTTCCTTCATGCCATTCTTCAAAGCACGAATGCCTTCACCCAAACCCTTGCCCAATTCTGGCAGCTTCCTCGGGCCGAAGAACAGCAAGGCAATGAAGAAGATCACGAGCAGATGCATCGGCTGAAATAGACCTTCGAACATAAAGCCTCCGAAGCTGGGCGGCGATAACGCAACCGGGTGGCGCTTCTGTCGATAAGTGTAGCGCAAGTGAGCCGGGGAGTCTCGCGCACTGCAGGAAGGAATTCGCGTAATCCGGCCGATTTCTAACGCGGCTGGTACCGTCAACTCGCTGGCGTTATGACGCAGATCTCTGGAGCGAGCGATCCTGTCCTTTCGCAAAACTGCTCTCGTACAACCGCCCAGACCTTTCCATTACTTCCGTTACCTATCAGCGGCTGTAAGCACAGACTATGTTGGCCCTGGAAGATCCATGGGGACTCCGCAGTCTGCTGTAGCCGTCTTCATGGCAACGCCGGAGGACACTTGAATCGCGGTCGGGCCATCTGTTTCTTTGTTCTTCTGGCAAGCAGGCTCTTGTGGCCAAGTACCAACGGCTCGAGTCCTGATCAGCCAATTCCCTCCAGCAGGGCAACGCCTCAAACCTCTTCTGCCGCAACATCCCAGGGGGTTTCTCTGGACGACATCTTCTTGTGGTTGGCAGGAGGCATTTCGAACGCGCGCATCCAGCGCCTGGCGACGGCGGCCGGAGCACATCCTCTTACTTCAACGTGTATCAAAGCTCTGCGCGATGCCGGCGCGAACAGCGAACTTATCGGGGCGCTCGGCGGTAACACTGCTTCTGGTCGGCCGGCCGCGCAGACGAAAAAGACGGTTCAAGGGATGCAAGAAAAAACCATCTCCCGACAGGAGGAATCGACTGGTGCCAGTTGCGAAAGCGGCCCGTCGGAAATCGCCGCATTCGTTCATAGCAAGAATTGGACTGCAGCCGAGGCTGCGGTTCGTACCCAACTCCGCGAAACGCCACAGAGTGCCAGGCTGCTTTTTGTTCTGGGCACGATTCTGCGCAAGCAGGAGCGGTTTGACGAAGCGTACGACGCGTTTGCCGATTCGTCACACTTGGACCCGGGTTTCCCCGAAACGCACAATCAGCTCTCTTATCTTTTTTACCGCAGCAACGATTCTGACAACGCGATCGCTGAAGCCCGCACCGCGCTGAGCATCGATCCCGCCAACGCGGAGGCCTACCGTTATCTGGGCCTTGCTTTCTATTCCGATGGGCACTATGAAGCGGCGCTCAATGCCTACGAGAAATCGCTGGAACGCGAACCCGAGAATGCGGAGGTTTACTTCGATATCGGCATCACCAATCGCGATAAAGGGGATCTGCGGCAATCAGCGGTTGCGTATCGCCATGCGCTGCGCCTGCGTCCGGATTATTGGCAGGCCCATAGCAATCTGGGCGTCGTGCTACATGATCAAGGGAAGCTTGATGAGTCGATCGCCGAATATCGGGCAGCTCTAAAGTTGAAGCCGGACGAAATCAGTGTGCGCAACAATCTTGGGAACACACTTTGCGATAAGGAAGATTTCGAGGGAGCGCTCTCCGAATTTCAGCAGCTTTCCCGGCAAAACCCGGAGTGGAGCGGAGGACACAATTGCCTGGCGCGCGTTTATATGTGGAAGCACAATTACGCGGCGGCTATTCAGGAATTACAGGCAGCGATTGCGGAGAATCCGGAGGGCGCAACCGAGCGCCGGGTGCTGGGGCAGGCGTTGCTACTTGCGGGCAGAGATCAGGAGGCGCTCCAGGTTCTGCGTAAGGCCGTCGAACTCAGCCCAGATTCTGCTCTCGGTCATCATTATCTGGGAACCGCACTGGTGAATACGCAACAACTCGACGAGGCAGAAGGGGAATTTCGAATCGCATTGAAATTAGAACCAAGCGCGCAAAATCATTATTCGTTGGCGGCATGTCTGATGGCTTTGAACCGGTTTGAAGAAGCCTTGGGCGAGCTGGAAATTGCATCGCGCCTCGACCCCAGCGAAAACCTCTACCGGGCGCGAATGCAGGAAGCAGCGCGAATGATCACTGCTACCAAGTAGCCTCACTCCCGAGGTAACCATGGGACATTACCTAAGTATGTACCATCGTGCTTGGCCTCGCGGTGCAATGCAATCCTAGAATGAATCAACAGACGCGGCCTAAGTGGCCGTAGGACGTGACGAATGGAAAGCACTGCAGCGCGACAAGCCACCGTGAAGGTTGCGAACCCGGCCATAGCATCTGGTATCGACCCACACCTGAAGAACCTGGGAACGCGGCCGGTCCAAAACAACGAAACGAGACTGGCCGGATACGGCCTGCCTTGCGCAAACTGCCGGGCTTATTATCCATCGGACATGCAGGCTTGCCCGATCTGCAAATCAAAGGAACGGATCTCCGCGACCGCCGTGCCCAAGGTTGCCGCGACCGCTGCAACGCCGCAATCTGAAGAGTCACGGTTGTTAGCAGCAGAGCGGGAAAGATTGCGCGAATTAAAGTCGCAGATCTATGCCAGCCATTCCCATGTCACCCCGACGGCCTTTCGCTGCGCGCTTGATCAGAATCATAATGGCAACAGTGAACCGGCTGCGGTGTGCCACACCTGCTATGGCGAAGCGCGGCAGCATGCCGACCAACTGGAAGCGGCGCTTCACATGGATGCAAAAGAAGCGGCAAAGATTGTCTATGATGCCGTCTGGGCCGATCCGTCCGATCCCAACAAGACTTACCTGAACGCCGCAAATGCGCTGCTTATGGAACTGCGCAGGCGGGCAGGCGTTGGACTGTTGCTTGGCTCAAATCAACTGCTGCCCCACTAGCTCATTCCGCTTTGAACGCCACGTAATTGCGCCCCGCGTAGAGGCGGTACCCCGCATCCGTTTTTTCAAATTTGAGTGGAACTGGATGCTTGACCTGGTCATCTCTCTGGCTGGCCACTGAAAAAACGTCGGATCCCGCCACGTTCGTCACAAAAAGCTTTCCATCCTTGAAACCGAAGCCGTAGGCGCCCGGATCGAGGGTTGCACCATCAAAAGTAAGTTTCGCCTCGGTGATCAGGAAGCCCTGATACTTTGCTGCGATCGCTGTGGCATACCCCGATGTGTCGACCAGCCCCGCAAGCGTGAACTTGCCAGCCGAAGTTTTGAGCGCAACCGAATTTCGTTCCTGCACGGGCGCATTTTGGCCTGCATAGAAGAACGATTTTGGAATGACCTTGTTGAGTTCATCGCCGGTCACGATCTGCGCATTTGCGGGCGGGCACACAAACCCAATCAAGAGGAAGAATTGAGTCGCAACAAGAAATACTGCTTTGTGATTAATTTTCATGGGCGCTCCTATCGGCAAATCTCTACTTCGGCTTTGTGGGCGAGATCGGAATCGTACCATCGATTCGCGAAGTTTTGCTGTGATTTTGCCGCCCGCTCAAGGACAGAACATTGAGCGACTGACTGCTCTTACTCTTACTCTTCCTCGAAGCGCAGTGTGCCGAACGCCTCAGGCACGTGGAAATTGGGCTCCGCGGTCAGGGTCGGTTGCCAGGCGGAATAAAACCTTGGTTCATTGTGGCCTTCGATCCGGTAAAAATTGGCTCTCCAAGCCACGGAAGGATTAAAGTTTGGCGTGATCGCTCTCATGGGAATTGCCAGTTCAGCAGTCCATCGGCGGCGCGCCTCGTCAAGCCAAACAGAGCGCTGCAGTCCGGTTTTCAGGTGCTTCATTCCACCGGGAAAAATGTCGAGATCGACCCACATTCCGTTTGGACTGATCTCAAATTCGCGGTAATGCCGCGCGCGCGATGAATTGGGCAGAAAAAAAGCCTCAGCGACGTCCCGATCCCAGAGATGATCGCGCCGGCCACTAGGGTCGGCATCGTCGAAGACGAATAGAGTTTTATAGCGGCACACGAAACGCAGATAGAGAGACTTCTGCGTCCAGAGTATGCGGACTTCAGTTTCACGCGCGGTGTCGCGGCGCTGGCCCTGCCAGTCAGCACAAAAAGTGATTGGCGTTGCTCCATCCCATTCCGGAGCGGGCTGTGCAGCATTGAGTGAAATGTGGTGGGGAATGCGGGTGGCAACGATCGTGTCGTTGGTGGCAGAAACCGACGTCTCTTCCCAAGCCATGCTCATATGGGCCAACCAGCAAGTTATCGCAAACCTCTGTGGGCGCAAAGTGCCGTTGGAAGAACTTGGGATTAGTCCTTTCGTCTATGAAAAGCTCTTGATTAAGCGCTAGCGGCTTGGCTATGAACCGGAACTCAGTTTGACCGCAACATTCGGATAGTCGGTGCCGGCGTGGGTGGCTATCTTTGGGGCATGACAACCAATGCGATACTTTCCGAGAACACGGACATCGAAATGGAAGAGATGAACGCAACTTCAGAACGCCGCTGGCTGGCCGTAGAGAAGCGCGACAGTTCACTCGACGGCACTTTTGTTTTCGGCGTGTCGAGTACGGGGGTGTTTTGCCGTCCTTCGTGCCCGTCGCGAAGGCCGCGTCGGGAGAACATACGATTCTTCGACGATGCCACGTCAGCCGAAAGGGCAGGTTATCGGGCCTGCTTGCGTTGCCGGCCCAAGGCGGTGGATGGCAATCCGCAATCCGCGTTAGTGCGCGCGGTGTGCCGCTATATCGAGCAGCACATCGAAGACCGGCTCACTCTCGCCCAATTAGCAAGAGAATTTCGGCGCAGCCCGTTTCACTTGCAGCGCATGTTCAAAGCCGTGCTTGGGATTTCGCCGAAGGCTTACATCGATGCGTGCCGCCTGCGGCAGGTGAAGCAGAACTTACAGGCCGGACACGATGTGACTACATCGCTTTATGCCGCTGGTTATGGCTCGAGCAGCCGGCTATACGAGCGGACAGCCACGCAGCTTGGAATGACTCCAGAAAAATATCGCCGGGGAGCGGTGGCAGCGGTGGTACGTTACACGATCGCACCGTCGCCCTTGGGGCGAATGCTCATTGCTGCGACCGACAAGGGTATCTGCGCGATTCAGTTCGCCGGCAGCGATCGGGAACTGCAGCAAGGGCTGATGCGGGAATTCCCATTCGCTACGCGAAAACGCGATGATGCGGCCCTCGCAGAATGGACGGTAGATCTGGCGCGTTTGATGCGGGGACAAGTGGCGCATCCTTCGCTTCCGCTCGACATTCGAGCTACGGCGTTTCAACGGCGCGTTTGGGAGTATCTGCAGAAAATTCCTCGTGGCGAAACGCGCTCGTATAGTGCGATTGCAAAAAAGATTGGAATGCCCAAGGCAACGCGAGCTGTCGCCCGGGCTTGCGCAACCAATCCGGTTGCAGTGGCGATTCCTTGCCATCGTGTGGTGCGCGAAGATGGCGCGCTCGGCGGTTACCGATGGGGAATGGAACGGAAAGAGCGCTTGCTTGAGATGGAGAAAGCGGCGGGCGCGTAAAGGCCCACCGCGTCTCCCTCATTTAACGAGGAGACCATAGTGTTTACGGGCTTCTTCAAACATCTCGAGCACCGACTTTTTTTCAGCGCTTGTGTTCCATGACGTATTGGTGTTGGCGTCCTCGATCAATCTGTCCATCCACTGGACGAAGTAAGAAGCGTCCGCAGGACTGTAGAGTGGCGCGCCCTCGACGGTTACGTAAACGGGGCTGGTAGTTGCGTACGGATAAATGTCGAGGATCGGATACTCTGCTTTATCGCTGAAGGCGCGGAGCACGCACCAGCCGCTGCTCTCTATCGGGACTGAGCCCTCCACATGCGCCGACATGCGGTCGGGATCGAGCTTGAGTTCACGCGCGACTTTGCCGTTGCACACGATCTGCAGATGATCGATGGGGATGATGGAATGAAGGTCGGCAGAAAATGGGATGGCTTGCGGTGGACCGTCTTTTTCGCTTTTCACCTTCACCTCACCCCCGATCGGTTGGCCGTCTAGCGAGAAGCGCAGGAGAGGCCCGTTCGTCGCAAAGGTTCGACCTCCTTTGATTGATGCAAGCCAAGGTTCGATCTTCAGCGGACCGGGCTTCATTTCCGCATAGACACGATTCATTCCCGCGGGTCCGCGCAAAGACGCGTAATTTCCCATGAAATCGGTGCCAGCTGCCGTGGGCAAGCGAAAGCCGCAGTTGAGCAGCTTGTACCAGACCTCAGCGGTCGATTTGTGATCGGAAAAGCCAACTACCTCGATGTAATCGACTTTGCCGAGGGCGACGTCAGCGGGAAGTTCGTCAGTCAGCGATTCGTCTTTCGCGGGATCGGGATACGTGTCGAAGGGATGCACGTAGCCTACGAGCGCGCCTTGCGCATGAGCCATATCGGCGACGTTGGCATTGGTGGGATACAGACTCGCGGCCGCCGTGTTGGGATAAGCCGAATATCCAGGAAGGATGAAGTTTCGGGTGAGATTCAGCAGGCCCAGGTGACCCCAATAACTCGTGTGGAATTCCTGTCCATGGAGCAGAAGATGATTCAATGTTGAGGCTGCGTCGAGTTGCGGCGAGAAATATTTGATGTCGGGAACGCGCTGTTCTTTGTTGACGATGAGATCTTCGACAATGGCGAGGTTCTCGGCGTCGGCTTGTTCAAGCAGATGGGCGGGTGTGTTTCGGTAGACGCCGCCGTAGTTCATGTGAACATGAACGTCGCCGGAGAACCAGTTCGTCACCGCGTCTACGGTGACGAACAGTGGAACGATACGGACCGTGAGTTCGGTCGATTGATCGGCTTTCACAATCACTTTACGCTGCTCAAAATGATTCTCGAATCCGCGCATGACGTCGACTTGAACAGCGCCCACCGGGACCGTAATCGTCGACTCGCCGGCCGTATCAAAATAATGCGCTTCGAATGGGCGCTCGGAACGGGTGAAACTGTCGTCAGCCTGGATCCAGGCGTCATCGGGAGCATAGGCGCGGGCATCAGCTGCGGTCATGAAAACCCGCGCTGCTACGGGCTTTCCGAGCTGATTGACGACCTTCAGAGAGATTTGGCCCATTGGTCTGGCGTATTTTCGTTCGCTTGCGACAACCTCGGTTTGCGCTCCGCCGGGGATCGTTTGAACCCAGAGCGACGTATTGCCCCCACGATTCGAAATGAACGCGATTTTGGACCCCTCTGGCGACCAGCGCGGATTCGTATTGTCATAGTCGCCATAAGAAATCGGAAACGCGTCGCCGCCTTCCGCCGGCATCAGCCAAAGTTGCTGCCATTGTTGGCCGAGGTAAGACGCATAAACCATTCGCTTGCCATCCGGTGAAAAATCTGGCCGCGCCTTCCAGTTCGTCTCCTCATAATGAATTTCGCGAGCTTCCGCGCCGGGCTCAGCTTTGATGCGCCAGAAGCCGCCGGTGCCGTGAATGTGCCCACGATTCGAAACAAACAGAATCTCTGACCCGTCGGGCCACCACACAGGACTAATCTCATGATCGATTTTGCTGTAGTAATAGCGGGGCAAGGGGCTGATGTGTTCAGGAGTAAGTTGCTGCACATTGCTGACATTACCCGCCGAGAAATCTGCGATGAAAATATGAAAATGTCCTTTGTAGGAAGTGGAAACGAACGCGAGGCGCTTCCCATCGGGAGAAAAGCGCGGTTCGAGATTGACTGCGCCGCCGGAAGTCATTTGCTTCAATCCGCCAGTCTTCACGTTTAGCGACCACAGCTCGATGGCATCGTGGTCGTAACGGGCAAACACAATCCAGTCGCCGTCGCTCGAACAATCGGGCTGATAGTCGTAGCCTGGCCCGGCGGTAAGCTGGTCGGCCTGGGTGCTGCCGATTTGCTGGCGCCACAGCGAACCACCCATTGAATAAATCAGAGTTTTCGAATCCGGCGACCACGCAACTGCGCTCGGTCCGGTTGTCAGCTGTGGCAGGTACATCTCACGGTAGTAGTAGGAATGTGGCAGGTCGATCTGTTTAAGAACCGGCTCGCGCTGAGCCGCGCACGCGATGGAAGAGATCACCAGTATCGTCACGAGACGCAACATGACTCATTCTCCAAAGCAGCCAAGTGTGACTTCGGCAAATCCGTTCTCATCTCAAATGCGTCTCCATCTTAAGAAGCGGATGCCCGCGGTCTCAGGGTCCACAGCCAGTTCACCAAAGCTGCACCGACGGTGATCGCAAGAATGATTGACTTACTCAGATCCGCCTGTGTCGCGAGAATAATGGCAATCAAGACTCCAATAACCGACCACAGAACGCCGCCGGGCAAGCGGAACGCCCCTGTGATTCGCTGCTTTCGCCGCAGCGGAATGACAGCGGCACAAACAACTCCGTAATAAAAGAGGCGAGCAACCACAGACAAGGTCACATTCCAGCCGAAGCTTCCGATCAGCGCCAGCACCCAGACAACACTGGCGTACAGGAGAATGGAAAACCACGGCGTATGAAATCGTGGGCTCACGGCCGCAAACACGCGCGGCAGGTCGCCACGCTCCGCCAGCGCAAAGGTCACGCGCGGCATACCGAGTAATTTCGCGCTCAGGTACCCCCATACTGAAATCATCGCGCCCACTGCCACCAAACCTGCTCCGGGGTTGCCCATGGCAGCACGAGCAACCTCAGCTAGCGGGCGATCGCTTGTAGAAGCAGACCCCAATACTCCAACCACGACCCACTGAATGAGCGCGTAGAGCGCGGTACAGGAGATCAAAGTCACAGCCAGCGCAAAAACCGTATCCCGCGCCGGATTTCGCGCCTCGCCAGTAGGAGCGAGTGCCGATTCGAAACCTCCATAGGCGAAGATCAGCAGGAAGATGCCTTTCATCCATGCACTGGCCGAGTAAACAGATGCACCGGTCCACGGGGCGGGATGGACAATCGTAATGGCGGCGCCCGCCGTCGCGACCATAAGCAAAGGGAGAATCTTCGCTACGGTAAAGACATTACTAACGATTGCTCCCTGGCGTGCACCACGGGCGTTCACCAAAGCGAGCAGCCATACCAGGACTGTCAGAATCAGAAAGCGCTGCCACGGCTGTTTCGCGTCTGGCCAAAATTCCGCCAGGTAAATAACGAAAAGATTTGCATTGGCTGCAGGTGCTGCCGTTTGCGACAGGTAAAGCGTCCAACCGACGAGGATTCCCACCAGCCGGCCGAAGGCCACTCTTGCGTAGAGATAAGGGCCGCCGGCCTCGGTGAATTGCGACGCGACTTCGGCAAAGCAGCCCATGATGATGGCCATAGCCGCGCCAGCGAGGAGCACCGCGATGGGGCTCCTTTTGCCAACGAAACCAGCGACTGTCGAGGGCAGTCCGAAGATGCCGCTGCCGATAACCGAATTCACCGCCAGCGCAGCCAGGCTCCAGCGCCCAATAGCGCGGACCAGATGCGGCTGCACCAGGCCAGATTGCG
>Ga0335078_10015708_pt1 | contig 11241 bp, 9 predicted proteins | sample Lox_Sample_32_FD_206711 | JGI IMG/M metagenome (GOLD analysis project Ga0335078, IMG submission 206711) | Soil microbial communities from Loxahatchee National Wildlife Refuge, Florida, United States - Lox_Sample_3.2 | ecosystem: Environmental > Terrestrial > Soil > Wetlands | place: USA: Florida...
CAGTTACGTAGCAGGCGCGCGAGGCGATGCGCAGGCGCTGGAATAGCGGGACCGCCGCTGCCTCCGCGGCGGGGAGGTCATTGCTGCGGCGGTAGCCGTCGAGGAAGGCGGTGGTGTAGGCGGGCAGCAGGATCTTGTCGGTTGCGCCATGCGCTGTCCAGCAGCCGATGTCGTCGGCGACGCTGCCCGAACGGACACCGCCCCAGTCGATGATGGCGCAGATGTCGGCGCCGTTCTCGGAGAAGATCGCCGGGCCGTCGCCGTAGAGCATCTGCACCGGCGGCACGGTGGCGTAGTACGCGCTCACGTCGCTGACCGCCTCGGTGATCATCCGCCGTGCCGACAGCGGGTGCGCGGCCGTGATCCCGCGCGTCATGTGACCCAGCGCGTCACCCGGCGTCCACGCGCCGGCCGCCGGGCAGCCGCGCAGGATGCGGTGCAGCCGGCCGAGGAATTCCCCCGGGACCGCGGGCGCGATGTCGTGCACCGACAGGGGCGTGCCGTCGGCCCGGCGCAGGACCGCCAGCACCCACGGCGGCCGCCCCGGTGCCAGCGGCACGCACAGCTCACCGTCACGAGTGCGGACGGGAACCCCCGTCACGACGCCCGCCCGCTCGACCGCCTCGCTGGCGCGGAGCCCGGCGGCAAAGTGGGGCGCCTCATCGAGGGCGAGCTTGACGACATGACCGCCGGCCTGCCAGGTGCGGCTGGCTGCCCTGGCCTGCATCCGGCGAAGCCCGCCCTGCAGCCCCCAGTGCTGCCGCAGCGCTGCCCGCACCGCCGGCTCATGCTGCCACGGCCAGCCCTGGACGGCGGCGGACCCGCTCACCGCGGAAGAGCCGGACCCGGCCTGGCTGGGCACCCGGTCAGGATGACACGCGCCGAACGCGTCAGCCACCCAATAAACGCGCCAGCCCGTTACCCGCGAAGCTGCCGGCCGCAGCCGAGCGCCTCACGCTGGACTAGCTGGTCACTCTGACGAGGAATTGCCATGTGTTGATCACGCCGCCGAGGAGGCTCGCCACGGCGGCGGGGATCAGCCAGTACAGGCCACCACCGGCCTTCAGCAGGAAGGTGAGTCCGGCCACGGCAACGAGCACCGCGGTGATCGTGTTGGGGGAGAACCTTTCGACATAGCGGGCCACGCCGGCCTGGGTAGCGTGGCCGGCTCGCCGGTCCAAGATGAACAAGATTGCGCCCGAGACCACGGCCACCACCAGCAGCTCCCAGCCGAGGGCTGCGTGTGGCTGGGGGGCCACCAGTACGACCGCGACGAGCACCGAGATCATGAACAGCACCAGCGTTTCAGCGGCACGGCAACTGAGGCTGCGCGATGCCGCAAACACGTCACCTTTGACCGAGATTGCCACGAACAACAAGCCGGTCAGTGCACCGGCAATGGGAGCGAGCGCCTCACCGAAGCTGAGCCACAGTGCGGGTGTGTACCCCATGGACGGCCTCCCAGACCTCGGCTGAACGGATGTGCTGATTCAATCAATGATCTGTGAGCCGGCATAGGAGGTACATCCAGCCACACCGCGCCCATCTCCCGGCGGACGACTTCCCACGCCGGGCGGGCGGGCGCAATTCGGACAGTGACAGCCCGATGCTTGAGCAGATCCGGGCGCCCGACCCTGTTGCAATGGGCATCATCGCATATGAGAAGCACGTACGGCGCCACCCACTGGTTGGCGAATCAACCGCGATCCCGCGCCACGCCGCGGAGGCGTGGTCGGTCAGGAAGCAGGCCGGCCGATGACAATGCCACAGGGCACGTCCACCTCGCTGCACGATCCGTCCATGCCAGCAGTCGCCCGGCTGATCGACACCGCCGGGCGCGATCAGCCGGCGACTCCGCGCGACGTCGCAGGCCAACTGCAACCGGGCGGGTTCTTCTGGCTCGACCTGGAAAACCCGGACGACGGCGAGCTGGCTGAATTCTGCCAGAGTCTCCGGCTCTCTGCGGACGCCATCGATAGCGTGATGCACCCGAGTCAGCGGTCATCGTTCGCCCTGGCCGCGGGCTCGGTCCAGGCGGTGCTCCCGGCGGCGGTAGGTACCCGCCCGCCGGCCTGGCTGAAGGCGAACTACATAACTCTCTTGCTGACCGGACAGTTCCTGTTCTCTGTGCACGCCACACCCTCCGCGCCGCTGCAGTACGCCCGCAATCAGTACCGCGCCCTGGATGATCAGGACGCCAGGAAAGACCAGATACGGCTGCTGTTCCTGGTCACTGACATCCTCCTGGGCAGCTTCCGGCCACAGCTGCTCGCGCTCGACGACCGGCTGGGCGAGATTCAGCTGGGCATGCTGCGCGGCGTCTCGCCGGAAGTGCACCACGAGCTGGTCCAGATCCTCGGCGTCCTCACCGACGCCATCCAAGAGCTCGGGTGGTACGCCAACGACCTTGAGGGCATCGCCGAGGACCTTGAGGATATCGCCGAGATGGCGGACGGGCTGCCTGGCCTGCGCCAAGGTGCGCAGCAGTATTTCGACCGCCACCGGCGGCGCGTAACCCGCATGCAGGAAAACACCGGCAACATCCGCGAGCAGGCGAAGGACGCTCTGAGCCACTACTCGGACTTCGTCGCCAGCCGGCAGGCGCAGGTCATCAACGCGCTTACTATCGTCGCGACGGTCTTCCTGCCGTTGTCGTTCCTCACCGGCTACTTCGGCATGAACTTCCCTATCCTTACTAACGACGTGGAATCGGCGCTCTGGCAATTCATCCTGCTGGCGCTGCTGCTGCCGCTCGCCAGCGCCGGTGTGTCAGTGCTGCTCATCCGCAGGCTGGAGCGACGCCTCGGGATCCGCCACATGTGGGAGCATTCACGCTAACAGCGCGCATCACCGCCGCTGCGGGTCTCAACCCTGCCGGCGATGCCTGGTTACTCAGTCACGAAAGGCCATGACCCCGATTCGGTCGTCATGGCCTCTGATCTGGTGGGCCGTACTGGATTTGAACCAGTGACCTCTTCCGTGTCAGGGAAGTTCGCGAAGCGCTCATGCTTTCGCTTCCTAGTTACCACCTGCGGCTACTGGTCCATGCGCGTCCACTGGTGTCCGTCGCTGTCAGCGGCGATCGTCACTCAGTTAGTTACTCGCCTCTAGGCGCCCGCTCGGAGCGGACCGGCCCCTAACCTTCTGGTCCGTGGGAATGGGCACATCGTCCAAGATCGTCCGGTCATGTGCTGGGCGGAGGCCTGATGTGATGATCGTCCGGGGCGTTCTGGAACGTGATGGCCAACTTCAACATCAACCTGGCCGGGTTCTGCATCGCCGAGCTATTCGTCGCCATCTGGGCGGCCGCCCTGATCTGCTGGCGTGTCGGCAACGTCGGGGAACCGAGGACCACCCGAATGCCAGGCGCCTCGGGCGGCGGCACCCAGCACCCGGGCCCGGCCATGACCGTGACCACGCGGGCTTCTGTGCGGCCCGCGGCACGGCCGGCAGCCTTACAGGGCGCCGCGCACGGATGTGATCTGCGTCGCGTTCTGCCCGTTCCCGCGCAGCTCAGGATGGGTTCGCGCCGGGCATGTTGTGTCCATCGGATTAGCCGGGAACTCTTAGCGCCTCGGGAGCCACTGGTATGGCATGCGACTCGACCGCGGTGTGGTGATGCGCGGCCGCGCGCTGCTGGCGGCAGTTCTGCTGGCCTGCTGCGCGCTGGCGGCGTTCGCGCCTGCCGCGCGCGCCGACGGGGACCCGGGCAGCGATGTGCTGGTTTACCAGAACCTGTTCGTGACCTCCCTGTCGGGCGTGTCGGTATCCCAGCAGGTGGAGCTGGCGAACCTGTTGGGGTCGGCCGCGCGCGACGGCTTCCCCGTCCGGGTGGCGATTATCGCCTCGCCTGACGATCTGGGCGCGATCACGGCGCTGTGGGACAAGCCGGCCGCGTACGCGAGCTTCCTGGGCATCGAACTGTCACTGGCCTACAAGCAGCGGCTGCTGGTCGTGATGCCGGACGGGTTCGGCTTCAACTGGCCGGGACACCCGGCCGCGGGCGCCTACAAGCTGCTGGCTAAGGTGCCTGTCGGCACTGGCGGAAACGGCTTTACTACCGCCACTGTGACGGCTGTCCGGGCGCTCGCCGCCGCGTCGGGCGTCAGGCTCGCGATGCCGTCTGCCGCCGGTGCCGCCCCGTCCGCCGCGGCAGGCGCGGCGCCCGCCGGCCGGCCGGCAGCCGCACCGGGGGGTGTCCCGGTTCGCACGGTCGCACGGATCGCGCTGATCGTGATAGCGGCGCTCGCCGCCGCCGATGTGCTCTTCCGGCTCGCGCGGCGGTTCGGGCCGCGGCTGGTGCGGCGGTGGGGGTCACGGCTCGCGGCGCTGGCGGGATGGCTGCGGCACTCCGTGCCGGCCACCTGGGTCGCGGTGTCGCTGGTGCTCGCGGGGACCACGGGGATCGTCATCCACGCGGTTGCCGGCGCGCCGCCGGGCGATGGGAGCAGCGCGCAGAGCGAGTTGCTGGCGGACAATCCGGGCCTCGATCCCGGCGCGTCATTGTCGGGCCCCGCTCCGGGGTTCACGCTGACCGACCAGTTCGGCCAGCCGGTGTCGCTGCAGTCCTATCGTGGCAAGGTCGTGATCCTGGCGTTCAACGACTCTGAGTGCACGACGATCTGCCCGCTGACCACGGCCGCGCTGCTTGACGCCAAGGCCATGCTGGGCGCGTCCGGCTCTCAGGTCCAGCTGCTCGGTATCGACGCCAACCCCAAGGCCACCGCGATCGAGGACGTGCTGTCCTATTCGCAGCTGCACGGGATGGCCTACCAGTGGCGCTTCCTGACCGGCTCGCTGCCGGAGCTGAAGAGTGTCTGGAAGGCGTACAGCATCGGCGTGACGATCAGCCAGAATCAGATCGATCACACCCCGGCGATCTTCGTCATCGCCCCGGACGGGAACCTCGCGAAGCTGTACTTGACCCAGCAGTCCTATTCCGCCGTGGGGCAACTGGGGCAGCTGCTGGCCAGCGAAGCCGCGCGGCTGCTGCCCGGTCACCCGGTGGTGCGGTCACAACTGTCGTACGCCCAGATTGCGGGCACCAGCCCGGCGGCGACGGTCACCTTGCCCCGCGCCGAGGGCGGAACCGTCCCCATCGGCCCTCGCGTTCCCCGGCAGGCGCGGCTGTACCTGTTCTTCGCGACCTGGGACCAGGAGATCACTAGCCTGGCCGGACAGCTCGACGCGCTGAACGGCTACCAGCTGGCCGCGGGCGCCGCCGGGCTGCCCAGCCTGACCGCGGTCGACGAGGGCAGCGTTGAGCCGTCTCCGACGGCTCTTACCCGCTTCCTGGCCAGCCTCAAGTCACCGCTGTGGTACGAGCTCGCGGTCGACCGTAGCGGGCAGGTCGCCGACGGCTACCAGGTCCAGGGCGCGCCCTGGTTCGTGCTGGTCTCCCCGGCCGGCAAGATCCTGTGGTCCTGGGAAGTGTCCACCTCCGGGTGGCTCACCAGGGCCGCCCTTGACCAGCACGTGCGGGCCGCCCTTGCCCACGCTCAATAACGTTTGAGGAGCATCCGCATGGATAACGTGGACCGCCCGCGCGGTCAGCTCCGGCGCGCCGCGCCGGCGGGCTTGCTTCTGCTGGGCGTGCTGATCGGCGCGCTGCTGGTGATCGCGTTCGGCAGCGGGGAGACGGCGAGTACCCCCTCCGCGGCCAGCGACCCAGCCAGCAGCGGCATGGGCGGGATGAACATGGTGACCGGCGCCACGTCGGGGGTGCCGGCCGGCGGGATCAAGCCCGTGCCCATGCAGCAGCTGGGCGTCGCGGACTGGCAGGGCATGAAGATCACCGCGGACGCGATGACCCCGGTGCCGTTCATTGTCTACAACGGCACCACCTCGCAAGAGATCAAGCCCGCCAAGAACACCAGCTTCCACCTGATGGTGCTGCTCACCGACGCTCAGACCGGCGTGGTGATCCCGTACGCGTCGGTGTGGGCGACCGTCACGAAGGGCCCGGCGATGCCCTTCGATGCCCGGCTGTGGCCGATGATCTCGCGGTACATGGGGCCGCACTACGGGGATGACGTGAGCCTTCCAGGTGCCGGCACCTACACGCTCACCCTGCTGGTTTCCCCGCCGGTGTCCGCCCGCCACCTGGAGTACCAGAACGTGTGGCTGAAGCCGCACCAGGTGACCTTCACCTTCCACTGGACGCCGCCGACGGCGACATGAGCGGGATGCCGGCTGCCAGGCCCTGCGCCCCGGTCTGACCGTGGAGGTTACGAGCCACCGTCGGGCGCCAGACGTTGACCACGACGATGTACACCGTTACCGGGATGACCTGCGAGCACTGCGTCAACGCGGTAACCAGCGAACTGGGCGTTCTCGGCGGGGTCTCCGCCGTGACCGTCAACCTCGAGCCCGGCGGCAGTTCCCTGGTAACCGTCACCAGCGAGGCCGTACTGCCTGATGCTGCGGTCAGCGCGGCCCTTGACGAGGCCGGCGGCTACCAGGTCAGCGGCCGCTGAGCAGAGGAGGTGATGGCGATGCGAGAGTGCTCGTGCGGGCACGGGTCGTCATGCGGCTGCCCTGCCGGGTGCAGCTGCGGATGCAACGGTTGAGGACATGCCGGGCGATGCCGACCGCGACTCTGAGGGCCGCCGCCCCGGCTTAGCACCTGGCGCGAGTAGCACGGCCTAGACACGCTTGCCCTTCCAGCCCGGGGCTGCTTTCCCAGCCCCAGTCCTCGGAAAGCGCGTGGATCATCTCCAGGCTGCGGCTGGATTCCTCGTCTGGGCCCGGGTGCCGGACCACTGACGTGCCGAGCGCCGGGGGAGGTTGTCCCAGACCTCCACCATGATCCGGAAGTGGTCGGAAAGCAGGCGCACCTAGAGCAGCGGCAGCTCTCCCTCGTCGTCATGGCGGGGGGTTTCCGTCGGGGTCCCGTCGATGTCCGGACGACGTTCGCGGTGAGCTCGCTGAGGCAGTGAAAGTCGACCGTCAGCCCGGGGACGTGGGGGCCGTGGCCGCCTGGCATGTGGAGCATTGGCCGATGACGGCGAAGCGGTGCGGTTCGATGGTGAATCCGTAGCGGGTGCGGGCTGTGTGGTTGAGGTCGGCGAAGATGTCGGCGGGGACTTCGGTCATCGAGCCGCATCGTTTGCAGAGCAGGTGGCCGTGGGCGGCTGCTGCCAGGTGGTAGGTAGCGGGGCCGTGGCCGGGGTGGGTGCGGTCGACGACGCTGAGGCGTTCCAGCTCGTCGAGGTTGCGGTAGATGGTGGACAGGTTGACGTCGGGTGCGCGGGCCTGGATGCAGGCTGCCAGCTCCTCGGCGCTGTGGTGGCCCGGGTTCTCGGTCAGTACGGCCAGCAGCAGCCTGCGCGGTTTGGTGACCCTGCCGCCGTGCGCGCGGATCCGGGCGAGGGCCTGCTCCGTCAGGTCACGGCCTGCTGCTGGCTGCGGTGCCGTGCGGGCGTCCGGGGTCACGGTTCCAGGGTAAGCTCCGCGTGCAATCGCCCGTCATGCGCTATTGCAACATTATTGCAGAAGTTTCTAGACTGGTCCTGACCTGGTACCCGACGGAAGGTGGCCCCCTGTGGCTGACCCGCTTGCACGCCTGGCCCGGATACGTAACGGGCTGACCCCTGCCGAGTGGGCCAAGGCCGGGGCCATGGCGGCGGTGATCATCGGGCTGAACGTGCTGGGATGGCTAATGCTGGCCGCCGCCGTCGGCGGGCACTACCACATCACGAACAAGGAGATCTTCGGGTTCGGCACCGGGATCCTGGCCTACACCCTGGGCATGCGGCACGCGTTCGACGCCGATCACATCGCCGCGATCGACAACACCACCCGCAAGCTGGTCCAGGACGGCAAGCGGCCGCTGTCGGTCGGGTTCTTCTTCTCCCTCGGGCACTCCACCATCGTGTTCGCGCTCGCGGTGCTGCTCAACTTCGGCATCCGCGCGCTGGATGACCAGGTCAAGAATGACAGCTCCGGGCTGCACAACACGACCGGCATCATCGGCACCACCGTGTCCGGGGTGTTCCTGTACCTGATCGCCCTGCTGAACCTCGTCGTCCTGCTGTCCATCGTCAAGGTGTTCCGCGAGATGCGCCAGGGCCGCTACAACGAGCAAGAGCTGGAAAAGCAGCTCGACAACCGCGGGCTGATGAACCGCGTCTTCGGCGGCTACGCCAAGCGGATCGACAAACCGTGGAAGATGTACCCGGTCGGCGTCCTGTTCGGTCTCGGGTTCGACACCGCCACCGAAGTCGCGCTGCTCGTGCTGGCCGGGTCGGCCGTGGTGTCCGGGCTGCCGTTCTACGCGATCTTGTCGCTGCCGATCCTGTTCGCCGCCGGGATGTGCCTGCTCGACACCATCGACGGCTGCTTCATGAACTTCGCCTACGACTGGGCGTTCGCCAAGCCGGTCCGCAAGGTCTTCTACAACCTGACCATCACCGGCCTGTCGGTATTCGTCGCGTTCTTCATCGGCACCATCGAGATCCTCGGCCTGATCGGCTCCGAGTACAACCTCACCGGCGGGTTCTGGGACTTCATGGCCAACTTCGACATCAACAAGGCCGGGTTCGTCATCGTCGGCATCTTCGTCGTCACCTGGGCCGCCGCCCTGTCCATCTGGCACTTCGGCCACATCGAGGAACGATGGGACGTGGCCGACGCCGCGGCAGCCAAGGCAAACGCCAGCGACTAAGCCGGGCTATCACCGCAGGGCCGCCTCGATAGACAGCAGCTGCTCCGCGACTGCCTGACCGATCCGCCCGACCTGATCATCGGCTCGGGGCAGCGGGACGGCGCGGGCGCGCCGGGCGGGGCCTCCCAAGGCCAGAGCCCGGCGCGGGGAGCGCCGGACCCGGCGCCGCGCAGCGGCGCCGCTTGATCTCAAGTACAGCCGGATTCGGCAATGGAACGCGTCCCGGGCGTGACCTTCTGCATGCCATCTTGAAGACACATCGAGCCGACGTTCGAAAACCCAGGTTCCAGGATTTACTGTCCGTCCATCGAAGTCCGCCGAAGTCTGCTGGTTTCCGTCCCGGTTGCGGTACTTTTCTGCGGTACCGGTCCCCGCCTGGCCGAGGACCTGGGCGCTCGACCTCTTCGGTGTCAGGAAATGCCGCTAGATGCTCACGCTTTCGTATCCTAGCTCTGAGCTGCTGAGAGTGGCCCGTGCCTGTCCGCTGCACCCGCCTCGGAGTAGGTCCGCACCGTCTTGGCGGCCTTCCCTCAGCGGCCAAGTGCAGGCGGAAACGAGCTGATCTCCGGCTGGAAGTTTCCGGCGTCTAGCGGCTTGGCCGCCGGGGACGAGTCCGGGGTGCAGTCACGGCTTCCTCTTCTCGCGCAGCGCACCACCCGCACCGCATCATCACCTGGGCGTGGGCCGCCTACATCGGCTCGGTTGCCGTCGGCTCAGCCGCACCGATCTTGCGCACGATGGCTAACATCTCGTCGTCGTAGCTGCTGCCTACGGCCGTGACGGTGCCGGGGAACGGCCCCTTGCCGTGTGGGTGGTGCACCTGGTCCGCGCATCGCTGCGGTACGCGCGAGGCGGGAATGCTCAGCGCGGCAGGCTTCAGCCAGCTGACGCGGTTCTACACCGACCCGCGCCGCCATAGCTGGCATTGCGGCCCGCGACCTTATCCACGAGCAATGAGCTGTAACACGTGTTGCAATTCTTGAAATACATGTTGCATTCAAGGACGCGCTCCGCCGTGTTGTAACAACCATTACGCCTGGTTTTGGTTGACAGGCCCGAGACGTTACTTTTACGCTCCTCGCGCCGGTGGCCAGCAAAGATCCGGGACGAAGGAGCGCGTCCCCCGCGGAAAGGAAAGCAGTCAAGTTCACTGGGAGCTGTTGATATGGGGCCTTCAGCGGGTGTTTGCCCTGCTATCAGCCGGGGGTGGCAATGCAATCCGGAGAGGAATCCTTAGTGTTCGGACTGATATCGCTCGGGTGGGTTCTGAGCCTCGACAACTTCCGCAGTTCCCTCGTGCTCGGGGGGCTCAGGCCGACCTTCCGTCAGTCGGTCAAGACATCCGCCATCTTCGGTCTATGGGACGGCGTCGCACCCGTGGTTGGGATCCTCATCGGGCACTTGCTGAGGGACAAGCTCGACAACGCCTCCGACACGGTTGCAATGGTCGGGCTCGGCATCTACGGGGCGTTCCTCATTGTCCGGGCGGTGATCTCGCCAAAGCGCGCGGATCCGGACCTGAAATGGGCAAGGTTCGGGTTGCCGATCCCGCTGAGTGTCGACAATGTCGCTGCCGGCACGGCGCTTGGCGTCGCCGGCTACTCCCCCTGGCTCGCGCCCGTCCTGTTCGGGCTCATGACCTTCGTGATGTCGGTCGCCGGGCACCAGATCGGTCGCACAGCGGCTCACTTCTTCAGCTTCATCCCCAAGCTCAACCTTGACCTGCTGACAGGGGCCTGCTTCACCCTGATAGCAGTCTTGATGGCGCTTGGCGTTACGCTGCCGCTCTCGGGCAACTGATGGCGCCCCTAGCCTTGGCTCTGGGTGAAGCCCTTCAGGGGCAGGATGTATGCGCGCTGCTGGAGGTCAAGAAGAGCTGGCTCTACGACGCCGTGGAGAACGCCGCGCTCGAGGCATCCGGCTAGGCAAGCAACTCCGGTTCCGTCCATCAGCGCTCATCCGTTACCTGGACGACAGAGCAAGCAACGGGAATGGGCGCGCGTGCTCGTAAACGCTGGGCAGGAAGAACGGGCTAAGAACCGTACGCGGCGGTGTCGGCAGCGCTGGCGGGGCTCGCGGCGTAGGCAAGGAAGTCGGTGCAGCGGGTGAAGGTGCGGGCGATGCCGCGCCCGGCGAGCCGCGCCTGGTAGGCGTGGTATCGGCTCAGCTCCCATCGCCGGGCTCGTGGCGTGAGCTGTCCGAGCTGGGGCTCGGGCTGCGGGCGCCATGTCCAGGCGGTGGTGCCGTCACCTGAGGTAAGGCAGACGAACCCGGCCGGGTCGGCGGACTTGGCCAGCTGGTTGCGGACGTAGCGGAGCCCTTCGAGGGCTTGTTCGGTCTTCCGCCGCCGTACGTCCGCGCTGGCCAGGGCGGCCTCGTAGTCGCGCGGGTGGTAGCGGACCAGGGTCGCGTCGACCAGCGTGTCCCACCACACCGCCTCGGCCACGGCTGCTGCCAGGCGGGGCGGGTCCCAGTCAGGAGAGGCGGCGGCGAGCCGCCCGGTGGCCTCGGTCATCGCCGTGACGGACCAGTCGATGGCGACGGCGGGGGCGGCGGCCACTCCGGCGTGTTCGCGG
>Ga0335078_10015709_pt1 | contig 11241 bp, 10 predicted proteins | sample Lox_Sample_32_FD_206711 | JGI IMG/M metagenome (GOLD analysis project Ga0335078, IMG submission 206711) | Soil microbial communities from Loxahatchee National Wildlife Refuge, Florida, United States - Lox_Sample_3.2 | ecosystem: Environmental > Terrestrial > Soil > Wetlands | place: USA...
GCTCGTAGGCATCGAGCGTAACGGAATCGACGGCGCTCGCAGCGTCCCAGTGGCCGGCAGCTTTGACTTCGTGCGCACGCTTCATGCTTGAAACCTCACCTGATTTTAACGCAAGAGCCATGCCGTATTTTAACGCAAGAGCCATGCCGTCCGAAAGCCGGATACATGCAGCAGTAGGTGTTGGAGGCCGCTGCGGAGACCGATAAGGTTGCGCCCGTAAAACAGGGGGGAATTCCCGGCATGAGCGTAAAGGGTAAGGCCTATATCGCCGGCGCCTTCGAGCACCCGACGCGGCACGCTCCGGACAAGACCGTGGCGCAGCTTCACGCCGAGGTGGCGATCGGAGCGGTCAAGGATGCCGGGCTGACGCTCAAGGACGTTGACGGTTATTTCTGCTCCGGCGATGCGCCCGGCCCCGGGCCCGCGTCGATGATCGAATACATGAACCTGAAAGTCCGCCATGCCGAGTCGACCGAGCTCGGCGGTACATCTTATGTGACGCTCGCCTCGCATGCGGCTGAAGCGATCGCGGCCGGCAAATGTGACGTGGCGCTGATTACGCTCGCCGGACGGCCGCGCAGTGAAGGCATGGCGACCGGCACCGCGCCCCGCCCTCGCCCGGCGGACCAGCCCGAGGCCGGCTTTGAGGTCTCGTACGCCATCACCACCGCCAACGGTTATGGCATGTGCGCGATGCGCCACATGTACGAATACGGCACCACCAGCGAGCAGCTCGCCTGGGTCAAAGTCGCCGCTTCGCATCACGCGCAGTACAATCCGCACGCCATGCTGCGCGAGGTCGTGACCGTCGAGGAGGTGCTGAACTCGCCGCTGATCGCTGATCCGCTGCACCGGCTCGATTGCTGCGTCATCAGCGACGGCGGCGGCGCGCTGATCCTGGTGCGTCCGGAAATCGCCAAGAAACTCAAACGGCCGCTGGTGAAGATCATCGGCGCCGGCGAAGCCGTGAAGCACCTCGCCGGCGGCACCTTCGACCTCACCACATCGGGCGCGGCGCGCTCCGGGCCGATCGCATTTGGCGAGGCCGGTGTCACGCCCGCCGACATCAAATATGCTTCGATCTACGACAGTTTCACCATCACTGTGGTGATGCAACTCGAAGACCTTGGCTTCTGCGCCAAGGGAGCCGGCGGAAAATTCGTCGCCGACGGCAATCTGATCTCAGGCACCGGCAAGCTTCCGTTCAACACCGACGGCGGCGGGCTGTGCAACAATCATCCGGCAAACCGCGGCAGCATGACCAAGGTGATCGAAGCAGTGCGACAGCTGCGCGGCGAGGCGCACCCGGCGGTGCAGGTCAAGAATTGCGATCTGGCGCTAGCGCAGGGCACCGGTTTTCAGCTCGCGACGCGTCACGGCAGCGCCACCTTGATTATGGAACGGGAGTAAGGCGATGACACGCAAGCTCACGTCGCCGCCGGTGAATGCCGAAACCAAGGCATTCTTTGACGCTGCGCGCCAGGGCCGGTTCATGATTCCGGTTTGCACCGCATGCGGCAAAGCGCACTGGTATCCGCGCGCCATTTGCCCGTTTTGCTCGAGCGATAAGGTCGAATGGCGCGAAGCCTCCGGCAAAGGCACCATCTACACCTTCAGCGTCATGCGCCGCGTCAAGGAACCCTACGTGATCGCCCACGTGACACTCGCCGAAGGCCCGACCATGCTGACTAACATCGTTGACTGCGACTTCGATACGGTGCGCATCGGCCAACCGGTCGCGGTCGTGTTCGCGGAAACCGAGAACGGCCCGCCGGTGCCGATGTTCAAGCCGGGGTGAACAGGCAAACTGCCATGCCCGCCCGACTTGACTTCGGTGACGTGGGTGGCGCGATTATTTCTGGATCGGTGGGTTTATCTGCGGACGCGTTCGATGCAGCCGCAGAATTTCTTGTGCGGTCGCGGCCTGCAGGCGGTTAAAGCGCGCCAGCCGCTGAACGATCTCGCCTTGCGCGAGGAAGCCCCTCCTGGCGCGCAACACCAGAATGTCATTGACCGTCGACCACGACAGGCCAATTGCCTTGGCGAGTACGGCCAGGTTCTCCGACCGGTCACGCGTCATGGAGCGCTCAACAAATGGGATCGGCAGATTGCACATCACCGCCAGCGCGACGGTGACCTCTTCGAAGGCGCCGCGTTTCGCAAACAATGCCAACGCAGCCTCGTCAAGTTTTCCTGACTGCCGCAGGCTCTCGATCGACGCCATCGCTGCGGTGTAGTCGAACATCGGCGAAGTTATTCGCGCTTCGACGTGACCCGCAGCCTCGGCGACGACACGGTGGATTTCCGCTTTTGCCTGCGGATGCACGGCTTCAAGTTTTATACGAACCGCCGACGACGCTTTTGCAATCAGTACGCGGAGCAAAGGCGCGGGAATCTCGGGCCGTGAGCCGACCAAATCGGCGAGCATATCGTCGCCTTCGGACCGCCGGATCAGGGTCGAAAACCCATTGTCGGAAAAGCTGGCGCCGAAGTTATCGATGGTGTTGATCAGGACCTCGCGATTTCCGAGTTCGACCAACACGTCGGTCACCGGCTCGTTCAGGGAGGCGCGGTTCGAGATCGCGAGCATATGACCCTGGCCTTTGGTCCGCGCTATTTCGACAAGGGTCTTGTCATCGAGCTGCGCGGCCTGGGTTAGAACCGGCCGGGCCACTGCGACCGCATCATCAAACGCCAAAGCGCGGATGATCTGCGGCGGCGAATTTCGAATCGGAGCAAGGCGTTTGGCAAGCAATTCGCGGGCGGATTGCTCGATTTCAACAGCGAGTCGAACGAGGACGCCGTCGAATATCGAAATGTCCTCGTCCGTGAACTGATCCGAACCGTCGACGAATAAATCCGTCATCTTGCGCAGCATCTCGCTGCGCCGGCTGCTGGACGCCCGGGTGATTGGGCCGTCGATTTCGTCGATAAAGGCGAGTTCCGCGGTCATTGCTGCCACAGTCGGCGACCATTTAAGCGATCGATAGCCAAGCGATCGATGGCGGCGCGAATGGCCGCTCCGCGACCCGCCGGTACATCATCACGCAATAAGGTAAACCAAAGATTGAGGGGCGAAGCTCGCGGAGGTCAGCCGGCTTGACCCCCGGTTGCGCTTTTGCAACCACCGGTGTCCCAGTAAGATTATTGAAGTTGCGCAAGAAATCGACCTAATGCGGTTCGGTCCGTTCGGCGGCGCCACCACGCTCAATGGGGCCCGGCACCGATCGGACTTTGCTCGTCCGGCCGCCGGCCCTGAGGTCGGATCTGGTGGCTCGGACCTCGGGGTGACGGGAAATCGATGATCAACAAAATCGTACAGACCATGGCCGAGGCGCTGGCGGGAATCCGTGACGGTTCAGTGGTGCTGATCGGCGGCTTCGGCAGCATCGGCCAGCCGAACGCGTTGATCTATGGCCTGATCGAGCAAGGCGCCAAGGAGCTGACCGTTGTCGCCAACAATGCCGGCGTCGGACACGTCGGCCTGGCGCGATTGATGGAAGTTGGGCGCGTGCGCAAGATCGTCTGCTCCTATCCGCGCACCACCGATCCGGTGGTGTTCGAGGAGCTTTATCGTACCGGCCGCATTGAGCTCGAAGTCATGCCACAGGGGACGATGGCCGAGCGCATGCGCGCCGCCGGTGCCGGCATTCCGGCGTTCTACACGCCGACCTCCGTCGGCACCAAACTCGCCGAGGGCAAGGAGGTACGTGAATTTCACGGCCGGCAATATGTTCTGGAGGAGGCTTTTTTTGGCGACGTCGCACTGGTCGAAGCCTGGGAAGCCGATCGTTGGGGTAATCTGACCTACAATTCGTCCGCGCGGAACTTCAATCCGGTGATGGCGACAGCGGCGAAGTTGACCATTGCGCAGGCACAGCACATTGTCGGTTTGGGAGAGCTTGATCCGGAGAAAATCGCCACGCCGGGGATCTTTGTCGATCGCGTCGTCCACGTGCCCTACGGCGAACCGACGATCACGTGAGGAGGCTGAACATGAACGTGCATGCCAACGTGTTGGCCGCCTGCAAGCCATGGACGCGGGAGGAGATCGCCGCGCGAGCCGCCCGCGATATTCCGGAAGGCTTTTACGTCAATCTCGGCATTGGCATTCCGGTGCTGCTCGCGAATTACGTGCCGCCGGAACGCGAAGTCATCCTGCAGTCGGAAAACGGCGTCCTCGGCATGGGAGCGACACCGGAGCCTGACAAGATCAATCGCTGGCTGATCAACGCCAGCAAAAAGTACGTCACGCTGGTTCCCGGCGGTGCTTATATGCACCACGCCGACAGCTTCGCCATCATTCGCGGCGGCCACCTCGACCTTTGTGTGCTCGGCGCGTTTCAGGTGGCCGAGAACGGCGACTTTGCCAACTGGGCGATGTCGGATACCGACATGCCGTCGGTCGGCGGCGCCATGGATTTGGCGGCCGGCGCCAAAGCGGTGTGGCTGCTGATGGAGCACACCGCAAAGAATGGCGCGAGCAAACTGATGCGCCGCTGCACCTATCCGCTCACAGCGCTTGGCGCCGCCAAGCGCGTCTACACCAATCTCGCCGTGCTCGACATTACCGCCGAGGGCTTCGCCGTCCGCGACATTGTCCCGGGGTTGACGTTCGAGGCGCTACAGGACGTGACCGACGCGCCGCTGCATCGGGCGAATTGACTTCGCTTTCGCTACTCCGGGCGAAGCCAAATCAACAGATTGAAGGCCGGATTGCTTGCTATTGCGCCGGCGCGGGCTTTGCCGCGGGGTCGGCTTTCGCTGCTTTGTTCGGTTTTTTCTTCGGCGTTTCGGCTGCGGGTTTGGCTCCCAATTCGGAAGCCGGAGCTGTCGCCAGCGTCGATGACGACGTCGGCGTCCATTTGACCCTCGACTTATTGCCGTCCGTGGCCTTCCGGTCCGTGCTTTTGCCACGGGTGGAATTGGTATCGGTGGTCTCTTCACCCGCAGGCTTGGCCGCCATTTTGGCGCCTTTTTTCTTGTGATGGGGAGCCGCTTCCTCGATAGCGCTCAGCGCAGCGATCTGACCCTGGGTACGCGTGGGGCCGGTATAGACGACGATCGGCGCTACGGCGGGCTGATCAGAGAGCAGCGCTGCACCTTTAGGCGTCGGCGCCCGCAGGCTTGAGAGCAGCACCGAGAACGGCGTACCAGCTTCGGCAGCGCCATTCTCCTCGCTGCCCACCGCCTCTTCCTCTTCAACGGCCCGCTTCTTGCGATGCGGCCCGCATATTTCTTCATGCAGATTGGGCGGAGCCGCTTCGATTGGCGCAAGCGACTCGACCGTTCCAAGCGACGGCGTGAGCCACGACAGGCGATCCTGGGTAAAGCCAGCCTCCAGCAGTTCCGCGGCCTTCACCGCGCGCGCCGGCGACGACGGCGCCCCGAGCACGACGGCGATCAACCGCCGGCCGTTGCGGGTCGCAGTGGCAACGACGTTGTATCCGGACGCGCAGATGAAGCCGGTCTTCATGCCGTCAATGCCCGGATAACGCCCGATCAGCGAGTTGGTGTTGCGCATCACGCGCCTGCCGAACTTGATCGCCGGAATGTGCCAGTAGGAATCGTATTCGGGAAAATCGTGCAGCAGTGCGCGCGCGAGGATGGCGAGATCGCGCGCCGAAGTGATCTGGCCGTCGGCCGGCAAGCCGTTGGGATTGACGAAATTCGATTCGGTCATGCCGAGCGCATGCGCGGTGCGCGTCATATCGTCGGAGAAATTCTCGATCGAGCCGTCGACGCCTTCGGCGAGCAGAACCGCCATGTCGTTTGCCGAGTGCACCATCAGCATCTTCAGCGCGTTGTCGACCGTCACCTGCGTGCCCGGCGGCAAACCCATCTTCGTCGGCGCCTGCGCGGCGGCGGCGTGCGAGACCGTGAACAACGTGTCCATGGTGATGCGGTGCTGTCTTACCGCTCGCAGCGTGAGGTAGGCCGTCATCAGCTTGGTCACCGACGCCGGATACCAAGGATAGCTCGCATTCTCGGCGCGGAGCACTTTGCCGGTATCCGCTTCGACGAGAATCGATGCGCCAGCGTGCGCAGGAGCGGATCCCAAGACCAACGCGCACAACGGCGTCAGTGCGATAGCCAGCATCAGCACTCGAAATGTCTGCGATTGATTCACGCGTCGTGGTCCGCTCGTTTGGTCGGGCCCCGGAGAGTGGTCTCAGGCGTAGCCCGAGACTGACACAAGGGCCGCGAAATGTTCACAAAAGGTTCCGAAGCCCAGTTAGCGAACTACCCAAGCGTAACTATCTAAGCCCAAGAACCGCTCGAACGCAAAGGTGAATCCCGATATCATAAAGCGGCAACACACGAATTGACGCAGCCAAGTGTGCCGCGATTCACCACCGCGCTAAAGTTCAAGGAAAAGCGACCAAAGTTCGGCAAAGGCGCAAAATCAAGGGGAGCGATTATGACCGCGTGTATCGTGGGTTGGGCGCATACGCCCTTCGGCAAGCTGACCGGCGAAACCGTCGAAAGCCTCATTGTCAAAGTGGCGGGCGAGGCGCTGACTGATGCCGGGATCGAGCCGCGCGATGTCGATGAGATCGTACTTGGCCACTTCAATGCGGGCTTCTCGGCGCAGGATTTCACCGCCTCGCTGGTGCTGCAGGCTTCGCCCGATTTGCGCTTTAAGCGCGCGACTCGCGTGGAGAATGCCTGCGCGACCGGTTCCGCCGCCGTGCATCAGGGACTGAAATCCATCGCGGCCAAATCCGCGCGCATTGTGCTCGTGGTCGGCGTTGAGCAGATGACGACGACGCCGGCCGCTGAGATCGGCCGCAACCTTTTGAAGGCGTCTTATGTCCGCGAGGAAGCCGACATCGAAGGTGGTTTTGCCGGGGTTTTCGGCCAGATTGCCGGGCGCTATTTCCAGCGCTGGGGCGACCAGTCCGATGCGCTGGCGCAAATCGCCGCCAAGAACCATAAGAACGGCGTCGGCAATCCCTACGCGCAGATCCGCAAAGACCTTGGCTACGAATTCTGCCGCGCCGAGAGCGACAAGAATCCGCGCGTAGCGGGGCCGCTCAAGCGCACCGACTGCTCACTCGTCTCCGACGGCGCCGCCGCTTTAGTCCTCACCGATGTCGAGACGGCGCTGAAGCTTGGCAAGGCGATCGTGTTCCGTGCCGCAGAGCACGTTCAGGACTTCCTGCCGATGTCGCGGCGCGACATTCTCAAGTTTGAAGGCTGTGCGGTAGCCTGGCAGCGCGCGCTCAACGAAGCCGGCATCGGGCTTGCCGATCTTTCCTTCGCCGAAGTGCACGACTGTTTCACCATCGCCGAATTGATCGAATACGAAGCCATGGGCCTTGCAGCCGAAGGCCAGGGCGCGCGAGTCATCGCCGAAGGAATGGTCAACAAAGACGGCAAGCTGCCGATCAATCCGTCCGGCGGGCTCAAGGCCAAGGGCCATCCGATCGGCGCCACCGGCGTGTCGATGCACGCCATCACCGCGATGCAGCTGACCGGCACCGCCGGCGACATGCAGGTCAAGGACGCCCGGCTTGGCGGCATCTTCAATATGGGCGGCGCCGCAGTCGCGAATTACGTCAGCATTCTGGAACGGTTGCGCTGAGACGCGTACGCATAATAAGGCCTTGAATACACTGAAATTGAAGGGTCGAGATTTATTTGGTGGTTGGTCCACGTGCCGGCCAGCGATACTCGGGAAGTTGCAGAGCGTCGAGGATATCCCTGCCGAACGCGAGCCTTGCCAGCCCCGGGATTGCGCAGGCCTTTATCACCTGATTGCGCACGAACAATCCCCATTGGGTCTTTGGTGCAAAGGCTGCGGAAAAAAGTTCGGCGCCCCTTTGCTTCGAAACGATATAGCTTCGTAACAGCATTTCGTAATTGTGAAACGCTTCTTGGTGCCGTCCTTCCGCTTTACCGAGTTCGCCGGCCAGCACGTAGGCAGCCGTCATCGCAAGCGCAGAACCTTGTCCCGCCATCAACGACGCGCAGAATGCAGCATCCCCGACGAGCGCGACGCGGCCTCGCGACCAAGAATCCATTCTGATTTGACTGACGCGATCGAAATAAAGGTCTTGAGCGCGATCCAGTTCATCGAGAATGCTGGCGCATTCCCAGTTCCCGTTGCCGAACTCCTTGTGCAGCATCGCCCTCTGCTCCGGCGGCTCGTCGATTGCGAGTGCGGCAGCATCGGCGGTGAAGACGAACAGGAACAGCGTCCGGTCGTCGTGCAACGCAAAGCGCGCCAGCATCCGGGCGGGCCTGCTGTAAATGACGTATATCTCTTCATCCCGCGGGCGATAGCCACGGACCTCAAATGCCGCGACAATGTAACCGAGCGGCTTTTCAAAACGCTGCTGCGGTCCGAATACGAGCCTGCGAACGCCCGAATGCAGACCGTCGGCCCCAATCACCAGATCGAACCGACGCTCGCCGCCGTGTTCGAATTGAACCACCACACGGTCCGCGTCCTCCTGAAGGCCGACGATTTCGTCGCCGAAAATCACCTCGGTCGTGCCTTTGATCTTTTCGAACAGCATCCGTGAAAGGTCGCTGCGCCCAAGGGTCACGAAGCGCCCGCCGGTCAGCTCGCGAAACACGCGCGTGCCAAAGCTCGCGATGCGCTCCCCTCGATCGCCGACAATCCGCAGTTCCCGCATGTGATAGCCGATGCGGTCGATATCGCTTCCCAGGCCCATGCGCTCGGCGATATCGTAGCCGAGGCCCCAAAAGTCGATGACGTAGCCACCGGTGCGCAGCGTCCGCGCACGCTCGATCAACGTGACCTCGAACCCCGCTGCATTCAGCCAGTATGCGAGCGTCGGTCCGCCGATGCCTGCACCCGAGATGAGAATTTTTTTGGCGGTCATGCGGCTTCCCTATCACCCGGGGACAGCAAGACTAGGGGGCTTTGCCGATCATAGCCCGCCTTACGTCTCCAAGATCGGCCTTTTCACTGCCCTACGCAGCGGCGCGTGCTCCGCGGTTCCGAATTGTGCATGCACGAGCTCGGCAAAGTATCCGCCGCGCTGCACGAGTTCGTCGTAAGTGCCGGTCTCTATGATACGGCCGTCGTCGAACACGAGAATACGGGTCGCACTGCGGACCGTCGCCAGGCGGTGGGCGATCACGAAGGTGGTGCGGCCTTTCATGACCTCATCGAGGGCTCGGGAAACCCGCGCCTCGGTCACCGGATCGAGCGCGCTGGTGGCTTCGTCGAGAATGAGGATCGGCGGGTCTTTTAATAATGCGCGAGCGATGGCGAGGCGCTGGCGCTCGCCGCCGGAGAGAAGCCGGCCGCGCTCGCCGATCCGCGCTTCGAGGCCTTCCGGATTACGGTCGATGAAATCGAGCGCCTGGGCCCGCGCCGCGGCCTCGCGCAGCTCTGCGTCGGTTGCGTCCGGCTTGCCGACCCGCAGATTTTCGGCGATCGAGCGGTTGAACAGGAGCGTCTCCTGAAAGACCACGCCGATGTTGCGGCGAAGCCCGGTCAGCGTCAGTCCGCGAATGTCCACGCCGTCGACGGTAATGAAGCCTGTCTGCGGATCGAAGGTGCGATGCAGCAGCGCAAGCGCCGTCGATTTGCCGCTTCCGGTCGGCCCGACCAGCGCGACGCGATCGCCGGGCAACGCCGTGAAATTCAAGTCCGTCACCGCGGGACGCCTGCCATCGTAGGAAAACGACACGCTCTTGAATTCGACCAGGCCGCGCAAGCGGCCGGGATCGACCGCATCGGGCCGGTCGCGCACTGCCGGTACGGTGTCGACGACGCCGAAAAACTCCGCGAGTTTCGGCGCATCCATGAACAGGCGGTTGGCAAACCCGACTACCTGCTCGAGCCGGCCGATCAACAGTGCAGCAATCGCCATGAAGCTGACGATCTGGCCGACCGATGCGAGGCCTATGAGTTTCAGATAGGTTCCGACCAGGAGGATGGTGAGCAAAGCAAGCGTGGTAGCGGTGCGCGTCAAGACGGCGGCCACCGCCCACCACGACAGCACCGGCATTTGCGCGCGCAGGAGCGAGTTCACCAGGCCCTTGAGCGCCGATACTTCAAGTTCGATGCGGGCAAAGCTCTGCACCACGGCGACGTTGCCGAGCGTGTCGGCGGCGTTCTCGGCGAGATCGGAGTAATGCTGCTCAACCGCGCGCTGCATCGCATCGGCCCGGTGCATGACCAGTACGGTTACCGCCGTGAACACGGCGCACAGTCCCAGCAACGGCAGCGCCAGCCGCCAGTTCAAAATCAGCGACGTCGGCAACAGTACGACGATGAAGACGAAGGCGGCAAAATGCTCGCGGAAGAACGAGACCCACAGCCACCACAACGTATCGGTGCCGGTGAGCATGATCTTCAATTGCCGGCCGGAATGGGCGCCGGAATGGTAGGCCAGCGGCAATTGCAGCACATGCTCAAAGAAGTCGGCGAGCACGAGGTTGCGGCGCCGGTGCGCGAGGCGGTCGGCAAACCATGCCACCAGCGCCGCGGCAATGATGATGAACAGGCCGAAGCCGACCCACGCGCCAAGCAACGGTGCAAGCGCGTGTGCGGCGGGCCACATGCCGACCGGTAGCGCGCCGGACAACGCATCGATGATGTGGCCGAACAGTACTGGTTCGACGAACTGCGCCACCGCCAGCGCGATATTGGCGAGCGCCAGCGTGATGGCGAGCCCGGCTTCCGGTTTGAGAAGGCCGAGCAAGCGCAGATAGATTCGCAGAAAGGACATGATTCCGCAGTCACAAGCATTGACCGTGCGGCTTCGATCTACGCCATGCGGCGGGCGCTGTCAGCTCAACTCGCGTAGGCTTTTGCGAACGCTGTCGGCATTGGCGCTCCGCAACAGGCGCTCAGTCTGCGCGTGGGCGCGCTTCCAGATCGGCGCCGCGGCGACAAGCGCCGCGCGCCCCGCCGCGGTGAGGATGAGGCGACGGCTGCGTCTGTCGTCGGCGTCTACTTTCACCTTCACGAAGCCACGCCGTGCCAATGGCTTCAGATTGGCAGTGAGCGTCGTGCGATCGAGCGCCAGCAAGGTTGAAACGTCGCCGATGGTCGGCAGCATCGGCCGATTGAGCGACATCAGCAGGGAAAACTGACCCTGAGTCAGCCCGACCGGTCGCAGCGCATCGTCAAAGCGGCGCGCCAGCGCCCGCGCCGCCCGTTGCACGTGCAGGCACAGACAATTGTCGCGAACCTGATGCGTCAATGCGAAGGGCAGTTCGGTTGACATGGCTTTATTATGTTGATATCAACCT
>Ga0335078_10015710_pt1 | contig 11241 bp, 6 predicted proteins | sample Lox_Sample_32_FD_206711 | JGI IMG/M metagenome (GOLD analysis project Ga0335078, IMG submission 206711) | Soil microbial communities from Loxahatchee National Wildlife Refuge, Florida, United States - Lox_Sample_3.2 | ecosystem: Environmental > Terrestrial > Soil > Wetlands | place: USA: Florida...
GCCATCCTCGAGCGGCCTCTGGCGGTCGCTCACCACTTTCAGTACTTCCTCCACAATGGTGGTATCGGCCAACGCCTCGAACGATAGCAGGCTGGCCTCCCGGAAGCGCTGGTCTCCAGCCTTGGTACCGATCAGATAGAAACTCGCGGTAAGCGGGAGCAGGGTGTAAGCTGCGCCCGCGTAGGAACCGCTGGTCCCGATGTTGGTTAAAGTGTTTGGGTGCGGCACATCCCTCTGAATGTCCGCATCGTACGCGATTAGCGTGCCCGTGGCGGCCCCGAAGATCAACCAATATTTGATATCGCTCTTTTTCGTGTGGAACGGGCTGGTCCAAATCTTCTCCTGGTCCTTGAGCACATATCTTGTCATCCGGCGGAACGGATGCAGGTAGCCGGTTTCGTTGTAAATATCCTTTTGCTTGAGAGCCTCGTTCGCGGGGTTTACTGGCGGCGTGTCAGCCGCCGCATCCGGGAAGGCTGCCTGGCCCTGAGTTTGGTCCTTAGTAGCAGCCTCCTGGCAGAATCCCCGAAAAACGCACCCGAAAAACAGCAGGCCTATCGCCAATGATGCCGGCATCGTTGGGATGATCTCCTTTGGATTACCAAGTCCGATCCACACCCACTACCCGGCCGCCGCGGAGATACACCGTTACCGTTTTCTTGGCGTCATCCGCATGGATATCGGCGGCCAGAAAAGCCGCATCGGATCTCGGCATGGTGACGCCGGAAGCGCCCGCGATCGGAGTCTTCACACCGCTTGCATTATCAAACACGGACCACTGAACTGTATAGGTGCGCGGGTTGGCGAAACGGTATTTTGCTCCCAGATCTTCGAAAGCCAATGCACCATTTTGCACTTTGAAATTGTCGAGCGGCAGCACGTCCGAGAAGAACGTCCGGCCAATCTTGTCGCGGCGCGCAATCAAAGATCGGGTAGCCCACTCCACGGCGCGCGGGTCACTGAATTGCCCCGTTTGCACGATGGCGCGAATCGCTTCGTCGCTCAGCGCCATCAGCTTTTTCGCGGCCCAGTAGGTGTCGCCCGGAGTGCGCAGCCCGAAAGCCGGAACGGGATAATTCGTGCGCCAGTTTTCCGGGTCGAAGGTCTTGGAATCGAAGTTTCCAATCTCGGGAATGTCCGGATAATGGGCCGTTTCCCAGCGTGGAACATATAGTCCGAGCGAGGCAAACTGCACCAGTGCCGGCTTGAACTCGAAGGCATACACGCGCCCCCGCCACGGGTCCTTAGGCGTGTCGCTGTCGCTACCCATAATGTCGCCGAAATCCAGGAGGAAGTGTTTGACATAGCGAAGGCGATTTTCCTCCACCACGGAATCCATGCTTTGCTCGGCCTTCGCGTCGGTGTGGTTCAGCCAGGCGAAAAACACATAAAGTCCGCGCAGATCGCGCCGATTCTCGTGGGGCACAATGTCGTTGGGATCGTCGGTGCGCATGCCGTAATAACGTCGTGGCCCGATGAGGTCGCCCGCGATGTTGAGGCTGGCCATGGCGCGGTAACGCCCGTCCTGGTCGCGCGGCACTTTTTTCAGAATGTTATCCACGTCCCGATCGGTCATCGGACGCTTGCCGCCAGCAGCGTCCTTGAATTGCGATTTTTCGTTGACGATCAGCTGGCTGCGCGCGAAGGTGACAATATAGTTCTCTGGCGTGAAGTAGCCTAGACCGTAGAGAAACTTGGAACCGATCACGTCGGCCGCGCTCGCCATTTCGGGATTGCTCTTGGGATCGAACTTCACGAAGAACTTGCGGCCGTGTGAATCCAGAATCACCAAGCCTGGTGTCACGCCCTGATTTTTACCGGAGGTGACGACCCACGGCTTATCCATCGCGGGCGCATTCGCGTCTCCCGGGCCTCGCACCAGTTCTTCCAGCGACAACTCGCGTGTGCCGAGGCGGTTCGTGAACCAGCCGCTGTCGGGAACCTCGCCCAGCGTATTAATGCCTTCCGAGGGGCAAGGGTCGCGGTGTTTGATCTCTTCCTTATCCGGCTCGAAGAAGGTCTGGTGGAAGAAATCGTAGTACAGGTTGATGTCAACAAAACGCGGCTTGGCTACCGGCCGGGGCGGCGGATCCTTCCACAGAGGATCGTCCGGGTAAAATTTCTGGCCCCACGCCGGAATGGCGCCGGCGGCCAGCAAGAGCACTAGTAAACGTTGTTGAACCTTGCCCATACGGCGACTCCTTCATGGCTGAATGCGGTATCGACGCGCATGAAAACACCTTTGGCCGTCTTCACGCGAAAACCAAAACCGTAATCCGTGTGCACATCATGAAAATTGATTTGCTGCCACCTGTCGAACACCTGTCCGGCATCGTAGAAAAGCGCCATGGACAGGCTTCCGAGGACGTTCCAGCGATACTCGCCGGTGAGGACGGCCGCATCGTGATCGTAAAAGCGGTAGGCACGATAGCCGCGCAAATCGTCCGGCCCGCCGAGAGTGGGTTCCAGATAAAAAGGTATCTGCTGGCCGGATCCCGTTTCCGTCGACTCTACTTTGCCGCGCAGCGCGATGACATGTTGATTGTTCAGGAAGCCGATGTACTGATCGGCCTCCAGGTCGAGTCTCTGAAAAGAGAACTGGCCGCGGCGGACATCGTCGAAATCGGTATAGCGGGCGCTGTACAAGCCGCCATTCGCGGGATCGCCCGGATTGTCCCGCCAGTCGAATTGAAGGTACCCGCCTCCTTGCGCGAAATTGCTGGGGCTCTGAATGCCGGGGGATGTCTGGTTTGTCCAAAGATCGGTCGAGGACGCAAAGCCATCCTCCTGACCCCGCCCGACGTGCGTCAACAGGTAGCCGCCGGTCGCTCCGATGCTCAAATAGCGGAATGGTTTCACCCCCGCCGTTCCGCTGAAGCCGCTCTCTTCCAGCGAATAATCGCTTCGTCCGCGTTTGCTCGAGTTGGGGCCCTCGCCGTAGTAATCCACTCGCGGGTAGTTGAACGTCATCGCGTTCAGCGAAAAGAAGGCATGATCGCTGGCGAGCGAGGGCATGCCAAACGAGCTATCGGCTTTGTAGAACTGTTTGTACGATCCGATCGCCGAGGCTTGAAAGACGGCCTGCTGATGCAGGAGATGGCGATAATATTCCGGCCCCAGGGCAAAACCGGAATACGGAGTCAGGCCGCCCATCTTGATGCGCCAGCCCTCGATCTCTCCAGTGAGCCGCTCGAAGATCTGGCTGTTTTGGATGCGGTTGAAAACCTTGTCGCCCTTTTCGGGCTCTTCCGGCTCGAGTGCCTGGGATTTCTCTTCCCGCACCAGTTCAATCCGGCCGGCCCGCGTATCGGGAACAGCGCGATCCGCCGACGCTGGCTCGTCCGGTGCGGCAGCAGGCGGCGGTGGCTCGTCCTGTGCAGCAGCCGCGCATACGAGACTAAGGGCCAGGATGCATTGACGTACAAACATAATAGCCTCGCTCACGCACGAACACGACCAAAGCTTGCGCCCCGGAACTCCCTGTGTTTTGAGCGCAATCTCGCCAGGCATTCCTTCCCAAGGTGACGACGGATCGCCATTTGTCCGATGCCCGACATACCATAGATCCTTTACAGAAAAGCGCGAATCAGCCGGCTCTGGGCGGACTTGATGACGTTATACGCCGAATCCAGCTCGCCCACCTGCTCGCGCAATTGGCGGAGCAATCGCGATCGCTCCACGCCGCTTTGAATCACGAGCAGCAGTTGCTCGTTGTCCCATGGCTTCTCCAGGTACTGGAACAGCCCCACCTGGTTGATGGCGTCGATGGCGCTGCGCGCGTCCGCGTGGCTCGTGAGCAGGATACGGGCCGCCTCGGGCTGCGCCTCTTTGATTTGGCGGAGGAGCTGCAGCCCGTTGAGAACCGGCATCCGATAATCGCAAATCGCTACATCCACGCGTTGCGACTGGGCGAAGCGCAAGGCTTCCGGCGGGTCCGTGAAGCCAAACACATCGAAGTGGCCATCCAGCTCCAGAAAGGCCTGGATGCTCGTCACCACCATCTGCTCATCGTCCACCAGCAGGATAGAAGCTCTGGTTCCGTCTGTTTTCCCGTTGACGGCATCTTTTCCGTTTACGGCCTCTTTATTGTTTACTGGCATCTTGCGGTGCTCCCGCGAGGGGAAGCCGGATGTGGAAGGTCGTGCCGACTCCCGCCTCGCTCTCAAAATAGATCGACCCGCCGTGCTCGTCCTCCACGATTCTGCGGCTGATGGACAGGCCCAGGCCAGTGCCTTCCCCCGGGTCCTTGGTGGTGAAACCGGCCTCAAACACCCGCGCCTTCTGTTCGGGCGTCATGCCTTTTCCGTTATCGGCGAAACGGATATGCACTGCGTCGCCTTCCTGTTCCGTGGTTACCGAGATCTTGCCGGCCGATTCGATCGCTTGGGCGGAATTCACCAGAAGATTCAGGAATACCTGGTTCAGCCGTTGCGGATACACGGGAAGCCGGGGCAGTTCCCCCAATTGCAGATCACACTGGATTCGACTTTGAAATTGGCACGCGGCCAGGCTGAGGGTCTCGCGAAGTTCGCGATTAATGTCGGTCAACCGCGGCGCACCTTCGTCGACACGCGAGAAGCGCTTCATCCCGCGAATCAGGATCTGAATCCTCTCGCACGCGATACGATCGACGTCGGTGAGGCGGCGGCATGTCTCCAATAGACGGGCGGCTCTTTCGAGGGACTCCGTTTGGGGATCGGCCAACAACTTCTCCAACTCGTCCACGCAACGCCGCAGCACCATATTGTTGGAGAGGAGGCTGCCCACCGGCGAGTTGATTTCATGCGCGATGGCCACGCCCAACTGGCCGATGGCGGCCATTTGCTCGAGTTCCGACTCCGGGTTGCGCATTCCGTAGTTCGGGGTGCTCACTGCTCCACCAGTTTTCCAAAACGTTGCATCAGCTTCGATAAAATCGCGGCGGTGATATCGCTGTTGTCCGACAGGAGGTCGTAAAACTCTTCGCGTCCGATGCGCAGCAGGCGCGTATCCTCTCGCGCGGTGGCGCCGAAGGGAGCCCGCTCGTTCTCATTCCACAACGCCCACACGCCGAGCACGGTATTCGCTCCAACGGTGTCCATCGTTTCCGCATCCCGAGTCAGATGCACGGAGCCATCGATGACCACGTAGAGGGCATCCGACGGCTTGCCTTTTTCCAGAACGACTCGCCCAGGGAGATACTGGACCTCGGAGGCGATCAGGGCGATGCTGGCCATCTGATCCGGCTCCAGACCGCTCAGTAGGTCCACACCTTCCAGCGCGATTACCCTTTCCAATAGATTCAGTTCTGCCATATGCCTCCTAGGCCAGCGCGGTCGCCACGGACTGGGCCACTTGCGAAACGGACAAATCCGCTTTTTGCCCTAAACTGGCGATTTCCGGTGCGAGGCTGCGGATCCGCAGTTCCGCGGCGGCGCCCATCGCGCACACAGCAAGCCAGGAATCGCCCGACTGGATTTGGAGCCCGATGGCCTCCTCCACGGTGAGTTGCCGCACACCAAAAATCTCGCGTCCGCGATCGAGCGCGTTCTGAGGGGCATCGAGGAGCGGCAGCAGCACGCGTTTGAGGTCGCGCTCCAGGACGTTATCCAGAAATTCGAGAGCGGCGCTGGTGTCGTAGACCGCCGGTTTGGAAACAGCCCGGTACGCGGAATAGATCTCTTTCGGCGGATAGCGCAGACCCAGCAGGCGGAATAGACGCTCCAGCGTTTTCGCGAGTCGGGCTTGGAGAGTTCGCGTGAGCAAACCCAGCGCGGAACCAGTTTCGGACTGCGTTCCGCGGCATGCCGCCAGTGCTTCGTGGAGTTCGTAATAGGTCCGCGCTTCTTTCATCAGTTGCGCCTCGACGAGCGCGTCATTGAAATGCAGTTCGGGCGATGTTTCGCGGAGCCGATTCAGGGCCTTCAGGACAGCGGTCCGAATCTCCAGGTCCGGGTGACCGATGACCGGAAGCAGCGCATCCACGGCGCGCTGGCTGGGAACGTTCTTCAAAACGCGCGGAACCCTGCGACGAATGCGCAAAGGCGCATCTTCATCGAGAAGAACATCGGCGAGCGTTCCTGCGATCGTCGCTCCGAACGAAGACAGGGCACGGATCGCGGCGGCGCGCAGGCGCGGACTACCGAGCGCCTCAATCATTCGAAACAGATACGCATGCCCCTTGAGAATGCCCGCGGCATCGAGTGCCGACGAGACGACCTGCGGGTCGTGGTCGGACAGCAGGCGATGGAGGAGCCCGCTTCCATCATCGCCACGAACTCCGATTGCCATAGCGGCCATAGCCCGCCAGCGGCCGTCCCGCGATTGCGCCCATGGCTCGATCGTGGCGAACGAAAGCGCGTCCGCCGCGAGATCGGGCTGTGCGCGCAGCCCCGCCAATACGGCTGCGACCATTTCCGGATCGCCGGATGCGAGCATCTTCCTGGCAATTGCCGCCCTTTCGGGCGACAGCTCGAGCAGGTAGGCGACGGCGGAAGGGATCGTGCCGCGGTCTGAACTGGCGATTTCGAGCAGTTCGTTGAATCGAAGATGGGCAGCGAGCTCATAAATCTTCGCGCGAACCTCGGGAACCGCGTGCTGTGCCACGCGCAGCAATAAGGGCTTGATATCGTACTTCGGCGCCTCCGCCAGCAACGAAAAGGCGTAGACCGCCTGGCGGGGAATCGTCCCCTGGGCCGCCTCTTCCAGGAAATGAACGGTGGCTGCGTCGGTGACCGCCAGGCGCATGGACGACAAGTCGAGCCGCCGGTCGGCGAGGCGTTTCTTTATGGACGCGACGTATTCGACTTTGGCGCGATACGAGTAAACAACCCAGATCACCGACAGCCCGATCACCACCGCAGCGATTCCGCGCACGCCGAAATGCAGGGAACTCGTGGTCAGCAGCAACAGCAGGACGCCGCCGATTCCGCGTGACAGCCGGTCCACACAAATATCGATGAAGGCCTTGATGCGATTCCGCAGCGCCAGAGGGAGAGGCATGTACAGCAGCTCCATCCCGGTCTTGCTCAACGTATAGCGGGTAGACGCTTCTGTGAGGCGCACGGCACTCGAGGCCGGCACGCCGGGCAAAGCCAGAATCGCAACCGACGATACCGCGATCGCCACGGGCGAGATTTGCAAAGTGGCTCCCACGCCGAACCGCCGCACAATTACACCAGTGAGAAATAGCTGAAAAACGAGCTCCACGCCGTTCAGCCACAAGCCATAGAACTGGCCAAAAAACGCGGTGAGCTGATCACCGCGATAGGCCGTTCGGGCCATCGCCTGGAACTGATATTCGACCAGCGTGTCGACCAGGTACATAACCACCATCATTCCCACGATGATTTGCAGATGACGGACGCGCGCCAGGTCGCCGGCCATTTGTCCGAACGAGAAATCGGTTTCGTCTTCACGGGCCGCGCGCGCGGTCGTCACCGAAGAGGACGATCGCGAGGTGGCAACTAAGTAGGCGAAGTAGGCAAGGCCCACCATTACGGCACTGGCCAACAGCAGGTTTTCGCTCCCAATCAGAGCCACGGTCCGATTGGTGAACTCGCCGCCAAATGCCGCTCCCGCCACCATGCCCATGCCAAGGATGGGATAGAGACGCTTAGCCTCACGAGCGTCAAAGAGATTGCCGGCCACCAGCCACCCTTGCGAGACCAGAATCACGCTGAACAGGCTCACCCAAATGTTAAAGGCGTAGACCATCCACGAGATCCGCATGCGGATGAGCCACCACATCACGACGAGGATCAGAACCGAGAGGCCCATCGCCCAGGAAACCGCTTTGCTCAAGGAAGTTTTGGAAGCCAGCCGGCTATAAAAATACGCGAGGACCCCGCCGAAGACCGCGATCAGAATGTACAGCAACGGCAGCTTGTCGATATCGAATCGCGTCAGAAACATCGCGCGCGATACCGGTTTCACAATGTAATAAGCGAAAAGAACGAACAACAAGTAGGCGAACATCGCCCACAGGCGGAGATGTTCCCCGCTCCGGATATCGAAAAATTCGCGAACTGCACTGGTGACGCGTTTCATGGTCCGGCTATAAGTTGGTTCGTGCAGTCACACTTGATGCACAAATTCAACTTGCGTAAGAAGTTCTCCGCAAGTGAACTTCCACGCCATCTGCCCGGCTCGGCAGACTGTTACCTTTCGCACGCTCGCCGCGGCGGAAGGCCTCAAAGTGACGGCAAAGCGGCATCACTGTGTTGGATGCGGATTAGAGGGGAGATTCCGCAACTTTCTGGGGGTCTGTCGCTGGCCAGAGCACGGGCCCGCCCCATAGTGACGAGCAATCGACACTCGCCGACACTCGCGTCAGCCTTTCGCCGTCAAAAAATTACCTTGAGGGCGAACTGCAGAATCCGCGGATCAAACGCGGCTTGCGGTTGGCCGAAGGTCGATGAGGCTGCATTCACAGACATCGTGGTGAACGAGGCGATTAGTCCGGCGGGCGAGATGGCACCCACGAAATTGGTGTGGTTGATTACATTGAACGCTTCTGCCCGTGCGACGAGAGCAATTCGTTCCGTCATCCGAAACTGGCGGCTCAGCGCAACATCAAAATTGAACATGCCCGGTCCGCGCACGGCGTTTCGTCCCAAGTCTCCGTAACTGCCAACCGGGATGGAAGTGGAGAAGGCGGACGGGTTTAGGAATTGCACGCAGATGCTGGAATTACCACATTTGTGGGAAGTAGCATCGGGGTCCGGAAGGATTTGGTTCGGGCGGTCATTACCAAGACCGGTGCGCGAGAAGTCGGTTCCCGCCGCGGCGTTGCCGTAATTGAGACTAAGCGGCTGGCCGGTGGCGGCGTGGATCAGCGGTGCGATTTGCCAGTTTCTCAGCTGGCGGCCCGCCCAGGCGTTCTTCCCGCTCCACCAGCTCTCGGCGACCAGACTAGCGTTGAAGTTGTAGCGCGTGTCGAAGACGCAGGGGCCCCAGTCCGCATGGCGATTGAAGACCTGCGAGTTCGTTGGCTGCGCCAGCGCCGCGCCAAAATCGTAGTCGGACAGGCAATAAGAGTCGGTAAAGTTGGCGATCAGCTGGAAATGCTGCGCGAGCCTATGCTGTACGGACGCCAGTAAGCCCTCGTAACGGGCCACCGCTCCGTCGTCCATAGTGTCAATGCTCGCGTAGTAAACGCCCGTGGCTGGATTCGTCTGGAACAGCAGCCGGCGCTGATTGCTATTGGCGATGGTAGAGCAGATCGGGTAGTTCACTCCCGCAATCGCGCAAGCGCCCGTCCCCAGATATTCCGCCGGATTCCGTTCCTCCGCAATCCAAAGATGGTTGGTTTTGTTTCCCAAGTAGCTCACGGAAGCCACCCAATTGCCGGCGAACTGCCGCTGATACGTGACGTTCCACTGAGCGACATAGGTTGGCTTGGGGTTGATCGGCATGTTGATATACGCGCCGAACTTCGGGAAGAACAGCTTGCCCTGCTGTGGGAACGGATTCCCGCCCGGATAATTCGCCCACGGATTGCTAATTGTCCCGGTCGCCCCGACGTCAACGTCGTTGCCGAATGGCGCGTTGGTGGTCTCGCGCTCGTTGAACCAGGTCTCCGTCGAATCGTAAAGGAGCGCGCCGCCGACGCGAAGTGTCTGCTTGCCGTCACCGTGCGGATTCCAAACCAGGCCGATCCGCGGCGCGAAATTGGCCAAATGCCCATTCCACATCGCATCGGGGATTCCGGGATCGCCTTTGAAAAACAGGCCCGGCGGGGCCGTCGGATTCACGATGCTGCGTTGGCCGGCCAGAAAGGCGGCCATACTGAACGAAGTCCCGCGCCCATATTTATCGGGATCGGGAAAGGTCGGCTCCCAGCGCAGGCCATAATTCAGAGTGGTCGACCTGGAGATTGGGAACGTGTCCTGCGCATAGAAACTCATCACCCATTGCCGCAGATCATCGGGCGTCGCATTGGTCTGCTGGAAGTCGCTCATCCGCCCCAGCAGAAAATCCGCCATCCCCAGTCCGGTGAAGGAGCCGTTAAACGCCGGCGCGCCATTTTCGTCGAAGCCCGAGATGGTGTTGTTCTGCACGCGAATCAGATTGAATCCGAAAGCCATTTGATGCCGCCCGCGGATCAGGTCTACGTCGTCGGCTACCTGGTACCCGTTGAAATTGAAATGACCGGGGGCACACGTGCCGCAGAAAGTGGTAAAGCCGCCGCTCATGCTGGAAATCAGCAGAAAATTCGGAACGGCGCTGTACATGTCAGAGCCGAGCAGGGTCCAGTTGATCGGGACGTTCGTCGGTCCTCGGTTATCGCGCACGCGGTTAAAGGCAAGGTGAACGAAGTTCAGCGTGCCGGGACTCACGATGTAAGTATCACCAATGGTCACCGATTGCGCGCGCTCGAAGTTGCCCGGCTGCGTGGTGGTGAGCAGGTTCTTGCCGTCGAACGTCGGCGGATTCTGATAACCGACAATAAAGTACCGCCCGTATAGCCTGTGCTTCTTGCTCAACACCCAATCGATTCGTCCGATCCACTGATCCTCGTCCCCCGTCACGGGAATTCCGAAAGTGACTTTACCGCACGGATCGGCGGAAGCGGCCGGTAAATATTTGGTCACAGCCACGGCGACGGGGTCGAGCATCGTCACCGGGATCTGGTTGTTCGGAAAGGGCGCTTTGGTGGTCGGGTCGACCAACGTCACCGGCTTCCCATTGGATTGGCAACCGGCTCCCGCGATGGTGCTGAAATCGCCGCTCAGCATGGCCGCGGTGGGTATGTGCGTAATTGTTTGCGGCGGGTCCGATCGATTGCGGGTACTCTGCCAGCCTCCGAAGAAGAAGAGCTTGTCAGTGAAGATCTTTCCCCCCAGCGTCCCGCCGAACTGGTTTCGCTTCAGGCTGTCGTGTCCCGTCAGCGAAAAGAAGTTCCGGGCATTCAGGTCGCCGTTGCGCAGGTACTCAAAGGCATCGCCGTGTAACATGTTTGAACCGGACTTGGTCACCACACTCACTGTGGCGCCGGGATGCGTCCCGAAGCGCGACGAAACGGCGCTGGTTTCGATACTGAACTCCTCCAGCGCATCGGGGAACGGGAAGGGCATATTCACGTTCGACATGGCATCGTTATTATCCGCGCCGTCCAGCAGGTAAGCCGTGCCATTGCCCTGACCTCCCGCCACCGAGATTCGCGTGGCGTTGTAGAAGGTCTTGCTTCCCGTGTCCCCGGTGTCCCCATATGCCGAAGCTGCGAGGGTCAGAGGCAGGTGGGTTGCTTGGCGCGCGTTT
>Ga0335078_10015711_pt1 | contig 11240 bp, 11 predicted proteins | sample Lox_Sample_32_FD_206711 | JGI IMG/M metagenome (GOLD analysis project Ga0335078, IMG submission 206711) | Soil microbial communities from Loxahatchee National Wildlife Refuge, Florida, United States - Lox_Sample_3.2 | ecosystem: Environmental > Terrestrial > Soil > Wetlands | place: USA...
GCCTATCTGAACGCGCAGCAGGCCTTCTCGGCGAGCCATCCGTGGTTCCGCGTGCGCCGCCTGAAAGCCAGCAGCCACTTTCCGATGTTCGAAGTGCCGGAGGAAATGGCCGGCGCCATCGAGCAATGCGCGGCATGAGACCAACCCTTTGATACGATGCTGAATCGTGCGCATCGGCATCGACACCGGCGGGACCTTCACCGATTTCGTGGTGCTCCGCGATGACGGCTCCATCGAGAGCTTCAAGCTTCGCTCCAATCCGCGCGCGCCCGCCCGGGTGATTCTGGATGGCCTGCGCCGCATCGGGGCCGCCGCGCGGACTGAAGTCGTGCACGGTTCGACCGTCGCGACCAATGCGCTGCTCGAACGCAAAGGGGCGCGAACCGCCCTCGTCACCACCGAGGGTTTCACCGACCTGGTGCTCATCGGCCGGCAGAACCGCGCGCAGCTTTACAACTTGACCCCGCCGCTCAAGCGCCACCTGGTGCCTCCATCGATGTGTTTCGGCGTTTCAGAACGAGCCTACTTCGACGGTTCTATCGGCCAGCAGCCCGCCCGGCAGGAACTGGCCCGGCTGAAAACCCGGCTACGCAAAGCCGGCGTCGAATCCGTGGCCATCTGTTTCCTGCATTCGTACGAGAACCCCGACAACGAACAAGCCGCGGCACGCGCCCTGGAAGGGGAGCATTATCTCTGCTGCTCACACGAAGTGTCGCCGGAGTTTCGCGAATACGAGCGGGCATCGACCACGCTGATCAACGCCTACGTGGGCCCGCTCATGGACGCCTATCTTTCCGAGTTGGACCGCTCAACCAAGCACCACGTTTCCATTTTGCAATCGAACGGCGGCTACATCACGGCAGCCGAAGCGCGCCGGCATGCCGTGCGTACCATTCTTTCCGGACCCGCCGGCGGCGTCGTGGGAGCGGGCGCCGCGGCGCGCTGGAGCGGCTTCGAGCGCGCTCTCACCTTCGACATGGGCGGCACCTCCACCGACGTCAGCCTGTGGGAAGGCGAACTGCGCCTGGCCATGGATGCGTCGGTCGACGGAATGCCGGTGCGCGTCCCTATGCTCGACATTCACACCGTGGGCGCGGGTGGCGGTTCGATCGCGCGTGTCGACGAGGGCGGCCTGCTGCGCGTCGGACCGGAAAGCGCGGGAGCCGATCCCGGTCCGGCATGTTACGGCGTTGGCGAGCGGGCCACCGTGACCGACGCGCACGTGGTGCTGGGCCGCATTGCGCCCGATCAGTTCTTGGGCGGCGAGATGAAAATCGATGCTGCCCGGGCGGCTGCGGCCGTGGATCAGATTGCGCGTCTTGTTCGGCGGGACCGTGTGGCCGCGGCGCAAGGGATCATTCGCGTTGCCAATGCCAATATGGAGCGGGCCATACGCGTGGTTTCGGTCGAGCGCGGTCGCGATCCGCGCGATTTCGCGCTGATTGCCTTCGGCGGCTGCGGCGGATTGCACGCCTGCGAAATGGCGGAGGAGCTGGGCATTCGAACGGTGATTGTGCCGCCATTGGCCGGCGCTCTGTCGGCGCTTGGCATGCTCCTGGCCGATCGCATGCGCGACTACTCGGCGGGTGTGCTCAATCCGTCACAAATCGAAAAGCGATTCGCGCAGCTTGAACGTACCGCGCGCCACGACATGCCTGGCGCCAAGCTGGAGCGCATGGCGGACATCCGCTACGTCGGCCAGAGTTATGAACTCACGGTTCCTTGGGGCGGCTCGTTTCATGAGGAGCACCAGCGGATTTATGGTTACTGCGACCCCGCGCGGCCGACGGAGATCGTGACGATCAGACTGCGGGCCAGGATTGCTGTCGCCAAGCCCAAGCCGGCGAGACCGGCGCGCGCAGGGCTTCGCAGCAAGCCGGAATCACGCCGCGTATTCGCCGGCGGTAATTTCCGCATGCTCCCCGTGTTTACGCGAGAACAGGTGCATGAGCGTGGCGAAAAGGGCCCGGCACTGGTAGTGGACTACGGCGCGACTACGCTCATCCCGCCCGGTTGGAAGTTTGCCGTCGATCGGGTGGGAAATTTGATTGCTCATTGGTAGCGCAGGCCCACCCCGCTTTTGCGGGGACCTACGGCTTTTTGCTCCCACGAAGAGAAAGCGGCGTTGGGACCAAATCTGGCCGAGCAATGCCCGGCCACTACAACAGATTACGCGAAGCTCCCGTAGGGGCCGGGCACGCCCGGCCCGAATTCTTCATACCTTTCCACGCCGCTCTCGCAGGGACCTGCGGCTTTTTGCTCTTAAGAAGAAAAAGCCGCAGGTCTCCGCCAACCCTGCCGTAGCCTTGCGCCACATGAATCACGTCGCTTAATACCAGTACTTCGTCTGGCGCGCCCACTCGGAATTCGGGTACTTCTGGTGCAGCAATTGAAACGCTTCCCTGGATGCGCCCTTCTTTGCGCCGCAACCATAGCGCACCGCGCGGACTGCCAGATGCAGAGCTTCGGCTGCCCGCGGATCATCGGGATGGCTCTTCACCCACTCGACAGCCTGGTTCGCCAGATATTCCGGTGCCGGCGGCATTTCGGAAAGCCGGGCCCATTCACTCTGCGCCCGCGCCTGCTGATCGGGCGACAGGAATTGCGCCTTGGGTCCTCCGTCCGGATAGAGCAGGTGCAGTGGCTCGGGCATCATCGACGAATTGCGATAGTAGTCAGGCGCGTCCTGTCCGCCCTTAAACGGGCACCACCAATTGTCGCGATAGTCGTCCAGCTTCTCCACCGGAGTCAGCCGGCCGAAGCCCACTTCCACATATGGCCGCAGTCCCGGATATCGCAGCATCAGGAAAACGGCGGCGAACCGTCTCGCGGCAGGATCGGATGCCTTCAGATAACTCTCGAGCGGTTCCTTCAGTTCCGGCGCGAGATCCTGCAAGAGTGGCGTAACCAACTTCGCCGAGCTCGCATCTTCGAACAGCATGGCTCTGACCCATGCGGATGCCGCAACCTCGCGTCGCATGGGCCGAGGTAAAACATCGCGCCGGGCCGCATCCAGCAGCAGATCGAGCGGCGTTTGTTCGTTCAGGATCTTCGCCGCATCCACATCGAACGCAGGCTGATGCGGCTTGACGCCTTCTGGAACCGACGCATCCTCGCCTTCAATGTCCGCGTTCCCGTACTGCTCGAATCCGGTAAAGGTGCCCGCCGGAATGCGGACCGAGTACTTGAGGAACTCGTCCCAGTTCGCGGCAATTTTCATTCGCTCCGCGCGGAACATATTCAACGCGGACTCAGGCAAAGAAGCTGCATCCGCAGCCAGCAACTTGTCAAGCCGGCTCCGTGCTTCGGCCGTTTGTTTCGATTCAAGCAGCAGCCGGATGGAGTGGAATGCCGCCGTCGCATAAGCCGGAGAATCGCGCCCTACCTTTTCACCCGCGGCAATCAGTTCGTTCACGCCTGGTTGGGCGCCATCCGCTTTCACCAGCGCAGCCAGCAGCCACGGCAGCGAGTGTTTTTCGCCCCACTGGCTGGCGGCAGCCGCTGCGTTCGCCGTCTGAAACGCGGAAATCCAGGCGGTCAGGTCGTCTTCCGCCGGCAGAGCCTTCATGCCGCCGAAGTCTCCCCGTTCAAATGCATCGTAGAGGTACCGGTAATCCAATGAGTTCTGCTCAATGGCCGCCTGGGAGTCCTTGTGGATCAGCGAGGCGGCCAGATCGTGCATCCTTGGGCCGGGAGCCAGCCGCACGCGAACATAATCCAGAAGCTTCCTTGCTGCGGGGTGCATGGCGCTTTGGGCCGGATCATTCAGAATGCTCTGCAACTGAGCCTCGGCAGCCGCGAGCTTTTCCCGGTCAGCACCCACACCTTTCACACTGAGCGTCGCCTGGCGAATGAGCGAGCGCGCTACCAGGTATGGCGCCATCCGGCTCCAGGGTGAGTCATGGTCTTGGGCGATATCCCGGAACATCCGCTCGGCGACGTCGATATTACCCGCGTAGAAATTTGCCGCCGCAATCTGATAGGCGCGATCAGTGCGCATGAGCGGAGTCGCGGTGTCATCCAGCGGCGCTGGAATCGAGGGCCCTGCGGAGCAATTGGTGAAAACCTGGTCCTGAGCCGTAACCCAGGTCTTCACTGCCGGGCTCTCGAGACCAAGCTGGCGGATGCGATCTTCCAGGGTCTTGGTAGCCGTGGAAAACGCATCGTCGCCGCAGTTCAAATAAACCAGGAAGTAATCGTTGCCGCTGATGACCTTAGAGGTGTTGATATTCGGCGGCACCCCTTTTCCGGCGATGCGCGCCCGCTCCGTGAGCCATACTTGCTGGGCGTCCGGCAGAGGAACGGACGACGGGGTCTGGGCGGCCGGCTCCGGACCAAAGAGCGCTTTGCGCTCTTCCGCGTTCAGTCCCACACCAATGAGATAGCGGTAAGCAATGATCAAATAAAATCGCGGAAACCTTGGCTGCAAGATGCCCAACTGCCCGCGTGCGAAGCGGCCGGCGGCGTCTTCCGGCATTCTCCAAAACGTGAAAGCGGCGCTGGGAAGAAACGGGCCGCAACTCGAAAGATCCGGAGGATTGGATAGCAACCCCGCGAAGAGAACCAACAACAGGAGCGCGCTTGAAATTCTTATTGCCATCGCCGCACCTCCTGCACTGCCGCGCGCAGCTCCACGGCAGACCAGCTTCGAGGATGGAAGATATAGACGCGTCTGCCGCGCGGAATCTCCGGCAGCGGCTCATCCGTGGAGATGCCGACGCTCGAGCGGCATACGCCCGGCCGGAACTCCTCGCCCGGATGGTAACCTTCCCCTGCGCCCATCCGGAACAGCATGGGCACAGCCTCCGTCACCGGAAGTCCTGAAATCCAGTTGTCGGATTCACACCACGAGGCCAGGGCCGTGATGGAAAGCGGCATCGATGACGGCAGCACTCGATGCAGATCCAAAAGGAGAGCGCGATAGAATTCTCGCTCCGAAGCGCGCGCGTCGTAATCGATTTGCAGCGCGCGAACGCCGCGAAACTCGGTGGCATCGAGGATCGCGTGCTCTACCTCCGCTCGCGACGCGGATTCGACGCCGTGCGACTCGATGCGTACTACCGCCATGAGTGCGGTACCCGACGCGACTAACAGCGGCTGCAGCCGCGGGCGGACCGTAACTACTCCGCCACGGATGTAGAGGGTTCGCGCAAGGAACGCCACGCCAACCTCACGCGGGTCGATGAAATCCAGTTTCTCCGGCCGCTCCCAGGCCCACACGATGGTGCGGGGGAATTGCGGCAACGGATCACGCTGCTGGCGGTAAGCTAAAGCCGCAAGCGCCGTGAACGCAAGGATGACCAGCGCGGTTTTCATTCCGAGCCCCTTATCTTTCGTAGATCTCGACCCACTGGCCGCGGCGTGTCCAACGTGCCACAGGTCGTGCGCCCAGCAACACGCGCAACTCGTTCGAGCCCACCGGCGGCTCGTAATCGTAATAGCGCCGCAGGAAATCCGTCCACGTCCTGTTTTGCATTAAGCCCATCGGGTCCCACGCCTCGGAGTAGAGCACGAGCACTTCCACATTTTCGTGCGCAAGCGGAGCCACATTGGCTGCGCGGAAATTGGAAATTTCACGAATGTTCAGCGGATGCCGGACGTAGCCGAACTCCGGCCGGCGAAAGGCGGACGCCAGCGGAAACACAGTGGCGATTTTTGCTCTTGGGAAATGCGCCTGCAGATATTCTGCTGCCTGCACGTCGAGCGTAACGAAGTCGGTGAAGGCCAGGTTGTTTTCGAAGGGGAACGGATACGGCGGGTTCACGAAGTTGGCAATCACCAGAGCCGCGGCCAGCAACCCGGCGTTCACGATTCGCCAGCGCCGTGCGTATTGCCAGATTGCGGCGGCAAAACCGATATAGAGGAGTGGGAGCACGGGAACCAGGTAGCGCTCTAACACCGCGCCGCCCAACACACTCACCAGCAGCACGTGCGCCGCCGCCAGTCCCCCGGCAATCCGGAACGGACGCGTGCGGAACAGGGTAGTCCGGCGCATCGCGATGCCTAGAGCGACGGAGCCAATCCAGTGGCCGCTCCCGGCGAACAGGTAATACAGACGTCGCAGCAGCGCCAAGGAAAGACGCACGGGATGCAATGGATACCAGACGTTGTACTGAGTGAAGGCCGCATTTCCGAACACGTGCCCGGTTGCGCGATCGAGTGCCATGAGCCAGATAACCAGCGGCGCAACCGGCAGCAGGAACCAGAGCGCTTCGCGCCGCCGCCGCTCGAGCCACAGCCAGGCGCCGAACCACGCCGGCGCAACCAAACCCGTCTCCTTCACCATCACCAGCACCGTACAGGCGAGGGCGGCGGCGGGGATGCGATCCTCCAAAAACAGCAGCAGTGCCAGCACAAGGAAAACCATGGCGGGAGTATCGAGCGTGACCATCATCGACTGCGCGAAGAACAACGGAGAAATCGTGAGGAAGCCGGCTGCCAGAATGGCCGGGCTCCGCGAAAGGCCCATGCGTCTGGCAAGCAGGAACGCGAAGATCGCCCCTGCGGTTGCGAGCGCCAGCATGGCCGTGCGCGTCGCCGCGATCGAATATCCCGTGACCGACCAGACACCCGCGAGGTACACCATGACACCCGGCGGATGCACATTCGCCACGGTCGAGTGAGGAATCCAGGCGAAGTTTCGAAACAGGTCGAGCGACGCCGGAACAAACTGGCCCAGCTCATCCCAGTAAAACGGCAGCTTGAGAAAAGCCAGATGACTCAGGAAAACGACGAGCGCAATCGCCGTGGAAACCAATAAGGAATTTCGAGGCCCGATGCGCGCGTCCGCCGGCGCTACCGTCATTCGCGGCTACTGCACAAAGCCCGCGCCGGCGCGCGGCTCGAGCTTGATCTCTCCGAAAGCAGCCTCATACTGGCTCACGTTCTGCTGTAGCACATTCAACAGCGCTTTGGCCTGCTGCGGACTGAGGTAGACGCCCTGAAAATTGTGGATATTAACGTTGTCCGGCGCCGTCTGATTGATTACGCCGAACAGCAGCAGAAAGTCCCACAGGTTCACGCGAATCTGCACGCTGTTGGCATACCCTTCGCGGTAATCGGGCGCATTGATCAATTGGACTTTGGGCTGCTGCGGTGGCGGGTTCATAGACCTTACATGGTGAATCACCGTGGGCTGCGCGTCAACCAGAGACGAGCGCCGATTCAGGGCAAGATCCGAAATCCGAGATGAGCTTTGGCGAAGTGAGAGTCCGAAGTGAGTACGTCAGGAATCCGTAGCTCTGTCATCACCACGAAGCTCGTGAGGTCCGTGAATGAGATTTGAGGCTTGTCACGGTAGCGCAAACGGAGTTTCCATGCCTGGTCAAAGCGTCCCGGCGTGATGAGCTCGATCGCCAACACGCCAGCCTCTCTGGCATTGAAAACTCCTTCGACAAAGGTTTGGGCTAGCGCAAACGGGCACCGCGCAAACAGGCGCGTGATCGTTTCGTCGAGTACATAATCGGTGGTCACGAACGCGCGATGCAAGCGCCGGGTCGCCACAGCCCGTTGATGCGCCGGGTCTTTGCTGTCCGCGAGAACCAGCCAGCCCCAGGTGTCGATGAAAAGCCGGCGCGTTTCAATTGCCATAGAGCGCTTCATCAATCCCGGCGCTCAACCTTCCATCATGGACAATACCTTCCACCTCAGCCAGCGGATCGCCACCCGCGCCGCGCCGCTTACGGCGCCCGTTCGTCCGCTCCAGCCTGGAGCGAATGAGTTCCGCCATGCTGATGCGACGCCGAAACGCCTCTTCACGCAAACGCTCATGCAAGTCGTCCGGCAAGAATACTGTCGTGCGTTTCATCTGCCGGCCATCATAGCATATATATGCATCACTCCGCGCACCGACACCAAATCCCAAAATCCTAACTCCCAAATCCCTTTGTGATTTGTCGCAGCCGGGATTCGCACTGCTCCTGTATCCTTTACTCATGTCCCGCATGTTGGAAGAGATCCGGCAGCAGCCGGTCGCGCTCGAGCGCACGCTCCGCCGAGAACTGAAACGCATCGAGCGCTTCAAGAACCTGGTCGGGAAGCGGCGGCCGCATCTGATCGTGCTGGCGGCGCGCGGCACCTCGGATAACGCCGCACAGTTTGGACGTTATTTGCTCGAGATCACCACCGGCATCCCGGTGTCGCTCGCCGCGCCGGCCATCCAGACGGTGTATCACGCGCGGGTGAACTTCCATGACGCGCTGATCGTGGCGATTTCTCAATCCGGCGAATCTACAGATACGAATTTCGTGCTCGCCGAGGCGCGCAAACAGGGCGCTCTGACCATCGGCATCACCAACGAAGCTTCCAGCTCGATGGCGAAACTCGCGGACCAGGTCTTCTTCGTCCATGCCGGACACGAGAAGAGCGTCGCCGCCACCAAAACCTACACCGGGCAGGTCCTCATGCTCTATTTGCTGGCCTACGCGCTCGGCGCTACGATCCGCCCCGATGACCTCGCGCGTCTGCCCGAACGCGCGCATCTGGCGCTGCGGCTTGAGCCGGAGATCAGTGCCTTATCGGAGCGCTACCGCTTCATGGATCACGCCATCGTGATGGGACGGGGCTTGAATTATGCCAACGCCTTCGAGTTCGCACTCAAACTGATGGAGACTTGCTACGTTGTCGCCGAGCGATTCTCTTCAGCCGATTTCCTCCACGGCCCCATCGCCATGGTCGAACCCAATTTTCCCGTCTTCTTGTTTGCGCCCTCCGGCGTCACTTGGCCGCCTGTCCGGGAAACCGTGGACAAGCTCAACCAGCTCAAGGCCGAGACCGTCGTGATTACCGATGCCTCCAATCGCGATGCAGCCCGCACGCCTACGCGGCTCATCCGCCTGCCGCAGCGCATCGGTGAACTGTACACGCCGATTCCCTACATCATTCCGGCGCAGATGTTCGCGGCTTGTCTGGCGGCTCAGAAAGGGCTCAATCCGGATCGTCCACGCACCATTACCAAAGTGACGCGAACGTTATGATGCGCGCAGCAGGTCCCCGGCCAGCCTTCCCAGCGTCACCAGAGCGCGGTCGATGGAATCCGACCAGCGGTATCCGCAACTGATGCGGATGCACTGGTCGAACCGGCCGGTGGCCGAAAAGATCGTGCCCGGCACGATACTGATGTTGGCGGCCACCGCCGCGCGAAACAGCTTCACCGAGTCCAACTTCTTGGGCAGTTCCACCCAGAGCAGGTATCCGGCATCGGGCCGCGTGATGCGCGTGCCTTGGGGAAAATACTTCGCTGCGGCCTGGCTCATCATGCGAACATTTTCCGCTAGCGCGATGCGCAGCCGCGCCAGATAGCGCTCGTATCCGCCCGATGCCAGATATTCCGCTATCACGTACTGCGGCAGGGAGGGCGTGGCCACCGTGTTGATAAACTTGAGCCGCTCCACCTCCGCCTGGTAGCGGCCCGGTTGTACCCATCCCACGCGAAAACCGGGCGCCAGCACTTTCGAGAACGACGAGCAAACCAGCACCGTACCCTTGCGGTCAAACGCCTTTGCCAGTTTCGGCTGCCGGGCGCTAAATGCCAGGTCACCGTAAATGTTGTCTTCAATGAGAGCCACCTCGTGCCGTGCCGTCAGGTCCACCAACCGCTTTTTGGCATCGTCAGAAAGCACGTAACCCAGGGGATTGTGACCGTTGGCCATCACCACGCAAGCTTTGATGCGATGCTTGCGGATGGCATCCTCCAGCATCTCGCAGCTCATGCCTTCGCTCGGATGCGTAGGAATCTCGATGGCCCGCATGCCGAGCGACTGAATGGCTTCGAGCACGCCAAAATACGTCGGGCTCTCCAGCGCGATCACGTCGCCCGGCCTGGCGACCGCGCGGAGGCTCAGATTCAGAGCCTCCATGGCTCCGTTGGTGGTCACAATTTCGGCCGGCGAGAAATTGCAGCCGTATTCCAGGGAGCGCCGGGCGATCTGACGCCGCAACGCTTCTACGCCGGGCGAGAATTCGTAGCCGCTGCTGTGCGATGGATTGTTCCGGACGATGCTGCGAAGTATCTGGTTCAGCTTGTGGTTGGGCAGAAGCGCCGGATCGGGTAAGGCGGCGCCTAGAGGGACGGTCGCCGGATTGTGAGCAGCGTGCACCACTTCGGCCACTGTGCTTCCGGCGCTGTAACAGGCCAGGCGCGGGGGCGGCGACAAAAACCGGGGCTCGGGAACGGATTTGGCAAAGGGTAACCGCACGAAAAATCCGGACTTGGGCCGCGATTCGATGGCCCCGCGGTTCTCCAGCCACATGTAGGCTTCCAGAACCGTGGAAATGCTCACCCCCTGCCGGCGGCTGAGCCAGCGCACCGACGGAATCCGGTCGCCGGGACCGAGAGCGCCGCGCTCAATCTGCTCCTCCAGCTGATGGGCCAGTCTCAAATAAAGAGGCGATTTGACCGCCGCCAGAGTACGCATCAGATCTCCAAGAATACAACTGTACTGGTTACATTGCAAGCAATCTGCATCTGTACTTACCTGGCGGAAATCTTTAATATGGGCTCCATGACGGTCAGGCTGAAAGCCAAGGATTTTCAGTTCGTCAGCCGGCTCTCCGCGACTCACATCGACCAGTTGTGGCGCTTGTATCAGAATGAATGGTGGAGCCGCGGCCGGCGTCTCGATGACGTCCGGCGCGCCGTCGAGCACTCCGACCTGATCTTCGCCTACGCCAACAGCGCCAGCGGCCGCCTCTCTGCCTTTGCCCGCGTACTCACCGATTTTGTTTACAAGGCTGTCCTGTTCGACGTGATTGTCGACCCACAGTACCGGGAACTCGGACTGGGCCGCGCGTTGCTCGAGGCGGTAACGTGCCACCCGGCCCTGCTGTTCGTCGAGCACATCGAACTGTACTGCCGGCCGGAACTGACCCGCTTCTATGAGAAGTGGGGATTCACCACAGACCTGCAAGCACTCCGCTTTATGCGGAGAACGCAGCAACCGCTGAACTCGGCCGTCGGCGCTCGCAGGGCATCATGATGTATCTCGGTTCGGGCGCCAACCCGGTCGATTGCGCCAGCTTCGCGATCATGCGGCGCCTGAACATCAAGAACGCCTTCACGTCTGATCAGCGATAAAACTTGGTTTGCGCCCGCCAGTCCAAAATGGTATGCTCAATTCGGAGTGATTCCCAAGCCTCAACTCGACCCTCAATCCGAGGTGCCGCTGTATCAGCAACTGCATAGGCATTTCACTGGACTTATTCAGTCCGGCTCGCTCAAGCGCGGAGAACGGCTGCCGCCA
>Ga0335078_10015712_pt1 | contig 11239 bp, 7 predicted proteins | sample Lox_Sample_32_FD_206711 | JGI IMG/M metagenome (GOLD analysis project Ga0335078, IMG submission 206711) | Soil microbial communities from Loxahatchee National Wildlife Refuge, Florida, United States - Lox_Sample_3.2 | ecosystem: Environmental > Terrestrial > Soil > Wetlands | place: USA: Florida...
ACCGCCAACCTCGAGGCGATTCAGATCCTGACTTTTCCAAACAAGCCGGAGCGCATTAAGCGCTTGGAGGTGTTCCTCGCCGACAAGATCCGCTCCGGGCTAGTGAACCGGCAATCCGCCGACGGACTGGAATTCGTGAAGGAGTTCAAGTCGGGAAATCGGCACTACCTTTGTCGTACTTTCCGGCTCGACACTCCAGCCACGAACGCGGTGCGGCCGGCAATCGCGTTGTTACTGGAGAGAAATTCTTCCGGCGGCGCGGCCGCGCTCTCCGAAATCTGCAAGCGCTTCGATCTTACCCAGCGTGAAAAAGAAACCGTCGAGTTGCTGCTTCAGGGCCTCACCAGCAAAGAAATTGCGGCCCGCATGAATATCAGCCCGAATACTGTCAAAGCATTTCTTCGCCTGGTCATGGTGAAGATGGGAGTTTCGACCCGCTCGGGGATTGTGGGCAAGGTCGTCGGCTCCAATTCCGGCGGCCTCTGAACGACTCCACCGCAAGCTAGCCTTGGTGAACTAATCCATTTGACCAGTTTAATTTCCACGTAGCTTAGCGCGATTATCGTGGCTTGTGAAAAGGGTCTCCGAGCGAGATCGAAGGCGCTATCCGCGCTTCCCCCAAGTCTTGGACGTGCAGGCCCGGGAAGCGCCGCCGCATCAGTCTGCCTTGCGGATTGGATCGGCGGCGACCGCCAGGGTACAGAATGTCAGCAAAGGGGGAATGTGCCTGGTGAGCTCGCAGCCCTTCGCCCAGTCCTCTCTTCTGCGTTGCGAAATTCAAGTGGCCGATGTTCCGGTCAGCGTGCCCACCCTGATGCAGGTTTGCTGGACTCGCCGGCAAACCGTGAAGCCAGAGAGCTACCTCTCAGGATTGCAATTTCTCCTGTGAGTTCCCTCGCGACTAGCCCAGGGGGTTAATACCTAGGAATTAAACACCCTGGAGAATTGCAAACCTTCGGCGCACGGCTAGACTTGGCTGGAGTCGATCTTCCTTCCTCCCCCCGGCATTGCACACTTTGCGGGGAGAAATTCCAAATGCGTCCATCTTCTTATTGCTCGACACGAGGGCGGGCCTACGTATGCGCCCTTCTCAGCGCCGTGAGCTTGATCCTGGCCGGCAGCCTGATTGGCTGCGGTGGGACTAACGCAAACACCAGCACCACGCAATCTTCGGGCAAGACGTTGCGTTCGATTTCGATCACGCCCGGTAATGCAACGGTGACGCTGGGCAGTTCGGCCCAATTCTGGGCTACAGGCAACTACAGCGACGGAAGTAAAGCGGACATCACCAGTGTCGTTAGCTGGAACACTTCCCAACCCAGCGTGGCCGTGGTCAGCGCTCCCGGAATGATCGCCTCGAAGTCAGTCGGAACAACTTCGGTGAATGCAGTCATGGGGGCTGTTTCCGCGTCGCAGAGTCTGACCGTCACCGCGGCGGCGTTGGTATCGGTAAGCGTGGGCCCGCAAAATCTTTCGCTCCGTCCTGGAGTTTCCGTACAGCTCACCGCTACGGGAACGTATAGCGACGGAAGCCACCAGGACTTGACGAGCTCGGCCGCCTGGACGTCTTCTGCGATCGCGGTGGCAGCCGTTGGCCCGACCGGGGTCGCGACTGCCGTCACCGGTGGAAGCACAACCATTACCGCCACATCCGGCTCGGTCAGCGGCAATGACCTGCTCAGCGTGGCATCGCTGGTATCTATTGCGGTCACACCCTCTGCGCCGACAGTTCCGCTCGGCGAGCAGCAACAACTCAGCGCGACCGGAACATTCAGCGACGGCAGCACGCAGGATCTAACCAGCTCGGCAACCTGGAGCTCTTCCGCCGCGGGCACAGTGCCGGTCAGCGCGACGGGTTTGGTTTCGGCTCTCATGCAGGGCACGGCTACGGTAACGGCGCAATCCGGATCGATCGCGGGCAGCGATATTGTGACCGTGGGTCCGCCGGCGCTGGTTTCGATCAATGTCTTGCCGGCCAACTCCACGCTCGCCGTGGGCACAACCGAACAATTCTCGGCATCGGGAGTCTACAGCGACGGCAGCACGAAAGATGTCACCAGCATTGTGACTTGGGGTTCAGCTGATTCCACCATCGCAACTATCACCACTGGGGGAACTGCATACGCGGCACAAGTCGGCAACACTTCCATCACCGCGACTTCCGGCTCTGCGAGCGGCTCGGCGGAGCTTGTTGTTGATCCTCTGCTGGCGGTCACTTATTTCTCGGGCGCAAACACTTCCGGTCTTACGGCCGATGGGACTGTGCGCATTGACAATCCGGGAGTCACTGGCGGAAATCTCTGTGCCATGGTGTACGTATTCGACTCCAACCAGGAGATGAGCGAGTGCTGCGGTTGCCAGGTAACCCCGGATGGCTTGCTCACGCTTTCTGTCAACACCGATCTAACCGCCAACCCGCTGACGGGAAGCGTGCTGCAAACGGGCGTGATTGAGGTGGTTCCCGCGGATTATGCAAGCAACCCCACCTGCAGTCCCGCCGCGATCACGCCTTCCGGACTGGTGGCGACGTGGGCGACCCACGTCCAAAGTTTCGGCGGCAACACTTTCACCGAGACTGAAGATAGCTTCCAGCGGACGCCGCTCAGCCAGACCCAACTCTCGACTCTGCAGAGCGATTGCACCTTTGTTGGAGTTCTGGGCAGTGGCCATGGCGTATGCACCTGCGGTTACGGCGATTAGGACAGAAGCAGATGGTCCGGATCTGTCCATGGAGCCAAGGGAAACCATGATGGTTGTTATGAAGTGCGAAGCGAAACTCCCCCTTCAACCTCAACAAAGCAGTTCTCCCTCCACTCCCCGAAAGGTGGACCGACGGAAATAGTTCGGGGAGTTCAATGGCCAGAAAATCCATCCGGCTTGCGCCGCGGGAAAAGCAGATCGCCGAGTTGCTGTTGCAGGGCTGCAGCAACGAGGAAATCGCGCAACACCTCAATATCGCCCTGCGCACGGTAAAGGCGCACTTCAACCGGCTCTTTCTGCGCTTCGGAATCACCGGCGGAATCAAGCGGGTCAAACTGGCAACTCTCTTGTATCGGAGGCAATTGTGCAATCCTCAAACGGGACGCCCGGCGACCGTGAACAACAGCTTATCGAGCTCGTCGCACAAGGACACACCAACCGAAAAATTGCCCAAGCCCTCGGCATTTCGGAGTATGCCGTCAAGAACGACCTCCGCATCATCTACAATAAGTTCGGGTTCTGGAATCGAGTCGAGCTTGCGCTCTGGTACGAGGCCCGTCGCTCCGAAGGAGAAGCGCGCTTAGAAGCGCGCGGCGCGGTGTAGGGCCACAAGCCTGGCCGGCTGCCAATAAGCCCGGTCACTTCCCTCCCCGCTGGACAAAGGTGTAAGATAAGACTCCCTCCAGAATTGCACGGGCGGGTTGTTCTGCCTGCAAGTCGCGTCAAGACAGGCGCGCGCGGCCCCTAATTTATGGCTCATAAATCCTTATCTGAGTTTGAGGCTTTTGGGTTCCCGGCGCACGAGGTTACGCCGGTACCTTCGAGAGCTGTTACTGCTGACGTCGAAACAGGACCAAGCGCAGCGAATCGTGCGCCTTCGAGTTCCACGACTTCCCCTGCCGACCTGGCCCTGGACCTGGTGCTCGGCGAAATGCTGCAACAGGCTCGCCTGGCCAGCAGCGCGACTGGTGCCGCGGTGGGCCTGCTTCACGGATCGCAAATCGTGTGCCGGGCGGCGGCCGGTGCGACGGCAACGGAAATTGCGGCGTATCTGGCGATGGATTGCAAAATTGTCGACGTTTGCCTGCGCAGCGGAAATGCGCAACGCAGCGACGATACCGAAACCGATCCCCGCTTCAATGCTGCGGCCTGTAAGCGTTTGGGTTTGCGCTCAGTGGTTGTGGTTCCAGTTAAGAATAAGGACGAAAAAAGCGTTGGCGTAGTGGAGATTTTTGCCTCTCGTCCTTCAGCCTTCTGCGATCGCGATGTACTGATGCTGGAAGGAATCGGACACCGCGTGCTTCACAATATGGAAATTGCCCGGCAGGTGATGGCTGCAGGCGTTGCCCCGGCGGTTCCGCCTGTCCCTTCCACGAACCCTCGCCCTCGGATGGCACAACTTCCCAAGCGAATTCATGTTCCGAACTCACTCCGTTTCTGGGAACGCCCGCTTGGGAGTTTCCGGAAACCGGCCTTTGATTCCAGGCTTTTCCTGTTGTTGTCTGCGATCGTGTTGTCGCTGACTCTGGGGTGGATGCTGGGTCGCGTCCACAGCAGCTCGGCGAGAAGAAGAGTTACGCGAGTTGCAGCGTCGAGCCAATCGCTGACGTCCCCATCGCCAAACAGCGAGCCGGTTGCGAAAGCGGAAAACTCCGCCGTTCCCCCGGCGGTTTCTCGCTCACAAGAGGCCGCACCTGTTCCAAGCCCCGCCCAGGCGATCAACACGCCAAGTGCAGATGACGATTCCATGCCGGGAATTACGATTACTCGGCACGTCGTAGCGAAACACAAGGTGTCTCAGCCCTCAGTCCCCGTAGCGACCGATGCTCCCGACGACGACGCGGCTGGAAGTCTGGTGGTATTCGAGGACACGACGAAAGAAAAGCCGGAGACGTTCGTGGCCTCGGAGGCTCACGCAGTCGTGCAAAAGGCCAGCAAAACCGAGCCCGCGCACCACACCGCCACAACCATCCGGGTTTCGCCGGCAGAGGCAGAAAAGAACCTAATTCAGAGGGTCGAACCGGATTACCCGCAAGAGGCGCGAGCACAGAATCTTCAAGGCAAGGTAATTCTGGATATCATCGTGGATAAGACAGGAGCGGTTCGCGGGATTAGCAAGCTGAGCGGAGACCCTCAGCTGACATTGGCTTCAGCGCGCGCCGTCCAGCAGTGGCGGTTCAAACCGCTGACTCGCGATGGCAGCCCCATACAGTTTGAAACCCGCGTCACTCTGAACTTCTCGGTGCGGTAAGGCAGAAGATTTTCGCCCTAGAGTTTCTGCTCAATCAGTTGTTGCAGGCCGGAACGGTGTCCGCGGCTGCAGGAAAGCTCCTTTCCACTTTTCAGCACCACAATATATTCCCCACTGTTGCAGGGCTGCAGTTCCTTAATCTTACGCACATTGACGATGGTGGAGCGATGAATGCGCACGAACTGACGGGGATCAAGCCTTTCCGCAAGGCGACCGATGGCTTCGCGGAGAAGATAAGATTCTCTTCCCACGTTGAGCTTCACATAATTCGCAGCCGCTTCCACCCAATCGATATCGTCAAGATCCAAAAACACCACCCGGCCACCCGCCTTTACGATCAAGCGCCGGTCGGAGGGGCGGTCTTCTTTGGCATTGGAAAGAAGATCCAGAATTCGATGAGTCAGCTCATGATTGTGGGTGCGCACTAGCTCAGTGCGGGTTCTCTCAATCGCCCGATGAAGACGTTCCTGGTCAAAGGGCTTCAAGAGATAATCCATCGCATGAGCCTCAAAGGCGCGGATCGCATATTGATCGTAAGCCGTCGTAAAAATAACGATCGGCATCGAGTCTTCCGGGACAGCTTTCAGAATCTGGAAGCCATCGGCATCGGGCATTTGGATGTCGAGCAGAAGAAGATCGGGTTTGTAATCCCTGAGGGCGGCGAGAGTCTGCTGCCCATCACGGCATTCCGCCACCACGTGGAGTCCCGGTTCCGAGGCCAGCAGGATCCGCAACTTTTTCCGCGCGAGGGCTTCATCGTCGGCAATCACCGCTCGAATCATCGGGGTCATAACCTCAGCTGTACTCACAATGGACGAGCCTCCGTTCGAAAAGGTATCCGTACTCGTACTTCGACGCCCCGCTCAGGGCCGGTCGCTAAATCGATGCTCTGCTGCTCGCCATAGAGCGTGCGCAAACGCTCGCGCGTGGCTCGCAGTCCCACGCCGGCATTGGCCTGGACGGCAGCCGATTCGCTCAAGCCCGGGCCATTGTCCCGGACCTGCAGATAAAGGTTCTGCTCGTCGTGCGTCGCGCGGATGTGAATCTCCCCGCCCTCGCAGCGGCGCGCGACCCCGTGTTTGACCGCGTTTTCCACCAAAGGTTGGAGGATAAGATGCGGAACCTGGGCATCGAGCGTCTCCGGCGTCACCTCTATCACGACTTTGAGACGATCTTCAAAGCGGACTTTCTCAATCTCCAAGTAGCCGTTCACAAACTCCAACTCGCGGCTCAAGGTAGTGATTTGGATTCCGTCGTTTTCCAGGCTCATGCGCAGCAAGTCGCTAAGACGGGTCATCATTTTGTCGGCGGCGGGCACATCCGTCAGCATTAACGAAGAGATGGAGTGCATGGTGTTGAACAAGAAATGCGGCTGGAGCTGGCTTTTCAGTGCATGCAGGCGAGCTTTGGCCAACTGTGTTTCCAGTTGGCTCGCCTGAAACTCGCGCTCCCGGGACTGCCGGTAATAGATCACCGCGTGCGCGATCATGACGACGGGAAGATAGGCCGAAAGGATGTCGCCCAGAGGATCATAGAGAAACAACCTCTGGAACAAAATCCATTGGAAATTCCAGATCCTGGTGTATGGATTCCAAGCTGCCCACACATAGTCACCGACACGAGAATCCCAGACAGGATAGGCCGTTCCCCTGGCCATGACGTGTATGACACAAAAGACTGCAGCGCCGATCACATAGACAGCTGCCCGCCGCCGCCAATTTGTCCTTTGCAATGGATAACGCACGCACAGATAAAAAAGCGGGGGCGTGAGCAACGCGTAAATGACGCAGTTGACCAGCGGAACCATCAACTCGCGGGACCAAGCCATGCGGCGCCCGACGGCAATATCCATATGGTAAGAGGCGACGGCGCTGACCAACGCAACCACTAGCCATGATGCGAAGCTGAGGGTCCATATGCGCAGGCTCCAAAGTGAGGAAGAAGCTGCCACCGGCGGTTCTTTTTTGGCTCCGAGTTGTCTTCGCCGGGGCCGCTGGCTTAGATCGCCGCCGCAGTTGGCGCACACGCCGTGCATGCCGGAAGCGCAAGCCGGACAAAACGTGCATTCATAAGAGCAAATGTAAGCTTCAGCGTCCGCGTTCAGCGCGCTTCCACAGCGCTCACATTCGCTTTTCATGTCCAGATGCATGATTGCCTTGCCGGCACACCCCGCGAATCAGCGACTTTTCGCTCTTGACTGCTATTCAACCACGCCAATCTCCTCGAACAAATGAATTTCATCCCGACTTTTCGGTGTACTCGTACCCTCAATTCAGCCATTCGCACCTGAACATCCGCAACGACGAATTCGACGTCGTGAGCCAGCCGACACAACATTGACGCTATCGATTTGTAGACCGCTTTTTTTCTGCGCTAGACAGCTTACTGTTTCAGCGTGGTTATGTTTTTGTGGGTGATGATTCGCCTCATCCAGTCGTTCATAGAGCGGCCCCGGCAGCCCTACAAATCCCCATACCTGTTTCCCGCAAATCGCTCGCTTGCGAGTACAGCTGAACCGCACATCGATTGTGATGCGATATTGATCTCCGGTCTTTCGTGTCTCGAAAACGTGAACTCGTCCCTGCTTGCTCGCAATCTGTGAAATCGGCTTACAGAGTGCATGTGATGTCGGCGCAGTAGATGGGTAATCGGAGGAGAGCGATTATGAAGCCCGCAGTCACCGCAGGAATTCGCGATTCACATAACACGCGCAGCCTGTCTCAGAAATTGTTTGTCGTACTGCTAGTTCTCGTTGTGGCGCTGTTGACCGCAATCGGATTCGGCCAGGCAATCAGCGGTAACGTCGTTGGAACGATTACTGACTCCACGGGCGCTGCTGTGACTGGCGCCGATATCACGGCGACGAATATCGCAACGGGAGTTGTGGCCACTACCAAACCGAACGAAGCGGGAGAATACCGTTTCGATAATTTGCTGGTCGGCACCTATCGCATTTCGGTGAAGGCCGCGGGGTTCCGCACGGTGAGTGTGCAAGTCGAGATTCAGTTGAATACCACGGGCACCGCCAACGTAACCCTGCTTCCTGGCGCCACCAGTGAAACCGTGGAAGTCTCTGGCGAGGCGCCCATCATCGACACCACGACGGCCCAGTTGCAGACTACCTACGAGAACAAGGAACTGCAGGATCTGCCGACGACGAGTCTCGGTTTCAACTCCACCGCCGGGCAGAATCTGGGCGTGTTGAACCTTTCGTTGCTCAGTTCAGGCGTAGGAAGCACTGGAGGGCTGGGCGCGGGCACTGGCCCGTCAGTCGGTGGCCAGCGGCCGCGCAACAATAATTTCACAGTTGAGGGCGTCGATAACAACGACAAAGGGGTTACCGGTCCGCTGATTTATGTTCCTGCTGACGCCGTGGCAAACTTTACGGTCCTGCAAAATCAATTCAACTCGGAATTTGGCCACTCGACCGGAGGTCAGTTCAATCTCGTGGTCAAGAGCGGCACGAATTCGTTTCACGGCACAGCTTACGAATTTTTCCAGAACCGAAACCTAAATGCGATTGATCAATCTGTCGCCAACAGTACTTCTCCCGGTCAGCCGGTGGTAAATCCTCGCTATGACAGCAACCGCTTTGGCGGACAGATCGGCGGGCCTGTGGTGAGGAACAAACTGTTCTTCTTTGCCAACTATGAATATGCTCCGCTGGGCGAGGCAGCCGTACCTGGGGCCCCGGTGCTAGCTCCAACCGCGGCCGGTTATGCCACGGCCCTTGGAGTCCCGGGAGTTTCCACGGCCAACATCAAGGCCTTGCAAAATTGGGCGGTGGCGCCCTCGGCTTGCACTCCAGCGCAAGTCACCGCCGGAGTTTGTCCGGACGTGGTCAAGGATTCCGGTGGCAACGTGATCACGCCTGCGGGAACGGTGGGTCTTACAGGCCTGCCCAACGGAACAGGGGTTCAAGTTGGCGTGCTGCCGATTCTGGCGCCGTTCTTTGTGAACTACACGGCGCTGACGACTTCCATGGATTACAACCCCAGCGACCGCGACCAGATCCGCGGCCGATACATTTACAACAAAAATTCGACCCAGGACATCACAGCCCAGCTGCCCCAGTTCTTTACACCCTTCGCGCAGCCGTTCCACTTAATCGCGCTGAGCGAATATCATACCTTCTCACCCACAATTACCAACGAGGTGCGCGTCGGGTTTAATCGCACCGGTTTTAATCTGCTGGATCCGGGACTGACATTTCTTCCCACGCTCGATCAATTTCCCAACATCACGATCAACAATTTAGGCCAGCTGGATGTGGGGCCCGATCCGAACGCGCCACAATATGCGACGCAGAACCTCTACCAGGCCGTGGACAACATAACCTGGATCAAGCACAACCACACCTTGCAACTCGGCGTGGAAGGACGCAAATCAATTTCTCCGCAAAAATTCATTCAGCGCTCACGGGGTGACTATATCTGGGCCAGCTTCGACAGCTTTGCCCACGACGACACGCCGGATGGTTCGGTAGCGCAACGGAGTTTTGGCAACGTTGGCTACTCGGGCGATCAATACGGGATCTTCTGGTACGTAAACGACAACTGGAAGATTAAATCGAATCTAAGCATCAACCTCGGCGTTCGCTACGAATACACCAGCACTCCCTATGGCTGGACGCAACAAACTCTGAACAGTGTCGCCAATGTTCCCGGCTTAATTACGTTCGGTTCGCCGCAGGCCCCCACCCACGATTTCATGCCCAGGGTGGGATTTGCCTACTCGCCGGGCAGCAAAGGCAATACCTCAATCCGGGGCGGCTTCGGCATGGGATATGACGTGCTCTACGACAACATCGGCACAACCGAGCGCCCTCCGCAGATCGGTTCAACCGTCAATTGTCCAAACCCGGTATGCAATCCGGGCGGCAATGGTTTCCTAGCGCAAGGCGGAATTCCGCCACAAAATTTGAGTGGAATTACCATTTTGCCGCCAGACCTGGCACGCAACCTCACTTCTGCCTACCTCCCGAACCATGTCCAATACCCCTATTCGGAATCTTGGAACCTCGGAGTGCAGCGAGTTTTCGCCAAAGACTACACCGCGGAAGTTCGCTACGTTGGCACTCGCGGGGTTGACCTCGACACGCAGAACATTTTGAACTTCATCCCCGGCGTGACCCGTGCGACCGCGCTTCCCACTTTTCTGCAAACCCCGACCCAGGCGCAAGTCAATGCGCTTACCAATGCCTGGGCACAATGCGATCCGGGATCGGTCAACACCTCTGGCCCAGTGGCGGTTTGCGTCGGACAAACTACCAGCACCGGCACTTTTGGGTGTGGCGATATTCCTGGCACACTGGCCTTCGGGTATTGCGATAACCCGGTCGGCGCTCCGGGTAATTTCTACGACCCGCAATATCAGAACGCGGGCTTCATCAGCCCGATTACCGCGTTCATGCCCTGGGGAGCGTCGACCTATCATGGGCTGCAGACGCAATTGAACCGCCGCTTCAATAACGGGCTTCAATTCCAGGCCGCCTACACCTACAGCCACTTGATCGACAACAGCACGGCTGACTTCCATTCGACCGACATCTCACCGCGCCGTCCTCAGGATTTCCGCGACTTGGCGGCCGAGCGCGGCAACTCGATTCTTGACCATCGTCATCGGATCACGCTTTCGACGATCTACGATACCCAATGGTTCAAGCACGACTCAAGTTGGCTGAAGCGCAATGTGCTCGGCAATTACGAGATTGCTCCAGTTTTCACCTGGGAGTCGGGCCAGTGGGGTACAGTACAGAGTGGAACGGACTCGAACCTGAATGCCGATGGCGCTACCGACCGCGCAATCTTCAACCCCAATGGCGTGCCAAACACGGGAAGCGACATTGTTGCCCTGGTAGCGACTGCAGGCCCGAACGCGGGCAATATGGTCGCCTACCAGGCCGTGAATCCCAACGCGCAGTTCATTGTTGCTGGCAGTGGTACCTTGCCAACTTCCAGCCGCAATACACTCACCACTCCTCCCATCAACAATTGGGACCTCACGATTGCGAAGCACATCGTGCTAGGTGAGCGTTACCGCATCGAACTGATGGCCCAGGCGCTTAATGCGCTGAACCATCCTGAATTCGTCACCGGGAGTCCGAATCAGGCGTTGCAGATCTCGGACGTGGGATCGCAGCGCAACTACTTCATCCCCAATCAGCCGAACTTTTTCGTTCCCCGGCAGAGTTTCCCGAGCAATGCCCGGACGATGCAATTGGCCGTAAAGTTCAGTTTCTAGAAAAATCGCTGAGTTGATTTTCGGACGGGAGGTGTTAATCGCCTC
>Ga0335078_10015713_pt1 | contig 11239 bp, 8 predicted proteins | sample Lox_Sample_32_FD_206711 | JGI IMG/M metagenome (GOLD analysis project Ga0335078, IMG submission 206711) | Soil microbial communities from Loxahatchee National Wildlife Refuge, Florida, United States - Lox_Sample_3.2 | ecosystem: Environmental > Terrestrial > Soil > Wetlands | place: USA: Florida...
CGTCGTTCATGACCGACACCGAGATCAACAGCATCCCCCCGCCGCTCTGGCCTCATCATCTGTACACCGGCGGGTACTCGACCGTCCTGGCCAGCTCGGACTTCCCCTACTGGTTCCTGAACAGCCTTATCGTCTCCGGCGCCGCGGTCATCGCCCAGCTGGTCTTGTGCAGCCTGGCTGGCTACGCGTTCGCGCGCATCCAGTTCCGGGGGTCCAGCGTGATGCTGATCCTGCTGCTCGCGACGGCCCTCATTCCCTTCCAGCTGACGGTGATCCCGACTTTTGTGATCTTCCATGACATCGGGCTCATCAACACGCTGGGGGCGCTCATCGTGCCGCAGCTGACATCCGCGCTGGGCATCTACCTCATGTACTCGTTCTTCCAGTCGTTCCCGAAAGAACTCGAGGAGGCCGGGCGCATCGACGGATGCAACCGGCTCCAGGTCTTCTGGAAGGTCGTGCTGCCACTCGCCAAGCCGGCCCTGGCCGCCCTCGGCATCATCACGTTCATCTACGCGTGGAACGACCTGTTCTGGCCGCTGATCGCGCTCACCTCCCAGCGTACGTTCACCGTGCAGGTGGGCCTCACCACGTTCCAGGGTGAACACATAACCCACTGGTCAGCCATCATGGCCGGCACCACCCTGACCACGGTGCCGGTGCTGCTTGTGTTCCTTTTCGGGCAACGCCGGTTCATCCAGGCGATTACCGGAGCCGTCAAGGGATGACCCGGCGGCAGCCAGGGCTGACGATACAAGGAGGCCAATATGAAGCGAATAGTGCTGGCGGGAATCGCCGGCTTGGCCCTGGCGCTGGCCGCCTGCTCGGGATCCAGCTCGGGATCGGGCTCCTCGGGGAGCAGCTCCTCGGGGAAGGTCACGCTCCAGTTCTGGACCGCGCAGACCCCGCCCACAACGCAGGTGATAAACAATCTCGTCAGCCAGTTCAACGCCACGCACCCGAACATCGTGGTGCAGCCGAGCACCGGGGGGACCTCTACCGGAGACCTGCTCCCGAAGGTCACCACCGCGATCGCGGCCGGGACCGCTCCCGATGTCGCGTACATCTACGGGTCCTACGCCGCCAACATCGCCCAGAGCAGCAAGTCCGTGAACCTGAAGAACATCATCCACACGCCGGGATACGACTGGAATGACTTCTACCCGGCGTCGCAGCAGACCGTGTCGCCCGGCGGCAAGGTCATCGGGTTCCCCGCCCTCATCGACAACCTGTCGGTGATCTACAACAAGAAGCTGTTCGCCGCGGCCGGCGTCCCCGATCCGTCTCCCAACTGGACCTGGGACCAGTTCCGCGCCGTCGCGAAGAAGATGACCAATCCGGCCAAGCACATCTTCGGCGTGAACTACCCCACCGGCGGAGACCTGCTCGACACGTCCTGGCGGTTCTTCCCCGGGCTGTGGCAGCGCGGCGGGCAGATCCTCTCCGCGAACCACAAGCAGGCGCTGTTCAACTCACCGGCCGGCGTAGCCAACCTGACGCTCTGGCAGCAGATGGCCACCACCGACCATTCTGTGTACCTGGACCCGACGGCGAATAATGCCGAACCGCTGTTCACCAGCGGGCACCTGGCCATGTTCGTCAGCGGCCCGTGGGAGGTCCCGGTGCTCAACCAGGCGAAGCTCGACTGGGCGGACGTGCCGCTGCCGGCCGTGACCACCAGCCACCAGACCGTGTCTGGCCCCGATAACTGGGTCATCTTCAACAACGGTTCCGCGCGGGTGAAAGCCTCGATCACGTTCCTGGAGTGGCTGACGGCGCCGAAGCAGGAACTGGCGTGGTCGATCGGATCCGGTTCGCTCCCGATCCGGCCGTCCATCCTCAAGCTGCCGGGCTATAAGGAGTATCTGAAGAGGTGGCCAGGCATTGGGCCGATGGCCGCGAATCTCGTCAACGCCAAGGAGGCGATGCCCACGCTGCCGCAGTGGCCGCGCGTCGTCAACGCCCTCGGCAATGGCATCGCGTCGGTGCTGCTCGGCCGGGCCGCTCCGGCGGCCGCGCTCAATTCGGCGGCGCAGCAGGCGAACACGATCCTGAACGTGCCGGGCGCGGCCGGCGGGTAGCGGCCGGGTGGCCCGTCCCGGCCGGGTGACCAGGCTGCTCAGCTACGGCGACCTGATCCCGGCCGGGATCAGGTCGCCGTGCGCGCCGATCAGCTCGTCGCACACGTGAACGATCTCGTCGATGGACAGTGTGGCGGCCGTGTTCGGGTCGAGGAGCGCTGCCTGGTACACCAGGTCGCGGCGCTCCTCGAGCGCGGCCCGAACGGTCAGCTCACAGACGTTCAGGTACAGGCGGCCCAGCGCGGCGAGCTGCGGCGGCAGGCTGCCCACCCGAGTGGGCTGGACCCCCGCCCGGTCCACCAGGCACGGCACCTCAGTGCAGCAGTCATCCGGCAGATTGTCGATCGAGCCGCCATTGCGGACGTTGCCGTAGACCATCCGGGGCGTTCCCGTCTCGATGGAGTGGATGATCTGCGGCGCGTACTCGGGACCGCGCTCGAGCCCGAGCGGCTCGCCCGCCTCCAGCTTGCGCCGGGTCTCGGCGTAGGAGCCGAGGTTCCGCTCACTGCGCTGCAGGTAGTCATTGACCGGGATCCGGAAGCGCCGGACCTGGTCCTGATGGGGAAGGAACCAGGGCACGAGGTCCGCGTTGTGCTCGCTCGACTCGGTCGGGAAGTAGCCAAACCGGTTGAGCAGCTCCACCCGGACCCGCCGCCCGAGCCCGCCGGGGTCGTCGTGCACGATCTGCCGGAGCCGTGGATAGAGGTCCTGCCCGCCGTGCTCCAGGCGCAGGATCCACGACTGGTGGTTGATCCCGGCGGCCAGGTACGCGATCTCGGCGAACGGGACGCCCAGCAGCTCCGCGAGCTGCTGGGCGGTGTTCTCCGGCGACATGCAGACGCCGACGACACGCTGGTGGGCGGTCCCTGAGTAGATCGCCCAGACCAGCGCCGCCATCGGGTTGGTGTAGTTGTAGAGCCAGGCGCCGGGCGCGACCTCATGCAGATCGCGCGCCAGGCCGAGCAGCGCCGGGATCGTGCACAGGGCACGGAAGATGCTCCCGATGCCCATGGTGTCCGCCATCGTCTGCCGAACGCCATGGCGCCCGGGGATCTCGAAGTCGAGCCGCAGCCCGTGGTGGCCGCCGACCCGGATCATGCTGATCACGTGGTCGGCTCCATCGAGCGCCGCCCGGCGGTCGAGATGCGGCTCGATCGTGGCGGGTGCCCCCAGTGCCCCCGCGGTCCACCGCGCGATGGCCGCCGCGGTTTCGAGGCGCTCGCCGTCCACGTCAAACAGCGCGATCGTGGACCCGGCGAGCTCGTCGAAGCCGAGGATGTCGGCCAGCAGCTCTTTCGTGAACTCGACGCTGCCGGCCCCGTTGAGCACAATCTTCGTCATCGGGCCGCCAGGTGGGGTAGCACGTGTTCCGCCCACAGTTCCAGCTGTGCGGTCGACGGCTCCAGGGTGTGCAGGATCAGGTACTCGACGCCGATGGCCATCCTGGCCCGGAGCTTCTCCACGATCTCGGTGGGCGTGCCGGTCAGGTACACCTGCTCAAAATACTCGAAGGGCCTGCCGCCTCCCATGATCGCCGAGTAGGCGCGCTGCTGCTCGGCGCGGGCCTTCGCGCGGTCCTCGGTGGGCACGAGATGGAGGAAGTTCTCGTGCGCGACGGTAAACGTGCCCAGATCGCGGCCTGCCGCCTCGAGCGCGGGACGGATCTCGGCGAGATCTTCGCCGATCTGTGACGGAAGGGACGTGGGCCGCGCGATCCACCCGTCGGAGGCGGCGATCCGCCGGAGCACCGCCGGGGCCAGCACGGGCCGCTCCGGGGAGGCTGCGTGCGGGAGCTGCCGGCCGCCCGCGCTCCACAAGCACAGCGGCGAGCGCATCGCGGGGCCAACCGCCACGTCCCGCAGCTGGTAGAACCGGCCCTGATAGGTCACTGGCTCGCCCGCGAGCAGCCGGCGGATGATCGCGATCGATTCGTCGGTCCGGCCGCCCCGCTCGGCCCGCTGCTGGCCGACGGCCTGGAATTCCCGCTCATCCCACCCGGTTCCCGCGCCGAGGATGTAGCGCTCATCGGTGAGGGCCTGCAGGGTGGCTATCTCTTTCGCGAGGACGACCGGCTGGCGGGTCGGCAGCACCAGAACCGAGGTGCCCAGGCGCAGTCGCGACGTCGTCGCGGCCACGTAGCTGAGCGAGACGATCGGATCGAGCCACGGGACCGCGTAGAACCGGCTCTGGTGCAGCAGGTGATCGGTCGCCCAGACGGAGTCAAACCCCAGGTCCTCGGCCCGCCGCGCGAACGCCGCGAGCTCTGCTCCGGTGCGCCCGGCCTCTCCCGCGAACGTGGGCAAGAACACGCCCACTCCCCGCAGGCCCACTAGCGGAGTCCCGCTTCCTTGAGCGCGCCGTCCACGAGGTCGCTGGCATCTTTGGACAGTGCGCGCAGCGGCGGCCGGACGTGGGCTTCGTCAATGACTCCCAGCCGCATGAGCGCGTACTTGAGGCGAGCACGGTAGTCACGGACGGGCCGGGCGAAGATCGCGTCGCACAACGGCTGGAGCATGTCGCGGAGCTCGAACGCACGGGGGAGATCCTGGTCGCGCGTGGCCCGGTGCATCTGGACCTGCTCGCGTGCGGCGAGCGTGCCGAAACCGAGCAGCGCGCCCTGCGCTCCGAGGAGATACGCCTCAAGCAGGAAGTTGTCGTTGCCGTTCAGGACGGCGGGGCCGGACGGCAGGGACTTCACCAGCCGGGTGGTCTCCACGAACCGCTTCGCGTCAAAGGACGCCTCCTTGATGGCCACCACTCCGTCGACGCTCATGACGGCCTCGATGGTCTCGGCTGAGAAATTCACCCCGCCCAGCGCGGGCTGGAGCTGGAAGGCGATGAGCGGAAGACCGGAGGCCTCGGCCACCGCATGGTGGTACGAGGCGGGAATCTCAGGGTCCAGTGGTTCGCCCTGGTACGCGGAAATGGGGAAGACGAGCAGGGCGTCCGCTCCGGCCCGGGCGGTGTCGGCGGCCAGCCGGCGCGCCTGCTCGGTAAACGAAGCCGCCAGCCCGGCGACCACCAGGGCCCGGCCGCCGACCGCGTCAGCCACGATCTCCAGCACCCGCAGGCGTTCCTCCGGAAACAGGTGTGGCCCCTCGCCGGTGTCCACGTTCACGGCCAGCCCGCGGACGCCCTGGCTGGCCAGCCAGTCAGCGTATCTTCGGAGGGACCTCTCGTCGATCGACGTATCGCTCCGCATCGGCGTGACGATTGCCGCGATCAAACCATTCAGGTCCGGCCGCTCCATGCGCTTCCCCTTTCTCGCTACCGGCTGGCTCACCGCGCAGCGCATCGTTCATGGCCCGCCAGACCCGATCCGGGCTCATCGGCATGTCGATGTGCCGGATACCGAGATGAGCAAGCGCATCGATCACCGCGTTCTGGACCGCTGGCCCGGCCCCGATAGTCCCCCCCTCGCCGACGCCCTTTGCCCCCAGTGGGTTACGGGCAGTGGGGGTCGTCAGCGGGATGGTGACGAATGAGGGGAACTCAGCCGCGCTCGGCATCGCGTAGGTGGCGAGACTGGACGTCAGCGGATTGCCCAGCTCGTCGTAGACGAATGATTCGAACAGCGCCTGGGCGGCGCCCTGCGCGATCCCCCCGTGGACCTGCCCGTCGACGAGCATCGGGTTGATCCGGCGGCCGCAATCGTCCACCGCGATATGACGGACCAGCTTCACCTTCCCGGTCTCGGTGTCCACCTCCACAACCGCGATGTGGGCACCGAACGGGTAAGTCGAATCCTCCATCTCGAAGTCGTTCTGCGCCCGCAACCCCGGTTCCATGCCGGGCGGGAGAGACAAGGGGTCAGCGGCGGCGGCGGCCAGCTCGCCCCAGGAAAGCGACAGCTCCGGGGCGCCGCCGACACCGATCCGGCCCTCCAGGCGGCGCATGTCACCCTCGCTCGCCGCCAGCAGGTGGGCCGCCAGACGCCGGGCCTTGTCCAGCAGGGCCACCGAGGCCCGGAACACGGCCGAGCCACCCACCTGGAGGGACCGCGACCCCATTGTCCCCTCGCCGCGCGGGACGAGCAGTGTGTCCGAATGCCGGACCGTGACGGCGTCGAACGAGACACCCAGGGTGTCGGCCACGATCTGCGCCCATGCGGTCTCGTGCCCCTGTCCCTGGGGGCTGGTCCCGGTCAGGACGGTGAACGTGCCCTGGTCGTCGGCGTCCACCGACGCGAACTCGCTTCCCCAGCCGGTGACCTCCACGTAACTGCAGATGCCGATACCGAGCTGCCACGTGTCCCCCCGGCCGACGCGGGCGGCCTGTTCCTGGCGCAGTTCCGGGTACCCGGCCGCACGAAGCGCGACATCAAGGGCCCGGCCCGGGTCCCCGCTGTCGTAGTTGGCGCCGGTCGGGGTGCTGTAGGGGAATGCCTCGGGGGGGATGAAGTTGCGTCGCCGGATCTCCGCGGGATCGGTCCCGAGCTCGGCCGCCAGCATGTCCAGGGCCCGCTCAAGCAGCCACGTTGCCTCCGGCCGGCCTGCACCCCGGTAGGCACCCACCGGGGTGGTGCAGGTCACCGCCGAGACGCCGTGGAAGTCGATCCGGGGGATCGCGTACGGGCCCGAGGCCATCAGGCCGGTGAGCGGTGGCAGGGTCGCGGCCTCGCTGGCGTACGCCCCGATGTCCTGGATCACGAAGACGCGGAGCCCGAGCACCCGCCCGTCCAGGGTGGCGCCCAGCTCGACGTACTGCACCTGGCCGCGGCCGTGCGTCATCGCGAGCATGTTCTCGTTACGGGTCTCCGACCAACGAACCGCGCTGCCCAGCTGCCGGGCGAGCCAGGCGATCACGACGTGCTCGGGGTAGGTCGGGATCTTCCCGCCGAATCCGCCGCCCACCGCCGCGGTGCGGACCCGCACCTGGGCGGGGTCCAGGCCCAGAACCTGGGCGACGACGCGGCGCGTGTCGTGCGGCGCCTGCACCGAGGCCCACAGCGTGACCGATGACTGGCCGGGGCCGGCGATGGCGAGGGCGCCATTGGGTTCCATCGGCACCGGCGCCACCCGCTGGTTGACGAACCGTGCCCGCACGGTGATCTCGGCGCCCTCGAGCGCACCGGGATCATCGGCCACGCCGTCGACACGGATGGCGAGGTTGGAACCGTGGGACGGGAACAGGATCGGCGCGCCCGGTTCCAGCGCCTGCTCGGGATCGATCACTGGGGTGAGCGGCTCGTAATCGACGGCAACGATGTCCGCGGCGTCCGTGGCCTGCGCCCTCGTCTGCGCCACCACCACGGCCACCGGCTCGCCGACAAACCGGACCCGGTCGATGGCGAGCAGGGGCCTGGCAAACACCTCGGGACTGTCTTCGACCGGGGGCATGTGCAGCCCGCCCAGGTCCCCGGCGGCGAATACGCCGACGACGCCAGGCATCGCCCGGGCTTCATCCGCATCGACCGACCGGATGAGTGCGTGCGCCATCGGGGACCGGACGAACACCCCGTGCAGTGCCCCTTCGAGCGCGACATCGTCCAGGTACCGGGCCGCCCCGGTGAGCAGCGCGCGATCCTCGCTGCGGAGCACGGGGCGGCCCAGCACCCGCCCGGGGGCGGGCACCTCCAGCAGGTCAGGAGCGTGGACGGTCATACCTGCAGCTGCGGCCCCCATTCAGCTGTGGTTGCGGATGCCCTCGGGCATCAGCGCCCCGTGTGCCTCGATCAGGTCGTCGCACATCGCCACGATCTGCTCGGTCGTCAGGGTAGCGGCCGTGTTCGGGTCGACCAGCGCGGCCTGGTAGACCAGGCTCCGGCGCTCCTCCAGCACCGCGCGGACCGTGAGTTCCACCACGTTCAGGAAGGTCCGGTTCAAGGCCAGGCACTGCGTGGGCAGGGCACCGATCCGGGTGGGCTGGACACCGTTCTTATCGACCAGGGCCGGCACCTCGACGCAGGCATTGCCGGGGAGCCCGTCGATCAGCCCGCCGTTCCGCACGTTCGTGTAGACCTCACGGGCGGTGCCGGTCTCGACCGAGTGGATGATCTCTGAAGCAAGCTCGGAGGCGGGCTCGACCTCAAGTTCCTGCCCGGCGTCCAGGGCGGCCTTTGTCTGCGCCCAGTCCTCTAGATTGTGCTCGCTGCGGCGCACGTACTCGTCGATCTCGCAGCGGAACCGCTCGACCTGGTCGCGGTGATGGAGGAACCAGGGCACGTACTCGCTCGAGTGTTCGCTGGACTCGGTGGGGAAGTAGCCGAAGCGCCGGAAGATCTCCACACGCACCCGCCTGCCCAGCCCCTCCGGATCGGCCTCGATCACTTCCCGGAGCCGCGGGTAGAGGTCCTCGCCGGTGCCACGGTGGCGGAACCGCAGGACGAAGCACTGATGATTGAAGCCGGCGGTGCGGAAGGCGACGTCTTCCTCGGGCACGCCAACGGTGGCGGCCAGGAAAGCATGCGTGTCCCGCACCGAATGACACACACCGACCACGTTCGCGAACGGAGTGCCCTCGTAGACGGCCCACGGCAGCATGGCCATCGGGTTGGTGTAATTCAGCAGCAGGGCGTCCGGTGCCAGCTCGTGGAGGTCGTTGCCGATGCCCACCGCGACGGGAATGGTGCGGAGCCCGCGGAAGATGCCGCCGATCCCGATCGTGTCGGCGATCGTCTGACGGACCCCGTATTTCTTCGGGATCTCAAAATCCATGAGGGTGTGCCGGTACCCCCCGACCTGGATCTCGTTGACGACGTAGTCCGCGCCGTCCACGGCAGGCCGGCGCTCCGCGCTGGCCTGCACCCGGTGCCCGGCGCCAGTCCTCCGCACGATCGACGCGGCGGCGCGCTCCGAGTACGCGAGACGCTCCGCGTTGATGTCGTGCAGGGCGAAGGTCACCTGCCCGGCTAGCTCCGGGAACGAGCAGAGGTCGGCCACCACGTTGCGGGTGAATTCCACGCTGCCAGCACCGATGATCGCGACTCGGATCATGAGCGAGAGTGTTCCATGTATGCCTCAAGTGAGCAAGTGCGAGCAAATCGTGCGAGAACCGGGTGAGGCAGCGGCGAGCTGGGTTGGGCTAGCGTGCTGGGTGGGGCTAGACGGTGATGACCTTCACGCCGGCTTCGGTCAGGGCGGCCAGGATTCCGGGGTCGGCGGCGCGGTCGGTGATCAGCTCGTCGACCGTGCCAACCCCGCAGATCTGGGCGAAGGCCACGAGGCCGATCTTGGAGCTGTCAGCGACCGCGACGACGGAGCGGGAGCGCTCGATCAGTGCCCGATTCGTATGGGCCTCCACCTCGTGGTGGGTTGTCAGGCCGGCCTCAAGGGAGACCCCGTCCGCGCCCACGAACACGATGTCGAGGTTCAGCCCGGCCAGGCTCGCCTCGGCAATGGGCCCGACCAGCTCATAGGACTCGGACCTGGCCACTCCGCCGGTCACCACGAGCTTGAGATTGGGGCGTACCGCCATCTCGGAGGCGATGTTCAGAGCGTTCGTGACCAGCGTGAGGCGCTGCTGGTCGACCAGCGCCCGCGCCACTTCCGTGGTGGTGGTCCCGCCGGTGAGCCCGACCGCGTGCCCGGCGGCGACCCGCGTCGCGGCCTCGCGGGCGATCCGGAGCTTCTCTTCCTTGTGCCGGCCGCCCTTGTAGCGAAGCGGGAGCTCATAAAAGACCCCCTGCGCGACCGCGCCACCATGTGTGCGCGCCAGCAGGCGCTGGCGCTCGAGGAGGTCGAGGTCGCGACGGACCGTGGCGGCCGATACGCGCAGCTCGTCCGAGATGTCGGCGACATTCACGCTGCCGTTCCCGGACAGCCACTCCAGGATTGTTTCCAGCCGCTCGGCCTGCCGCATCGCAGCCGTCCTCAGGATCCGGCCAGGCGCCGCGAGGCGAGCGGCTCAGACCAGGCCACCGCGTCGCCCGACGCGGTATCGAAGAGGTGCACGTCCTCCAATGACATGCCAAGTTTGATCGTCTCGCCCACGGCTGGCTGACTGCGCGCGTCGAGCCTGGCGACGACGATCGCCCGCTCGGGGGGCAGGGATTCGATCCCGGGGGCGGTGGAGGCGGTGGCGACACGCTGACCGCGAATGCTTCCGTAGACGATCGTCTCGTGGCCGAGCAACTCCACGACTTCCACCCGCACCGGCATGGCATGCTCTCCGGTGGCGTCCGTCAGGAGGCGCAGGGCTTCTGGCCGCACGCCGACGACGAGCTCGCCGCTGGGGGCGCCGGGGGCCTCGAGCACGAGATCGCCCGCGTTCACCCGGCCACCCGTCGCGGAGGCGCGCAGCAGGTTCATCGGGGGGCTGCCGATGAACCCGGCCACGAACACATTGGCCGGGTGCCGGTAGATCTCCTGCGGGGTGCTGAGCTGAAGCAGTTTCCCGCCGGACATCACGCCAATGCGCTCACCGAGCGTCATGGCCTCGACCTGGTCGTGCGTGACGTACAGGGTGGTGGTGGCAAAACGCTGGTGCAGCTGCTTGAGGTCGGCGCGAAGCTGGGTCCGGAGCTGTGCGTCCAGGTTTGAGAGTGGCTCGTCGAGGAGGTACACGCGCGGCCTGCGAGCGAGCGCGCGCCCCATGGCCACGCGCTGCCGCTGACCGCCGGAGAGCTGGGCGGGCTTGCGGTCCAGCAGGTCGTCGAGGGTCAGCAGCGAGCTCACCTCCCTGACCCGGTCGGCGATCTCGGCGGTCGGCATCTTGTGCTGCCGGAGCCCAAAGGCGAGGTTCTGCAGGACTGTCTTGTGCGGGTACAGCGCGTAGCTCTGGAACACCATGGCGATGTCGCGGTCCTGGGGAGAGACACCGTTCACGACCTCCCCGCCGATGGCGACCGCTCCGGAGGTCGGCTCCTCCAGCCCTGCGATCATCCGGAGGGCGGTCGTCTTCCCGCAGCCGGACGGCCCGACCAGGACCATGAACTCGCCGTCGGCGATAGTGCAGGTGAGTGCGTCAACCGCCGTCGTCCCGTTCGGGAAGACCTTCGAGACCTCGTGGAACGAAACCTCGGCCACGATCAGGACCTCCTGCGTGAGCGATTGCGACTCACGGCAGGCTGGCTGGCGAGCTCGCTCGTAATGGCACGCACCCAGGTGAATCTACCGTTCTGGGCGCGCAGGCAGCAACACTAACGACCAGAAGCAGCCTTGCCGAGCGCACGAGTCTGTTCTAATATCCGCTCATCCGAGCGAGAACGAAAGCAATGA
>Ga0335078_10015714_pt1 | contig 11238 bp, 12 predicted proteins | sample Lox_Sample_32_FD_206711 | JGI IMG/M metagenome (GOLD analysis project Ga0335078, IMG submission 206711) | Soil microbial communities from Loxahatchee National Wildlife Refuge, Florida, United States - Lox_Sample_3.2 | ecosystem: Environmental > Terrestrial > Soil > Wetlands | place: USA...
TCCCCTTCAACTTACCCGATGCTAGTGGCTAGAACTCCCCTGCACAATCAAGGTTCCCAAAATTGGTTCCCAAGGCAGGAACCAACTACGCGGCGGGGCGTTACGTCGGCAATGTCAGGGGGTAGTCTCCCTTCAAGGAGAGGGGTCTGAGGGGGTAGAGCAAGATGAAGCCGGGTAAGCCAGTCAACGCCGAACCGTCGGCACCGGATGCGGATGCGGAAACGCCGCAAGCTTGGGACGCTATGCGAAGACCTACGCACCGAAAGAGCGAGGTGCGCCTGGGGCGCGAAGTGCAGGCGCGGATTGGGCAGCAATTGCGCGCCTTATACGATGAAGTCGTTAAAGAGGGCGTCCCGCAGCACATTGACGACTTGGTTCGCCGGCTTAGCGAACAGGAAGATCCCACGGCATGAAGCTCGATCCGGCTATTCGCGATCAAGTTCTCTCGACCGTGCCGAGCTTGCGCGCGTTTGCGATCTCGTTGTGCGGTCATGTCGACCGGGCCGACGATCTCGTGCAAGAGACGCTGTTGCGTGCGCTTGCCCATATCGATTCGTTCGAGCCAGGCACCAATATGCCGGCGTGGCTTTTCACTATTTTGCGCAACCTGTTCCGATCCGAGTACCGCAAGCGGCGGCGTGAGGTGGAAGACGCGGAAGGACGATACGCGGAGACGCTCAAGTCGCATCCGGAGCAAACCGGCCACGTCGAGTTCAACGAATTTCGCGTCGCGCTGGCGAAACTTCCGTCCGACCAGCGCGAAGCCTTGATCCTGGTGGGAGCGTCGGGGTTTTCTTACGAAGAAGCGGCCGCCATTTGCGGCTGCGCCGTCGGCACCATCAAAAGCCGGGTCAACCGCGCCCGTACCCGTCTCGCCGACCTTCTTGCCATCGACAGCGTCGACGATTTCGGGCCTGACCGCGCCACTCGCGCCGTCCTCACCGGCACCGGCCGAAGCTGATTGTACACAGCGCGCTGTCGAGCGCGCGGTCCCGTCTAATCGACGAAGAGTTTCGTTATCGCCATCCGCGAAATTTGGAAGCACCGCGAGCCGGCGCCGAATCTTATGCGCGTCGGCTGTCACATGTGGGACGGCAGGTAGAGCGCCAGGATCGGAAAGGAGATGAGGATAACGAGGCGGATCAGATCGGTAAGAATGAACGGCAGCACGCCTACGAAAATCGTCGAAAAAGTCACGTCCTGCACCACGCTTTTGATGACGAACACGTTCATGCCGACCGGGGGATGGATCAATCCCAGTTCCACCGTCATCACAATGATCACACCGAACCAGATCGGGTCGAAGCCAAGCTGAGTGATGACCGGAAAAATAATCGGAATGGTCAGGATGATCATGGCAAGCGAGTCCATGAGGCAGCCGAGCACGATGTACATGATCATGATCAAGGCCAGCACGCCGTAGCGGCCGAGTCCGAGCGCGGTGAGAAATGCAGTCACCTTTTGCGGCGTCTGCGTCACGGTCAGGAAATAACCGAACAAAAGCGCGCCAATCAGCACGGTCAGCACGGCGGCGGCGGTGCGCACGGCCTGCAACAGTGAGCGCCGGATTTCCAGCCGTGTCAGTTTTCGCCGCGCTACCCCGATCAGCAGCGCGCCAACCGCGCCCATGCCGCCTGCCTCGGTCGGCGTGAATAGCCCGCCATAGAGCCCGCCGATCACGAATACGAACAGGAGCAGCATCGCCCAGATGTCGCGCAACCCGGCGAGCCGCTCACTCCAGGAATGACGCGGCGCGGAGGGCAGAAACTCCGGCCGCAGTTTTCCGATAATGATGATGGTGCACACGTCCATCGTGGCGGCCAACAGGCCGGGAATAATGCCGGCGATGAACAGCTTGCCGATATCCTGTTCGGTGATGATCCCGTACACGGCGAGCACCGTCGAAGGCGGCAGCATGGCGCCCAGCGTGCCGCCCGCCGCGATAACTCCGGTGGCGAAAGATTGCGGATAGCCGTAGCGGCGCATTTCCGGATAGGCGACGGTGGCGAAGGTTGCTGCCGTTGCGACTGACGAGCCGGAAATCGCAGCAAATCCCGCACAGGCGGCGATGGTTGCGATGCCCAGTCCGCCCCTGAAATGCCCGGCAAACGCATTGGCGGCGCGAAACAGCTCGCGGCTCATGCCGGAATTGGACACGAACGCGCCCATCAACAGAAACATCGGAATAACGCCGAACGTATAATCGGTCACGGTGCGCATCGAAGTGTGACCGACGATCTTCAACGCCGGGCCTCCGCCGACCACCCAGGCAAAGCCAGAGACGCCGACGAGCCCCATGGCCATGCCGACCGGTACGCGCAGAAGCATCAGCGCGAACAGAGCGGCGAAGCCAAGGACGGCAATGATGTCGGTGCTCACGAACGGCTCATTCGACCGGCTTGATTTGATAGCGGCCGCCCAAAAGCTCCGGGTGGAATATCAAGCGGTAGGTGCGCACCGCGATCAGCAGCACGGCCGAAACGTCGCCGAGCCAGGACACGAGGAAGAACGGCCAGACCGGCAAGCGCAAGTCGAACGTCAGCACGCCCTCGGCGCGCGTGTTCACGACCTTGTCAAACAAAGTGTAGGTTTGAACGGTGACCACGAACAGGAGCACCAGCGTGGCAAAGACGTCGATGAAGCGCTGCATCCGCTCGCCGACATTGGCGTAAACAAGATCGACGGTGATGTGGGTGCCGCGATAGGAGGTCGCCGCAATTCCCCAGAAGATCAGGATGCCGAGCAGGAGGCGGCCGAAATCGTAGCTATCCGGAATCTGGAAAGCAAAGAAGTAGCGCAACAGCACCGAGACAAAGATATCGAGCGCGACGATTCCGGCAAAGAAGGCGGCGACGAGTTCGATGCCGTCAATGAAGCGATCCATCGCGTTGGGTGGGCGGGCCGCATACGGCGATGCGGGCCCCACATCGGACGGGCCGGCGCGCGTCGGCGTCGTCCCGTCCGGTGGCGGTGACGAAAGATTCGTCATCGCGCCCGCGCGCCTTGTTAGAAGCCGGCCGAATATTGCGTCAGCGACGCCTGCAATTCTTTCCAGATCGTCACTGGGTCGCCGCCGACCTTCTTCACGCCGGCCGCCCACTTCTGCTGTAGCGGCTCAGCCGATTTCTTCCACTCGGCGAGTTGCGCGTCGGTGATCTTGTAGACTTCATGCTCCGGTTCGGCCTTAATCTTTGCCAAGCCGTCGTGCTCGAAATCGACCCACGGATCGGCAAACCGTCCGGCCCATTCGCTGGTACAGTGCTCGTCGATGACCTTTTTCTGGGAAGCAGACATGGCGGCGTACACGGCCGGATTTATCAGCCATTGAAACGTGACTGAACCGAGCGGTTCATCCATGTCGTATTTGGTCACCTTGTCGATGCCGAACAACAGCATCGAACCCCAAGGAAAGGTGACCGCATCGGCAACGCCCTTGGCCAAGACGTCGCGAACCTCCGGCGCGCTTGCCTGCACGTTGGTGCCGCCGAGTTGCGTCACCCACGCGGCAATCGTGCCTTGCGCCGGCCGAACCTTCATACCTTGGATGTCGGACGGCAACACGATCCTCTTGGCGGTCGAGTGCCAGGCCACTGGATCAAGCACGAACGAGAAGCAATAATGCACGTCCTTCATCTCGGTCGCGGCGTATTTACGATACCAGGCGTCGATGGCGCGATTGCCGCCCTTGGCGTTGCCGACCAAAAATGGCAGCTCGCCGGCCGAAATGATCGGGAAGCGGCCCGGTTGATAGCCGGGATTCACATAAACGACATCGGCGATGCCATCGCGGGCCATGTCGTAATGATCGAACGCTTTACCGAGCTGCTGCGCGGGAAAGATTTTGTAGGTGATCGTTCCGTTTGAAGCGCGCTTGATATCGTCGCCCCAGTCTTGGATCGCCTTTTGCAGCGGGTGTGTTGGCGGCACCCAATGGGAAATTTTCAGATCGAAAGTCTTGTCTTGGGCGCGCGCGCCGCCGAAGCCGAGGACAAACCCGAACAGAGCAAGCCCGCAAACCGCAATGTGCCGCGTCCCGCGCATCAATCCCTCCCTGAAGTTGCAGACTGTAAAGACAGTAGTCGCGAACAAAACCTCAATATCCGGAATTGTACTTCGCCAGCTCCGCCTTGAGATCTTTGAGCACCTTATCCGGATCGTTACCGGTTTTCTTTACGGCGGCGGCCCATCTTTGCACCACCGGCACGGCGGCCGCCTTCCATTCGTCGAGCTGCGCATCGCTGATCGGATAGACGTCCTGGCCGGGCTCCGCCGTAATCTTGGCAATACCGGCATGCTCAAAATCCGCCCACGGCGACGCGACCCTCTCGGCCCATTGCGTCGTGCAATGGTCGTCGATCACTTTTTGCTGCGCCGGAGACATCTGCGCATAGGTCGACTTGTTCATCACCCAGACAAAGCTCGTGGAATAGAGCGGGACTTCCATATGGTACTTGGTGACTTTGTCGATGCCGAACAGCACGATCGATCCCCAGGGAAAGGTCACCGCGTCGGCGATGCCCTTCTCGAGCACGTCGCGCACCTCGGGCGCCGAGGCTTGCACATTGGTGCCGCCGAGTTCGGTGACCAATGAAGCCATGGTGGCGTGCGCCGGCCTGATCTTCATGCCTTTGATGTCGGCCGGCACCATGATCTTCTTGGTGCGGGAGTGGAAGCTTCCGGGATCGTGGGCGAAGGCGAAGCAGAACTTGACGTCTTTCATTTCCTTTTTGGCGTAGTCGCGATACCACGCATCCAACGCCGCGGAACCGCCCTTGGCGTTGGCCAGCATGAACGGCAAATTGCCGGCATCGAAGAGCGGGAAGCGGCCGGGCTGATAGCCGGGGCTGACATAGGTCACGTCGGCGATCCCGTCGCGCGCCATGTCGTAGTGATCGAACGCCTTGCCCAATTGCTGGGCCGGATAGACCTTATATTTGATGGTGCCGCCGGAGTCGTGCTCAATCGAAGCGCCCCAATCCTCCATGGCTTTTTGCAGCGGATGCGAGGGCGGGACCCAGTGCGACAGCTTGAGCTCAAAGGTCTTGTCTTCGGCGGACGCGGCACCGATCCCGAGCACGAGCGCCAGGATCGCGACGCCACAATATTTTATCGACCGCACCCGGCGCATCGTTTCCTCCGCCAGCAATTAGTTTCATTGCGAACTTTTAAATTTAAACGCAAAAGCACACCCTGTACAGCAAAGGCGGGCAAACGCGTTCGATAAAATTTTTTGGAATCGCGCGACGGTTCCTCAACGCTGACTCCGATTTCTCGCGCCAAACCGTCTCCCTTTAACGCGGCTGCAGCACTGGCCGGCATATCGCTGTCCCGAAACAAAAAGCCCGGAGGCCGTTTGCGCCTACGCGGGTCGGGGACGGCGCGATGTTCGGCAAGTTTGCGGTCCGCGGCATTGCCGTGTTGCTTTTTTTTCTGTTGCTGCCAGTTTGCGGCGGCATGTCGCAGGCGTTCGCGCAGTATCAAATCAACGTCGACGGCGACGCGCTGATCCAGTCGCCGGTTCCGGCGCTTACGGTCGCCGAACCATTCGGGCTAGCGACCATGCCGGTCATCGGCGGCGGGTTACTGGCAAAGTGGGACGGCGTCACCGGCGAAATTCGCGCTGAAAGCGACGTTCTCGCCCGTTGTCGCGCGCACGCATCGCCGTGCCCGGCGGCGGCGCAGAAATTCCTCGCGGTGATCGCCGAAGGGCGTGCGCACCAAGGACGGGCTCGCCTCGGACTGATCAACCGGGCCATCAACTTGGCGATTGCGCCGATGAGCGATCTCGCGCAATGGGGGGTGCCCGATCACTGGAGCGCTCCGCTCGAAACCCTCACCACCGGCCGCGGCGATTGCGAAGATTACGCCATCGCGAAATACGTGGCGCTGCTGGAGGCAGGAGTCGCTGCCGACGATGTCCGGCTGGTCATTGTGCACGACCTTGCGTTTGAGCAGGACCATGCCGTCGTTGCCGCCCGTCTCGATGGGAAATGGATGATGCTCGACAATCGGCGGCTGGTCCTGCTGCAAGACGTGGACATGCCCGGCGTGCAGCCGCTGTTCGTTCTCGATGATTCCGGCGTCAAACAATTTGCGCCGCCCGATGTCGCCGGTGCGGACAATATGCCTGTCGCCGCCCCGGGGTCGGTCGACTTTTAGCTCCTGGCTATTGGCGCGGACGGGCGCCCGCACGCGCGGCGCTCTTTGGCGGCTAAGTCTTTGCCTTTAGTGCGATAGTGGAGGCGACGGCTACGCCGGCGCGATGTTCGGCGGCGGCTACGCGCCGCGGGGAAGCCATGCAAGACGCCGGCATCCGCGCCGCGGCCGCCTGACTATTCCGCCGCTTCGAATGCGCTCGAAAGGCGCCCGCGAATCATCCCCGAACCACAATGCATGCTACTAATTGCCCAAGGACGGGGCAGGTGCTGGTAAGGTACCGCCGCCTGCTCGTGCAATTTCTCTGATCGGAGCATTGTGCGGGGCGGCTAAACCACATGTCATGCGAAGGATCCCTCATGCATGTTATCAAGCTTTCTTCGGTCGTAGCAGCGGCGTTGCTCCTTTCCGAGGTCACTTCTTACTCCGCCGACGCAGGTCATGGCCTCGATCTCGCTGAAAGATGGTGCGCCTCTTGCCACCTTGTCTCGCCTGACCAGAAGCGTGCCAGCGCCGATGTGCCGCCATTCGCGACGATTGCCCAATCACCAGATTTTGACGCTAAGCGGCTTGCCTACTTTCTGCTCGATCCCCACCCGAAGATGCCGCAAATGGCCCTGAGTCGTTCCGCGGCCGACGACATCGCTGCGTACATTAAGACGCTGAGAAGAAAATGACACCGAAGCGCATCAGCCTTCCCGATAGGCCCATTGCGGATCGGCTTGCGCCTGCAGGCGCAGCGCCGCGGCGTGCGCAAACCGCAACATCACGGCTTTACGTCGCGCCGGCCCAAGCCGGTGCTCGGGCGCCTCACTGATGATCGACCCGCCAAACGCGTCGGCGACAATCAAGCCGGCATCGGCGGGAAATATGTCGCAGGAGACATCCGGGCAGGTTGCGAAGAACAGGCGGTCGCAGTGTTGCCGATATTCCATCCATTTCTGATCGGCGCGAAAATCGGCGACCGACGATTTGATTTCGACAATGAAAATGTCGCCGTAGCCACCGAGCGCGACGAGGTCGGCGCGGCGACCCGACGGCAGCGGCAGCTCGCTCACCACCGCATAGCCGAGCCCATGCAGGAGGCGGGCGGTGCCCCGCGCAACGGCGAAGGCGGTCGGCGATTGCCGTCCATCGAGCGGCGCGGCGGGCAGCAAATTGACGTTCATGGTCAGGATTCCCGGGAGCGGCAAATTGACCGAGTGCCGGCTTTCGAGCTTACGCACGCCACGCTCCCCCGACTGCACAACCGACGGTGGTTGAGAGTCATTCTGCCGCGCCGGCGCGTTCGGGAAAAGCCCCTTCGATGGCTGGGCGCGAAGCTGCGATCACGCCGCGTTCAGTGATCAGTCCGGTCACCAGCCGTGCCGGCGTGACATCGAAGGCGTAATTGACCGCCGGCGAACCGTCGGGCGCGATTTTTACGGTCTCGATGCGGCCGTCGCGCGTGCGGCCGGTGATGGTTGCCACCTCGTCCGCGTTGCGCTGCTCGATCGGAATCTCGGCGACACCATCGGCGATGGAAAAATCGATGGTCGGCGAGGGTAGCGCCACGTAGAACGGCACGTTGTTGTCAGCGGCCGCCAGCGCCTTCAAATAGGTTCCGATCTTGTTGCAAACATCGCCGTTAGCGGTCACGCGATCGGCGCCGACAATGACCAGATCGACCAGGCCATGCTGCATCAAGTGCCCGCCAGTATTGTCGGCAATGAGCGTGTGCGGCACACCATGCTGGCCGAGCTCCCAAGCGGTCAGTGAAGCGCCTTGGTTGCGCGGTCGCGTTTCGTCGGCAAAAACGTGAACTGCGATTCCTTTGTCGTGCGCGAGATAGATCGGAGCGGTCGCGGTGCCGATATCGACTGTCGCCAGCGCCCCGGCATTGCAGTGGGTGAGCACGTTTACCGGCTCGTTCGGCTTCTTTTTGGCGGCGGCCGCTTCGATCAGCGGCAGGCCATTGCGGCCAATGGCGGCGTTAATGGCGACGTCCTGCTCGCAGATTTCGGCGGCGCGGCGGTATGCGGCTTCCGGTCGCTCCAACCGCGGCCGGTTGCGCACCGCCGCCAGGACCTCATCGAGCGCCCACTTGAGATTGACTGCCGTTGGACGCGCGGCGATCAGCGTCGCATAAGCGGCTTCCAGCGATTCATCGGAGGCATCCTCACGCAGCGCGAGACACATGCCGTAGGCCGCCGTGGCGCCGATCAAGGGCGCACCGCGGATCACCATGGCGCGGATCGCATGCGCGGCTTGCGCCAGCGTCGTCAGGCGCGCAGTCACGAACCTATGCGGCAGCGCGGTCTGATCGATGACGCCTACCGACCAGCCATCCGGCTCGAGCCAGATGCTGCGCATGGATTTGCCTTCGACGTTCATCGGCAACCTTATTTGCTCGTGGACGTTCTATGTCGCGCCGCTTGCCCGCGCAACGGCATTGCCGCAATGTCGCAACATTCGCCGAGGTAGCAAAATCGCCGAGTCACCAATGTCAGCGATCGACTATAAGTTCGAATACGATATGCGCGCCCGCGTGCCGGAGCACGCGGAGATCTTTGCCCAGTGGGCGCGGCAGGCCGAAGATTACCGCGCCGAGGCGCTCAAACGCGATTGTGCCGAACTCGGCCTCTCCTATGGCGATACTCCGCGGCAAATCATCGACCTTTTTTCGCCGGCGGCGGACGCGGCGGCTCCGCTCGCTTTGTTCATCCACGGCGGTTTTTGGCGGGCATTCGATCCTTCCTCGTCAAGCCATATGGCGCGCGGCCTGAACGCGCGTGGCGTCGCCGTCGCGGTGGTTGGCTACGATCTCTGTCCGATCGTCACCATCGGCGATATCATCGTGCAGATCCGGCGCGCATGCATTTTCTTGTGGCAGCGTTTCGGCCGGCGCCTTGTGGCAACCGGCCATTCGGCCGGCGGTCATCTTGCCGCTGCCATGGCCGCAAGCGATTGGCAGGCGCTTTATCCGAAGGCGCCGCCCGATCTCGTTCCGGCCGCCTATGCGATTTCCGGCATTTTCGACCTTGCGCCGCTGCTCGAGATTCCCGTCAATCAGGACTTGCGGCTCGACGCGGAAAGCGCGCGCCAAGTCTCGCCGCTGTTCTGGCCGATCGCGCCTGGACTCGTGCTCGACGCGGCCGTGGGCGATCTCGAAACGAGTGAGTTCAAGCGCCAGAGCTCGACTATCGTAGAGACTTGGGGCGGCCGCGGTGCACAGACGCATTACGCGGAATTCCCGGGCAATCACTTCACCGTCCTTGATGCGCTCACCGATCCGGCAAGCGCGATGGTGGGACGTATCGTGGAATTGGCGCTGCGGTTCGGCCGGTAATTCGCCGGAACGCCGAGGGCGGAATCTGGGCGCAAACGGAAGCAGCAAAGATGAAAGCGAAGCCGATAATGTCGGCGTGAGACGGGCGCTCTCCGATGATGACGATTGTGGAGAGGACGCCGAGCACCGGAATGCCGACAACGCCGAGCGTCGCAGTGAGTGCCGTTACCCGGCCAACAATATCGAACCACAGCGCATAAGCGATGGCGTTGCCGGCGATGCCGGAAAACAGCACACCGATCCATGCGCCGGCATGCGCGTGCCCAAGCTCGAGTCCGCCGTCAAAAATCAGCATCGCCGCCGCGATGATCACGAAAGCGATGATGACCTGCCAGGCCGCAAGGCCGAAGGGATCGACGGCGATCCGCGCCCACTTGAGATAGACCGTGCCCGCCGCCCAGCTGAAACCGGAACCAAGCGCGAGCAGCAGCCCGAGCGGCACGCCTGCGGTCGCCAAGGGAAAGACCAGAATGGCAACTCCGACGGCGCAAAGGGCGATCGCGATCGCTTGCGTGCGGGTAGGGCGGTCGCCGAGCACCGCCCAAGCCAGCACCAGCGTCCAGATCGGCATGATGTAGGTCAGCATCGCAACCCGCGTAGTTGCCGCGGCAATTTGCGCAAACGCGCTGAACAGGCTGAATCCCACGACGTTGAGAAGAGAGGCGGCGCATACATGCGCCCAGTCCTTGCCGGGCCGCACGCGCAGGCTGCGGCGCCGCGCGAAACAGATCACCAACAAGGCCAGTCCGCCGAAAGCGGCGGTCAGGGTGCGCATGGTCAGCGGCGGCATGTCGTACAAGGCGATCTTCATCGCCGGCCAAGTCAGGCCCCAGATCAGGCACAGCACGAGAAGCATCAGCCGCGCCTGGATGTCGGCTGTGCCGGCCGACGAGGTATTACGGCCGCTTTGTTGCTCGACGATCACGGCGCCTTCGATCCGGCCGCGAGGTACCAGTCGGCGATCTCGGCGCCGGTCCAGAATTTGACGTCCTCGCGCGCGCAAATTGTTTCGAACACGCGCCGCAAATATTTCAGGCGGTGCGGCGCGCCCATGATGTAGGGGTGCACGACCAAGGCCATGATGCGGGCGGAATCGACCGCGTCGGCGTAAATCTGCTCGAACTGGTCGAGCGCACGGTCGCAATATTCGCTCGCCTTGTGATGCTGGATCAGCATCATGGCCACATCGTTGCATTCTTGCGTGTAAGGAAGATTGAGGATCGGCTTGGTGCGAGTCTTGAGCCATACCGGCTGATCGTCGAGCACCCAATCGGCGACGTAATCGTAACCCTCCTCGACCAGGAGGTCGGGCGTCTCCCAGGTCTCGGTGAGGCCTGGCCCCAGCCAGCCCCGCGGCGGCTTGCCGGTCGCCTGGACGATCGCCTCGCGCACCTTGCGGATGTCGGCGCGCTCGTTGTCGACCTTCTGCATGTTGCGCTGGGTGAAGCCGTGGCCGATGAATTCCCACTTGCGCTCGATCGCGGCGCGCACGATCGGCGGATAGGCGGCAATGGCCGAGCCGTTGATGGCCAGCACCGCGGGAATTGCAAACTCGTCGAATAATTCGACGAAGCGCCAAAATCCGACCCGGTTGCCGTATTCGTGCCAAGCCCAGTTGGGCACGTCCGGCATCGGCGATCCGCCGGCGGGCGGCGTAAGCACCGTGCGCGGCATCGGCTGCGTGAAGTCCCATTCCTCGACGTTGACGATCACCCAGATCGCCATGCGCGCGCCATCCGGCAGCTTCAGCGGCG
>Ga0335078_10015715_pt1 | contig 11238 bp, 7 predicted proteins | sample Lox_Sample_32_FD_206711 | JGI IMG/M metagenome (GOLD analysis project Ga0335078, IMG submission 206711) | Soil microbial communities from Loxahatchee National Wildlife Refuge, Florida, United States - Lox_Sample_3.2 | ecosystem: Environmental > Terrestrial > Soil > Wetlands | place: USA: Florida...
CGTGAAGCGGGACGGGTTCGCCATGCCTTCGAGCGATTCGAAATAAAGCTCCGCCAGGTTGACGCCATCCCAATCGAAGCGCTCCACAAGCTGGCGCACCCCCTGCGCGGCCGCCTGAAAGGAGTCCCGGTTCGCGAGATTCATCAGCTTCCGCCAGTCGAGCTGCGCGTCTTGCAGTACGGCGGTTTTTTCCCGCCACTCCGGATGATCGGCCCAGAACTTCTCGCTCACGTGCGGAAGCTCGAGCCAGGCATACACCAGGATGCCGTTGGCGTGACACGCGGCGATCAGCCGCTTCAGATAGCCGTCGCGTTCCGGGTCTGGATCGTAGAAGTGCCAGGCGGCCACGTGCAGTGCGGAGATTCCGGCCTTTCGCCAGCGCGCGGCGAAATAGTCCAGGTCCACGCGCAAGCGATAGGAAGAGTCGAAGAACGCCCAAAGACGCGTCGAGCGAAACGGCGGTTCCGACCCCAGGTCCGCCAGTGCATGCAGCAGGTACGGAAAGCGCTCGTATCCGCGCTCGCCCGGAGACACGGCCAGCCACAGCACGGCGCCTGAGCCGCGCCGGAAGCCGGCCAGCAGCGGCGCCGCCGTCCACCGGTCCTTCGCAAATACGGTCGCGCCGGCGGGCACGGCATAGACGGGCAGTTCCAATCCCTTTTCCCAGACGATCGGCAGCTTGGGCAGGCGCACATCTTGCAGGCTGCTTACCCGCACGTTCTCTTTCGTGGCGTGGAATCCGAACTCCTCGGCGGCCGGAGAATCGCCCTCCAGAATGAGGTACGCTCCGTTTTCTACGCGCGCGGTCCATTCGGCCGATCCGTTCGCGCCCGGCCGTAAAACGAAGATGCGCGCGGAAGCCGCCGCCGGCGCCGGCAGGTATCCAACCGATTCGAGAATGAGCGGCCATCCGCCCCGATCCTCGGAAAGCACGCTGTAGGTGGGTAGCGAAGCCGCGAACGCCGCTGGCGCCAGGAGGAGGAGTAGCGCACGCTTCAGCGTGCTGCGGCGAACTTCAGTTCGCCGTTCGGCGGGACCCAAGTCCGGCTGCAGGCTGAAGCCACGGCCCCGCGCAAGGCCGGCACGCGGTGTGGCGCCACGATCAGTAAGTAAAAGCATACCAGCATCCCGCCCGAAAGTCGTTGAAGGCGGGACCGTATGGATCGCCCCTCACCGTGTAACTCCCACGCAGGTAATTGACCGTCAAATACAGCGCGCTGGGCATGGCCGACAAGCGAAACCGCACTCCGGGACCGGTCTCCAGAAAATTGGCCCAGGCCTGGCGCTTCTGGTCCATGGTCGCGTCCACGTTCCAGTAGAACTGCGTCTGCAGCGGCCCCAGCATCGGCGTGTATCCGAAACGGTTCTGCGAATACAGCAGGAAGTCGTTGTCGAACCGGCTTACGAAAATGGCATCGTCGTTGGTCTCAAAGAAAAAACCGCCGGACTTCGATTTCAGCAGGTGGCCGAAGCCTTTCGTAAACGAGACGCCGCCGCGATAGTCCGGAACCATGTGGTGCGTCAAGTACCCGATCGAGGAGCCGGCTTCCGCCCAGCCCATCACCCCGTGCCAGACGGAAGTAGCCAGGCCTAGCGCCGGAATGACCGCGCTCTCCGAAAGATACTGCGGTAGAATGCCGGCCCCCTCCGGGCCGATGGTCCCGCGCGTGTCGCCCACGAAGCGAAAGCTCATGTAAGGATGCACGGGAAAATCCAGACGCAGCTCGGTCTTGATCTGGGCGTAGGAGAAGAAATCGCTCCAGCGCGAAGAGTACATCGGAAACATCCAAACCGTGGTCCGGAACCGCTCGTAGGAGGGCCGCAGGCCGCGATACGCCGCGCCGGCCTCTTTGGCGATCTGGGGATCGGAGCTCTTGCGCGCCAGGTTGAACCAGCGTATGGCCTGCGCGTCGTCGTGCAGCAGGTTGTAAGTCCAGCCCAACTTGAGCATCACCGCGAAATCCGCGGGATCGTTTTCCTGGGCAAGCTGCAGATATTTCAAAGCGTCCCGGATAAACCCCGCATTCAGGCTGCGCTCGGCCATGACTTTCGCATCGATGGATGGCGCGGCGGGAGCTTCGGTGCGCTTCTTCAAAGTCTGCGGCAACCGCAGGACGGCGCGCACGCGGTTCGCCAGTTCTTCATCGCCGCTCTGCAGCACGCGCTCGAGCAGCGGCATGGCCGCCGCCGTTTCCCCGCGCGCCAGCAACAGGAAGCCGAGCTGCGCCGCCGATAAGTAGTCGGTCTCCGACATGCCGGTCAGCACCCGGAACTCCTGCTCCGCCTCGTTCTGACGATTCATGCGCAGCAGCAGGTAAGCGAGGTCGCGGCGCAGGTCCGGATTCTTGGGATCGAGCTCCAGGGCGCGCCGGAATTCGGTGACGTAAGGGTAGCGGGCGGGCAGCAATTCCCGGGCGGCCTCGGCCGCGCGCGGCTCGCCTCCGCGCGAAGCCGCCAACAGAGCCGCATGCGCTTCTTCGCCGCGGTTTAAGGCCTTTAGGACACGGCCCAAGTCCACCAGCACCGAGCGGCGGTCGGGAATCAGCCGCCAGGCTTTTTCATAATGCTGCGCGGCCAGTTCCAGCTCGTCGCGCTGCTCCGCCAAGGTAGCCAGGTCGAAGTGCGCGCTGAAATTATCCGGGCCGATCTCCAGAGCCTTGGTCCAGCGCGCGATTCCTTCGGCTAGCGGCCGGTCGATATTCTGGAACGCGCGCTCGGCCGTAGCCCGCGATTCCGCATCGCCCGCCTTGCGCACCCGGTCGAAAACCCGCCGCGCCTGGGCCTGCTCCTTGGTTTCGTAACACAAGAACGCGTACTCCAGCGCCACGTGATCGTCCTTCGGATCGAGCAGCATGGCGTCGCGAAACTGGTCCCGCGCCGCGAGGTTTTCCCCGATCTTGAGGTAGGTGTAGGCGAGATCCTTGTGCAGCGCGGCCCGCTGCGGCGCCGCTTCCATCGCTTTCAAAAACATCGCGATGGCATCGTCATAGCTCCGGCTGCGCAGCGCTTCATAAGCTTTGTCCAGCGCAGGGAACGCTGTATCCGGCGTCTGGGCGGCGCACAGTCCGCCGGCCGCCAGCAAGATCCATACCCGCATGGTGATGCATACTTAGTGCAATCGGCGGAAAAATCTCGCACAATGAAACACGTGAGTTTTCGACGATCCAGCGGCATCCTGCTCCACCCCACCTCTCTGCCGGGCCGGTTCGGCATCGGCGGCCTGGGCCCGGAAGCCTACAAATTCCTGGACTTCCTGGCCGCCGCCGGGCAGCGCATCTGGCAAGTCCTTCCCCTCGGCCCGACCGGCTACGGCGACTCGCCCTACCAGTTGTTTTCCGCTTTCGCCGGCAATCCTTTGTTGATCAGCCTGGAGACGCTGGCCGGCGAAGGCCTGCTCACCGCCGCGGAATTGGCCCAAGCTCCGGAATTCCCCGCCGGCGAGGTGGATTACGGACGCGTGATCCGATTCAAAATGCCGCTGCTGCGCGCCGCGTACCGGCGTTTCGGAGGCAGCGCGGAGTTCGACGCATTCCGCGGCGGCAACGCCGCCTGGCTGGACGACTATGCCCTGTTCCTGGCCCTGAAAGAGGCCCACGGCGGCGAAGCCGTTTGGAGCCGTTGGGAGCCGCGCATCGCCGCGCGGCAGCCCGAAGCGATGGCCGAATGGCGAGCGCGGCTCTCCGATGAAATCGCCTCGCTCCAATTTACGCAGTTTCTGTTTTTTCGCCAGTGGCGCGCCCTACACGACTACGCCCGTCAGCGCGGCATCCAAATCATGGGCGACCTCCCCATTTATGTCGCGCACGACAGCGCCGATGTGTGGGCCAATCCGCAGCTTTTTCAGTTGGACGCCCGGGGCGACCCGGCCGTGATGTCCGGCGTCCCTCCGGATTATTTCAGCGCCACCGGCCAGCTATGGGGCAATCCCATCTACCGCTGGGATCGCATGGCCGAAGCCGGGTTCCCCTGGTGGATCGACCGGCTGCGCGCCACGCTCGCCCAGGTTGACATCATTCGCGTCGATCACTTTCGCGGCCTGGAAGCCTACTGGGAAGTCCCCGCCGGCGAGACCACGGCACAAAACGGCCGCTGGGTGAAGGGTCCCGGGGCGGCGCTGTTCGACGCCCTTCAAAGCGCGCTCGGCGAACTGCCCATCGTCGCCGAGAATCTGGGCGTGATCACTCCCGAAGTGGAGGCCATCCGCACGCACTTCGGCTTTCCCGGCATGGCCATTCTGCAATTCGCCTTCGGCGCGGACCCCCAGGCGCCCGACTTCAAGCCCCACAACTATCCGCGCGACCGCGTGGCCTACACCGGCACGCACGACAACGACACGACCGCCGGCTGGTGGTCGAGCGAGGGGGCCGGCGACAGCACCCGCACTCCCGAAGAGGTCCGCGCGGAACGCGACTTCACCCGGAAGTACCTGGCCACGGATGGGCATGAGATGCATTGGGTGTTCATCCGAACCTTGATGGCGTCGGTGGCGAACACCGTTTTATTCCCGTTACAGGACGTGCTAGGCTTGGGCAGCGAGGCGCGCATGAACACGCCCGCCGTTCCCAGCGGCAATTGGCGCTGGCGCTATCGCGCGGAGACGCTCACCGCCGAGATCGCAGCGCGGCTGAAAGAATTGGTTACCATCTATGACCGATAAGAAGCGGCTGGATTTCTGGCAGATCTGGAACATGAGCTTCGGCTTCCTGGGAATCCAGTTCGGCTGGGCCCTGCAGATGGCCAACATGAGCGCCATCTACGAATACCTGGGCGCACGCGCCGACCAGATTCCCATCTTGTGGCTGGCCGCGCCACTCACCGGATTGCTGGTGCAGCCGATTATCGGCCACGCCAGCGACCGCACGTGGAACCGTTTGGGACGGCGGCGGCCGTATTTCTTGACCGGCGCCATTCTGAGTTCTTTGGCCCTCGTCCTGATGCCGCGCGTATCGGCGCTGTGGATGGCGGCCGGGCTGCTCTGGATTCTGGACGCATCCATCAACATCAGCATGGAGCCGTTTCGCGCGTTCGTGGCGGATCTGCTGCCCGAGGAGCAGCGCACGCGGGGCTTCGCCATGCAGAGTTCGTTCATCGGCCTCGGCGCGGTGGTGGCTTCCGCGCTGCCCTGGCTGTTGACCAACGTGTTCCATGTCGGCGCGGGCGGCGGCGGGCACATTCCCCTGACTTTCCGCCTTTCGTTTTACATGGGCGCTGCCGCCTTCTTCGGCGCGGTGATGTGGACCATCGCCACCACCCGCGAGTATCCGCCGGAAGATCTCGCCGCCTTCCGCAAAATGAAGGCGGAGAAAACCGGGCTGATCGAGAACGCCCGCGAGATTCTGGAATCCATCGGCGCCATGCCGCATACCATGAAGCAACTAGCCTGGGTACAGATCGCCACGTGGCTGGGATTGTTCTGCATGTGGCTCTACTTCCCCGTCGCGGTGGGACACAACGTCTTCGGCGCGCCGAACGAAAAATCGCCGCTCTATACGCAAGGCATCGAATGGGCGGGGATCTGCTTCGGGATGTACTCCGCGGTCTGTTTTGTCTGGTCGTTTTTGCTGCCGGCGCTGGCGCGCACGCTGGGCCGTAAGACGACTCACAGTTTGTGCCTGTTGTGCGGGGCCGCCGGCCTGATCTCGGTCGCCGTGATCCACAACAAGTTCCTGCTGCTGTTCTCCATGACCGGCGTGGGGATCGCCTGGGCCAGCACTCTGGCGATGCCCTACGCGATCCTGGCAGGCTCGCTGCCCGCCGGGAAAACAGGCATTTACATGGGGATCTTCAACTTCTTTATCGTGACTCCGGAGATCGTCGCTTCGCTGGGCTTCGGCTGGGTGATGGTGCATTTGCTGGGCAATAACCGGCTGGCCGCCGTGGTGGCGGGCGGCGTGTTCTTCGCGGTGGCCGCGGTCCTGATGCAGCGGGTGAAGGACGTGGCGGCTGCGCCTGCGCCGGAAGCGCGAGCGCAGGTCCGTACGGCGTAATTTGGGTGCTATAATCGGGACAAAAATGCGAGAGGCGAATCCAGCGCACAACGCCGGAGGTTGTGCCCGCGCGGCCTCGGCAGGCTTGAAATATTCCACCAATTGCCACTCCCCGGAGCGCCTGAACCATGAACCCTAGCGCCCTGGCCCTTTTCCCGGAGGTTGTCGACGAACCCACGCTTCGCCCTACCGGTCTCTTGCCTTCTAACCGTCTTCAAGAGCTGGTCGACGCCGGTCACGTCCGTGCGGACACGCCCATTTCGCCCGGCCAGATCCAGCCCTCCAGCATCGATCTGCGGTTAGGCCCCGTCGCTTACCAGGTCGAGGCGAGCTTCCTCCCGAATCCGCACAACACGGTCGAAAGGAGGCTCCGGGACCTTGCCGTTTCCCGCATCGACCTCACGCAACCAGCCCTGCTGGACAGGCGAAAAGTGTACATTGTGCCGCTCCAGGAAGAATTAGCTTTGCCCGATCATTTCTCGGCCAAAGCCAACCCCAAGAGCTCCACCGGCCGCCTCGACGTATTCACCAGGCTCATCACCGACTATGGACGCACCTTCGAGGAGGTCCGCGCCGGTTACCGGGGTAAGTTGTACGCCGAAGTAGTCCCCCTCACGTTTCAGGTGATCGTTCACGAAGGCAGTCGTCTGAACCAACTCCGCGTGCGGTATAAGAACCCCGCTCAATGGGATAAAACGCTCTTCGACCTGCACGAGCAGGATCCCCTGGTTTTTTCGCGCGATGGATCGCCTGTGGATGCCGTCATCCTGGACGGTTTGCGGTTGTCCGTCGACCTTGCGGGCGCCGGTGACTCCGCGATCGTTGGATACCGCGCCAAAAACGACGCCCCGCCCATCGACCTTGCCAGGGTCAATTACTATGACCCGGACGGCTTTTGGGAACCGCTGTCTCGCAATGAAAGTAGATCGATCGTGCTGCAGCCGGGCGCCTTCTATATTCTGATGTCGAAGCAGAGAGTCAAGGTCCCGCCTCACATGGCGGCCGAGATGCTGCCGTTCGACCCATCCGTTGGAGAGTTCCGGGCGCATTACGCAGGCTTCTTCGACCCGGGCTTCGGGTGGAGCACCACGGGGTCGGCCGGCAGCCACGCCGTGTTGGAGGTAAGATCGCACGAGGTTCCTTCGCTTCTCGAAGATGGGCAGGAAGTTTGCCGCCTGCGATACGAGTATCTTCTGGCTCCGCCGGCGAAGCTTTATGGGCGAGACATCGGATCGTCTTACCAATCCCAGACTCTCACCTTGAGCAAGCACTTCAAGCAAATCTGAAGTCTGCGGCGCCGGAGGCGGCCTCCCGTACGGTCAGTTCTTTGGGAGCGCGAAGGCCACATACGTCCCGCCGGACGGAGCGCCCCGCTTCCCGCCCCCCGCGGCGATGACGACGAACTGTCGCCCGTCCACCTCGTAAATCGCGGGCGTGGCGTTGCCGGCCGCGGGCAGGATGGTCTCCCAGAGGAGCTTGCCGTTGCTTTTATCGAATGCGTGGAACTTACGGTCGCGGTCGGTGGCGCCGATGAACAGCAAGCCGCCGGCCGTGACCACCGGTCCGCCGTAGTTCTCGCTGCCGGTTTGGGTCAGGCCTTTGGCGGCCAGTTCCGGATATTCGCCCAGGGGAATCTTCCACACAATCTTGCCCGCGTTCAAGTCGATGGCGTTCAAGGTCCCCCAGGGAGGCTCGACCGCGGGATAGCCATCGGGATCGAGAAACTGGTTGTAGCCGTCGTGCGTGTACTTCTGATCGATCGGCCACGGGCCGGGCGGGAGGTCCGCGACCGTCGGGTTTTCGCCGGCGGCGACATAGGCCACGATGGCGGCGAGCGCATCCGGCGGCAACTGGGTGAAGGCCGGCATACGCCCGCTGCCCTGGCGGATGAAGGCGGCAATCTGCTCCCGCGTGCGCCGCTTCCCGATCTCCGCCAGCGAGGGAAACTCCGGCGGGCTGCCCCGCAAATCCTGACGATGACAGCCGGCGCAGCGCGCGGCATACAAACTGCGGCCGGTGGTCTTGCCGGCCTTGGGACGCTCGACCAGCCGCAGAATCCACGGCATCTCGTTCGAGTTGACGAAGAGCCACCCCGACGCCGGATCGAAAGCGGCGCCCCCCCATTCGCCTCCCCCGTCAAACCCCGGGAAGATCACGGTGCCTTGCAGGCTGGGCGGTACAAACTGTCCGTTGCTGCGTACCTTGCGCAGACGCTCGAGCACCGCGCGGTGCGCTTCCGGCGTCCGGTTCGTGACCATTTCCTCGGTGAAAGCCTGCCGGGCGAAAGGCGGCGGGGCCAGCGGAAGCACTTGCATCTCCGCGGCGGCTTCACCCTCGACATCGGAGGCCGGCACAGGACCGTAGGCCATCGGGTTCAGCGGCGCGCCGGTCTCCCGATCGAACAGGAAAACGTGGCCGGACTTCGAGATCTGCGCCACCGCATCCACCGCGTGGCCGAATCGCTCCACCGTAACCAGGTTGGGCGGCGCCGGAAAATCGCGATCCCAAATGTCGTGGCGGACCGCTTGAAAATGCCAAACGCGTTCGCCGGTGGCGGCCTTCAGAGCTATGAGGGAATCGGCGAAAAGGTTGTCGCCTATGCGGTTCGCCCCGTAAAAATCGAAGGCCGCGGAACCGGTGGGTACGAACACCAACCCGCGTTTTTCGTCGAGGCTCATGCCCGCCCAGTTATTCGCCCCGCCGATATACTGCCAGGCCTCTTTGGGCCATGTCTCGTATCCGAATTCGCCGGGGTGCGGGATGGTGTGGAAAGTCCAGCGGATTTTTCCGGTGCGGGTGTCATACGCCCGGATGTCGCCCGGCGAGGCGGGCAGAGTTTCGCTGACGATGCTCCCCATGATCAGCAGATCCCCATAGACGATGCCCGGACTGGTCGCCGAAATGGACATCTCCTCAGGGGGACGGCCGAGGCCCTGCCGCAAGTCGACGCGGCCGCTCTCGCCAAAACCCGCCGCGAGCGCTCCGGTCCGCGCGTCGAGCGCATAGAGGTAGGGGCCGGCTGCGAAGAAGATACGCCGGTCCCCGCCGCCTTCCCAATACGTCACCCCGCGATTGCGCTGTTTGCCGAAGGGGCGCTCGTTCTGCCGCGGATCGAACGACCAGCGCAGGCGGCCGGTGGCCGCATCCAGCGCGACGAGCCGCAGCCTGGGAGTCGTCGCGTAGAGCACGCCGCCGGCCACGATCGGGTTGCATTCCATTTCGGAGTCCGGGAAGGCGTCTCCGGTATCGTACGTCCAGGCGGCCTGGAGCCGCGAGACATTCTCCCGATTGATCTGGTCGAGCGCGGAATACCGTATGCTTTCCGGTCCGCCGCCGTAGACCGGCCATTGGCGATAGGGTTCGGCTGCGTGCACGGTGGCGGACAGGAGAGCGCCGCCCAACAATGAGGCCAGGAGCGTTTGCACGATGACCTCCCACTATAACGCGGCGGGGCAGCCGCTTTCGCCTACTTCGCCAACTGAAGCTCGCCGCTGGAGTTTGGAGATTTGCGACTGCCGCTCGTGCGCGGCGCAAGCTTGCCGGGCGGGAATTTCGTCCCGCCATTGGCGGAAGCTCGCCTGGCGAGATGAAGTTCGCCGCAGCACGCCAAAGCCTGCGCCACGTCGCGATGGACTGCCTCCGGCGGACGGTCGCCGTTCACCCGGTAGTAGCTTGGTCCCCCGCGGTAGTGGGCGAGGACCGGGCCGGTGAGTTCTTCATAGGCCTTCAAACGCTCGCGAATTACGCGCTTGCTGTCGTCCTCGCGGCGGATCAGCGCGGCGCCGTCGTCATCGCAGTGGCCGGCCGTCTTGGGCGGTTGCCAGAGGAGATTGTAGATGCGCGAGCACTCGGGGCAATGGCGGCGCATCGAGATCCGGCGCACCAGGACCTCCCGGCAAACTTCCAGGTGAATCACGGCGGGCTCCGGAAGATCGTTTTGGCGCAACAGGCCGTCGAGGAACCCGGCTTGCGCCAGCGTCCGCGGGTAACCATCCAGCAGGAACCCCGGGGAGCAGTCCGGTTTGCCGATGCGGTTGGCCACCATCCGGTTGACGATTTCGTCGCCCACCAGACGTCCGCTCGCCAGAATCGAGCATGCCTGCTTACCCAGCGGCGTGGCGGCCTTGCATTCCGCCCGAAAGAGCTCACCGGTGGAGATGGCCGGAATGGTATAGCGCTCCCCAATCAGAGAGGCTTGAGTGCCTTTGCCGGAGCCGGGCGGTCCGAAGAGCAGAACAATCACGGTAACCGAGCCCCATCTTATCCTTGTACGAGGACCCGGAACAGGCGGCTAGTCCAGTTCGGACCACTGGTCCGATTTGTCCCAGCGGAGCCAGTGAGCAGGATTGCCGCCGTGGCGCAAGCTTCAGTTCGCCGCTGCGTTCCGAAGCTCGCGCTACGCCGCTGCGGCAAGCTGAATCCCGCGCTAGGAATCCTTGCCGGGCCGGAAGTGGATCGCGTAAAAGGCGCCCAACCCCAGCAGCAGCGTGCCCCACCAGATGGGGGCATGCAGACTCGCCAGAACCACGGGGTCCGGCGGAGGCTTCGTCAGATCGTAAATCCCGCTGCCGAGGATCAGGGCGCCGTAGACCGTCAGCAGCACGCCGATGAAAAACCAGATCGAGATGAAATGCCGATGCTCGCGCATGCCTGCCTACCACACTAAAACATTCCGGTATCCGCCCGCTTGCCCGCTCCGCGCAGCGCAAGCTCGGGGTTCGGGGAACCGCCGGCGCCGCTCGCGCGTATTATCGCCAGGGCCATGTGGAACGACACACGCTATGCTTCCCGCACCTTGCTCCGCGAACGGGGATTCGCGTCGATGGCGGTCCTGAGCCTGGCCATAGGCATCGGCGCCAATACCGCCATTTTCTCGGTGGTGAACGGAGTGCTGCTGCGCCCGCTGCGTTACCGGGATCCGGAGCGTCTGGTCACGAGCCGCGAAGTTGTGCCGAAGCTGGCGCACTTGTACCCCAGCCTGCCGGTGAACCTGAGTCACTACCTCGATTGGCGCGCGCACTCGCCGGGGTTGGAATCGATCGCCATCGTGGAACATACCGCGCTCGATCTGACCGGCGCGGGCGATCCCGAACTCCTCGCCGGCGCCCTGGTCTCCGCCAATCTTTTCCACGTGCTGGGTGTCACTCCCCAGTTGGGCCGGAGCTTCCTCGACGAGGAAGACCTGCAAGGGCACGACCACGTGGCGATCATCTCGGATTCGCTTTGGAGGCGGCGTTTCCATGCGGACCCC